>Ga0111538_10003079_pt1 | contig 23345 bp, 24 predicted proteins | sample SoiMethybrSBSTD1_FD_79669 | JGI IMG/M metagenome (GOLD analysis project Ga0111538, IMG submission 79669) | Bulk soil microbial communities from a Populus tree surrounding site in Tennessee, USA - Soil MetaG P. TD hybrid SBSTD1 (version 2)... | ecosystem: Environmental > Terrestrial > Soil >...
GCTCACCCAACACCGACTCAATCTGCATCGCGGCCCTCACCCCAGCGTCTATCATTCTTGTCGGCACTCGATGCGTGAGTCTTGAATCGAGAAGGATAGATAATACCAACCCCAATGGCACAGAGGCTGTATCCCTCCGTCGGTGGGGGTACTAGAGTTGCACTATGACAGAAGTTTCGAGCGTGAACCGCCCGGTGGGTTATCTGGGAAGACGTGTCCGCCGCGATAAGGATGGTACGAGCGGTCCACGGGACCGCGCCCGCTTGAATGACGAACGGCTGTTCTGCCTTCGCGATCCTCAGCCGTAGCGTTACCGAGGCACCAATGGGCGGCAGGCTTCCGCTTTCAACTTTACAGTCATCATGAAGGGCAGAGCGGGGAGGATGGTGAGCGTGAACTGAACAACTTTTCTTTATTTATATAGCTACTCCTCCATTTTTCTAAAGGTATTAGTTTTCAATGTCACCATTGTCACCATACGATGGACCCTTACCGCCTTCCCCGTCGCGCGCCAACTAGTGCCTCAAAGAGCTGATTGAAATCCGCCTCCGCCGTCTTCACAAAGACGCCGCTATGACCGCCCACTGCCACAGTCATATCACCCCCAGGATACATCTATCCTTTCTGGGGCAGCCAATTGAACCCGCTAATTTTCGTATGTGACGCTGCCAATGCACTAAAGAGTTGCGTGACAGCGGCTGCAAATTGAGCCGTGAGGTCTAATACGCCTTGGGGGAAATGAGTCGTGTGACACTCGACCAGTTTTCCATCGGATGAAACTTCACCAGCTATAACGGACCCCCCTGAGTTTCAGTAACTCGTCTAGAGACTTAGCCATAGTGCCTCGCTGGCGTCATTTAGACAAAGAAAAGAGGTCAAAGTCTTGTCAGTTTGAGCTTTGTCCCGTTCGTGAAGCTTTCGCTTCAGCGCGGTAGCAAATCTCTTTTCTAACCTGGCTTTGGCCTCAAAACTACATTACCCACAGCTCGGTTTGTATACAATCAGATGAACCAGTATTTTGGTGTCGTAGCGGTGACTACAGTTGCCGTTCAATGAAGCACAGGTTGAGGGCATTCAGATGGTTACTCTACAACGGTCCACTACTCCTCAGTATCAGCACAATCCCGGCCCAGATTAAACGTATAGACCAATTCCACCTGCCCTGCTAAACTCCCTCCCCTCTACCTCTAAGTGTTTTCCGCAAATGATGCGCTCATCATAGATGAGACCGGGGGGGCATGGATTCTTTCCAGGGTCCTGCATTCGTTGGACATACCAAACAGGCGCAGACCCTGATACCTCGTCAGTTCGTTCCTGGCGTGTGCCTGGCTGTCGTTCTGTTGTCGGCCCTCGTCCTGAGTGGATGGGCGGTCGGCACCCCCTTATTCACTTTGCTTTATCCTGAATACGAGAGTACCAAGCCGAATACCGCCGTCGCCTTCATTTTATCTGCCTTATCCCTGTGGCTGCTTGCCCCCTTAAAAAACACTGTGCCCCGTCGCCTGTTAGGAGTCTCATTAGGATTACTCGTCAGTGCTATCGGATTGTTTACGATGTGTGAATATGTCCTCGGGCTAAACTTGAGTATTGATGCTCTATTGCTCGATGTCACTCCTCGCAATTTTGCTGACCGATATCCAGCAAGAATGTCTATTGAGGGAGCATTTAATTTTGCCCTTATCGGGCTGGCATTGGCGGCTCTGGACCGTCCCGCAATCCGAGGCGTGGTCCTCTCTGAACAACTGACGCTCGCGCCGTTGTTTGTCTCCATTTTGGCCATCGTCGGTTACCTGTACAGCCAGCAATCACTCTACAAGATCGGTCCTTACACCGCGCTCGCTCTCCCCAGTTCACTACTCTTTGTTGGACTGACGGCCGGCATCTTGGTCTCGCGCTCTGATCGCGGCCTCATGTCCACACTAACGAGCCAGTCAGCTGGTGGTGTGATCCTTCGTAGGATACTGCCCGTTGCCCTCGGCACACCGATTCTTATCGGTTGGTTGCGTTTGCGAGGTCAGGAACTCGGCCTTTATGATCTGGGATTTGGGCTGGCGCTCTTTGCCGCCTTGACCACACTCTTGTGCACGATCTTCTTGTGGCGTTTTGCCTCTTCCTTGAACCGTGCCGATATGCAACGGACTCGATCAGAAAATCGGGTGCGAAGACTGCTCTGGCAAGCCGAAGAGCGAGAACGAGCACTCAGAGATAAACAAGCTCAGCTGGTCCAAGCCGCGAAATTAGCGAGCATCGGAGAATTGGCCACTGGGATTGCGCACGAAGTGAACAATCCGCTCAATAATATCGGTCTCGTTGTTAGTAATGCTCTTGATTCCCTTGGAGCGGGAAAACCAGCGGAAGTGATCGTGCCTTGGCTACAAGTCGTGCTAGAAGAAGTCCGACGTGCTGCCGCAATCGTGGCCGGGGTACGATCATTTGGGCGAACGGCACCCTCGGATTTCAAGCTGATAAATGTGAAGGATGTTATTAGAAATGCACTAGCGCTGATCTCCGAACAGTTCAGGTCACGCCACGTACAGATTCAGGTGGATCTTCCCGTAGACCCTGTCCCGATACAAGGTAACCAGGCTCAGCTTGAGCAGGTCTTCCTGAACCTCTTTATCAATGCGGGTGACGCTATGGAGCAGGCTGTTGAACGAATCCTCACCGTTTCAGCCGACCTTTCTTCCTCCACCATTGTCATTATCGTCCGGGACACCGGTTGTGGTATTCCAGATCACGCTCTGGAACGAATTTTCGACCCGTTCTTTACGACGAAGCCGGTCGGGCAAGGAACCGGTTTAGGATTATCGATTTCCTATGGCATCATCAAAGAACATGAGGGAGATATCCGGGTACACCAAGAAGCTGCCGGCGGCACGTCATTCATTATCTCATTACCAACATGCTTGCAGCCCGCGCCTAATCATTTGAGTTCTGAACATGAAAGTGTTCTTCCTCATTCTTAGCATCAAACGTCTTTGTCTAACCATTAACCAACCGGATTGATGGTAATGTAGTGCCCCAGAATCGCCGACGAACAGCGTCTTGGCGTGGAGTACCGCGCTGAAGCTTCTCACGTTCAATCATGGATCCATTGGTCGTACTTGAAGCGCCTAGCCGTGGTCCCAATCATGTGCATCGTGCTCTTACGGGCATCAGCATCGTGGCCTTCCAACACATAGCGCCTATCACCTACGCTGCCGAACCACTGGACATCAACTCGGCAAAGGCAGACGAACTAAAGGCATTGCCCCGGCATTGGTGATGCCTATTCCGAAAAGATCATCAAGGGCAGGCCATACAAACGGAAGGATGAGTTGGTACAAAGGAAGATCATTCCAGCAGCCACGTACGACAAGGTTAAGGATCAGATCGTCGCGAAACAGAAATAACCCAAAAGTTAATGGTCATGTTCCCAGCACTAGTCCCATTAATCGCCGGCCTGGTCCTTCACGGGCAAAGTCGTCGGCGTCATTGACGGCGACACCATCGACGTGATGCACAATGGCCAGCAGGAGCGCATTCGGCTCAACGGAATTGATTGTCCTGAGAAGCGGCGCTGGATGGACGCCGAGGAGAAAGTGACAAGCTGCTGAAGGCCTTTAAAGTGTCTGAGGCCATGCACGCGCAGCTCGTCAAAAGTGCGCGGCGCCATCAGGATGGCCTGACCGATCACGTGCGCTATATCCTCGCGCAGGGGTTGAAATATCAGCAGGCCCTGGATGCGAACGAGGATCGCGTGCTCCATGAGATGATGAAGCCGCATCACAAACTCCCTGACCCAAAAAAGACTCGATCTCTTCCGTGAAGGAACACCGGAAGAGGGCAGCGTGATTGGTTCCAGCCAGGGCGCTGGACCGCATCCGAACGGCCCTAGTACGATGGGCGGACCTGCTTCAACAGATCCGCTCACGCCGCACACTGAGACATCGCAAGGCAAGGTTCTCCGTTCGTCCATGGCAAGGGACATTGTGCGTTGTCGCACAAGGTGCTGATCGGCAAGACCGTCAAGGACGTCATGTATCCCCACATCTGGACACTCGCCCTTGCGCATGACGGTAACACCCCCGGACAAGCCGTTAAGAGGCGATTCGCCTCCGCCTGATCGGCCAGATACCGAAGGCGGCCAGGCGGTTCCTGATACTTCTTGATTGCCACCAGATCTTGACGAATGCCTTTGCGTACCAGTTTACGGCTTCACAGTTTTTCCTCGCTGCGGCTGCTCGGTACATCTACGACTACTCTCGATCCATTGACTTGTACATGCCTTCCCCAATGGATGCCTACGCTGAATCACGTCCCTCCTGATTTGACAGATTGCTCCATAAGCCCATCTCGCATACCCTCACAGTACGGACGTCCCAAGAACGCCTGTCCTCTTAGTCGCGGTCTGTGTCACAATCGTGGAAGGACATCATGGCTCGAATCCTTATTGCAGAAGACAACGAAAAGTTACGCAACTTATTAGGTGAGGCGCTCGTATTCCAAGGGCACTCGGTGTGCGAGGCAGAACATGGCCGGTTGGCGATCCGGTCCTGGGATCAAAGCTTCTATGATGTGCTCATCACCGATATGCAGATGCCGTTTGCCGACGGTCCCGAAGTGATCCGCACGATTCGCCATAACCATCCGGAGGCGAAAGTCATCGCCATGTCGGCGGACCCACATATTCTGGCCTCGTTGGAACAATCCGCACTCACCACTCCGCAGTACAGCTTTACCAAACCAGTGGACATCACGACGCTCCAAGCGGCCATTGAACAACTGGAACAGGCCGCAACGTAGAAGCCCCCCAAGTTGTTCAAACAGGATACGGCCAGCATGAAGATCCGGTGGTCGTAGCTCCCGCCATCCCTCCTTCACTCGCCTGTACGATAAAGAGAAGGTGGGAAAGGCAGTGTATATTGAACCAGTGGAAACACCTAGAGCCGTGTAAATGGAAACAACCCCTTAACTACGGGCTTCTCGCAGAGGTTTTCTGAACCTTGACCTAAGCCCTGATTGACTCCCTAAGCAGCAACCATGCATGACCTCTGAATGAGGTTCATCATGACAAAGCCCTGTCACGCAGACGTTACAGGCCGTCTCACAGCGGTTGCCAAGTCTTAGGTGAGCTCGGGATTCTCTATCCGACGGCTTCCTGGGCAAGCCCATGAATTGTCTGACGCTGATGGCAGAATGTGCGCGGCTTGTTGCGGCGGTGAGCAGATGTGTCACGAGTTCTTAATAAAATCGACGGTCGGCTGGCTTCCCTCAATCTTGGCTGATTTCTGTAGATGGTAGGAACAGACCCTTGATGTCGGGTGAGCAGCAGAAGTCTGTGGATGGCTATGGGGGATTTCTAAACAGGCCATGCACATTTACCGAAAGACATTTTCTCGACAAATCATTTCACAAAACGAGCCTTGAGTGTACCCCGAGGTACATTTTTGCACCTCCGTAGTACATTTCCCGCAGCGTCGAAGACCTCTCCACTTGGTCACGTTCGCAGGCAGTAACTTTGGCGTCTGGAGTGCGCGGTCCACTCGGAAATGCCTAGCGTGGTATTAATTTCGTTGCACTAGAAGCAATCGTCCTCTTAGCGGTTCAGGGCAGCTGTCGCCTTATTGGCGATACGGTATCAAATGCGCCTTCAACGTCGCGGGCCAACTAATGCCTCAAAAAGTTGATTGAAATCCGCCTCCACCGTCTTAACAAAAACGCCGCGATGATCGCCTACCGCAACAGTCATATCGCCTCCAGAGTACATCCATCCTTTCTGGGGCAGCCAATTAAAGCCACTGATTTTCGTATGCGAAGCTGCCAATGCACTGAAGAGCTGCGTGACTGCGGCCGCAAATCGAGCCGTGAGATCTAACACGTCTTGGGGAAGATGAGTAGTGTGAGCGCGGTACTCGATTAGTTTTCCATCGGATGAAAATTCGCCAGCTATAACGACGCCCTTGAGTTTCAGTAACTCGTCTAGAGACTTAGCCATGGGTGCCTCCCTGGCACATTGCTTTATAGACAAAAAAAAGAGAGTAAAGTCTGGTCAGTTTGAGTGTCGTCCCGTTCGTGAAGCTCGCGCTTCAGCATAGGTCCAAAATCTCTTTCCTAACTCGGCTTTGACCTCATCGCTAATTTACTCAGGGCTGGTTTGTATACAGTCAGTTAAAGTCGTATTTTCGTGTCGCAGCGGCGACTACAGTAGCGTAAAGGAGAAATGGTGAGGATGGTGACTGTGAATTCACAAACTATCCCTTACAAATAACTCAGTCTGGCCTTAATTCAAGGTTGTACGCAGCATACGCCTTCAAGACCCACGCTGCCGCCAGTCACTCAAGTAAAAGCAATCAAACCCGCCGAAAAAGTTTTTCGAGCATGCCATCTTTCATGAGTGCATGACAGCGATACGTGCACCATCTTCCTTCCTGACCTTCCTGATGTCTTTGGAGATCACATTCCCGTTCGCTTAGTCGGGATTGATGCCTGAGATCAAAGGACAGTGCCAAACCAAAATAGAACTGGCCATGAAGGCAAAAGATTTGTTGAATCAAAAGCCGAAACAAGCACACGTCATTCAGTTCGGCATAAGGCGCATGATAAATACTTTCGGGTGCTCGCGGAGCTAGTTGCGGATGGTGAAGAGTTGAGGGACCTATCACTTAAGCACGGCCTCGCTGTCCCATATAACGGAGGAACGAAAACAAAGGACTGGTGTGCCGAAGGCCCGTAAGACGAATAGAAGCGGAATTATATTCTGTTCGGACGGAAGAGTTGTCTGGAGCGAGATTATTTCCGCTAAGAACTGGATGACGCCAGTTATGTCTCGTACTGTCATTTTTTAGAGTCATCAATCTGCTTTTTCAAATGTTCGTCAATCTGTTTAAGGCGAGATAAGAGACGTTGACGTTCACTCGATAAGACGTTGCTTCCCGCTCGGTCTACCTCCCGTCGAATGACGGCACGTGTCACAACCGATAAGAAGACTTGAGGCACTACAGGTTTTTGGACGACTGCATAAGCACCTTCTTTCAAGACTTCGGCTTCTAATGCATGCGTTCCATAACCTGTCAACATGACGAGGGGAATATCTGGTCGCGCGGTTTTGCACTCCTTAAAAAAGTCCATCCCGTTCAATCCATGCATATTAAAATCGCTGACAATCGCATTGTATTCGGTCCACTGAATTAGCCGAAGGGCCTGTTCAGCGGTGGGAGCGGTGTCGGCGGCGATTGCGGGTGCGACTTGTTCTATCAGGGCAAGCAAGTCCATTAATAAAGCTGGATCATCATCAATAAGGAGTATGCGGGCCATTGCACAAATGTAATCGTGGGAAGAGAGGGCGAGAAGAGGATTGACGATAACAGTATTAGGCTGTCGCCAACCATCAATCCTCTTCCGACCACGAAGAAACGGTTCGCTGGTGAGGAAGGATGGCCAACCTAGGAGGACTTGGCCGGCCATCACGTTCAATGGGTGTGAAGCGCACCCACTCGAACGTCTTTCTCCCTCATAGTCGTTATAGACCAAACTACCTAGGTATGTACAGCCTTAGAAATGGCAATAAGAAGTCCGACCCGCACCTACGGTAGTCTTTTGAGAGCTTTTCAAATATTTTTGAAGCCTTTTTATTTGAAGCCTTTTCATAAGAGCTGTGTAGCTCAGGGACTCTTGGCCTGTCCAGACAGGGCGACCCAGGGGTGCAACAGTACAACGCTATTTAAAGACACGGCATCGGTTGTTGGCTGTCTTAGCTATCAGCGTCAGGGCGAAAAGTTATACGGATGCACTGAGGATTATCTTGTGGATAAGCCTACGTTCGGAAGTACAAAGAAGGCTACACACAATGCAAGTAGCACCTTGCACATTATTTAGGCATTGTAGTTGTTGTTTGGCGACCGCAAGATATAAGTCAATATCTATTTGTCGCTTGGTGGACACTAAGGCCTGAACCATTGGGTCGGAGCGACTGCGAGGTTGTGCATAGCTCTCTGCCTAGCAGCACCTCCTGAAGCCGCATGGTGAACGATCAGAGATATTGTAGAGCGGAAACCGTCAGGAATAAAAAGTTCATAGCCCCACGCGTTAATCCCATGCCTTGGTCGTTAGCGCATAGGCCTAACAGCGAGTGGCGTATTGGCAGCTAGGATACGGTGGGACGTCGTTTTGTATTTGGTTACCTGCTCGATCTTGTGGTCCATACTGCTGACGACCTGTGTTGGAGCCGCTATAGGGGTAGGCTCCATAGCTGGGAGTATCCTGTTCTTGTCGAGGAACTCTATCACCGCCCGCGCAGCCAACGAAGAAGACTGCCAAAAGACCAATGAACAAGGTAGATTGTCTTCGCATCCACCGACTCCTTTCTTAGGCTTGGCTCGACTGACACTCCATCATACCCCCGAAGGCCTAGCCATTACTGTAAGCGGCTGGCGTACGTGAACGTCCGGCATGGATCGACGATTCGGATTGCGATAAGACATAAATGTTCTTAATTCCGTTGTCCTTGCATTTCGTACACTGCTCGTCGGTTATCTATGCGTCCAGACCTGGTCGAGGGCTCAATTGATGGGGCTGCCCTTCGGTTCCTAGTCTGGGTAAGGGTCGATGTCTTCATAGCGGAAAACGAAAGGAAATGAAGCATGAACGCGAAATTTCATGCGCTTGCCAACCGGTTGAGTCAACTACCGGTTGCGATTGGAGATAAACAGGGCAGAAATGGCTTGGCGGACTACTTGGCTTTTATTCCGGCCGGGCGACGAGGGGTGACCGTCATACTGGGCTTCGCCGAGTGTTTAGTGCAGTAGAATGCGCCGCTGGTCTTATCTTGACTAACGCCTGCGGAAGACATGCAACCATATACACAACAGGGTGACATAGGATCGATCCTCCGAATAAAGGGTTGCAGTACGTAGATCAGTGTACATCGTCCCTTCCTGTCGTCAATCTTCCTCCTAGCCTTTGCTCCGACGCTGTTCGTTAGTCACTGTTAGCCGCCGTTATCATGGCAGTCAAGAAATCGGATCGTTCGCAAGTTCCGAGTTCACCTCTCCAACACCTCTTGTAGGAAAGCTTCTAATGAACGTCACCACTAAACAGACTACTACTGGGTGTAAAAACTAAACGTCCGAAAATCCGCTGTCCCGTTCAAGCAGCATCGCAACGTGACATGATGGGCCGTTTTGTGGGACCCGGGTGTAGGAAGATTCTGCAAGAGTGGTGCGCCACGCTTGCAAGACAGCGATGCTACGGCCCACCGGAAAGCGTCATAGCTAGCGATGGATAGCCGTTTTACAGAATGAAGTTATGTCATTATTGGTCTCTACCCCGTCATACGTAACGTGTTGAACGATATACATAGTAGGGATGAATAGCTTACCATGCGCTCCTTGGCTTACTTTGAATGCCCTGATCCATTATCCTAAGGAAATTCATAGGAAGGATGTTTATGGAGGAATGCACGGAGGCCGCACCACGACATGACATACCACACACGTCGCATTTACTGCTGGTCGATGACGACCCAGCGTTATTAGACGCCCTTTGGGGAACCTTGGACACGCGTTTCGGGCATTACACGCTAGACGTGTGCGATTCGGGCGCAAGGGGATTAGAACTAGCGAAGCAGCAGCACTACGACACGATTATCGTCGATGTCAACATGCCGGGTATGAGCGGGCTTGAATTTCTAACCCAGGTCAAACAAGTGCAGCCACAGGTGCCCGTATTGGTCATTACCGCGCATGCCGACAAAACGGTAATGGCCAGAGCCTTTGACGGAGGAGCCGCCGACTTCATTCCTAAGCCATTTGATAGAGATGACATTGTGCAGGCCGTACGACGCGGGTTGGACCTTTCCCGTCTGCAATCAGTAGCAGCAAATCTCGGAAGTCGGTACCGGAATACCTTACAAAAACTCCTCATGGTTCGACAGGAATTACAGCAGGCCGCGGTGCAGCGATTGAATAAGCAGACTTTCTAAAGAAAGCTCACGGTATTTGGGACATATAGCACCAGGCGCGGGGAACGGTAGCCTAACGAGACGCTAGCGACAAGACCGCTTCATTGGTTACAGCCTTCATACCAACCCGGCGTGGTCTCCTTGTGCGAGCAGTTGCTCCTTGACCAACCGCTCCGCGTTCAACCAGTCATCCGCCTCCGTCACTGCTTGACGTTGAGTGTATAGTTCATACGCTTTTGCTGCGACCCGCCCTCTGAGCTCGTCTTCGCTAAGGAACGCCGCCGCGCCGCCTTGGATGGTCGCGTCTTTAGCGGTCATCGTAGTCTCCGTCATCGGCTGTCTGGGTAGTCCGCCTTTTCGTGTCTTCGTCTCTTGTTTCTTTGGGGTGTTTGATAGGGGTCTTGTCATCAGCCTCTCCTTGTTACAAATGAAGTCGCATGAATATATGTGTGCTGCTTATCAGTCGCCTCTATAGACGTTACGTTATCTCTTGTGATGAACATTGAGTCGTACGTGGCAGTGGGGACGCGGGGGCGGAGGAGGGAGACTCCTATAGGCAGCGGGTTACTGACGTTCATGCCGGGTCCCGGTGATAGAGTCTGGCCTCCCCCTGTCCCTAGTTTAAAAATTTAGAGTTCCCAAGGGACACGCTGCACGTCGTTTGTATATCTAACTTGAATGGCCTGGTAGAGCAATCCAGCACCTTTAGATGATTTAAAGTACCTAGATGGTAAGGCCAAATATCTAGGAGCGGCTCTCCGCAGTAACCGAGCATTTAGTTCGTGGGTAGAAAAAGATTTGGGCAGCAGCCGGAAAGCCTAGTGTGTGCCGCCACCCCTAACAACCCAGAAAGTTCCGCGCCGTCGCTGATAATCACTAGGCCGTTTCTTTACAGACGTGGAGCAACGTAACAGCATAGGGCTTCCCCCACTTTGAAAAGGCTGCATAATCGTCAGGGTGTTGAGCCGGATCACAAATAACGAGGCCGAACGTCGAGAGGCCCCCGAATATATTAAGTAAATAGGTCATGACGAATACATCTTAAAACATCCTAAAATCCGTCTCCGCGTTTAACTCGCATCCCAACGTGATGTGACGGGCGGATTTTGGGGGTGCCGGGGGTGCAGCATTGGTGTGTTAAGGAGAGAGACAAACAAGGCGAGACATGAACAAATAGAGACAGGTTTAACCGGACGGAGAGGACACGATTGGACCGACTGAAGAAACCGCGATTAGAGAAATTCGTCACAGAATACTTTCCGCCTGCCTATGCCCCACATGCAAAGAACCTATACATTTTTCGATGCCGTTTGCTTCACAACTTCTCGCCCGCCTACTTCATCTTGACTCACGCAAAGCCCCAACTGCATCTCGCAACAAGCCCGATTGGCGACACGATGCTCAGCGAATGATGTTTTCTTTGAAGATCTGAAAGCAGCGGCCACGAAGTTTTTCCATGGGGTTGAAAACGATAGTGGTCGACAGGACGTAATGAACGCTCGTCTCAGTGATGTACGTAATGGCGAAGCAATTTATTATTAAAGGACGGCAAGGCAAGGAATTTCCCAAGACTAGTTCACGCCCACAAGTGGTCACCCTCACGGCCGGCCGACGGCGAAACAATCGCGAAGGATCTTCGTGATCACCATAGCCCAAAAAATGACTCCCTGGTCAAATCGAAACAGCGCAGTGGCTCGCACGAGAATGGGTGCCTAGCACGCAGTAAGGACTCAAAGGCAGCATGGGACAGAGCACAGGACCGCAACTACGTCGGCGCAAGGGGGACTATGGTTCCGATGCGTCATTTGCGGAGAGGAGTTTCATAGACAACCGAGCCGGATCAAACGCGGTATTACGAAGACCTGCGGCAGATTCGAATGCATCAGCCAGAATGCCTGCCAGACCCAGCGTATGGATGGTGATTGATCCTTGAATCCACAGTTTCCTGCTCTTGATGAAACAACCTCGATTCACGATTGTAAGACACCAGGAGCAAAAAGGTTATGCGGATGGTCTGTGGATGATCCTGTGGATAAACTCCTGCGCGACGTTCAGATTGGGCTTCTCACAAGCTAAATAGCACCTTGCACATTATTTAAGCATTGTGGTTCTCGTTTGGCAACCACAAGATATAGGTCAATATCTATCGTGCTCGTTTCGAAAAACGGCTGAAACCTTCTGAGGAGAGGCGAGTGTTGAGCTGTGCATAAGAGCTAGGGATGGCCTCGAGGCTGGTATGTAAGCCCAGTCCCTACATGATCTGATCGCAGCTTTTTTGACCCTAATAGGGGTCACAGAGGTTCTAGGAGTTCACATGGAGTATGTCAGGATTGTAGGGTCTTAAAATACCCTACGTAAGCTTACACTCCCGACTGTGTCAGGTTGATGGACTAGGCTAAAACGGCTCTAGTACTTAATCGTACCTGCGTCATTTGGATTATAGAGGGTTGTCGATGGCGGCTCCGCTCATGCTTGTCGATGACGATCTACTCGCCCTAGCTAGTCTTACTCACCCTTCGACATCATCTCCCACCTGCCATTGTTGAGGCATACGCGGACCCCACTTTGTCGCTGCGCAGGCTCCAAAAATCAGCTGTTTGCCGTGGTGATGACGGAGTTTAATATGTCGGACATCAATGGCTTTGGGTTATTTAGGTGGGTACGCGAAGCCGGGCGTCAGATGCGGCCTTCATCGTAATGACCGGGGACAGTACCGACAGCATGCTGATAGAAGGCCTATTGTTCGAGGTGTTTGGCTTGATCGATAAACCCATCAACCGCCTAGCCCCTACTGCCCTCATTCAGCAAGCCATCGACTGCTATCGTTCCGCCAAGAGGTCACAGAGCTGCGGCGAATACTTGTCGATTCGGGGGTACGCATGGAGGGGGTCATGCCAGGCGTGACCTCACAGCCCGAAAAAATGGTCCAGCCACGTTTGCTCTATTGATGTCCCCTCTCTCTTCTCATAGCCTGCATATTTTATGTACTCACCCCCTCGTTGGCCACTCCGGCGATGGTCATAAGAATTCCCCGGAACTACGGGAGCAGCTATGGTCTTTGCTGAAGGACGAAAAGTAACTTCTCTCTGCAGCGGCACGTCGCATAACTTCCAGCGAGAAGCGTCGTCGGGGCCGACTAGAAATGCCGATTCCAGTAAGAGCATTCTAAGAGTCAGATCGGCTTCGGCACCAACCCGCAAGTCCGTGCTGAATATGTAACATTTAGAGATTAGCTACGGATGTGTTACCGGGGAGTCTACTGGATAGCAAAGGAACATTAGTCAACCACGATTTCTCACCCTTACGTGCAAACTATCTGCGCTCCAGTCAGAAAGAGTGAGAAATGTTTCTCCCCTTCCATACCAATCCACCTAGACCCGTCGCCAATAAAAGAAGGGACGATGGTTCGGGAATCGTAGGGGTCGAACTTTGCACCGCCTGCGGTTCTCCATAAATAAAATCGTCCATAACAACGTTCTCGAATCCTTGTGCCGCGCCCGTCAAGGGACCATTCCCGTTTGTGATTCGTACGCGTGCCACCCCGTCGGCAAATCCTGAAACACCGAGGAAGGAGAGACCTTGGGGGGCGGTCGAGACGAAAAACGTTCCTAACGACGTGTTACTGGCATTGAAATATTGAATCGAAGTTGTGTTAGCTAAATCGACATCAGTAAAGACGGATCCGAATCCATTCACTGCCGCCTGAGTGTTACTCCCCGGTACTACGAAACTTACATCCACAATGTTGCTGCCCAATGCGCTGAAAAGGCGTTGTGGACTAAAGACGGTAAACTTAGGGGGGAACTGGGCATTGATATCACCAAATCTCACCGGTGTGTTCGTAGGATTAACGGCGTTCGCACTAACTTCCAAGCCGCTACCCGGGGTTGAGAGAATCACTCCCCTCGGAGAATTGACGTTGAAGAAATTCCCCGGCAAATTGTTAGGCGCTGAAAGATTGTCAGGCACGCCATCCCAATTGATTTCCCGGCGGCCCGATGACAATGACCCGGCTACATTCGGATTCAGCGAACCCCCGAGGTCGGTACGAAACGCATCGACTGCCGATTGAATGTCAGCGGCATTGGCTCCGCTAGCCTGTTGAACGGAAACAGCATACGACGGAGGGACGATCACTAGAGCCATTAACAATGTGAATACCGACGTGACTAATCTGCCTCGGGACATAAGACACCTCTATGGTTGTTGATTCCGTGCAAAAATATGTTATTTAGCATTGGACTCAACCACAAGGCTCTAAACGAGAGCGTGGGCTGTAAGGTTACGACTTATAGTATCTGTTACCAGGTATATATACCTTTCCTGGGCTGGACAAACGGTGCAACACTGGTATCGATGTTTCTCTTGGTAGGAAATGAATTCAATGCAGACGTACGAAAGTGTCGTCGGATCACACTTCATGAAGTCTTAACCGAGCGGCCCGCCCGGGAGAATGGTTCTTCTTTGCGCGCCTCGTGAATGAAATGTCCCCACGACTCGTCCTGTATTGAGCGAGCACCTTTGCTTTTTTCTTACAAGTGATTCATCTCCCACACACCTGATCGTAAGCGAACAGCCGTGCATGACGGCATAAGGCATGCATTCTCGTCCATCATGCTTAGAACAGCTTCATTTGGGGAGGCTTCCATCATGCCGCACGTAATGCTCGTTGACGATGACCGAGAGTGTTTGCTCGCTTTATCTAATCGGTTGAAATTTGCCTTTCGCGGTTACGGGTTGAAAGTTGATATCGCCGATGGCGCGGCCACGGGGTTGATTCTCGCGCACGAGGGTCACTATGACGCACTCCTGGTAGATGTGCTGATGCCCGGCATTAACGGATTGAAGTTTGTCGAACAACTACGACACACGCAGCCTAGAGTTCCCATTATTATGATGACTGGAGGAGATGTGAATACCTGTGAAGAGCAAGCTGCGCGTCTGGGGTTGATGGCCTGTCTGTCGAAACCGATCGACTTCGTCCAGCTACGCCTTTTGGTTCATGAGGTCCTGAAGGATGAGAAGCAGCGGGTAGGAGGACGCCAGAGGGGGGGACGCCAGCGACCTCAGCGACTGACTATGCTCAACGGCAAACGCCTCCACGAACGTCCAGTAAAGATCGTCCGCGGGGAATCTCCCACTCTTCCACGACGAGCCTAGCGGCTTCTCTTCTTGGTTCAATACTCACCCTGGCCCAAAGCAACCTAAGCATTTGCACGGCGCCGTCACCATACTCTTCATTCCACGACGTCTTCATTTTTGCTTTCTCAGGCGGGGACAGACGCTCCCGCAGGAGCGGCAGTGGCTACGGGCGTAGATCCTCTCGCCATATCGAGACCAGGATTCATGTGGGCACGACGCAACACTTCGAGTCCTGTGAGAATAATTGCCGCCCCTAGGACCGTGCCCCCTTGATGCGGTTCACCCAACCAGAGATCGGCGATCAGGAGTGTACAGACCGGAATGAGGTTATGAAACGAAGCCACCGTTGTCGGGGGCAATGTCTTCAGCGCGTGCGCACGTAACAGAAACACCGCCACAGTGGCCAGCCCAATGTAGCTGAGGGCAATCCATGTTGAAAGTGACAGGGTCGAGAGGCCTGGTTTCATGCCCGACCAGGCTGCGCCGATCATCACCAACGAGGTACTGCCAAACATCACGGTATGCGCGGTGAGCGTCCCCACACGCTTCGTAATCTGACGGCTCGCCACGAGATGCAACGCCAACATCACCGTAAAGAGCAGCACGAGCGCATCGCCCACCGTCCCCGCCGACCCGATTTCCTGTGCCCCTTTCGTTGTGACCGCCACGATGCACCCAAGAAACGACAGTGCAATTCCGATTATCGTTAACGTCGTCAAGCGCCGGTGTTTCAGCACAGCCATCAAGATGGCCGTGCAGCCCGGCAGCAGACTATAGATCAAGACATAGTGTGTCACCGTGGTATAGGAAAGCCCTGTCGCGGCTACCAAATAAGACCCAATTCCGAGTACGCCGAGCGCCGACAGCTCTTTTAAATCCCGCCGCCTCAGACTCATCAACACGACGCGGTTTCGGCATGCGGCAATCGGAAACAATACGGCAAAGGGTATGATCGTTCGCAGGGCGGCGACTGTAATAGGATCTACCTGGTCCTTTGTGAAAACCGCTTTCATGACGGGAGTGACCGACGCCAGCAGACCAATAACAAGCAATAGACACACGTAGGGACTGTGAAAAAAGGCACGCATGGTACTCCTGTTCCTGTAAACCGATGGTGTTACCAATGAGGGTCAGGCGAGCTGGTGAAGCTAGCGTAGAATTAGGTGTGAGCTAACGCCGCTGTTATACAACCCGATCTCGATAATCGTCTCCTTCGTCGTTGTGAAAAGGTAGTTGAGAACCCGTTTTTTGTAAAGTTTGCGCGGTCACCAAATCAGTTATTGCGTTACGAAGAAGAGAGCGGGTGGGAGCAATGTGGAAAAGCTCCGAAATCAATCGTTGCATTTTGTGCAAAGAATTTTTTGATCTCAGCTGAACTCTCCTACGAACCTCTACTGATGTCTCAGTAACGGCTCGCTAACAAGCCTGTCAGTCTGCCAAGTTAGGCATGCCGCCTACGTCTTGGGCTTTGATTGAGAGACAGCTGTCAGACATTGGCCCTCATTTCACTAAAAATGTCGGACGACTATTTCAGACCATTCCGACACACATGCTCGCTGGGGTTGTGATGAGATGAAAGTGACAAGAGGCGAAGCGGTCACTGCGTATCATTGAAAGGACGCAAACTAACGCCTAGCCTTTTTCCTCAACCAATAGAAGAGGAGGAGCAATGAAATCGATGAAACTAGGAACAGCAGCATTTGCACTTACTCTTTGCGTAGGTTCGCTCGCCTATGCGGCTGCTCCCTCTCCGGAGTCAATCGCAAATGAACAGACCCAGATGAAAGGAACTATACAAGGGGAAGTGAAGACTGTTCAGCCTAATGTTGTCATCGTCGAAGTCGATGCCGATAAGGGCGACAAGAAAGAAGTTCGCTTGCCCTTAAACCAGTCCACACATATGGGGCCCGTCGGGCAAGGCGATCAAGTGGTCGCTTTTGTCACACCCGGCGGCACAACGACTTCAATTCAACCATTAGATAGTCGCTGGTATCGTTAATCTTGAAGTAAAGGGACAGGGCATTAGTACGTGCCCTGTCCCCAGGTGTTCCCCTACCCCGCTGAAAAACACACAAAGCCACGAAAAGATCGCCGATCTTAGCTGGAGGGCTTTCCTTGGCTGCTCAGGAACTGCAAAACTGATAGGCTTTCCCCAGATCAGTCCTCATCTTCCGGTGAAGATCACTACGTATTAAATACATAGCTCATCTTCTCAGAAACCATCTTCTGTGATACACATCTCTGCATCGCATCAGCCTTAGGCCCCTACACATATGCTTTTTTGGTAGGAGCATGACATAGATCGGTCGCTTGATCATCTCTCCTTGGAGGATCCTGCATGCCCGTTACATTTACCTCACACAACATCGTGCTGGATGATGGGGCGCTTACACGGCCCGAGTCTAAGTTGACGATATCAGAAGAGCCTTGGTTCAAGTCGGCAAAACGGGCTTTCGAGATGGTATTTCCGGGGAATAAACGAAAGTTTTCCATTGTCGATCTCGGATGCCTAGAGGGAGGATATTCGGTCGAATTCGCGCGCATGGGATTTAATGCTCTGGGCGTGGAGGTCCGGCAGAGCAACTTTGATGCATGCACCTTCGTCAAACAACGCACGAATCTTCCCAATCTTCGATTTGTGAAAGACGATGTCCTCAACGTTGGGAAATATGGCCCCTTCAATGCGGTGTTTTGCTGCGGTCTCCTCTACCATCTCGATAAACCGCGGGCGTTCATAAAAATGGTTTCAGAGATCACATCCCATATCGTGATCATTCAAACCCATTTTGCGACCGCGAAAGCTGCAAATAAGTTTGGACTGTCGGACCTGATCCAGCATGACGGTGCTCAAGGCCGCTGGTATCACGAATATCAGCAGGGCATTGCCTCGGACCACCTAGATCACCAACTTCGGTGGGCTTCCTGGAGCAATCCGGCGTCCTTCTGGATGACACGTGAATGGATTCTGCAAACATTGTTCGATGCAGGATTCGATATGGTATTTGAGCAATTCGATGCGCTTGGCAATAATATCGCCGAGTCAATGACCAATGGTTACTATGCGACGGAAGATCGAGGCATGTTTGTGGGCATCAAGACATGACTCGTCGGCAATGCTGGTTGCTCACCAACTGAGACGAACCATAAGACCGCGACGATTGATGCCGCATCCTCAATCGTGTAAGGTACCGCCTCACCGGGTCCATTGAATAAGAATCACGATTCGTCGCACCACATTCCCTACCTCAAAGGAGACACCCATGAACAAGCTCGTCGCCGCGATGGCCGTGCCAATATTCTTTGCTTATTTGACCGTTGCGCAGGCGGCGACACCGCAGCAACAGAAAATGAAAGATTGCAATGCGGAGGCGGGCACGAAGGATCTGAAGGGCAATGATCGAGAAGCGTTTATGAAGTCTTGTTTATCGGCGAAGGCGCCGCAGGCCGAGAAGCAAGGCACGCCGCAGCAACAGAAAATGAAGACGTGTAATAAGGAAGCCGGTGATAAAAAATTGAAAGGGGACGAGCGCAAGAAGTTCATGAGTTCTTGCTTGTCGGCGTAATTTCTTCTCTCATCTGTTTTCGGCGGTGGAGGTCATCGCAAGACGACGTCCACCGCGGTTCTACGGCAAATGCTTAACGACGATTGCTCAACATGATAAAAGACGATCTCGCTCGCGCCTTTGTGGCCACTCACTCGTTTAAAACGAATCCAGCCGGCTTTAAACTGGCATCGGGCGCCATGAGTCCATATTACGTCGACTGCCGCGTCTTAATGGCGCATCCCGAGCCTCGTGCGCTGGTTGCGCAATTAGCGATGACGACGCTTCACGATGTCGCACTCGATTGCATCGGCGGGATGGAAATCGGCGCCATTGCCATTGCCACGGCGATCTCCGACGAAGGCTATCGCGGACAGGCCAAACATAAGTGGCGCACATTCGTGGTGCGAAAGCAGGCGAAGGACCATGGGACGGGAAAGCTGATCGATGGCGCGATCCAGCCTCATGACCGGGCCTTGATCGTGGATGATGTTCTCACCAGCGGTGGGTCGGTCATCAAAGCCATTACCGCTGCCCGAGGAGCGGGACTTACGGTGTCTCATGCTCTCGTCATCGTCGACCGCCAAGAACAAGACGGCCGCGCCAAAGTCGAAGCGCTCGGCGTGAAGCTGCTGAGCTTGCTGACGATCAAAGACCTCGAAGCCGCCCAGCGGTAATCTTCTCTTTCTTCTATACTTTTCACCCTCTCTCTTCACACATGAATGCAAGCGGGGGAATGGTCGAGGTGGTTTTTACTGCGCATGTCCGGGGAGTACATTCTGATCGTGCGCCTTGCATGAGCACGGAAACCACCTCGCCTCTTATTTCTTCTCCTTGCATTCAAACTCTATCCCCCACCGCCGCTCACGAATCTCCTCCATCCCGCTTACATTCTCGTTGATCCGGGTGCGGCCCTTCGTTTCTCCTTCGCGCAGAATGCGATACGGGCCGCCGCAGTGTTGCTCCATCATCTGCAATGCCTCTTTTCGAAAGGGGGACAAGAGCGCGCCCCGTTCCTTGAACGGATAGATCACCACACCACCCGTGTCGGTGCTCTGTGTCATGTGCAGCCCTTCGGAACATCCTGATAGTGCGGCGGCCAGACCGACGACGGCAAGCAGCCCCGTCCTTGACCAACTACCGATCCGGCACCTAAGATAGATCATGGAATTGTGCCGCACGATTGTCGTCGGGAGGTGCAACATGATGGCTAGAATCCTTTTCTTGGCAATAACCTTATCGTTCTCGCTCGGCGTAGTGACAGAGCACGGGGTCTCCGCCTCTGAATTCTATACACTCAACGTCGGCCAACTCCGCGCCGGTCTGGAAAAAGGTTTTTCTCTCGATCAAAAGCCGTTCATCCTTATCGATGTCCGCTCTCCGCAAGAACATGCCGCAGGCGTGATTCCGGGGACGGATCTCAATATCGATTTTCGCGAGATCCGCGATCGGCACCGAGAAATCGGCGCCAAACTGGATGACCACATCGTGCTGTATTGCCAAAGCGGACGCCGAAGCGGCATTGCGGCCCAAGCCCTGGCGGATTTAGGCTATCGGCATGTCTACAATGTCGACGGCAGTATGAACGCGTGGGTCGAAGCCGGCTATCCGGTCCAGCCGCCGCGACGATGAGGTTATCGGTTGAGCACGGCCGGGTCCGCGGCGCGCGGCGACACTCCGATTACCGCGGGCAAGGGGATATGCCGCATCCCCCCTCCATCGACCAGATCTTGAAACGATTGCACGGACAGGGCCGTGCCATGCTCGGCCTCGCCAGGTAATGTCCCTTCGACTAATAGGTCCGAGGACGCCCCGCCGTCCATCGCCATGGCTTGATGAATGGTCGGGAGTCCGGTCCGAAGGCACGTGGCCAATTCCCATAGCGCGACCGCCTCGGTCGTTTTCATCAAGACAATGGACCCGTCGCGATCTTCGGCGATAATGGTTTGATGCGCGCGCTTGCCCGTTTGACGTACGCGCGGCTTGCCTTGCCGATCGAGCAGCATGAGCGATTGCGCGGCTTCTCGATAGGCGGCTTGCGTCTGATCCCACGGCTCTATGGAAAGGTCCACGATGCGCGCCTTCCGCAGACCCGGCGCGGTCGGCTCGGCGACAAAGAGGCCCTGCCACTGCGTATGACGTTTCGACCCTAACGACCGTCCCTCCTTGAACAGCAACCCCATATATGAATAATCGTCTCGAAATAACCCCGCATTGATGAGCAAGCCAGCCCCGGTCCGTCGCTGCCATTCTTTGATCGTCAACGGCGCGGGGAGTTTTTCGTCTATATAATGGTAGGTGGCGAACCGATACCGCTCGGGGTCCACTCGTACGGCAATCAGGGGCGGCACCTCGTCATCGCACGTGAGACCGGGCTCCCATACGGTCACGGCCATTCCTTCGGCGAGCGGCTCCCAGATCAGCTTCGTTTGTGCTGAGACGAGAGCAAGCCCAGCCATGCTTGCGAGGAGCGCCACGCAGAGTCCCCCTACCCACTGTCGCCTTGCATCCAGCATGTGACCGATCCGATTGTCCTGCGTCACGAACGTCACAGACCATTTAGCCCGCCGCCGCTGAGACCGGCTCTACGTATACAGCCAAGGCAGTATAAAGATGGCTCAAGAGAGCGTCAATTCACATGGATCAAAGATGGGCTCGCTGAATGCCGACCCTTCCTCACGCAACTCTGCTTGGTGGAAAGGATTATTGACTTCTTTGCAATCGCTGCTAGACTGACGCGAGTTCTCTCGTCGGAGTCCTATGCGGCTGTCTATATTCTGGCGTCTCACCATCGGATTTGTCGCCATCATCGCCCTCGTGTCGGGGGTGAATATTTTTGCCTTACACCAGATTAGGCAAATTACGGAATTCAGTAACTCGCTGGTCTCGAAACACTATCCCGCCATCGAGAGTGCGAAATGGCTCATCGATAGTCTCTATGCTCAGGTGCGGAATGAGAAAAAATATTTGGCTGTTCGCGATGCCGGCTTTCTGAAGCAATTCGATACCGACGCGCGGGAGTTTCAGCATGCGCTCGGCACGCTCCTGGATCAGGAAACCGCCGCAGAAGGCCAACAGATCTTGAAAGAGATCGAAACCTTGCACGATGACTATCGCATCCTCTTTCATACCGAAGCGCGGCTGGAACCCGTCCGCACGCCCAAGATGAGCAGGGAATATGAAGCGCAACGCGATGCCATCATTGTGGCGATGACGAAGCACTTGGAATTCTTTGTAGATCTTCACGAGGCGTCCATCGGCGTCGTCGTAAACGATTCCCGGCGGCGGTCCGAACAAGCCGGTGTCGTCACCAGACAGCTAGTGATCATCGCCCTGGTCATCGGCCTTATCCTGGCCGGTCTCTCCACGTACAGCATTCTGGCGCCGTTGCGTCGACTGCAGGACCACATACGGGAAATCGGACTGGGCAATTTTAAGACGACGGTGAATGTCTCCGCACCCAGCGATCTGCACGAACTCGTTGACTCCGTCGGAGTGATGGCCACAAAACTTCAGGAACTGGACGATCTGAAAGCGGAATTCGTGTCTCACATTACGCATGAGCTCCGCTCGCCTCTGACCGCCATTCATGCCGGCACACAGCTCTTGATGGAGGAAATTCCCGGGCCGGTGAACGAGGCGCAACGAGAGACGCTGGAATTGATGGTCGAAAGCAGCCGCCAACTGATCGACATGATTTCCAGTCTACTGGATCTTTCGAAAATCGACGCCGGCATGATGGAATATCGCATCGTCTCTACAGACCTGAAGCGCGTCATCGACACCGCCGTGAATAAAATTCGCCTGCTCGCCGATCGGGAGCGCATTCGGATCGTGATCGAAGCTCCACGGGGTCCGATCTTTGCTCCAGTCGACGAGATCCGGATGCAACAGGTTCTGGATAATCTTCTGTCCAATGCACTCAAGTTCAGCCGCGAGGGTGGCTCAATTTATTTACGAGTCGAGCCCGATCCCAAAGCGAAGGCCCTCCGCATTTCGGTGGCCGATACCGGGCGTGGGATTGCCCCGGAATCGTTGCAACATGTGTTCGAACGTTTCTATCAAGGAGCCGTCCGCGCACGCGGGGGCGCCCCTGGAACCGGCATCGGACTAGCCTTGGTGAAGCGAGTGGTGGAAGCGCACGGCGGGCGCATCTGGGTGGACAGTGAACTCGGCAAAGGGACGACCATGACCTTTCTTCTTCCTCTAAGTGAATCGGCCTGATGCTACGCGCGTTGCGTCTGTACGCACCTCTCGGACCCGCGGTCGTCATGACCCTGATCGCGGGTTGTACTGATTTCCCTTCCCCACCCGCCACGACGCCGGCGGCTTCTCCCTCACCCACGTCTCTGCCCGCGACGCCGTTTTTTCGCAGTGACGCCAATGAATCCAAAGGCTATCGCACATTAGTGCGCGATCAGGAGGGGCAGCTGACGTCGTGCGCACACGACCATGTATGCGACCAAGCCCATTATTCGCGAGCCCTGTTGGCGCTCTTCGATAATCAGCGGGTGGCGGCCAAACATTTTCAAGATGTGATCGCCCTCGCCCCGAAAAGCCGATTGGCCGCCGCCAGCACTGATTGGTTGAAATTACTTCAAGACGGGGCGCCGGAGGGCGAGCGATCCGGCCTTTGGGCCAAGGCCACACAAGGCCTCATCCTCGAATTGTTGAATCGTGAGCAAGCGGTGAAGGAAGAACTGAGCGCGCGGGAAAAGAAA
>Ga0111538_10003080_pt1 | contig 23343 bp, 11 predicted proteins | sample SoiMethybrSBSTD1_FD_79669 | JGI IMG/M metagenome (GOLD analysis project Ga0111538, IMG submission 79669) | Bulk soil microbial communities from a Populus tree surrounding site in Tennessee, USA - Soil MetaG P. TD hybrid SBSTD1 (version 2)... | ecosystem: Environmental > Terrestrial > Soil >...
GAACGCGAGGTCGATCAGGAGGGCGGCCGCGCGCCGGCCGAAGGGCGCGAGCGGCGCGCCGTGCAGCTCGTGCATGCGTCGGGTCTCGTGCGCGTCGTAGGCGCTGGTTGGCATCGGCCCCTCCGGGGCGCCAGCCTACCCGATCTCGCGCTCCGGCGAGCGGCACCGGGATCGCGCGGTGCCCGCGCCGCCCTCAGCCCTTGAACGTCACCAGCACCGTGATGCGCACCTTGACGGGCGCGCCGTCCTTGCGGGCGGGGCGGTAGAGGCGCGAGTTCACCTGGTCCACGGCCGGCTTGCGCAGGACGGCGTTGCCGCTCACCGCCCGGGCCTGGGTCACCTTGCCCTGCTCGTCCACCACCGCCGTCACCATCACGCCGCCGGTGATGCGGCCGGTGCGCGCGATGAGCGGGTATTCCGGCGGTGACTCCCGCAGCACCGTGGGCGGAACGATGCCGGGCTCGTCGAGCTCGTGGACGCCCCCCGGGGGCGCGGCGGGCGCCGCCGCCGGCGTGGTGGGCGGAGGCTCGCCCGCGGCCACGGCCACCGGGGCCGCCGTGGGGGCGGCCGTGGGCGCGGCCGTGGGCGGCGCGGTCGCCGCCGGCAGCGTGGTGACGGCCACCGCGGCCACGGTGGTGGGCGGGGCCGGGGCCGGCGTCGCCGCCGCCGCCGCGGCCAGCTGGGCCTGCTGCTCGCGCCGCTGCTTCTCCAGCCGCGCCAGCTCCTCGCGCTGCTCCTTCTCCTGCTCCAGGCGGACCTTGCGGGCCGCGTCCTCCTGCGCCCGGGCCAGCGCCTGCGGGTCGACCTTGCGGCCCTTGGCCTTGGCCTCCGCCTCCAGGCGCTCCTTCTCGGCCTGGGCGGCCGCGGCCTCGGCCTGCATGCGCTCCTCTTCGAGCGCCTTCAGCCGCGCCTCCAGCTCCTGCACGCGGGCCATCGCGGCCTGGGCCTCGGGAGAGAGCGTCGGCGGGACGGCCGCCCGCGCCGCCGCCGCGCGCCGGCTCTTCATCACGAAGAAGCCGCCCACGCCCAGCGCCACCACCGCCAGCAGCGCGCCGCCGATGACCAGGCCGCGGCCGGGGCCGGCCGCGTCGCGCCGCGCGTGCACGGCCCGCCGCGGAGTGGTCGGCTCGGGGTGCGCGGCCGCGGGCGTGGCCACGGCCTCGGCCAGGGCCTGGGCGATATCGGCCTCGGTGTCCTCCGCCGGCGCGGTGGCGCCGTGCGCCGCGGCCGCGATCTGCGCCGCCTCCAATGCCCGTTCCGCGCTGGGAAGCGGGGGCGCGGCCACGGCCTCGGAAGCCGCCTCGGGCGCGTAGTAGGCCGCCTGGCCCTCGCGCGCGGCCGCCTTGGCCTCGTCGTCCACCGTCTGGCGGAACAGCGTCTGCATGAAGAAGGCGAGGTTGAACGTGGTGGTGGCCAGGTCGTTCGAGAAGAGCACCATCTCGATCTCGCGCCGCAGCTCCGACACCGTCGACTGGCGGTCGGCCGCCCGCGGCGAGAGCGCGCGCTCCAGCGCGCGCAGGAGCCCTTCCGGCAGCGGCTCGTCGTCGATCTGGCGCAGGACGGAGAGCTGCTGCAGGAGGTCGGCGCCGCGGGCCACCGGGCCGCCACCCAGGCAGGTGAGCATGAGCGTGGCCAGCCCGTACACGTCCGAGCGGCCGTCCGCGTGCCCCTCCAGCTGCTCCGGGGCCAGGACGCCGGCCTCCTCGTCGGCCAGCCGTCCCTCGAAGGCGCGGCTCGTCCAGAGGCCGAAGCCGCGCAGGTGCACGGCGCCCTCGTAGCTCACCACCACGCTCCACGGCGTGAGCAGGCCGTGGATCAGGGGCGACTGGTCGGCGCCCTTCTGCGCGTGGGTGCGCTCCAGCGCGATGCCCACCTGGCGGCCCACCTGCAGCGCGTTGTCGAGCGCGAAGGGCAGCGCCTCCTCGCGGCCCTGGGCCAGCACGGTGGCCAGGCTGCGGCCGGCCACGTAGTCGTGGGCCAGCCAGCCTTCTTCACCGCTGCCGTCGACCAGGCCCAGGATGCCGGGCCCGCCCACCTTCATGGCCGCGCGCGCCTGCGCGGCCATGACGTCCACGGCGGCGGCCGGGAAGCCGGGCGCGAAGCGGATGAGGCTGACCAGGCCCTCGAAGCCGGGCGCGCCCAGGCGGGCCGCCCGGTATTCGGCCGCCCACGGGCCGCTCTCCGTCTCGGCCAGCAGGACGAAACGGCCCCAGCGCTCCTTCTGCCCGGCTCCGGCCGGCTGGACGTGCGTTCCCAACACAAGCTCCTTGGATCCCACGGACGGGAATCCAGGCCTTGACCAACGACAGGCTGGAGGGAGTTGTCCCGATTCTGGACGCCCGTCGCAGCGCCGTCAAATCGCCCGGGCGCCGGCCGGCCCGCCGGCGGCACGCCCCGCGCCTCAGACGCCGCGCAGGGTGAAGGGCTTGACCTCGACCGGCTGGGGCCGCTCCTGCCCCTCCGTGATGCGGTAGCGCCGCCGCGGGACGAGGCCGCTCACGGCTTGCGTGCCGCCGCCCGGCCACCGCACCTCGACCGCCAGCACGCGCTGCGCCGCGCCCAGCCCGATTTCCAGGCGCAGGGGCGAGGCCCCGAAGCTGCCGCCGCTGCCGACGGTCCGATGGATGGCGCGCGTGCCGGCGCCCTCGTCCACCGTCACCTTGACCCGCGCGCCGATGGCGCCGCGGTTGGAGCGCGTGCCCACCAGCTCGAGCTGCAGCCAGGCGGCGGGGAAGCCGGGGTTCGCGTAGAGGGCGCTGAACGAGCGGTCGGAGAAGACGGCGCCGCCCATCTCCTCGAAGATGTCCTGGTCGCCGTCGTTGTCGACGTCGCCGAAGGCGATGGCGTGCCCCTTCTGCAGGTGGCCCACGTCCACGGCCGTGGTCACGTCCTGGAAGCGGCGGCCGCCGTCGTTGCGGAAGAGGAGGTTGGGCACCAGCGTGCTGAAGTAGGGGTTGCCCGTGCCCACGTAGAGGTCGAGGAAGCCGTCGTTGTCGAGGTCCCCGTAGTTGAGGCCCATGCCGATGATGACGCGGTAGAGGCCCTTGGCGCGCGTCACGTCCTCGAAGGTGCCGTCGCCCCGGTTGTGGTAGAGCCGGGCCCGCTCGCCGCTGGTGGGCAGGCCCAGGTAGTCGGCGGCCACGTCTTCGGCCATGGCGCCGTAGCCGCTGACGAAGAGGTCGAGGAAGCCGTCGTTGTCGTAGTCGAAGAAGCAGGTGGGGAAGCTCGTCTTGGGCTCGGTGACGCCGGCGGCGGCGGCCACGTTGGTGAAGCGCCAGGAGCCGGGCGCGGCGCCCGGCCCGTCGTTGTGGAAGAGGAAGTTGTCGCCGCCGCCCAGCGAGACGTAGATGTCGGGGCGCCCGTCGTTGTCGTAGTCGCCGCTGGTGACGCCCTTCACGAACGCCACCACGTTGAGCCCGGTGGCGGCTCCCACCTCGGTGAAGGTGCCGTCGCGGTTGCTGTGGAAGAGCTGGCACGGCTTGGGCACGTCCGGGATCGACTCGTAGCCCACGAAGAGGTCGAGCCAGCCGTCGCCGTCGTAGTCGAGCCAGGTGGCGGTCTGGGTGGGTCCGAAGCGGATCAGGCCGGCGGCGGCCGTGGTGTCGGTGAACGTGCCGTCGCCGTTGTTGCGCAGCAGCGAGAGGGGGAACTTGCCTTCCGACCCCATCCACCCGCCGCGCAGCACGAGCGCGTCCACCCAGCCGTCGTTGTCGTAGTCGGCCTGGACCATGTTCAGGCCGCCGGTCTCGCCCAGCAGCCCGGAGGCCGCCGTGCGGTCCTCGAACGTGCCGTCGCCGCGGTTGCGGAACAGCTTCATCTGGTCGTTGAAGCCGATCGACGACGTCATCAGGTCCAGCCGGCCGTCGTGGTCGAAGTCGTCGAGGATGGCGCCTCCCGACAGCCCGAAGATCTCGAGGCCGGCCTCGCCGCTCACGTCCGGGAAGCGCGGCAGGGGGTGCTCGGCGGCGAAGGCGGCGGGCGGGATCAGCAGCGCCGGCGGCACCTTCTCGGGGTAGGTGCCGAGCGTCATGTGCGCGATGTTGAGCAGCCAGCGCGCGCGCAGGTCGCCGGGGTCCTGGGCCAGCAGGCGCGTCAGCACCTCCAGGGCCTTCGTGGAGCCCTCGCGCTGCTGGTGCACGCCCTGGCCGCGGATGGGGAGCAGGCAGGACTGGCGGTTGTGGTGCTCCGCGCAGTTCTGCAGCTCGCCCAGGCGGAAGAGGGCGGTGGCCTCCAGGTGCATCAGCAGGGGCGCGCCGCGCCGCGCGGCCTCGGGGCTGATCACCTCCGAGTCCTGCCGCAGCTCCTCGATCGCGCGCAGGGCCTCCGGGATCAATCCCGCGTTCACCAGCTCCGTGGCGTAGTCGAAGCGCAGCGCGAGCTGCTCGGCGAACGGCCGCTGCCGCTCCAGGGCGGCACGCATCAGCGGCACCCGCCGGTCGTTCACCACGTAGGGCAGCTTCATGATGTCGACGGCCGCCGCGCGCTCGCGCAGCAGGGCCGCCATGTCGCGCGTGGACGGGGCCACGGGGTCGGAAGGGGGAGCGGCGGCCAGCGCGGCCAGCGCGCCCGCCACGACCAGCACACCGCGGACGACAAGGCCCTTCATGGGACGAATCCTACCAGCCGCTTCCTTGGAAGCGGATTCATGCGTTTCACGGCCTTGCGCTCCGTGGGGCCAGGGTAATATCCGGCCGCTTACGACATTTTCGAAGGGAAGTGACCATGCACGCCCGCAGTGTCCGCAAGACCTCCCGCGCCGCCGTCCTGGCCGCGGCGCTCTCCATTCCCCGCCCGGCCACGGCCGCCGACCCGGCCGCCCAGGCGGCCGTGATCGAGAAGCGGGTGGAGGCCCTGCTGGCCCAGATGACGCTCGACGAGAAGGTGGGCCAGCTCCACCAGCTCTCGCGGGCGGCCGACCCCACCGGCCCCACTCCCAACCGCGACGAGCCGAGCCCCGTGCAGCAGATCCGCGACGGCCGGCTGGGCTCCATGCTGAACGTGGTGGACCCGAAGGAGGTCGGTGCGCTGCAGGCGGAGGCGAAGAAGTCGCGGCTGGGCATCCCCCTCATTCTCGGCTATGACGTGATCCACGGCTTCCGCACCGTGTTCCCGGTGCCGCTGGCCGAGGCCTCGTCGTGGGACCCGGCGGGAGCCGAGCGGGCGGCGGAGGTGGCCGGCCGCGAGGCGGCCTCGGTGGGCGTGGACTGGACCTTCGCGCCCATGATGGACATCGCCCGCGACCCGCGCTGGGGGCGCGTGGTCGAGGGCGCGGGCGAAGACCCCTACCTCGGCGCCGCCTTCGCGGCCGCCCGCGTGCGCGGCTTCCGCAAGGGCGGCGTGGCCGCCTGCGCCAAGCACTACGTGGGCTACGGCGGCGCGCTGGCCGGGCGCGACTACGCGGAGACGGACATCTCGGAGCCCACGCTGCGCGACGTGTACCTGCCCCCCTTCAAGGCCGCGGTGGACGCGGGCGCGGAGACGTTCATGTCCGCCTTCAGCACGCTCAACGGCGTGTCCGCCTCCGCCAACAAGCACACCCTCACCGACATCCTGCGCCGGGAGTGGAAGTTCGAAGGCTTCGTGGTCAGCGACTGGAACTCCATCGGCGAGCTGGTCCCGCACGGCATGGCCCGGGACGCGGCGGCGGCGGCGCACATGGCCGTGGTCGCAGGCGTGGACATGGACATGGAGGGCCGCGCCTACTCCTCCTCGCTGGCCCGCCTGGTGAAGGAGGGCACGCTGCCGCAGGCCGCGCTCGACGAGGCGGTCCGGCGCGTGCTGCGCATCAAGATGCAGCTGGGGCTCTTCGAGAAGGGCGCCCCCGACCCGTCCGCGCCGGCCCGCGTGATCCTCTCCGACGAGCACAAGCGCATCGCGCGCGAGTCGGCCCGCGACTCCATGGTCCTGCTGAAGAACGAGGGCGGCCTGCTGCCCCTGGGCCCGGCCGTGAAGCGCATCGCGCTGGTGGGCCCGCTGGTGGACGCGGGCGCGGAGCAGATCGGGCCCTGGAGCGCGCAGGGCAAGGGCGAGGACTCCGTCACCTTCCTCACCGGGATCAAGGAGCGCGCCGGCTCCGCCGTGCAGGTCGCCTACGCCAAGGGCACCGACATCTCCGGCACCGGCACCGGCGGCTTCGCGGAGGCGGTGGCGGCGGCCCAGCAGGCCGACGTGGTGGTGGCCATCCTGGGCGAGGCGGCCGCGATGTCGGGCGAGGCCGCGGCCCGCACGCGCCTCGACCTGCCCGGCGTGCAGCAGCAGCTCCTGGAGGCGCTGGCGGCCACCGGCAAGCCGGTGGTGCTGGTGCTGCTGAACGGGCGCCCGCTGGCCCTGCCCTGGGCGGCCGAACACGTGCCGGCCATCCTGGAGGCCTGGTTCCCGGGCACCATGGGCGGGCCCGCGCTGGCCGACCTGCTGTTCGGCGACGTGAGCCCGAGCGGCAAGCTCCCCATCACCATCCCGCGCGCGCTGGGCCAGGTGCCCATTTTCTATGGCGAGAGGCCGACGGGCCGCCCGCCCACGGACGACAAGTGGACGTCGAAGTACCTCGACGAGCAGGTGACGCCGCAGTACCCGTTCGGCCACGGCCTCTCGTACACGCAGTTCGAGTACGCGGGGCTGAGCGTGACGCCCCCCGCCACCTCGCCCGCGGGCAGCGTGCAGGTGAGCGTGAGGGTGAAGAACACGGGCGGGCGCGAGGGCCGCGAGGTGGTGCAGCTCTACGTGCGCGACCTGGTGGCCAGCCGCTCGCGGCCGCTGCGCGAGCTGAAGGGCTTCGAGAAGGTGAAGCTGGCCGCCGGCGAGGAGAGGACCGTCACCTTCACCCTGCCCGCCCACAGCCTGGGCTTCCATGACGAGACCGGCCGGCTGCTGGTGGAGCCGGGCGAGTTCCAGGTCTGGGCCGGGGGCAGCTCCGCCGCCACCCTCTCCACGCGCTTCGAGGTCAAGTGATGCGGAAGGCGCTGGCCGTGCTGGCCGTGCCGGCGGTGGCGCTGGCTTCCCTCGGCGCGGCCCCCCTCGAGCCGTACCAGGAGCCGCAGTCGCCGCTGGAAGCGCGCGTCGAGGAGATGCTCGGGAGCATGACGCTCGAGGAGAAGCTCGCCCTCGTGCACGCGGACTCCAAGTTCACGACGGCGGCCATCCCGCGCCTGGGCATCGCGCGCCGCTGGCTCTCCGACGGTCCCCACGGCGTGCGCGAGGACGTGGGGCCCGACACCTGGAAGGCGGCCGGCCGCACCGACGACTTCGTCACGTGGATGCCGGCCCTGAGCGCGCTGGCCGCGTCCTGGAACACCGACCTGGCCCGGCAATACGGTGAGGTGATCGGGCAGGAGGCGCGCCAGCGCGGCAAGGACATCATGCTCGGGCCGGGCATGAACCTCATGCGCACGCCCCTGGGCGGGCGCAACTTCGAGTATCCGGGCGAAGACCCGTACCTGGCCGCCCAGATGGTGGCCCCCTACATCGTGGGCGTGCAGAACCAGGGCGTGGCCTCCTGCGCCAAGCACTTCGTGGGCAACGAGCAGGAGTGGGACCGCTTCACGGTCGACGTGCAGATGGACGAGCGCACGCTGCGCGAGCTGTACCTGGTGCCGTTCCGGGCCGCGGTGTACGAGGCGAACGTGTTCACGGTGATGGGCGCCTACAACAAGTTCCGCGGCCAGTACGCCTGCCACAACGACTACCTGCTCAACCGCATCCTGAAGAAGGAGTGGGGATTCAAGGGCCTGGTGATGTCGGACTGGAACGGCACCCACGACACCAAGGAGGCCGCGCTCAACGGCCTCGACCTGGAGATGGGCACGGAGAAGCCCTACAACGAGTTCTACCTGGCCGACGCCTACCGTGACGGGCTCAAGAGCGGCGCCTTCCCGATGGCCACCCTCGACGACAAGGCGCGCCGCAACCTGTACGTGATCCTGCGCACGAAGGCGGCCCAGGAGGACCCGCGCCGCGTCCCCTCCATGAACACGCCCGCCCACCAGGCCGTGGCCCGCGCGGTGGCCGAAGAGAGCATGGTGCTGCTGAAGAACGAGGGCGGCGCGCTCCCCCTCGACCCCGAGAAGGTGGGCAGCATCGCCGTCATCGGGGAGAACGCGGTCAAGCTGCAGGCCCACGCCGGCGGCAGCGCGCGCATCAAGGCCTTCTACGAGGTGCCGCCGCTGGAGGGCATCCTGCGCCGCGTGGGGCCCCGGGCCACGGTGAGCTTCTCCATGGGCTACCAGGAGAACGCGGCGCCCGACCTGGCCGAGAAGGCGGTGAAGGCCGCGTCGCAGGCCGACGTGGTGATCTTCGTGGCCGGCATCGGCCACGGCAAGTTCTACGACGAGGAAGGCCAGGACCGGAAGGAAATGGCCATGCCCTGGGGCCAGGACGCGCTGATCGAGAAGGTGGTGGCGGCCAACCCGCGCACCATCGTGGTGCTCGTCTCCGGCGCGCCGGTGGACATGCCCTGGCTGGACAAGGTGCCGGCCGTGCTGCAGGCCTGGTACTCGGGCATGGAAGGCGGCCACGCGCTGGCCCGCCTGCTGTTCGGCGACGCGAGCCCCTCGGGCAAGCTGCCGGTCACGTTCCCCCGGAAGCTGGCCGACTCGCCCGCGCACGCACTGGGCGTCTACCCCAGCAAGGACGGCGTGATGAACTACGCGGAGGGCCTGCTGCTGGGCTACCGCTGGTTCGACGCCAAGGGCATCGAGCCGCTGTTCCCGTTCGGCCACGGCCTCTCGTACAGCACGTTCACGTATTCGGACCTGAAGGTGGTGGAGCACACGCTGAAGGCCGGCGTCCTGGTCACGGTGGAGTTCAACCTCACCAACACCGGCGCCCGCGAGGCGGCGGAGGTGGCGCAGGTGTACGTGACGGACGTGGAGTCGAGCCTGCCCCGGCCGCCCAAGGAGCTGGCCGGCCTGCAGAAGGTGCGGCTCAAGCCGGGCGAGACGCGGGCCGTGTCCGTCCGCCTCAACGAGCGGTCGTTCGCCTTCTACGATCCCGCGCGCCAGCGCTTCGTGGCCGAGAAGGGGGACTTCAAGATCCTGGTGGGCAGCTCGTCGCGCGACGTGCGGCTCACGGGCGGCTTCGCGCTCAAGGCCACGACCCTCGCGTACTGAGGGCCTCCGCGCGGTGCTCCGTGCAGGGCTGGCCCTGGTGCTGGCCGGCTGCGCGTCCAGCGGCGGCGGCGCGCCCGGCGCCCGGCCGGCCCGCAGCGACATGGTCAAGGTCGACCAGGTGGGCTACCGGCCCGAGCGGCCCAAGCTGGGGATGGTCACGGGCACGGCGGCCCGGGGCGGCTTCTCCGTGCGCCGCGTGGGCGACGGCAGCGAGGCCACGCGGGGCACGCTCTCCGCCGCGCGCGCCGACGCCGACAGCGGCGACACGGTGCGCGTGGCCGATTTCTCGGCCCTGCGCGAGAGCGGCGCCTACTACCTCGACGTGGAAGGCGTCGGCGCCAGCGACGAGTTCGAGGTGGGGCCGCGGGTGTTCGAGCCCGGCCTGGCCCTGGCCCTGCGCGCCTTCTACGGCCAGCGCTGCGGCATGGCCGTCGACATGGGCCCGCGCAATCCCGGCTACCGCCACGCGGCCTGCCACGTGGCCGGCACGCCCAACCCCGACGCGCAGTTCCACTCCTCCAGCGGGGCCGGCGGGCCGGTGGAGGGCAGCGGCGGCTGGCACGACGCGGGCGACTACGGCAAGTACATCGTGAACTCCGGCATCTCCACCGGCACCCTGCTCTGGGCCTACGAGATCTACCCCTCGCGCCTGGGCCTGGCCCTCGACATCCCGGAGTCGGGCAACGCGGTGCCCGACGCCCTCGACGAGGTGCGCTGGAACCTCGAGTGGATGCTCAAGATGCAGGACCGCGACGGCGGCGTGTGGCCCAAGCTGACCAGCGAGCGCTTCGGCGGCTTCGTGATGCCGGAGAGCGACGATGGCGGGCCGCGCTACGTGATCGGCGGCGGCGCCCCGCCCTTCAAGAGCTCCTGCGCCACCGGCGACTTCGCGGCCGTGATGGCCATCGCCGCCCGCGTGTACCGGCCCTTCGACGCCGCCTTCGCCGCGCGGGCGCTGGCCGCGGCGGAGGGCGCATGGGCCTGGGTGAGCGCCCACCCCAACGTGATCTTCCGCAACTGCTGCGGCGTGCAGACGGGGGAGTACGGCGACGGCGACTGCTCGGACGAGCGGCTGTGGGCGGCGGCCGAGCTCTTCCGCACCACCGGCGCCCCCGCCTACAACGCGGCCTTCGCCGCCGAACACGCGCGCACGGCGCCCGTGGTGCAGGGCGGTCCCGTGCAGAGCTGGCAGGACGTGCGCAACATGGGCCTCATGGCCTACGCGCTCTCGCGCCAGCCCTCGACCGACGCCGCCCTGCAGGCGCAGATCCGCGCGCAGCTCCAGGCCGCCGCGCAGTCTGTGGTCGCGCGCACCAACGCGAACCCCTACCGCGTGAGCCTGCGCTCGACCGACTACGTGTGGGGCTCCAACGGCGTGGTGGGGAACTACGGCCTGCTGCTGGGCGTGGCCAACGCGGTGCAGCCGGACGCGTCCTACCTCGACGCCGCGGCCGAGGACCTGCACTACCTGCTGGGCCGCAACGCCATCGGCCTCTCCTACGTGACGCAGCTCGGCGACCGGCCGTTCCAGAACCCGCACCACCGGCCGAGCGGGGCCGACGCCAGCGCGCAGCCCTGGCCGGGCATGCTCTCGGGCGGGCCCAACCGCTACGGCGGTGACCCGCTCCTGGACACGCTCCTGGCCAATCCGCCCGCGCGCTGCTACCGCGACGACCAGCGCACGTACGCCTCCAACGAGATCGCCATCAACTGGCAGGCCCCGCTGGTGTTCCTCCTGGCCACGCAGGTGGAGTAGGGCCGCCGATCTTCCTGGATACAAAGTGGGCCATCGGGTACACGTTTAAGGTATCTTCCCTGTAGGCCAGGCCGATCGGATGCGCGATCCGAGGCGGCGACATCCTAGGAATCCCCTTCCGATCGAACCCGTTCGATCCGTTACCGAAACGAGACTCCCGTGAACTACGAACTGAAGGGCGCGCTGCGCCCGATGGCGGCGGCGTCCCTCCTGGCGGCCATCGTGGCCTGCGGCGGCGGCGGCAGCAGCAGCACCAATCCCAACCCCGTGCCCACGGCCACGCCCGTTCCCACGCCACCCCAGGTGTCCCGGGCCGGCCTGGTCCTCCTGATGCACATGGACGAGCCCGCGTGGAACGGGGCGGAGAACCAGGTCCTGGACGCCTCCGGGAGCGGCCACCACGGAACGGCCACCGGCGGCGCCACCACCACCGCTTCCGGCAAGTTCGGCCGCGGCGGCTCCTTCAACGGCGGCATGAGCTGCGTGGACCTGGGCGACGTCCCGTCGCTTCGTCCCGGCTCGCAGCTCACGGTGGCGGCCTGGGTGATGCCGACCGGCCTCGGCCGGCAGACCCCGCTGGGCATCGTGGCCAAGCGGGTGGACTTCGGGTTCCGCTCGGCCTACGCGTTCTTCGTCGACGTGGACGACCGGCTCACGGTGGACGTGGACGGCGAAAACGACCGCTTCAAGGCCGGGCCGGCCCTCACCAACGGCCGCCTCATCCACGTGGCCATGGTCTACGACGGCAGCCTGCCCAGCGCCTCGCGGGTGACGGTCTACATCGACGGCGCCGCCGCCGGCACCGGCGGCGAGAGCAGCGACTCCATCCCCGACCTCGACTCGCCGCTGAACGTGGGCTGCCTGCCGCTCACGCTGCCCGCGCAGGGCTTCGTGGGCACCATGGACGAGGTCGCCATCTGGCACCGCGCGCTGTCGGCGGCCGAGATCTCGTCCCTGGCCCGCGCCACGGCTGCTATCGGCTGAGGTCCCCGATCTCGAAGTCGATCCACTGGATGGCCAGGCTGTCCTTCTGGGGGCGGAGCTCGTCCTTCACCACCACCTCCAGCGTGTAGGGGCCCGGCTCCATCTGCGGGCTCAGGCGCAGCGAGCCGCTGACCGCGGTCACGCCCTCCCGCGGCTCCAGCGGCGAATCCACGCGGATGGGGACGTCGGCCACGCGCCGTCCGTCGCGGAAGAGCAGCAGGGAGGCGCTGAGCCGCGGCCGGCCGTCGCTCTTGTGCGCCTGAGCGTTGTACACGCCGAAGGCGTAGGCCACCGACGATCCGCCGCGGAAGCGGCGCACGGCGGCGGTGGCGTCCGGGTCGGGCGGATCGGTGGCGCCGCTCAGGAAGAGGCCCGACAGGGCCAGCGGCCGCTTGCGCATGTCGGGCACGCTCACGAACAGCGAGGCCGAGCCGGCGCGCGCGCTGCCCGCGTCGCGGATGGCCGTGCGCACCTGGTAGGGGCCGGGCTTCACCGGCAGGTCGAGGGTGAGCACCAGCCCGTTGTCCACCACGGCCTCGGCCGACTCCGGGGGCAGGGCGAAGGCGTAGGGCCCGCCGGCCTGCTCGGCCACGCGTCCGGTGGCCTCCACGGCCACCACGCCGGCCTCCACCCGCGCCGTGCGCGTGCCGTCGTCCTCCTCCTTGAGCGTGAGCTGGCGCGCGTCCACGTACACCAGGCAGCGCAGGAAGGCGCCCCTCTTCGGCTCGTGGTTGTAGAGCACGGTCAGCTTGACCGGGATCTCGGTGGCCGCGAAGGGCGAGTAGAGGGCGTCGGTGAAGGAATCGGTGGCCGGCGTGTCCTCGCGCGGGCCGCCGGAGGCGAAGGCGCGCCGCGAGCGCACGCGCAGCCCGGGCCGCTTGAGCTTGATGTCGAGGCGGTGGAGGCGGTCGGGGCCGGCCGCCGCCGCCGGCTGGTAGCCGAGCAGGTAGTAGCCCTGCTGGTCGGCGAACACGCGGCCCACCGCGCCGTCGAGGTCGTTGGTGTCGAAGACGGAGAGCCCGCCGGTGGCCTCGGCCAGCCGGATCACGCCCGCGCGCACCTCGCGCTGGGCCGCGGTCCTGGCGTGGATCGGGATCAGGCCTTGCGGCCCCGGGGCGCCCATCTCCCCGGGCAGGCCGCCGAGGGTCTGCAGGCCGCTGGGCTCGAGCGTGTACACCACCACCGATCCGCGGTTGGCCTGCTCGGCCAGCGCGCGCAGCCGGTCGTCGATGCGGCCCGTGTCTCCCCGGCCGTCCGACAGCGAGAAGCCCTCGGAGAGGAGGACGAGCGACTTGCGGCCCGGCATGCGGGACAGGGCCTTCACCACCTGGTCGAACACGGTGAGGGTGCCCAGCGCGTAGTGCACGCTGTATTCGCCGTCCATCTGCTTCAGGTACGCGCCCAGGCCGGGTGAAGCTTCTCCGAACGCGCCCCGCTGGTCGGGCTCGCCCGCGGGGCGCGCGGCCGCGTCGCCGCGGCCGGGCGCGGGCGGCGGCGGCGCCTCCGCCCCCCGGACGGGCCGCGGGAGGTCGAGCGCCCCCAGGCGGGCCAGGCCGGCCGGGATGCCGCGCGCGGCGGCGTGCAGCAGCAGCTTGTCCGAGGTGAACTGCTGCAGGTTGCCGATGCCGCCGCCGGTGCGCACGATGGCCGCCAGGTCGCCCGGCCCCAGCTGCTCGTCGATCAGGTGCGCGAGCATCTTGCGGGCCCGCACCAGGGCCTCGAACGAGAACGACAGGTCGTCCACCACGATGGCGATCGTGCGCCGCGTCGTGGCCGCGGTGGCGGCGGGCACGAGGGGAGGCGCCAGCGGGTCGGGCGCGGGCGCCGGGGAGGTGCCGCCGGTGACCACGTACTGGAAGTGGGTGACGTCCTGCCGCTTCCCGTCTTCGCTGAGCTCGAAGTCGGCGGCGGTCAGGTCGGTCACGTAGCGGCCCTTGGCGTCGGTGACCACGGCGTCGACGCGCACCACCTCCGCGCTGGCGCCGGGGATGCGCGGCAGGTCGGCCTGGGGAGGAGGCGGCGGCCCGGCGAGCAGCACGGACAGCGCGGCGGCGAGGGGCCTGCTCACTTCCCGGCCAGTTTAGCGCGCTACTTCTTCGCCTTCGCCAGCGCCTGCGCGATCGCCTTCTCGGCCAGCGGCCGCATCACCGCGTAGCCGGCCGCGTTGGGGTGCAGCCCGTCGCCGGTGAGGCCCTTCTTGAATCGGCCGCCGGCGTCGGCCACGGCCGTGAAGTAGTCGAGGTACACGTGGCCGTTCTTCTTCGCGTAGGCGGCCAGCCACGCGTTGAGGGCCGCGATCTTCTCCGGCGGCCGGCTCTTCGTCTGGTTGCGGGGGAGGCCGTCGGGGCCGGTCGTGTCGTCCGACACCGGCAGCAGCGAGGCCAGAACCACGCGGATGCCGTGGACGCGGGCCAGCTCGGCCATGTCGGCCAGGTTGTCCTGGACCTGCTCCAGCGTGGCCGGGCCGGCGTTGCCCGAGATGTCGTTGGTGCCGGCCAGGATCACCACCACCGCCGGCTCGAGGGCCAGCACGTCGGCCCGGAAGCGCACCAGCATCTGGCTGGTGGCCTGGCCCCCGATGCCGCGGTTCACGTACGGCCGGCCGGGGAAGAAGCCGCCGAAGGAGGGCGCGCCCCAGTTGTCGGTGATGGAGTCGCCGAAGAACACGACGCGGTTCCTCTGGGCCGGGAGCAGGGCGGCGTTGGCGGCCGCGAAGCGGGCCAGCCGGCCGTAGTCCTCGGCGTTGAACTGCAGGCAGGCCGCGCGCTCGTCGCCCTCGAAGCGGCCGCAGCCGCTCGGCCACACCGGGTACTTCCACTCGGCCGGCGTGGGCGCCCACTGGCCGGGAAAGCCGCCGGGAGTCATCGGCGCGGGCGCGGACACGGGACGGGGCGGAGCGGGCGCGGAGACGGGCCGGGTGACGGCCGGCGCGCCCGTCTGGGCGACGGCCGGGGCGGCGGCGGCGAGCAGGAACGCAACCTCGATCACGCGGCGCATCACTTCACCTCCTGGCCCGGCGTCGCCGCCAGCACCTTGCCCGTCGCCCTCTCCACCAGCACCAGGCGCGAGCGGCCGGCCGGCACCGGTACGTCCAGCGCCTTCCCGTCCACCTGCACGCGCCGCACCGCGTCTTCGGCCGTCTCGTTCACGCACACCACCAGGTGCGCGCGCGGCGCGCTCAGCACGCGCGCCACCACGTTGGTGTCGCTGGGGCTCGTGGCCACGTGTGCCGCTTCCAGGGCCGCTCCCAGCAGGGCGGCGATGGGCTCCGCCTCGCGGGCCAGCTCCAGGGGCAGCGGCTCGTGCCACACCGGGCCCTCGCGCCCGGTGGGCGACGCGTTGGAGGCGCGCCGCAGGCGCTCGCTGGCGTGGTTGTCGAACGTGGCCCAGCCGCCGCCCCAGGGCGTGCGCTCGTGCTGCGCCACCGCGCGCCCGGCGTCCACCACGCCCAGCGCCTGGAGCGCGTCGGGCGTGCGCCCGTAGGGGTCGCCCTCCACCGCCCCCGTGACCAGCACCAGCGCGCCCGAGCGGGCGGCGGCCAGCAGGGCCCGCGCGGCCGATTCCTCCAGGATCTCCGGCACCGGCACCAGGACGAGCCGCGCGCCCTGGAGGCGCTCGGCCGTGAGGCGCTGGTCGGAGAGCGCGGTGGGCACCACGCCGTAGCGCTCGGCCAGCAGCCGCACCACGCGGCGGGTGGCGTCGAGGTCGCCCATGCGGCCGGAGAAGAGGCGCGCGTGGGGGATCACCATCACCACCGCGTCCTTCTCGAAGTCGTCGAGCCAGGGCGCGGCGGCGGCGAAGAAGGGGGCCAGGTCGCCCAGCGCGCGCAGCTCGGGCTTGGCCGTGCCGTCGGGCCGGAAGATCCCGATCACCGACTCGTTGTCGATGGGCTGGTAGGGGTTGATGTTCCAGGCCCACTGCACGACGCCGGTGCCGCGCGAGGCGAAGGCATAGGCCACCTTCCGCTCCAGGAGCCGCGCCGCCGCCTCCGGCGTGCGCCAGGGGTTGCCGTCCGGGTCCTCGAGGCGCATGAGGCCCGTCTCCTGGTGGAGGTTCGGCTTCTCGGGCACCTTGGTCACGACCCCGTCCCAGAGCAGGTCGTCGTTGTTCCACCAGGTGTGCACCGACGTGTAGTCCACGAAGGGCGCGTAGATCTGCTGGGCCGGGCGCGTCTGCGTGCCGCCCTCGTCCTGGCCCAGCGTGACCAGCAGGTCGCCGCCGGCCGCCTTCAGGATGTCGCGCAGCGTGCCCGCCCACCGGGCCGCCATGTCCTGCGAGAAGGCGCCGAACTCGTATCCCTTCCGCGGCACGCGCCACTCCCGGATCATCTGGTACGAGAGGTCGCCCACCTGCGGCGGGTCGAGGTTGCCCTCGTCGGCGATGCGCCAGGCCTCGCGCAGGCCCTGGAGGTCGCCGCCGTGGCGCGCCTTCAGCCATTCGCTCCAGGCCTGGCGCTCGTGGGCGTCGCCCACCGGGCGGTTGCTCCAGATGTTCTCCGCCGGCGAGTAGGACGGCTCGTTGATCAGGTCCCAGTGCACCCAGGGCACGCCGCGGAAGCGGCTGGCCACCAGCGTGAGCAGCGCCCGCTGGCCCTCCAGCGCGCGCGGGTCGAGGAAGGGATGGCTGCCGCCGTAATAGGGCGGCTGGAAGGCGAAGAAGGTGAAGCAGACCTGCACCTGGTTGCGGGCCGCGCTCTGCACGTAGGCCTCGAGCGCGCTGATCACGCTCTCGTCGGCCGCGCCCGGGTCGAGCATGAAGCGCGACCAGGCCGTCCAGATGCCGGTGCGGACGAGGTTGATGCCGCGCCGGTGCATCTCGCGGAAGTCGCGGTCCCACAGGTGCGGGTTGGGCTCGAAGAGGAACTTGCGGTGCACGTCCGAGGCCATGTACGTGGTGCCGATCACGGGCATCACCTGGCCGTCGGCGCGGATCCAGTCGCGGGAGACGCCCAGCCGCGGGCCGTGGGCCAGGAGGGCGGCGTCCTTCACCCAGAAGCCGGTGGTGGTGGAGCTCGGGTGCCAGGCCGCGCCGGGCACGGACACCTCGACGTGGTACAGGCCGGGCGGCAGCGGCGCGGCGGTGGCGATGGTGACGAGGCCCGTCCGGCCCTCCGGCTGGCCCACCAGCGCCACCGCGCCCGTGAACACCTCGGCTCCGTCGTCGCTCGTGACGCGCACGGTGGCGCGCTCGGGCACCGTCTCGCCCGCGCGCGGCCGCGGGCGCAGCACCTGGACGCGGATCGCCGCCGCCTCGCCCGCCTCGACGGACGCGCGCAGCGGCCGCGCCTCCACCAGGCCGGCGCCCTCCAGGGCGCGCAGCACCGCCTGGCGGATGGCCGCCGCGTCGAGCGCGGCATCGGAGGGCGCCAGCACCCAGCGCCCGCCGGCGTCGGTGCCGCGCACGCGGTCGATGGCCAGCAGGGGGCAGGCGCGCGGCAGGCCGTCGCGGTCGACCACGTGCACCAGCGGCCGCAGCACCGCGTCGCGGGGGCCCTCCGAGCCGTGCTCGGTGGGCATGTCCTTGCGCGTGGCCAGGCGCACGGTGAGCGCAAACGTGTGCCGCGGCTCGGGCAGCGTGCCCGTCCAGTCCGATCCCTCGACCGCCATCACCCGGGCCGGGCCGGCGATGTCGGCCGCATCGAGCCGGTCCACGGGGCCGATCAGGAGCTCATGGGCGAAGGTGGGCTGGCGCGGCGCGGGGGTGAAGTCTCCCTGGGCCGTCCCCGCGCGCACCGGCTGCTCGAAGGGCGCCCCGCCCAGCACCACCAGCCCGCCCCCGCCCTTCACGAAGGCCCTGATCGCCGGCCAGGCCTCCAGCGGGAACGCGCTGCCGTAGGGGAGGAGCAGCACGTCCCCCGGGCCCTGCCGGAGCCGCTCGGACAGCGCCGGGGGCGAGTCCACGACGGCGGTGGACAGGCCGGACAGGGCCAGGTCGAGGGTGGCGGCCGGGATCTCCGGGGCGTCAACGGTCGGGAATCCCGGGGCCCGGAACACCACCACCCAGGGGCCCGGGGAGGCCTCCCGCGCGGGCGGAGGCGCCGGCTCCGCATGACCGCGGCCCGACACCGCCATGACCAGCAGGAAGGCGGCCAGGGCGGGCAGGGCAAGGTCGCTGGTCGGGGTCTGCATCGGCGGAAGATAGCACGCGGTTTGAGACCACTTTCCGACGGTTCGATAAGGCCATAAACCCTATGGGCTCTGTCTCCAACGGAGAAGCGCCGAATGAAACCGGTTTCACCGTAACCCCTTACCTGAAAGCGGTTTTTTTACGTTGACAACTCTTTGACTGGACTCGATACTCCCGTCAGTTCAACCCAGTGAAGTGCCAAGGAATTTGCCGGTGGCGCGTAAAAAGCCCGAGCGAGCGTCGTCATTCGTCTGCTTCGTAGCGGCCTTTTTGGCCTGGAGATAGGGGAAGACATGTTCAAGACCGCATTGAGCCGAGTCGCGATCGCGCTGCTCGTCATGGCGGCGGCGCCATTGACGTGGGCGCAGAGCGCGGGCAGCCTGCGCGGCACCGTGAGCGACAAGACGGGCGCCGTCCTGCCGGGCGCCACCGTCGTGCTCACCAGCGAGGCCACCAAGTTCTCACGCGAATCAGTGACCGACCCCAAGGGCGGTTTCTTCTTCGCCACCGTCGACTCCGGCAACTACACCCTCCGGGTGACGATGCAGGGGTTCAAGGCCTACGAGGCCAAGGGCGTCCGCGTCAGCACGAACGACACGGTCGGGGTGGACGTCGCCCTCGAGGTCGGCGGCCAGAGCGAGACGATCGAGGTCACGGCCGAGCGGGCCATGATCCAGACCGAGACCGGCGCCCGCGAGGGGCTGATCACGCCCGAGCAGATCGAGAACATCTCGATCATCGGGCGCAACCCGCTGGAGCTCATGCGCACGCTCCCTGGCGTGGTGGCCCCCGACCAGGGCCGCTTCGAGCAGAACGGCATCGGCGCCGGCTTCGGCGGCGCCGACCAGGCCTTCTCGGTGAACGGCGCCCGCGCCGCCAACCTGGGCATCACGCTCGACGGCGCCAACCTGCGCGACATCGGCAACAACTCCGGCATGATGAACGTGCCGAACAACGAGTTCGTGGCCGAGGTCAAGGTGCAGATGAGCAACTACGCGGCCGAGTTCGGCACCTCGGCCATCAACGTGCAGGCCGTCACCAAGAGCGGCAGCTCGGAGTTCCACGGCTCCGCCTACGACTACCTGCGCCTGCACCAGTTCGCGGCCAACGACCGCGCCCGCAACTACGCGAACCAGGATCGGCCGGAGACGAAGTTCCAGTACCCCGGCTTCACGCTGTCCGGCCCCATCGTGATCCCGGGCACCGACTTCAACAAGAACCGCGACAAGGCCTTCTTCTTCTTCGGCTGGGAGTGGAACCGCCAGACGCTGGCCCCGGACGCCCTGTTCGGCGTGGTGCCGACCGAAAACATGCGCCAGGGCCTGTTCACCGGATACGAGTCCGGCCAGCACCTGAACCTGCCGACCACGGTGAACATCCCCAAGGGCTTCCCGGGCGCGGGCACGCCGGCCCCGGGCAACGACCTGCGGCCCTACATCGACCCCACCGGCCAGGCCCTGATCAACCTGTACCCGGCGCCGAACTACCAGGACCCCAACAACCGGTACAACTACATCTTCAACCCGCTGGTGGAAGCCAACCGCAACCAGGGCGTGGCGCGCCTCGACTACAACCTGAGCGAGAACACGCGCATGTACGTTCGCCTGGCCCGTGACTCCGAGCTGAACGAGAACGCGCGCGGCCTGTGGTGGCAGCCGGGCACGGCCGAGCTGCCCACGCCGATCAACGGCACGGCCATCGGCCGCTCCGCGGTCTTGAACCTGACCTCGGTGCTCTCGCCCTCGACCACCAACGAGTTCCTGTTCACGTACAGCCAGCTGAAGAACGACAACCGCTTCCAGGATCCGGCCAAGATGGAGCTGGCCACCTACGGCATCTCCAACCTGCAGAACCCGTTCGGAGCCCAGCCGCTCGTCCCCGAGCTGGTGGTCAACTTCGACGGCAGCCGCAGCCTCTGGTACGCCCAGGACGTGGACAACATCTTCTCGTACAACGGGTTCATGCGCTTCGGCGACAACTTCACGAAGGTGCTCGACACCCACGCCATCAAGGTGGGCGGTATCGTGGAGCGCCAGTACAAGCAGCAGAACTTCCAGCACAACAACAACATCCAGCTCAACTACGCCAACTGGGGCAACGGCTCCACCGGTGAGGAGTTCGGCGACATCCTCGTCGGCCGCCCGGCCTCGGCCGCCATCGGCCAGCCTTCGGCCATCGGCAACTTCGTGGCCTGGAACATCGAGGCCTACATCCAGGACTCCTGGAAGGTGAACAAGAACCTCACCTTCGAGTACGGCGTGCGCTTCGGCAAGTGGTCGAACAACGCCGAGACGAACGACCTGGGCGCGGTGTTCGATCCCAGCCGCTACGATCCCAGCAAGGGCCTCTTCCTCGACGACGCCCGCCAGAAGGCGAACGGCCTGGCCTACGTGAAGAACGGTGACGTGCCCCAGGGCCTCACCGACAACCGCCCGCTGCTCTTCATGCCCCGCGTGAACTTCGCCTGGGACATCAGCGGCAACGGGACCACGGTGGTGCGCGGCGGCGGCGGCATCTTCTTCAACCGCGAGCAGGGCAACGCCCAGTACAGCATCATCAACCTGCCGCCCAACTCGTACGCGGCCACGCTCGACGCCGGCAACCTGCAGAACTTCAACAACGGCCAGGGCCTCACCTACGCCAACATCGGCAAGGTGGACCCGTTCGGCGCCCTGAACGGCTTCGACTACAGCACGGTGAACCTCACCGACCTGTCCTGGCCGCGCATGTACAACGTGAGCGCGTCCGTCGCCCGCCACATCTTCTCCAACCAGATCCTCGAGGTGGGCTACGTGGGCACGTTCGGCCGCGACCTGGCCGCGCAGCACCAGATCAACAGCGTGCCGGCCGGCCGCTTCCTGACCGGCACCATCGGCGGTTCGAACCTGGCCGATCCCGTCCAGCGCAGCGCCCTGGCCAACTCGGTGACCAACGGCGCGCGGCCCTACCCGTCGCTGCAGAGCGTCAACATCTTCGAGCCCATCGGCCTGTCCAACTACAACGCGCTGCAGGTCACGCTGAGCCGGCAGACGGGGTCCTTCACCTACCTCCTGGCCTACACCTACTCGAAGCTGAAGGGCACCGTCGGCAACGACTTCGCCCAGATCGACCCCCTGGATCCCAGCCGCAGCTACGGCCTGATCCTGGCCGACCGTCCGCACAACGCGTCCTTCTCCTGGACGTGGCGCGCCGGCGACCCGATCAAGGACGGCAGCGGCTTCACCAAGGCCCTGCTCAACGGCTGGAACTTCTCCGGCGTGTCCACCTACATCAGCGGTGAGCCCATCCGCCTCGGCTTCACCGGCGACCTGGGCACCGACCAGGCCGAGCTGGGTTGGTACGGCACCAAGGACTTCCTGGGCTACAGCCGCGACTTCAGCCAGGGCTCGATCGGCGCCATCACGCCGACCTACACCTGCGACCCGCGCAAGAGCAGCGGCTCCAACGTGGGCGACAAGCTGCTGGACATCAACTGCATCGGCATCCCGGCCTTCCAGCAGAGCGGTCCCAACACCCAGCCCTACGACGTGCGCGGCCCGGCCCGCAACTTCCACGACCTGACGGTGTTCAAGGACTTCCGCCTGGGCGCCACCGGCTCGCGGCGCATCCAGGTGCGCGCGGGCATCTTCAACCTGTTCAACCAGGCCTACCCGATCGCCACCAGCACCCCGGGTCCGGACATCAACTACACCCTGGAAGCGAACTGCAACGTCAAGGTGAGCGGCGTGCCCGACGGCGCCGGCGGCACGGCGACGGTGTGCGATCCGACCAAGGGCTACACGTTCACGCAGAACACGCTCGACAACTTCGGCAAGATCCTCACCAAGCGCGGACACCGCGTGGTCGAGTTCGCCCTGCGCCTGTTCTTCTAGAACCGGCGAAGGACTCCTGAAGAAGGGGGAAGGCTTCGGCCTTCCCCCTTCGTTTTTCAGTCGCGGCCGAACCCCTATAATCGGAGAGCCGTGCCGGTCCCCAAGGTCCCTTCCATCTCCGCCGTGCTCCTCCTGGCCGCCAGCGCCCTGGCGCCCGCCCAGGACAAGGCGCTGCCCGATGCGGACGCCCTCTTCGCCCGCGGGGTGGCCCTGCACCAGGCGGGCGACGTCCTGGGCGCCATCGAAGCCTACGAGGCGGCGCTGGAGAAGGACCCCGAGCGCGTGGACGCGCGCTCCAACCTGGGCGCGGCCTACGTGCGCCTGGGGCGCTACGACGAGGCCATCGTGCACTACCGCGCCGTGCTGGCCCGGGTGCCCGACCAGGCCCAGGTGCGCTTCAACCTGGCCCTGGCCCTCTACAAGGGCGCGCGCGTGGCGGAGGCGGCGGACGAGCTGGTCCGGGTGGTCGAGAAGGACCCGGCCAACCACAACGCGCTCCTGCTGCTGGCCGACTGCCGGCTGCAGATGGGCGACGACGCCAAGGTGGTGGAGCTCCTGGGCCCCCGGGCGGAGGAGTTCAAGGGCGACCGCCTCTTCGCCTACCTCATGGGCACGGCCCTCATCCGCCGCAACGAGCTGATGAAGGGCCAGGCCTACATCGACATGCTGTTCCAGGGCGGCGGCGAGGCGGAGGCCCACCTCCTGATGGGCGTGGCCCAGATACGGCGGGGCGACAACCGGGCCGCGCTGCCCGAGCTGCAGAAGGCGGTGCAGATGAAGCCCGAGCTGCCGGCCGCGCACGCGCTGCTGGGGCGGGCGCTCATGGCCATGGGCCGCCGCGACGACGCGGCCGCCGCCTTCCGCGACGAGCTGGGCCGCAACCCGAACGACTTCGACTCCAACCTCTACCTGGGCATGCTGCTCAAGGACGACCAGAAGCTGGACGAGGCGTACGAGCACTTGAAGCGCGCCTCGCGCCTGCGCTCGCAGGACCCGGGGGTGCTCTACGCCCTGGGCGCCCTGCACCTGGCCGCCGGCCGCACCGACGAGGCGCGCAAGCTGCTGGAGACGGTGGTGGCCCAGGCCCCCGACTACCGCCAGGGCCACGTCCTGCTGGCCACCGCCTACTACCGGCAGAAGAACAAGGCCGCCGGCGACCGCGAGCAGGCCATCGCCGAGAAGCTGCGCGCGGAGCAGCAGTCCAAGGAGCCGGGCGCGGCCGAAGACCTGGGCCCCGGATACAAGGGCGAGGCCAGCCCGGCCCCTTCGGCGCCCGGCAAGGGCAGGCAGTAGCCGGCGTGCGGACGCCGGCCGCCGCCGCGCTCGCCTCCCTGGTCGTCCTGCTCGGCTCCCCGGGCGCGGGGGCGGCGCCGGCCCGTCCGGCCGCGGCCGGCTTCGACCACCTCTCGCGCCAGGCGGCGGCCGCGCGCGCGGCCGGGCACCTTCCCGAGGCCGTCACCGCCTACAAGAAGGCGCTGGCCCTGAAGCCCGGCTGGGTCGA
>Ga0111538_10003085_pt1 | contig 23318 bp, 24 predicted proteins | sample SoiMethybrSBSTD1_FD_79669 | JGI IMG/M metagenome (GOLD analysis project Ga0111538, IMG submission 79669) | Bulk soil microbial communities from a Populus tree surrounding site in Tennessee, USA - Soil MetaG P. TD hybrid SBSTD1 (version 2)... | ecosystem: Environmental > Terrestrial > Soil >...
AGGGCTTAGGGCTTAGGTGTCGCCGCAGGGCGCGCAGTCTGGCGCGAAGATCGCCCAGGCAGATTTCGAGCCAGAGAGTCATTCGAAGTCCGACGTCACTTGACGACGGCGAGCGTGACATCAACCCTGACGCTTTCACCGGTCATCTTGTCGGGCGTATTTGACATCTCCGCAGACTGACCGTCTTTGAGCATCAGGGAGCCCGTCGTGCGGAAGGACCGGAGTGTCGGCCGCCCCATCAGCGGGCCCTTGCCCCCCGTTTCGTCATACACCGATGATTCGTCGATCGTGATATCCAGCTTGTATCGCCCGGTGTCGTCGGCAGGGCTGACGTAGCAGTCGATGAACGTGCCGACATCCTGGTACGCGATCGTAGGTGAGGGCGTTCCATTCTTGTCAGTTGTGGTCGTGGTAATGGGCACCTTGGTGCCGTTCCTCAAACTCGTCTGGCTTCTCGGAATTCGAATATCCCCGGGAACTCTCACCGGATCCATGCTCACTGACAACGTGTAGGGCAGGCTCCCGGTCTTTTTCTCGCCCTGATACCTCGAGATCGTGATGGTGACTTTGAGCGGTGTCACCAAGGGTCTTGCGGTTGGTGCCGGCGGGTCTTGCGCTTGGATTGTGGCGGCGCAGGTGATGGCGAACAGGGCTCCGAGAGCGGTTAGGCCGAGATGTTTCTTTACCAAGATCTTCTCCTACTGAGTGTCCGATATCAAAGGCTCGATCGTGATTGGCGCAATCACAATCTCGTCCGGTTCGATGTTGGCGATCGGCGCGGGATCGGCCGGCGGGGTCAGCAGCGATTCCAGACCGGTGTCGCCCTGGTTCGCCAGCGCGACCAGGCGCCGCAGGCCTCTCATTTCAGCGGCCGAAAACAGAACCTCGGGTTGGCGGCGCGCCACGGTGGCGGGTCGGTCTACGGCAACGCCTGCGACGGCAGAAGTGAAGTCCTGCGCTACGACCGACTTCGCGATGGCAGGGCTGAAGTCCCGCGCTACGACGGGCGGCAACGTGACATCCGCTGCGCGGCGTGCTGGTTGTTCTTCCCCACGAAATACGAACCCCGCAACCAGAATGACGACTGCCACCGCTCCAGCCGCGCCTAGCAACCACGAGTACCCCCAAGCTTTTGGCTCCGGATCGCTCGCGATCCGCATACGGACGCGGGCCACGAATTCCGGTGACGGCTCGACGGCGAGCGCCGCCCGGAGTTCTCGGTCGATCTCTGACGAGCCGTTCAACTCGCCGTGTTCACGTCGCATGACAGCTGCTCCCTCAATCGTGCTCTCGCATCAAACAGTCGCGATTTGACCGTGCCGACCGGCAGTGCCAACAGCCGCGCCACGTCGGCAAGGTCGTGCTCCTGAATATTGGCCAGGACGATCACCACCCGGAGTTTTTCGGGGAGTGTGTCGATCGCCCGCCAGAGCGCCGCGATCCGTTCGTTGCCGATCGCTTCATCAGGTCCGGTTGTCGTTACCGGTTGCTCGCGAGCGTGTGTGTGCTCCCGCGCCGCCCGGCGCTGATCCGAGCGCCGGTGGTCGATGGCCATTCGCCATGTCATCCGCACCAACCAGGCCTTGAATCGATTGCGATCCCGAAGCTGGCGAAAGCGTCGATGGGCCCTCGCCAGCGCCTCCTGCGCGACGTCTTCCGCGTCCTGGCGATGGCGGAGCACCCCGTAGGCCACCCGGAAGGCCAGCGTGGACGACTCGACCAGCCTGGCTTCGAACTCACGCTCGAGCTCCTGGTCCACTCCTATGAGTCCCGTCGGGAGCCGCGCGTCGACGCATCCATCCATTGGCCGTTCACTGTAGCAAGACGCCGCGGCGGCGCGCGCAGTTCGGCCGGCTCCTGTAAATGCTGTAAAGCGCTGAAAACCAAGGCGGATACTGGATTCAGCGCGATGCGAATGGTATATTGAGCAGTTCATGCTTTCGCTCGACCTCAGTAGGATCCGGACAGCCCGGGAGCACTTCGAACAGGTGTATGCACCGGAGGCGTTCCAGGGCGACGCGCAAGACGTCTTCAGGGTGGTGGCACCCACGACGCTCGCGTTCGACATCTACAAGGACAAAGATCAGTTTCGCCTGGTGGGCGCGGTGCAGACGAAGCTCGAATTGCCGTGCAGCCGCTGCGTCGAGCCGTTTGAATGGCCCGTGGACTCGTCCTTCGATCTCCGCTACCAGCCGCATACCCACAACACCGGAGAAGGCGAGCGCGAGATCGAGGAAGATGACCTCACGACGGCGTTCTACGACAACGAGACCATCGATCTGGGTCAGCTGATGCGCGAGCAGTTCTACCTCGCGCTACCGATGAAGCCACTGTGCGTCGAGACGTGTTTGGGGTTGTGCGTGCAGTGCGGCGCCAACCTGAATCGCGAGACGTGCACCTGCAGCCGCGAATGGGAAGACCCGAGGCTCGCGGTCCTCAAGTCCCTGAAGACCGATCAACAGAAACAACACTGAGGAAGACAATTCCCTGAGTGAGAAAGAAAGCTCACGCAGGAGTCAGCGCAAGAGAGAGACTATGCCCAATCCCAAGCGACGACACTCCAAGACCCGGACGGCCAATCGCCGGACGCACGACACGCTCACACCGGTCGGCCTCAGCGAGTGCCCGCACTGCCACGAGCCCAAGGTGCCTCACCGCGTCTGCGGCAATTGCGGCTACTACCGGGGCCGGCAGGCGAGGGCGGTCAAAGAGGAATAGGCAACCCCAGGGTTCTCGCGTTCTAGACGTTCTAAGGGTTCTAAGTTCTCGAGGCACAGAACCCTAGAACCCTAGAACCCTAGAACCCTAGAACCTTAGAACCTTAGAACCCTAGAACCCTAGAACCTGAGACGCTTAGTTCCCTTGAATCTCTCATGATCTGGATCGCCATCGACGCCATGGGCGGCGATCACGCGCCTGCGGCGGTCGTTGACGGGGCGCTTGCAGCGGTTCGACACGTCGACCTCGGGGTGATTCTCGTGGGGCCCGCCGATCGTCTCGAGGCCGAACTGGAACGCCATGGCGCAGCGGATCGGGATCGCATCCGGCTTCGCGACGCCGACGCCGTGGTCGAGATGACCGAGTCGCCGGCGACCGCGCTTCGACGAAAGCCGACCGCGTCGATCAAAGTAGCGGCAGATGCGGTGGCCCGCGGCGAGGCGGCGGCGCTCTTCAGTGCCGGTCACACCGGCGGCACCGTCATGGCGGCCCACAGCGCATTCGGCATGCTGCAGGGCGTGGATCGGCCCGCGCTGGCGGCAACGATTCCGACCCGTCGGCAGCCGGCGATTCTCCTCGATGTGGGTGCCAGCGTGGAATGCCGCCCGGCGCACCTGCTGCAGTTCGCCGTGATGGGGAGCGTCTACGCGCGAGTGGTCATGGGTAACGATCGGCCGCGCGTCGGCCTGCTCTCGATCGGCGAGGAAGCCACCAAAGGGAACGATCTCACCCGGGAGGCGCACCAGCTGCTCAAGTCCTCCCCGCTCACCTTCATCGGCAACATCGAAGCGCGCGATGTCTACAGCGGCGCCGCCGATGTCATCGTCTGCGACGGCTTCACAGGGAACGTCGCGTTGAAAATCAGCGAAGGGCTCGTCGACGTCGTGGGGGATCTGCTGAGTGAGGAGCTGTCGAGCACGTTTACGATGCGCGTGGGCTCGCTGCTGACGCGACGGGCGCTGCGGCACTTCCGCCGCCGCGTCGACTACTCGGAATACGGCGGCGCGCCGCTCCTGGGCGTCGCGGGCATCGCCGTCGTGGGTCATGGCCGGTCGAGCCCCAAAGCCGTGCGGAACGCGGTCGTCATGGCGTACCGGTTCGCCGCCAACCATTTCATCGAGCGGGTCGATCGCGATATTGCCGCGGCCGGCCGTCCCCATTAGCGATTTCCCATGCTCGCATTCATTTTCCCCGGACAAGGCGCCCAAAAAGTCGGTATGGGGAAGGCACTGGCCGATGCGTTTCCGATCTGTCGCGATACGTTTGCGGAAGCCGATGCCGCCCTCGGGGAGCCGCTCAGCCGCCTGTGTTTCGAAGGCCCTGAAGATCGACTGACACTGACGGAGAACACCCAGCCCGCGATCCTGGCCGTGAGCACTGCTGCGAGCCGCCTGCTGGCCTCCAAAGGGATCGTGCCGGCGTTCGTCGCGGGGCACAGCCTGGGGGAGTACTCGGCCAACGTCTCGGCCGGCACATTCAGCTTCGCTGACGCGCTCGCGATCGTCAGACGCCGGGGCCGCTATATGCAGGAGGCTGTGCCGGTCGGAACCGGGGCGATGGCCGCGATCCTGGGCCTTGATACCGACACGGTGGCGAGGGCCTGTTCGGAAGCGGCTCAGGGGGATGTCGTCAGCCCGGCGAATCTCAACGGTCCGGGGCAGGTTTCGATTGCCGGCAGCCGTGATGCCGTGGCGCGGGCCGGTGAGCGCGCAAAGGCGCTTGGCGCCAAGCGGGTGGTGCCGCTGGCCGTGAGCGCGCCCTTCCACTGTGCCCTGATGAAGCCGGCTGAGACTCGACTTGCGCCGGAGCTTCTCGCCCTCGCGAGCGCCGATCCGCGCGTGCCAATCGTGGCCAATGTCGACGCCGAACTGAAGCGCCGCGCGTCCGAAGCGATCGAGGCGCTGGTCGCCCAGGTATCAGCGCCGGTGCGGTGGGAAGCGGTTGTTCGTCGCCTTGCGTCTGAAGGCGTCACAACGTATGTTGAGGTGGGTCCTGGCAACGTATTGAGCGGTCTGGTGAAGAAAATCCATCGTGAAGCGACAGTCGTCAGCTTCGGCGTTCCCGAGGACCTGGCGGCGGTTGAAGCCCTTGTTTGATTTGACCGGCAAGGTCGCGATCGTCACCGGTGCCTCACGCGGGATCGGCCGCGCGATCGCGCTCAACCTCGCGGCTAGCGGGGCCACGGTTGTGGCCGCGGCGCGTGGCGATCATGCCGCCGGCACGGTCGCCGCCATTCTCGAACGCGGCGGACAAGCCGAGGTGGCTGGCGTAGATGTGACAGACGCCGCGGCGCTGGAGAAGCTGCCGGGCGAGGTGGCCGCGCGTCTCGGGCGGCTCGATATCCTGGTGAGCAATGCCGGGATCACCCGCGATCAGCTGTTGATGCGGATGAAGCGCGACGACTGGGACACGGTGATTGCCACCAACCTGACCGCGACCTTCACGCTCACTCAGGCGGCGATGCGGCCGATGCTGAAACAGCGTGGGGGCCGCATTATTGCAGTCAGTTCAGTAGTTGGTCAGATGGGGAATGCCGGGCAGGTGAACTACGCGGCGTCGAAGGCCGGGTTGATTGGGTTTGCCAAGGCGCTCGCGCGTGAGGTCGCTTCGCGCAGCATCACGGTGAACGTCATTGCCCCAGGCATGATCGACACTGACATGACGCGAAGCGTGACGGAGAAGGCCCAGATCGACCTGGCGGCGCAAATCCCGCTCGGACGGCTCGGCACGGTGGACGACGTGGCGGCGGCAGCGTGCTTCCTTGCGTCGGACGAGGCAGCGTATATTACAGGGCACGTTCTCGCCGTCAACGGCGGCATGTACATGTAGAGCCGGGTCCGGGAGCCCAGCACGTAGGAGGAATGAATGGCGGTAGCCGAAAAGGTCAAGAGCATCATTGTCGAGCAGCTGGGAGTGGATGAAGAAGAAGTGACGCCGGATGCGTCGTTCGTCGACGACCTGGGCGCCGACTCACTCGACACGGTCGAGCTCGTCATGGCGTTCGAAGAGGAGTTCGGGATCGAGATTCCCGACGAAGACGCGGAAAAGATCACGCGCGTCAAGGAAGCGGTCGAGTACATCGACTCGCACGGCAAGTCCAAGAAGTAAGCGGATTCCCGTCGGCGGCGGTCAGGCCGGAGAGCCGAGACCTGTCGCGCGCCGAGCTGGGGCCGGGACTCCTGCGGGCATAAACCATCAATGGCGAACAATCGGCGAGTCGTGGTCACGGGCATCGGATTGGTGTCCTCGCTTGGGATCGGGACCGAAGTGAACTGGGCCGGGATCTGCGCCGGCACAAGCGGCGTGGGCCCCGTCACCAAGTTCGATGCGACGCAGTTTGCCACGCGCATCGCGGGCGAAGTGAGGGACTTCGACCCGCTGCAGTTCATCGACAAGAAAGACGTCAAGAAGATGGACGTCTTCATCCAGTACGCGATCGCCGCGTCGCAGTTTGCGATGGATGATTCAGGGCTCAAGATCACACCGGAGCAGGCGCCGCGTGTTGGTGTCTTCATCGCGTCCGGCATCGGCGGGTTCACGACGATCGAGCGCGAGCACAAGGCGCTACTCGAGGGCGGCCCCAGAAAGATTTCTCCCTTTTTCATCCCGTCCGCGATCATCAATCTCGCGGCCGGTCAGGTGTCCATCCGTTTCGGAGCGAAAGGTCCCAACTCCGCGACCTGCACCGCCTGTTCAGCCTCGGCGCACGCTATCGGCGATGCCTACGAGATCATCCGGCGCGGCGCCGCCGATCAGATGATTGCGGGAGGGTCGGAGGCGGCCATCACGCCGATGGGCATCGGCGGCTTTGGCGCGCTGCGGGCGTTGTCGACCCGTAACGACGAGCCCGAGCGGGCCAGCCGCCCGTTTGACAAAGATCGCGACGGCTTCATCGTCGGAGAAGGCGCGGGCGTTCTGATCCTCGAAGAGTACTCCGCGGCACGGCGACGGGGCGCGCGGATCTACGCGGAGCTCGTCGGCTACGGCATGTCGGCCGACGCCTACCACATCACCGCCCCCTCGGAAGATGGCGACGGCGCCTTTCGGGTCATGCGGGCGGCGATGTCCAGTGCCGGGATCGAGCCGGCGGCGGTCTCGTACATCAACGCCCACGGCACTTCCACCCCGCAGGGTGACAAGCTCGAGACGCTTGCGATCAAGCGCTGCTTTGGCGATCACGCGACCAAGCTTGCGGTGTCTTCCACGAAATCGATGACCGGCCATCTGCTCGGCGCCGCCGGGGGGCTCGAGGCGGGGATCACGGCGCTGGCGGTCCATCATCAGGTCGCACCACCCACCATCAATCTCGACGAGCCCGACGCCGAGTGCGATCTCGACTACGTCCCGAACCGGAAGCGCGAGATGCCAATTCAGTACGCGCTCTCGAACTCGTTCGGTTTCGGCGGTACCAATGCGGCCCTGCTCTTCAAGAAATACGACGAATGACGATCAGCCGCAGAACTCGCGGCGCTCGCGGTTGACATGAAGATCGCTGTCTGCATCAAACAGGTACCCACCCGCGACTGGCAGCCGCGCCTGAACGAATCGAAGACGTGGATTCGCGAGCAGGACACGACCTACGAGATGAACGAGCCCGACGCCTACGCGCTCGAGGAATCACTGCGTCTCAAAGAAAAGCACGGCGGCGAAGTGGTGGTCTGTTCGGCGGGGCCGGCCAGAGTCGCGCAGGTCATTCGTGAGGCGCTCGCGCGCGGTGCCGATCGCGCGATTCACGTCGAAGACGATGGGCTCGCGAGCGCGGATGCGTTTGCGGTCGCCGGCGCCCTGAGCGCGGCAATGAAAGAGGAACAGTTCGACCTGATCCTCACCGGTCTGCAATCCGACGATCAGGGGTTTGCGCAGACTGGCGTCATTCTGGCCGAACGACTGGACCGCCCACACGCGACCATCATCATGGAAGTCGCAGTTGATGGTTCGACGCTCCGTGTGAAGCGGGAGCTCGAAGGCGGCTGGTTCCAGTGGATCGCGATGCCGTTGCCCGCGGTGTTGACGATTCAGAGCGGCATCAACCAGCTCCGCTACGCGACGCTCAAGGGCATCATGGCGGCGAAGAAGAAAGAGATCAGGAAAGTTGCGGCCGGAGCGGCTTCGGCGCCGCGTCAGAAGATCGTCAGCCTCTACGTGCCGGAGAAACAAAAGAAAACGCAGCTGATTGCGGGTGCTCCGGCCGAAGCGGCGAAGGAGCTCGTCCGCAAGCTCCGCGAAGAAGCGCGGGTGATTGAGTGATCCTCGTCATCGCCGAGCAGCGCGCCGGGAAGCTCAATCGCGCGAGCTGGGAGACGATCGCGGCGGCTCAGCAGCTGGCCGCCGGTCGCCCAATTGTCATCGCGCTGCCAGGCGCCGCGGGCGCGCAGGGCGCGTCGGCCGAGCTCGCCGCAGCTGACGTGAAGGAAGTCGTCACGATTGACGGCCCCGCCGTCGAGCCCTACACACCCGATGGTTACACCGCTGCGTTGAAAGCGGCCATCGACCAGTTGTCCCCAGAGATCGTCCTGCTGCCGCATACCTATCAGACGCGCGACTTTGCGCCGAAACTCGCGGCCCGAATGGACCGTGCCCTGATCACCGACGCGACCGCGATCAAGAGCGCTGGCGGCGACCCGGCATTTGTTCGTCCCATGTTCCAGGGCAAGCTCACCGCCGACGTCGTCCCGCAGGGGCCGTCGCCGCACTTCGTGACCTTCCAGATCGGCGCGTTTCGAGCCGATCAGGCCGCACGCGGGGCGTCCGCGGTGCCGGTGCGGGCCATCCCCGTTTCAGTCGATGCCTCTTCCGTCAGGCAGAAGCCCGAGGCGCCGTTTCAGGAAGCGAAGCAGGCCGTGGACCTTTCCCAGGCCGAGCGGATCGTGTCGGTTGGCCGCGGCATCAAGGAGCAGAGCAACATTCCACTGGCGCAGCAGCTGGCTGACGCCCTTCACGCCGAGCTCGCCGCTTCCCGCCCAATCTGTGATTCCGGCTGGCTCCCGATGGAGCGTCAGGTCGGCAGCTCCGGCCAGACTGTTGCCCCCAAGCTCTACCTGGCTCTCGGCATCTCCGGTGCGATTCAGCATCTCGTCGGAATGAAAGGCGCGAACACGATCGTCGCGATCAATAAAGACGCCGACGCACCGATCTTCGAAGTCGCCGACTACGGCATCGTGGGCGATCTGTTCGAGATCGTGCCGGCGCTTCTTGCCGCTCTGAAACCGTGATGTCCTCAGGCGGGTCGGCCGGGTCGGGCAGGTAGGCCAGGCCGGGTCGAGCCGGTGGGCGAGGTTGGGAACTCAAACAGTGATACACAAGAGCGTGCCACGCTGTCTGGGAACGGCACGCGAATCGTGCAAGGTTGAAGCGGCCTCGGAGTTCTTCCCACCCGCTCTACCTGGCTTACCCGCCTTGCCTGCCGTCTGATGTCCACCGTCATCCTGTGGCTGCTCGTGTTGGTGTTCGTCGGCGCATTTGCCGTGCAGGTGGCGACGCGCGTTCGGCTGATTGCGGCGGCGCCAAACACCTTCTCGTTTGACGACCTTGGCATACGCGTCAGCCGCTTTCTCGTTGACGTGGTCGGACAGCGACAGACCATCAGGGAGCGTCCGGTTGCGGGTCTGGCTCACGCATTCGTGTTTTGGGGATTCGTGGCGTTTGGCGGTTACACCGTCACCGAATTTCTTCGCGGCCTCGGCCTCGTCGATCTGACCGGCACGCGCTGGTTCCACGCCTACCGCATCGTGCTCACGCCGTTTGCGCTTGCCGTGCTGGCCGGCATCTTCTATCTGCTGATTCGCCGCGCCATTGTCCGCCCGGTGGCGCTCGGGTCGAAGGTCTCGGTGGAATCGATCATCATCGCGCTGTTCATCGCCACGCTGATGACGACCTTTCTATTCAGTTGGCGTCTCGACGATGCCACGGCGGCTGGGCGCGTGAATTGGTGGATTCATGCCGTTGTCATCCTGTCGTTCCTGGCGCTGATTCCAGCGTCGAAACACTTTCATCTGGTGCTGTCGCCGATCACTGTATTGCTCAAATCCGCCGAGCTCGGGAATGTTCCCAACCTCGATTTCGAGAAAGAGCAAGTGGGGCTCGAGACGCTGAAGGATCTCGGCAGCAAGACCGTGCTCGACGCGTTCACGTGTGTCGAGTGCGGCCGCTGTCAGGTGAACTGTCCCGCGTGGGGAGCGGGGAAGGAGCTCAACCCCAAGGCGCTGATTCTTCAGACCCAGGAAGCGCTGCTTGGCGGCAAACGGGAGATGAAACTCGGCGAGATCTACAGCGAGAAAGTCCTCTGGCAATGCACCACGTGCGGCGCCTGCGAGAACCAGTGTCCAGTGGGAATCGAGCACCTGCCGCTCATCATCGGATCGCGGCGCGGCCTCGTGTCCAATGGCGATGCGCCCGAATACCTGGGTGGCGTCTACAACAACCTGGAGCGTCGCGGGAACATCTGGGGCCTCGGCTACGACCAGCGTCAGAAGTTCGTCGACGCGACTGCCCTCGAGACCTTCGACCCCCTGAAGCACGATGTGATGGTGTGGCTCGGCTGCGCGGGTGCGTTCGAAGCCGATTTCCAGAAGTCGTTGCGAGCCTTGTTCGACATTCTGCGTGCACGCGGTGTGCGTTTCGGCGTGCTCTCCAAAGAAAGGTGCACAGGTGATCCGGCCAAGCGGACCGGTAATGAGTACATGTTTCAGGAACTGGCGACCGCGAACATCGCTGACCTGAAGGCTGCCGGGCCCAAGAAAATCCTGACCTCCTGCCCGCACTGCGTGAAGACGATCGGGAACGACTACCGGAAGTTCGGATACGACGTCGAGATCGTCCATTCATCGGTTTACGTGGAGGAGTTGACCCGTGACCTGCGTGGATCGAATCAGGCGGATCAGGTGACCTTCCATGATCCGTGCTACCTCGGGCGTTATGCCGGAAAGGTGGACGAGCCGCGCGCGCTGCTCGAGCGCTTTGGCGCGAAGATCGCTGAGCCCGAGCGCAATCGCGACAATCCCTATTGCTGCGGCGCCGGCGGCGGCCTCCTGTTTGCCGACAAAGAAGAGGAGCCAGGGTCACGGATCAGCGACGTGCGGTTCAAGCAGCTGCGCGCGACCGGAGCGAACACGGTCGTGACCGCCTGCCCGTTCTGCTCGATCATGTTGAAGGGCGCGCAAACGAGCGCGCCGGACGCGGCAGACGTGCAGTTTGTCGACCTGATGACGTATGTCAACGGCAGGCTGCAGAAGACGTGAGCGCCCGCGGCCATGCCGAGCTGAGGATGAGCAACTCCGAGGCGAGGCATCAGCGTAAGCTCGCAAAAATTCATCAGTGATCCCGTCATGACCCCGGCACCCCCTCTCGTCGACTGGCGGGCCTCACCCGGCAAGCGTCTGCAGGCGAAGCTGATCGCGATGTTCGGTTATCGCCTCATCGCCGCTCTCGGTGCCACGCTCCGCTGGCGAACCGAAGGACTCCAACACTTCGACGCGATCGCCGCCAGTGGCCGCCAGCCGATCATGGCCTTCTGGCACGGCCGGATTCTCCCCGCGACCTACTACTTCCGCCGCCGCGGCATCGTCGTCATCACCAGCGAGAATTTCGATGGTGAATGGATAGCCGGCATCATCGAGCGGTTTGGCTATGGCACCGCGCGCGGGTCGACCTCCCGGGGCGGACGGCGTGCGCTCCTGAAGCTGACTCGGGAGCTCGCGGCCGGCAAGCCCGCCGGTTTTACGCTCGATGGCCCGCGCGGCCCCGCCCGTGTGGCCCAGCCGGGTGCCGTCTGGCTGGCCAAGGCAACAGGCCAGCCGGTTCTGCCATTTCACCTCGAAGCGAGCCGCTATTGGAGCATCAGGAGCTGGGATCGCACGCAGATTCCGAAGCCGTTCAGCACCGTCTCCGTCGTGGTGGGTGAGCCGTTCGACGTGTCCCCCGACGCGGACGCTGCGGGAATCGAGGCCGCGCGTCGCTCACTGGAAGCGCGCCTCGCATCGCTCGAGCAGCGCGCACTTGCGCTGCTTCGCTGAAGTGGCGGCCTCACAAGTTCTCCGTTCTCAAGGTGTTTTCGATTGACGCGCCTTAGCTGTGTGACATACAGTATGTGCTATACACTGTATGGCGTCTCATCACGAACGATAGAACCTAGAACACGAACCGAGAACCACGAACCACGAACCGAGAACCGAAGGAACAGTTAGAACTTGTTGAACCGTAATTAGGCCTATGAACCCTGATCTGCTCTCCTCCCTCCGTCTCGAGCTCCGACGCGGCTGTCTCGTCATCGCTGTGTTGGCCCAGCTTCGCGCGGAGCACTACGGCTACACCTTGCGCAAGGCCCTCGCCGAGCAGGGCCTTGCGATTGATGAAAGCACGCTGTATCCACTGCTTCGGCGTTTGGAAACGCAGGGCCTGCTAGTAAGCGAGTGGCGGGACGAGGACAAGCGGACCAAACGGTTCTACCGGCTGTCTCCCGACGGCAAAGCCATGCTCAAGGAATTGATGGTCGAGTGGCAAACCATCAACGCATCGGTCTCACGGATTTTTGGCCGCCGGTCGGCGGCGTAGCGCCTGCGGCTAAGCGGAGCCCCAGCGCCATTGAACGAAGGAACGCGTCATGGAAGCGCTCGACCACTATCTGAAGTACGTGAAGATTTTCCTGCCGCGAGCCCAGCAGGATGACATCATCCGTGAGCTCTCCGAAGACATTCAATCACAGGCTGAAGACAAAGAAGCGGAGCTCGGACGCCCGCTGAACCGGATGGAACAAAAACAGTTGGTCGGACGACTCGGCCATCCGGCTCTTCTCGCCGGCCGCTACGGGCCGCGACGACAACTGGTCGGTCCGGAGTTGTTCCCCTTCTACTGGCGGGTCCTGACCCTGGCTCTTGGCGCGAATCTTCTGGCGCACGGTATTGCGATGGCGGTGTCGTTCGCCAGTGGCCGACTGGTCAACCCTACACTTCGCGCGGTCTCAGCCGGCTTCGGCCTGTTCATTACATTCGGTGTCGTAACCATTGTCTTCGCGGTGCTGGACTACGCTCGCCCGAAAGCCATCTTCGGGCGGCGCTGGGATTCGAGTCGGATGGACACGAACACCGTCGTGCGCGTGCGCCGCGGCTCGCATCCGATCTCCCGACTGGTGACCGGCATCATTTTCATGGCCTGGTGGGTGGCCGCCCACCGTTCGCCCGCTTTGATCCTTGGCGCCGGTAGTGAAGTCTTCCAGCTCGGCCCGGTGTGGGATTCTGTCTACCCCTGGATTCTGACGTTCGCCCTCGTGAGCATTGTGAACGCCGGCCTCGATTTGCTCCACGTGATTCGGCCGCAGCCGACGCGGGTTCACTTCGCGATGAAACTGATCGGCAGCTGCGGCGGGCTGGCTGTGCTGATCTTTCTGTTGACGACCGGTGACTTCGTTGTCCTGGCTGATGCATCAGCGCCATCGACCCGCCTCGACTTCTCGCTCAAGGTGATCAATCAGAGCATCTACTGGGGGCTTGCGATTGGCTCGGTCCTTCTCGCGGGCCTGGCGATGATCGAGCTGCGGGCCTGGAACCGCGAGGGAAGCGCTCAGCAACCACCCCATCCGAGGGCGCGTGGGTTCGTGCCCGGCAAGTAGGAAGCCTGAACTTGCTACACTGGCGGCACCATGTCGCTCGTTGTCGTCGCCTCCGAACGCTTCGTCGAGCATCAAACGCCGCCCGGGCATCCTGAATCCCCTGAACGCGCCGACGCAATGGACGTCGTCGCGAACGAATGGCGCAAAAAGGGCGGTGAAGTCGTCGCCCCTCGTCTCGCAACGCGCGAGCAGCTCGCGCGCGTCCACGACGAAAGCTACCGGCGCCGGATCGAAGAAACCGCCGGCATCGCAACCGCCCTGGACCCCGATACTTACACGTCTCCGGAATCCCATGAGATCGCGCTGCTCGCTGCGGGCGCGGCGGTCGACGCGGTGGAACGTGTGATGGCCAACGATGGCCATGCCTTCGCGCTCGTTCGCCCTCCCGGACATCACGCCGAACGAAACCGCGCGATGGGCTTCTGCCTGTACAACAACATCGCCGTGGCGGCGGCTCACGCGCGCACGATCGGGGCCGCGCGCGTCGGCATCGTCGATTACGACGTGCACCACGGCAACGGCACGCAGCACATGTTCGAAAACGATCCGAATGTGCTCTATCTCTCGATGCATCAGTTTCCCTTCTATCCTGGCACCGGCGCGGCGGATGAGATTGGCCGTGGCAACGGCGAGGGATTCACGGTCAACCTGCCGCTCGAGGCCGGTGCGGTCGACGAGGATTACCAGATCGTTTTCTCGGAGATCGTCGTGCCGGTCCTCCGTCAGTTCAAGCCGGATCTGTTGCTGGTTTCAGCCGGATTCGACGCGCACGAGCGGGATCCGCTCGCCGGCATGCGTCTCACGACGCCGGCATTCGGCGCGATGACACAGGAAATCAGACGCGTGGCGGAGGAGTGCTGCGGCGGACGCCTGATGGCGATCACCGAAGGGGGATACGATCTGCGCGCCTTCGCGGCGTCGATGCTTTCGGTGGTCGCGGTGCTCGGGGATTCTCGGAGCCAGCCAGCCGCCTGGCCAGAGGCTCAGGCTGCTGTGCGCCCGACGCGTGGTCAGGCGACCGTGGCAGCAGCCCGGAAGATCCTCGGACGCTTCTGGAAGTTCTAGCTTGGCACCCTCAGCGCGGGTCGTCTCGAAGAAGGAACTGCGCGCTGGACAGGTAAAAATTCCTGGCGTTGGCGCTGATCTGCCGCTCGCCCATTTCGGTGAAGGCGTCGGCCTTCAGCCGCCGCGCCTCCCGTTGCCCGGGCTGCGCGGCCAGGATGTAATCGGCCAGCTCGGCGGTCCACTGGTAGTCCTTCCGCGCGAAGGCTTCACGCGCCTTCGCCAGCACGTTCGACTCGCCGCCGGCGAGATCCAGAATGCGAGCCGACCGCTCCTTGAGCGACAGCGGAAAGAGGTTCGTCGCGTTGCCATCGAACCAGCCGAGATAGTAGGTGTAGATGGCGCGGACCGACCATTCCACCGTGCCGTAGAACTCCTGCAGATAGGGATTGTCGGCGAGCGCCGGCGGCAGCTTCACCGTCTCGACGAGCTCGTCGGGACGCAGCCCCTTCCTCATCCCGCCCAGTGTCTGATCGAGCACGCTCTTGACGCCGTCGCGATAGGCGGTGAGGGCCCCGTTCACGGCGGCCGCGCCGGAAATCGGACGCGTATGGCTCGGCACGAGGTGCTCGGCTCGCTCGGCGATCAGCTTGTCGAGGCTCTCCACCCACCAGTCCACTCGGCGCAACGGCACGCCGCGGATCGCATAGAGGTTGGGGAAGGCCCGATAGAAGTTGTCGCCAGGGAGCAGCACACGCTTCTCCGGAAGCCACACATAAATCTGGTCGTCGGTTTCTCCCGGCGCATGCACGAGATCCATGCGCACGCCCGCGACCGTGATCGTCGTCCGCTCGCCCGACAAGGTCCGGGTCGGCGCCAGATACCCGCCGCCTCCCCCGCCGGACAGCTGAGGACCGATGCCGGCATTGATCAGCAGGCCCGGCGCGAGCCCCGATCCAAACTGATTGCCTCCGTCGCGTCCCGTGCGCCCCACGTTCTCGGCACGGTTCTCCGGAAGGAGTTCCACGTGCGCATAGATCTCCGGACGATCGGCGCCGGCAAAAACCGAGGCCCCGCCGACGTGATCAGCGTGATGGTGCGTGTAGATGATCGCCCGGACGGGTTTTTGCGAGATCCGGTCGAACTCCGCTTTGATGGTTCGCGCGTTGGCAGCGCCGGTCGCCGTGTCGACGATGATGCGGCCGTCGGCCGCCTCGATCATGATCGAATTCGCCAGGTCGTAACCCGACGCGACGTAGACGCCGTCCGTGACCCTGACGATCTCTTTTCGGAACTCCTCGGAGTGCGCGCGCAGCTTCTCGCGGCCGGCAAATTCCTGCGCCCCGGCCGGTGCGGCCAGGGCGATCACGACGAGCACACCGGTCGAGAGGAATGAGAGGTGTCGCACACAAACCTCCACCAGGATTCGAGTCGAACTAAGAACTTCGAACTGAGAACCCGAACCTCGAACCCGAACCTCGAACCCGAACAGAGAAGTGAGAACTCAGAACCGAGAACCTCTATTTCAGCGCGTATATGTCGTACTTTACGGCGGTGCCGACCCGCTCGCCGAGGGCGACCGCCTGAAGTCGTGTGAGCCAGACGTAGCGCGCATCGCCCGTTTCGAAGAGCGGGGCAGTCCGCAGTGAGGCGCCGTCCGGCGTCGTCTGCCCGATGCCGTTGTAGGTCACCAGGATCAGCGCGCCGTCGTCGGTCTTCAGGGTGAGGCGTACGTCGAGCCGATAGGTGCCGTCGGCGCGGTTGGTGATCCAGTCGCCCGCCGGTATCTGCACCGACGCCTTGACCCGCGGGCCTTCGAAGCGGCCGCTGAGGACCTCGACGATCGTGCGCGTCCCCTGCGGGCCGTTTTCGATGACCGTGCGGGTCCCCGTCGTGACACGCAGCGTCCCCAAGTACTCGAACGCCGGTTGTGCAGGCGCTTGGGTGCGCGTCGGAGCCGCCGGGGCGCCAGGAGGCGTCTGAGCGTACGCGAACTGACCGCTCGCGAATCCGAAACCAATCAGTAACACCGTTGCAACACGCATGAGACCCTCCGAGCGGCGGCGTTTCAGCGAATGATCCGATCGACCAGGGTGTCGGTGAATTCTACTAGCGGGCCGATGAAAAAGTAACTCGCGACATGATGTCTATTCTAAGCTCACCACGGTTGGCGCATTACGACGTAATCTATTTCGACCGGAGAGGCCTGTCGGTGGATCGATGGAATCGCTGCGACCGAGCTGAACCATGATGTCGAGAGTGCCATGCGTGATGTTCTTGTTGGTGCTGATGGTTCTCAATGCCGCAGTGGCATCGGCGCAGAAGGATGTCGTGACCACGATCACCGGGGAAAAGCTCGTCGGCGAGATCAAGAAGGTGGAAAAGGATGTCCTGACAATGTCCACCGCCTATTCGGACTCGGATTTCCACATCGAGTGGGACAAGGTCGTGTCGATCGAGAGCGACCGTCAGTTTCTGATCGAGACCTTCACTGGCAGGCGTCTGTCCGGCACGTTGAGAGCCGATGCGACGACGAAGGCCACAGTGCAGGTCGGTGATGTCACCATCCCTCTCGCCGACCTGGCCGCCATGGTGCCTTATGACCGGTCCTTCTGGTCGCGGTTCGATGTAGGCTTTGATTTCGGCTACAGCATGACGCAGGCCAACTCCGCCAAGCAGCTCACACTCGGCGGCACCCTCCTGTACCGGGATCGGCAGATCGTCGATACGGCGTCCGGCAACGTGTTCAGTAGCACGCAGTCGGATACAGCGGATACGCAGCGCTGGGACGTCGGGAACGACTTCCGGTATCTCCTCGGGGAGCGCTGGTACGTCAACACCACGCAGGACTTCCTGAACAGCGACGAGCAGGGCCTCGATCTTCGATCCACGATTGGCGGTGGCGGTGGCCGGTACCTGCTGCGCTCGGCGTCGCAGTATCTGTCGCTTGGAGGCGGGCTCGCCTGGACGAATGAAAACTATACGGACCCCGCGGTCCCCACGGCCGATTCGGCCGAAGCCTATCTCGGCACGGAATTCATGACCGAGAAGCTGAAGGTGGCCGACCTGGTCACGCGGTTCAACTACTACCCGAGCCTGACAATCGAGAACAGGTACCGGATCAACTACAAGTTCGACCTCGACTTCAATCTGCCTGGCGACTGGTACTTCCGGATCGGTCTTTTCGAAAACTTCGACAGCCAGCCGCCGCCTGGCTTGTCGAGAAATGACTATGGCTGGTCGAACTCCTTCGGTCTGAAGTTCTAAGGCTGGCTCGCTCATCTTGACAACCTGTGGAAAACGGAGCGCCCGGCCCTTGTGGCACTGGGCCCGCGGTCCAAGCGAAACGATAAGGGGTTGACCGCCGTATGTGCAGCAGGCGAGTCCGCGGTTACGGGGGCACTAAATGTTCAGGAAGGACGAAAGTATGAAGATAGTCAATCGGGTCGCATGGGTCGCGGTTTTCCTCCTCGCCGTCTTCGCCATCGCGAGCGCGCAAACGCCCGCTCCAGCAGGCGGCGGAGGACAGGCCCGCGGCGGCGCGGCACAGGACGTTCAGGTCGCTGCTAATCAACTCGGCCCCGGCTTTTATGCCCTGCAGGCCACCGGCCTCAGCACGGTTGGCGCGTTGGTCGGCCCCGATGGCGTACTGATGGTCGACTCGGGAACGGCTGCTCTCACCGAGAAGATCGTCGCCGCGATCAAAGGCGTTTCGGATCGCCCGATCCGCTTCCTGGTCAACACGCACATCCACCCGGATCACACAGGCGGCAACGAAAACTTCGCGAAGCTCGGGGTGGTCTTGCTTGGGCGCGACGAGCTGCGGACGCGTCTCGCTGTGGCCGGCCGGGGTGGGCCACCTGCGGCCGCCTCGCTGCCGCTCTTGACCTACCGCGACCGCGTCACCTTCCACATGAACGGCGAAGACGTCGAGCTGATTCCGGTCCGTGGGGCGCATACCGACGGCGACACGATGATCTTCTTCCCGAAGGCCGACGTCCTGATGGTGGGCGATTTCTACCGGTCGATTCAGTATCCGAATATTGACCTCCCTAACGGAGGCAGCGTCAAAGGCGTAGTCGATGGCTTGAACGCTGTGATCGCGCTCGCGAAGCCGACGACGAAAATCGTGCCGGGCCATGGCCCGGTGGTGGACAAGACTGCCGTCGCGGCGAACCGGGACATGATCCTCGCAATCCGCGACCGGGTGTCGGCGCTCGTCGCACAGGGCAAGTCGCAGGAAGAGGTCATCGCCGCCAAACCGCTCGCCGAATTCGACGCGCGGGTGCAGCAGGCCGGAACTACCGGCGACCGCTTCCTGGGTCAGCTCTACACAGATCTCAAAGCCGGAAAGTAGTTGCGCTGTGGTCCGGGGCGGTTGGAGAAGGCTTCGCTGGCGGCTACATCCATTTTTTCTAGCGGGACGACGGTGGCTGCGTTAACGTGCGCACGGATGACGATGCGTCCTGACGAGTGGGCACGGGTGAAGTCGCTGTTCGAGGCAACTTCGGCGATTTCAGCCGCCGCGGACCGCGAGCGTTTCCTCGCGGGCGCCACTGATGACCCGGCGCTTCGGCGCGAAGTACAGCTACTGCTCAAGGCCGATGTCGAGTCCACCGGCGGCTGGGTTGATCGATTGTCCGAGACGATCTCGCAGCACGTGTCGCTGCGCGGCGTCGGGCCCGGCCAGGCGATCGGCCCGTACCGCATCGACGAACAAATTGGCCGTGGCGGAATGGGAGTAGTCTACCGCGCGTATGACACACGGCTCGAGCGGCCAGTCGCGCTCAAGCTTGTAGACGACGTTTCGCTCGACGCGACGGCGCGCTCGTCGCTGCTGCGCGAAGCGCAATGCGCGTCGGCTCTCAATCATCCGCATGTCTGCACGGTATTTGATTTCGGCGAATTCCAGGGCGATCCCTACATCGTCATGGAGTGGATCGATGGCCGGGCGCTGAGCAGCATCACACGCGTCGCAGCTCTGCCTACGGACGCCGCGTTGCGATATGGCCTCCAGATTGCGGAAGCGCTCGCTCACGCGCACGCGTGCGGCGTCGTCCACGGCGATCTCAAGACCGCCAACGTTCTCATCAGCCGCGATCAACGGGCTAAGCTGCTCGACTTCGGCGTCGCTCGACGCCTGAGTCGTGAGGACGACGAATCACCGCTCGGGTCGTCCCCGCACGGCACGCCGGTCTATATGGCTCCGGAGGTATTGAAGGGCGAGGCCTCTTCCGAACGAAGCGATGTCTGGAGCTTCGGGTGCCTGTTGCAGGAACTGCTGACCGGCTCGCTGCCCTTCACCGGGACGACGAGATCGGCACTGACCTCCGCGATCCTGGAGGCAGCGCCAGCTCCAATGCCAGCCGGAGTACCGGAAGGTGTCCGGCTCGTGGTCGCGCACTGTATGTCGAAGGAGCCGCTCGGTCGGTATCGCGATGGGAACGAGCTCTGGCGCGCCCTCAGTACGGCAGCCGCCGCAGGCTCCGACCAGCACGACGACGACCGCAGCGTCGTTGCCACCGTCTCCGGCCGTCACGCCGCCGTCGCCCCGGCAGCGTATGTCCTCTATCGAAGTGGCCAGCGGCTGTTCTGGCGTGGCACCCGGCGCGACCTCCAATCAGCGGTCCAGATGCTCGCTCGGGCGGTGACGATGGAACCGCATTTTGCCCTGGCGCACGCTGCCCTGGCTCAGACGTGCGGAAGGGTTCACCGGTATTACGACCGGAATGAGGAGTGGCTTCACCGTGGAATGGCCGCTGCACAACGAGCACTCGCGCTGGACCCCCAGCTCGCGGAGGCCTTTGCCGCCATTGCCCTCCTGCATTACGCACACGAGGAATACGAAGAGGTGATTCGGTTCGCATATAAGGCGCTCGAACTGAAGAAGGACTGTGACGGCGCGTACGCGATACTCGGACAAGCCCTTTTTCTGCTCGGCCGATTGGACGAAGCGGCCGCGCTCGCCGATCGTGCCGTCGAAACGAGCGGCCACGATTACTACGTTTACCTCCCCTACTCGAGCGTCCTGAAGCGGCTCAAACGCGACGAGAAAGCCGACCTGCTCAATGCCAAGCTGCGCCGCGTCCTGGAATGGCAAATCGGTTGGGCGCCGGACAACGCGCGGGCCCGTATCCTGCTTGCCTCGGCGTACTCACAAGAAGGCCGTCGGGAAGACGCGCTCCGGGAAACAGAAATCGCCGTGGCGTTTGATCCGGATGACCCAAGCAATCTCATCAATGCCGGATGCGTGTACGCGCAGCTCGGAATGAAGGCCGAAGCGATTGCCGTGCTGCGCCGGGCAATCCAGAACGGCTACTGGCACGTCGACGTGCTGCAGCACGACCCGGACTATGACCCCCTCCGCGACGAGCCTGAATTCCAGCGCCTGCTGGTACGGGACCCCGGCGGGATGGCACCTTCTTCAGGGAAATGACGCGTCTGACATTGGAGGTCTACGATGAAACTTCGCGGCCTGATGTTCGCTCTCCTGACTCTTACGGTCACGTCCAACGCGTGGGCGCAGGCGACCAAGTCCCTCTACGACAGGCTCGGCGGCAAAACGGCGATCGTCGCCGTCATCGATGAATTCGTCGCCAACTGCGCGGCTGACGCACGCATCAACAAGTTCTTCGCCGCAACGGCCGCGGACAAGAACCGCCTGGCAACGTTCAAGAACAACCTGGTGGATCAGGTCTGTGAGGCGGCCGGCGGACCGTGCAAGTACACAGGCAAGGACATGAAGTCCGCGCACGCGGGGCTGGGCATCAGCAACGCCGACTTCAACGCGCTCGTGGAAGACCTGACCAAGGCCCTCGACAAGTTCAAGGTGGGGAAAACGGAGCAGGACCAGCTGCTGGGAGTTCTCGGACCGATGCGTCCGCAGATTGTCGAGAGAAAGTAGTTCCTAACCGCCGTCCGGTGTCGCGCCCTCCTGAAGGGCGCGATACAACCACGCTCTGGCGACGGACCACTCACGCTTGACGGTCCGCGTCGAGATGTTCATCACGGCGGCAGTCTCTTCGGCGGTCAGTCCACCGAAAAACTTGAGCTCGACGACCCGCCCCTGCTGCGGGTCCATCGCTTCGAGGTCCGTGAGGGCCCGATCGAGCGCGAGCACGTCGGGGATGGCGAGGCCCCCGTCGCCGGCAAGGTCGTCGACCGATTCCATCTGTACCAGCGTCGCCCCTCTTCCCCGCTTGACCCGCGTTCGACGTCGCGCTTCGTCGACGACAATCCGGCGCATTACCCGGGCGGCAATGGCAAAAAAGTGCGCGCGGTTCTGCCAGTCAACGTCGCGCTGATCGACCAGCCGTACGTACGCCTCATGTACCAGCGCCGTCGTCGCCAGCGTGCCGTCCCGGCGCTCACGGGCGAGGTGACGCGACGCAATCGCGCGTAACGCGTCGTACACGATCGGCATCAACCGGTCGAGCGCCTGCTTGCTCCCCGACCGCCAATCCCGCAGCAATTCCGTAATCTGCGGGTCCCTGCCAGCGTCCTCGCTCACCACCGGCAGATTCTGCCACGGGGATGGCACCTTTTCCGCCCGATTGACGCGTTGAGGATCGACGGCCACCCAGTCTGGTGGTGGCCAATTCCTAAGGAGCCCGAGATGCGAGCTGTTGTCCTTCTCGTCGGCGTCGTGAGTGTCCTGGCCGCCGCTTGCGGCCAACCCGCATCGTTCAGCCCGACATCGCCGTCCACCAGCGCGTCGCCGTTGACCGCCGCTGTAGCTGGTATCTCCGGGGTCGGTGCTCTGGGTCGAAACGAGCAGGCGTGCTGGGGCGAGGCGACGCAGGCACTGGCCCAACTGGGTGAGATGGGCTACCACCTGAGGATCGACTCGTGTCTCTGATGTTCGGTCGCCCAGCAACCGGCCGGTAGATCGGTGGTGACTTCGCCACCCGGGCAGCAGATCACGATCGCGACGATTCCTTCGTCGCCGAAAACTGCGGCGGCTCGGAAGATCCTCGGACGCTTCTGGCACGCCCTATTCTTTGGCGCCGAGCTGCCGCAAGGCGTCGATCGCCGCCTGCCGGTAGCCATCGCTTGGCCCGGCGACGCCGCCTTCAACCGCTCTCGGACGGGCGGAGGCCATCGCGAGGGGCGTCACACCGCGCTGGTTCTTGACGTCGACGCGCGCACCCGCGTCCCCGAGCAGACGGATGACAGTGGCCAGTCCTTGCGAAGCCGCGAGATGGAGCGCGGTGTCGCCGGCCTTGTTCGCATGATTCACGTCAAGGCCCAGCGCGATCGCGAGCTTCACGGTGTCGAACGTCAGGCGCTCCATGTCACGCTCGTTCCGCTCCGCCACCTGCACGGGTGACAGATAGCGCTCGCGCCGATCGCCCGAACCGAATCCGGATGACGCCGCCACCGCGGCCATGAGCGCGCTGGTGCCGTCGGCCATGACGAATCGCGTGTCGGCGCCGCCGTCAGCCAGCGCGCGCATGACGTCCGTGTCGCCGTAGCGAGCGGCCAGCCAGAACGGCGTGGCGCCGGCCAGTTCCGCGTTGAAGGCGAAGTCGGCGCTGTATCGCCGGACGGGCGTGCCGCGCGCCAGCGGCGTATTCGGATTCGCGCCGCGCGTCAGCAGCGTCTTCACGAGCGTCGCATCACCGCGCAGCACCGCTGCATGAAGCGCCGTGTAGCCGGCGCCGGCGGCCAGCGGATCCGCGCCCTTGTCGAGGAGCAGCGCCGCGACTGCCGCGTTTCCGCTATGCGCGGCGACGACGAGCGGAGCGGTCCCGGAGGGCGCGGCGTCGTTGACGTTCGCACCTGCCGCGATGAGCAGGTCGGCCGAAGCCGCGTCACCCGAACGGGCGGCGAAGAGGAGCGGCGTGTACCCACCTTCGTCGACCGTGACGACGAATCTCACATCGTCGTAAGCGACGTAGCGGCTGCCGGTCTGGTAGGAGCGCGGCGCCGCATCCGAACGGGCGCGAACGTCCGCGCCGCTCTCGATCAAGACGCGGACCACGTCGGAGCGGCG
>Ga0111538_10003086_pt1 | contig 23315 bp, 12 predicted proteins | sample SoiMethybrSBSTD1_FD_79669 | JGI IMG/M metagenome (GOLD analysis project Ga0111538, IMG submission 79669) | Bulk soil microbial communities from a Populus tree surrounding site in Tennessee, USA - Soil MetaG P. TD hybrid SBSTD1 (version 2)... | ecosystem: Environmental > Terrestrial > Soil >...
ACGATCTACGAGCGGTTCGGCGTGCCTGCCGACATCGGCCTGGCGCAGGTCATCTTCGAATCGGGCCTGAGCGGCACCGCGCGCTCGAACGCCAACGCCGTCGGCTTCTGCCAGTGGCAGCGGAAGAACTGGAGACGCCTGAACTACTTCTCACCGATCCCGATCCAGGAGCGGAACCAGACGACGCAGGCGCCCTACTGCGCGGCGTACTTGTCGATCCTCGCCACCAAGTACGGGTCGTTCATCCCCGCGCTCTCCGAGCACAACGCCGGCGGCACGAACGTGGGGCGGGCACTGATCGCCGGAGAGCTCCTGGGTGGAGCGGAGGTGCGCGCCCGGTACCTTCTGGGTTCCCAGTTCGCCCGCGACCTGCGAACGCTGCCCGGCTACGAACCGGTCTACGGCAGCTATGGCATCCGCTCGCATCTCTACGCCGAAATGGTTTTTGGCAGCGCGGTCAACGTCAGCGAGGTGATCGCGGCGACACCACAGATGGCGATTCACGCCATGCGCACTCCGCGCGCTCTTTCGCTGACCGAGATCGTCAAGCGTACAGGGCTCGCCGCGGACGAGGTCCGCCGCTTCAATCCGGCACTCGTCGGTCGCGTGCCCGCGGGAGCCACGCTGTACCTTCCGATCTACATCGACGAGTTTGGTCCGGACGTCGCGTTCTGGCGCCGTCCAGCGAGCCCGTCCTACGCGGCGGTGCTCGATGACTTCATGCGCCTCGAGCCCGGCGTCGAGCGATGGGACAATCCTTCCTTCGCACCCGTGCTCGCAGAGTTCAGGCGCCGCTTCAAGGACACGAGGACGGAGGAAGGCCTCGTGATGGAAACGGTACTCGCCTACGCGATGGACCAGGCGTATACGAGCCCGCGCCGCTCGCTGCTGGCCGAGTATCGCAACAGCGAGAACGTGCGTTCGCTGATCGAGCGCGGCGTGCTCGAGCGAGGCGCCATGCGTCACACTGCCGCGTTGCGGACGACTACCGCAACCGTGCTGACGCCGCCGTTCGAATAACAAGGAACGCCGCAAACCCGCGGCCCGCGGTCCGCGGCCCGGACTGCGGACTGCGGACTACGGACTACGGACTACGGACTGCGTCTCGGTTTGTTATTTGCTGCCCCAGTTCTGCTGCTCTTCCACGATCAGCGTCGCCTTGCCAATCGCGGCCATCGTCTGGGCGTCGGTGTAGCCATCGAGCGTGCTCTTCGGGCACGGAATTACCGTCGCATTCGCGCGGCATTCGATCAGTCCCTGGGCCTTCACCTGCACACTGTGGATGATCGGGCTCAGCGGACCGGCAAAGAACGTGAACGCCTGCGCGCTCTTGGTGCGCTGGAACAATTCGAGCAGGATGTTGCCTGTCACCGTGCAGGTCTCACCAGCGGTGCTGGTTGTGCAAGCCAGGTTGACGGTCAGGCCGGTGGCCTGAAGGCGATCGGCGTAGACGACCATACCCGGCTCCATGGCTTGTCCATCGACTTCAATCCACGCTTTGATCGCCGCGCGCGAACTGCTTGACGCCTTGCCACCATTGACGATCGCGTTGGTCAGGTTGTAGGTCCACAGCGCGGCTTCCATCGAGAGCGTGGCCGACACCGCGCCGCCATTCGACGTCTTCAATGCGGCAGGCACATCGAACAGCGTCACCACCGGGCCGAAGCCGTTGCCGCTGATCGCGCCAAGCGTGACTTCGTCGACGCTCTTGGAAAAGAACGCCTTGTTCGAGGCAGGATTCTGTGCGGACATGAGCGCGGTCATCCCCAACACCAACACGATTGCACACGCAACTCTCACCATGTTCGGTCTCCTCGAGGTAATCGCAGGGTGCCGACGGGGCGCGGTCTTACTTGTAGTTCGCGGGAACCCGGGGATGTTAGGGGAGTCGGTTGGATGGATCAACCACGAACCTGTGTCGGAGGCGAAAAATCTTTGGTATCCGGCTCACCTCAGCAGTATGTGAGCGTTAGGGGTTGAGGACTGAGCCAAGGGCAAAGGCAGAAGGCAAAAGGGAAAACGCCACTTCAGCCTTCTGCCTTTTGCCTTCTGCCTTCTGCCTTTTAGAACCCAGGAATCAAGTTGAACTGCCAGAGCCAGCCGCGGCCCGGCCGATCGAGCGGGCGGACCCAGTCGATCTCGGCGACCGCGAATCCCATCAGGTTGACGCGCCACGCGAGACCGACGCTCGAAACCGGCTCCTTCTGGTTGCCGCCGTAGAGCACGCTGGTCGACTGGCCCCACGCCACGCCGCTGTCGGCAAACACCGCCATCTCCACCGGCAGCGGGCCGTAGAAGCTGCCCCGGCCACCGGTGAGGGCTCCCCACAGCGGGAACCGGAGTTCGGCGTTGAAGATGGCGACGCGGCTGCCGAGCAGCCGGTCGAACGTCGGGCACGACCCGTCGGGCTGCAGGCCGCACTCGCCGGTCTCGAAGGACCCTTGAGCGTAGCCGCGAACCAGTCCCGGATAGCCCAGATACAGCGTTGGCAGCCTGAAGTCCTCGGCATCGTTCCCGTACCGCGCGAAGTACAGACCGCGGAACGCGAACGTATACGGCTTGACCGGCATCAGGTACGTCCGGACGTCCGCGGTGAGGTTGGTGAAGGTGATGTTGCCAGCGCTCTGTCCGAGCTCGAGCCGATAGCGGCTGCCACGGATCGGACTGGTCGCACCCATGATTGAGGTGTCGAACACCAGCGCCGCCGAGCCTTCGCCGAACAGCAGATCGTCAGGCGACGGCAATTCCGTCGTGTCTTCGGCAATCTGCTGGCCGCTGTTGAAGTCGTAGGTGCGTGACCTGACGTCCTGCTTGTATGCGATATTCCGCCCTCCGCCGCTGAAGTCGACCCGCAGCGCGCGGCTGAACGGATACGAGATCAGCCCGCCCACGGAGCGGTCGATCTGCAGGAATCTGGACTCGTTTTCGACGTAGACCGGCACTCCTTGCGACACCCCGACGCCAGCCGTGTAGCTGCGCCAGACGTACGGCGTCTGATCGATCGAGGCGCCCCAGTTCCAGCGGTGGGTGCGGTTGATGTAGGCCGCGGTGGCGCCGAACTCGTCGAACCGGTTGGTGACCTGCGCGCCGGTATAGAGCGTGTGGTTCCCGAGCATGTCGCTGAACACCATCGATATGCCGCCGACGGCGTAGGTCCCGAACGGATCCTTGCCGACGCCGATCACCGGCTGCCCTGCGTAGTCGACCCCGAGCTTGGGCTTGTAATCCTCGGCGGGGATCGCGACGGCGGTCTCCGGCGGCAGACCGAGCGTGTCGTTCTGCAGGAGCGTGTACACCGGTCCGGCGCCCTCGCGGCGCGGCGGCAGTACCGCCGCATTCGTCGGTAAGTCCTGCAACGGAGCGCCAGCCAACTGTTCGGGGGTCTCGAGCGCGTAGATCGTGTAGCCGTTGTCCTCGAACGCGCTGAACACGAGCCGGTTGTTGGCGACCGACAGCGCCGGGCTCAATTCCGTGATGCCGCTGACGCCGGTCAGGAAGTTCGTCAGCTGCGTCGTGGCGCCGCCGATCTCCGTGCGGTAGATGTTCGAGATGCCGCCGCGATCGGAGACGAAGTAGAGCGCCTTGCCGTCTGCACTCCACTGCGGATCGATGTTCTTCGCGTGCTCGAACCCGCCGGCCGGTCGAACCTCGCCCGAGGCGAGGTCGAGGACCGCGAGGCGGAAGTCACCGGCGACCAGGTTCTTCAAGTCGGTCGTGAACCGATCGGTGCTGAAGGCCAGCAGCTTGCCGTCGGGGGACCAGGCCGGATCCAGCTCGGCAAACTGATCGGTGGTCAGCCGCTTTAGCTGGCTGGACCCCAGGTCGTAGACGAACAGGTCGTTGAATCCGCCCGCGAGGCCGGAAAACGCGATCGAATTGCCGTCCGGCGACCAGGTCGGATTCTGCACTTCGTCCGCCCCGGTGATGGTGATTTCCCGCTCCTTCTTGCCGTGTTCCACGTCCACAATTGTGAGCACTGCCTGTCCTCTGGCGATGCCAGGGAAGACGTATTTCTTGCCCGAGCGATCCCAGGCCCCGGCCGAGGCGATGAACTGCAGGCTCTCGGTGTGGGCGCTGGTCGCGGTGTCCGTTATTTTGCGCAGCACCTCGCCGGTCTTCGTATCCGCCACATAAAGATCGATTGAAAACAGGTCGCGCTCCGAGAAGAAGACCACCTTTGATCCGTCCGGACTCAGTTCGGGGCTGACGTTCAGTTCCCCTTCTCGACGCTTCTTGACGACCGGACGACCGATGGCACTTGGCATCTTGGTCGCCTCGGCGACCGGCCGATATGCCGTGAAAAGTGCCTCGTGCCACTCTTTTGACAAATCTTTCGAGTTGACCTGCAGGACGCCCTCGATGGCGACCTCGTAACCGCCGCGTGACAATCCGCCGGCCCGCAGCATGTCCCCGATCACCTCGTCGCCGAAGCGGCCGGCGACGTAGGCCCAGAACGCTTGCCCGTAGCGATAGGGGAAGTAGCGGGGGTCGTCGAGCTGATCGATGTCGGGCAGCTTCTCGCGCCGGGCGGCCTCGCGCATCCACATCGAGGTATGCGGATCGACCGGGCCGATCGACAGGTACTCCGCCATGCCTTCGATGAACCAGAGCGGCAAGTTCAGGGCCCCGCCGTTGCCCGAGCTGACGTTGGTGCTGGTGATGTCGTACTGGAACGCGTGAACCAGCTCGTGGCCGAAGACGTGATCGGTCAGATGGATCGGGCCGGCCAGCGGCAGGACGATTCGCCGCTTGTACGCCTCCGTGACGCCGCCGGTGCCTTCACCCATATCCCCTTCGAGCGCGGTTGTCTGCCAGAAGTGCGGAGAGCTCGCATAGAGAATGACGGGCTGCCTGCCCCGCAGCTCGTGGTTCAGCAGCTTCGACAGGCGCGCGTACCAGCGTTCGGCCATACGCGCGGTCATCCTCGCGGCCGCTTCTTCTTCAGGATAGAAATGAATGTCGAAGTGCTCGGTTTTCAGCACCTGGAACTTGAATTCCCGGTACTGCACCTTGTTCCGGCCGAAGTACCCGCCCTGGGCGTGAGCCGCCGCCGGGATAGTGAGAATAGCGAGAGCGAGAAAGAGCGAAGGAAGGCGTCCAGTTACCGACGCCCGAAGTTTTGCCATGCGGCCCCCTGTGCAATGGGTGTACCCGCCATTTTGATACACTGCGCCCCCGATGCGTGCGCTGTACCTCATCCTGCCCATCCTGTGCATACTGGCGATCGCCTACCGCTATTACAGCGCGTTTATCGCGGCGCGGATCATGGCCCTCGACGACCGCCGCGTGACCCCGGCGCACGTGCGAAATGACGGGCAGAATTATCACCCGACCCAGCGAATCGTTCTCTTCGGTCATCATTTTGCCGCAATTACCGGGGCCGGCCCGCTGATCGGACCGGTCCTTGCCGCTCAGTTTGGCTGGGCACCGGGCCTCATCTGGCTGGTCGCGGGCGTCTGCCTCGCCGGGGCCGTCCACGACTTCATCATTTTGTGGGCCTCCACACGGCGGGGCGGACGGTCGCTCGCCCAGATCACCCGCGAAGAAATCGGGCCGGTCGCCGGCGCCACCGCCGCGGTCGCGATCCTCTTCATCATCGTGATCGCCCTGGCCGGCCTCGGGCTCGCGGTCGTCAATGCGCTCCACGAGAGCGCCTGGGGCACGTTCACGATCGGCACGTCGATCCCCCTCGCCCTGTTCATGGGGCTGTACATGTATCGCTTCCGCAAGGGCCGCATCGCGGAAGCCACTGCCATCGGGGTGGCCGGCCTGCTCCTCGCGGTCATCCTCGGCAAGCCGCTCGCGGCCTCGACCTGGGGGCCATTGTTCCAGCTCTCGCGCGGCGAACTGATCGTCGCGATGGCGGCATACGGCTTCGTCGCGTCGGTGCTGCCGGTCTGGCTGCTGCTCTGCCCGCGCGACTACCTCAGCTCGTTCATGAAGATCGGCACGATCACCTTCCTGGTGCTCGCGGTGATGCTGGTGAACCCGGTGCTCCAGATGCCGCCGGTGAGCGCCTTCTCCGCCGGCGGCGGGCCGATCATTCCAGGGCCCTTGTATCCCTTCGCCTTCATCACCATCGCGTGCGGCGCGATCTCCGGCTTCCACGCGCTGATTGCTTCGGGGACCACCCCGAAGATGATCGACAAGGAGAGCGACATCCGCCCGATTGGCTACGGCGCGATGCTGATCGAAGGCGTCGTCGGCATCATGGCGCTGATCGCGGCCACGGCGATGCACCCGGGCGACTACTTCGCCATCAACACGACGCCCGCGGCATTCGCGAATCTCGGCATCCCGATCGTCAACCTGCCGAGTCTCGAGAGCGCGGTCGGCGAGACCGTTGCCGGCCGTCCTGGCGGTGCGGTATCGCTGGCGGTCGGCATCGCGCAAATCTTCACGGGCCTGCCCGGTATGCGCGGCCTGATGGACTACTGGTATCACTTCGCGATCATGTTCGAGGCGCTGTTCATCCTGACCACGATTGACACGGGCACCCGCGTGGCCCGCTTCCTCGTGCAGGAGTTCTTCGGGCAGTTCTACGCACCCATGGCGAAACAGGAATGGCTGCCGGGATCGGTCGTCTCGACGCTGCTGGTCGTGAGCGCCTGGGGCTACTTCATCTGGACCGGCAGCATCAGCACCATCTGGCCGATGTTCGGGATCGCCAATCAGCTCCTGGCGTCAGTGGCGCTGGCGGTCGGGACGACGATCATGATCAACAGCGGCAAGGCCCGCTACGCGTGGGTCACGCTGGTGCCGCTCTCCTTCGTGGCGATCACGACGCTCACCGCGGGAGTGCTGAGCGTGCGCACGAACTTCTGGCCGATGGCGATCGGCCCGAACGCGTCGCAGCATTTCCAGGGATACCTCAACACCACGCTCACGATCATGATGATGGTCTCGGTGATCGTGATCCTCTGCAACGCCGCGTGGCGCTGGATCCAGGTCCTCAACGGGCGCATTGCGATTACGGTCGCCGACGCGTCCTGAGCTCACGGAGGAGGCGATCGAGCTCGCGGAGGAGGTGATCGAGGTCACGGAGGAGGTGATCGAGGTCACGGATTTTCAAACGGAGCAACGAAGCTAACGAAGGCAACGGAAGAATCCTTGACGTTGGTCGATCTGCTCTGCGGTACGCCACTGGCGCCGGGCCGGAGGCCCGGCTGGAGGATGGGTGTGAGGTCCCCGGAAACACCAGCGGGTCCAACGGTCGCGCCGCTTGCGTTTCCGGGGATCTCACACCCATCCTCGTGCGCGCTGCGCGCGCACCCAGTGGCACGCCGTACAGCGGGTCAACAACAAGATTTCCGTTCTCTTCGTTAGCTTCGTTGCTCCGTTCTGAGATCCGTTGTCTCGAAACCCTCCGTTGTCTGTCTCCTGGATCTCCATCGACCGAATCCACACCCTCACAATGCCTGACGCTTTGACCACGACTCCAGAGAGCGATCCGACGCTCCTCTACCGCTACCGCGACGCCATGTACGCTGCCGACATGCTGATCGTTGGTCTGCACATCGATCTGTTCACACGCCTCGCCTCGCAGCCATCGACGCTGGAGGCGATCTGCGCCACGTTCGACATCGCCCCGCGCCCGGCCGACGTGATGCTGACGCTCTTCTCGGCGATGAGCCTGGTGGAACGGACGGGTGATCGCTACGAAACCACCCGCACCGCTCGCGAGCATCTCGTCAAGGGCAGCCCGTGGTACCTCGGTCCCTACTATCCGCGGCTCGAGGATCGACCCGTGGCAGGGGATCTCCTGAAAGTGCTGCGCACCGGCAAACCTGCGAACTGGGGCACGCACCAGGCCACCCAGGACTGGCACAAGGCGATGGAGCGCGAGGACTTTGCCGCCTCCTTCACGGCGGCCATGGATTGTCGTGGGATCTATTTGTCACAGTCGGTGGCCAGGGCCGTCGATTTGCGGCGGCACCGGCACCTGCTCGACATCGCCGGCGGGTCCGGGATCTATGCGTGCGCGCTCGCGGCGCACTATCCGGACCTGCGGGCGACGGTGCTCGAGAAGTCACCAGTCGATCGCATCGCGGCCGCCGCGATCGCGAAACGCGGCTTCAGCGACCGCGTGTCGGTGGTTGCGTCCGACATGCTGGCCGCTCCGCTGCCCGACGTCGCGGACGTGCATTTGTTCTCGAATGTCCTGCACGACTGGGACGTACCCGTCGTCACCGATCTGTTGAACAAGTCGTTCGCCGCCCTTCCTTCCGGAGGCCTCGTCGTCATTCATGACGCCTTCCTCGATGCGACCAAGACCGGGCCGCTCCACGTTGCCGAATACTCGGTACTGCTGATGCACGCGTCGGAGGGACGGTGCTACTCGACCGCGGAGATGGAAGAGTATCTGAATGCCGCGGGCTTCGTGGAGGCGCGATACCGCGAAGGCGCTACAGCGCGGGGGATCATGACTGCGCGCAAGGCTGGAGGCTGATGCCTTCTGCCTTCTGCCTTTTCCCTTGTCGGCGACGACCCTTCAGCCGCGAAAGCTATTCGTGACGCAGCGCGACAATCGGATCGACGCGAGAGGCGCGCTGCGCCGGGACAACGCTGGCGACGAACGCCACGAGCCCGAGCAGTGTGGTTGCGGCGACGAAGGAGACTGGATCCGCCGGCGTGAGCCCGAACAGCATCGGCGTCAGCTGACGCGAGGCTAACCGGCCCACGAGTGCGGCGGCCGGCACTCCGATAGCCAGCCCGATCAGGAGCACGTGCACCGCCTGCCGCGCAACCAGCCCGCGGATAGTCGACGGCGTGGCCCCGAGCGCCAGCCTGACACCAATCTCCGACGTTCGCCGGGCCACGTTGAACGACATCAACCCGTAAAGACCGACGCAGATCAGCACCAGCGCCACGACACCGAAGACACCCGAGAGCGTGGCCACGAGCCGCTCCCGCACGAGCGTCGCGTCCACCTCCTCGGCGAGCGAGTGCATCTGGAACATCGGCACTTCGGGCTGCACGGCCTGCACCGCCGCTCGAATCTGCCGCACCGTCGCCTCGTTCACGGCCGACATGCGGACGTGGAGCGTCATCCCGCCGAAACCGGTGTTGGCCTGCAGGAAGGTCTGGTAGACGATCGGCCGCGCCGTCTCGCGCAGCGCCGGAAAGCGCGAATCCTTGACGACGCCGACGATATTCATCGGTGCCCCTCGCTGTGATCCACGGCCCACGGCTTCGCTGACGCCGTGGCCGGTGCCAAGCGGCGAGGCGCTGCCGAGGATGGTCCGGACAAAGGCTTCGTTGACGATCACGGCCTTCGGTGACTCCGCGCGCAGGTCGTCCTCGGTGAAGTCGCGTCCGAGCACGATCGGCATGCCCATGCTGGCAAAGTAGCGCGGGTACGCGATGCTGCCCGTCAGCATCTCGGCCTCGGAGGCGCCGAGCCGCACGATTCGATAGCCCAGGCCGGTCTGCCCGAGCGGTGACGATCTCGCCAGGCTCGCCGACCGCACTCCCGGAAGGGTTTCCACCTGCGCGATCAAGTCGCGATACGTGCGATCGAGACTCGCCGCGATCCCTGGAGTGTTGCGAGAGCCGCTGCCGCGCGGCTCGATCCGCACGACGAGCACGCGACGCTGATCGAGATCTGAATCATGGCGGTTCAGGTTCTGCAAGCTGCGGACGAACAGTCCCGCGCCCACGAGTAACACGAGTGAGAGCGCCATCTGCACGACGACCAGCGCGCGGCCAGGACGAGCGCTGTGGCCCACGGCGCGGACCCGTGCGAGGTCGAGCGAGCCGTCGAGCGTTCCGTCGGCGCGCGACGCCCGGAGGGCCGGCAGGCAACCAAGGAGCAGCCCGGCCAGCACGGAGATCGCCGCGGTGAAGATGAGCACGCGGTGATCGGGTGACACGTCCAGCACGATCGCGTCCCGGCCGACCGACGCATAAGCCACGAGGGCGTACGCCGTCCAGTGGGCCAGGGCCAGCGCGGCGATGCCGGCCAGCACCGCGAGCACGAGACTCTCGACGATGACCTGCCGGATCAGTCGCCCGCGCGCCGCGCCGAGCGCGAGACGAAGCGCGAACTCGGCCCGGCGTGAGGCAGCCCGCGCCAGCACCAGATTACTGACGTTGGCGCAGGCAATCAGCAGGACGATGGCGGAGACGCCGAGCAGGAGGAACAACGGCTGTGAGAACTGCTGGCGCAGATCGGACAGGCCGGTGGCCGCCGAGCTCAGAGTCAGGCGCGCGTTCTCGAGCTGATTGGTGAACTTGTCTCTCAAACGCCAATCGGTTTCCGGCGCGCCCGCGAGCGCGTCGAGCTGCGCCAGCGCCTGCGGCGTCGACACGCCCGCCGGCGTTCGCGCCAGGACGCGGACCCAGAGCGACGTCACGTTGGTATTGCGGTCGAGGAGATTCGCGGTCATCGGCATGACGACCGGCTGCATCATGATCGGCAGGTACAGATCCGGCGCGGCCCCGACCTGGGTGCCGAAGAATTCCCGGGGCGCGATTCCGACGACGGTGAAGGTCTGGCCGCTGATGACGATCGCGCGTCCCACCGCCCCCTGGTCGGCGCCGAACCGGCGTTGCCAGTAGTCGTGGCTCAGGACCGCGACCGGATGTCCCATCGGGACGCGGTCGTCTTCCGGTCCGAGCAGCCGGCCGCCGGCCGGGACCAGGCCCAGCAGCGCGAAGTAGCCGCCGGTCACGAGGTGCCCGCGAAGCGTCGGCTCCATTTGTCCGTCGATCGCCACGTTGAGGGGGGCAGTCGCATAGCCGGCGGCGGTGAGACCTGGAACGTGATCGCGGAAGACTTCATAGTTCCGGTACGTGAAGCCCTGACTCACGCCGGTTGCGTTCTGCTTGCTGACCACCAGCAGCGTTTCAGGGTCGCGGACCGGCAGTGATTTCCAGAGGATCGTGTTGATCAGCGAGAAGAGCGCGGCGTTGACGCCGATGCCGATCGCGAGCGACACGACGGCGGTCAGGGTGAAGCCGGGGCTCTTTCGTGCGCTGCGGAGGGCGTATCGCAGGTCTTGCGCGGCCTGTTCGAGCCGCGTCCAGCCGAGCTCGGCGCGCGCATCCTCGGCTGCGATGGCGAGGTTGCCGAGCTCACCTGGAGTCGCCATCTCGGCGATCGCGCGAAGCTCCTCCTGGATCTCCTGTTCCGCCGCCCGACGGCGCCACGGCAGCAGGTAGCCGAGACGTTTCCACAGCATCATCGCCCCACCTCCCCGTCCGGAGGCTCCAGCACGCGCGCGACCGCGCGAACGAAGTCAGCCCATTCCGTCGTTTCCTGATGCAGACGTTTACGCCCGGCCGGCGTGAGCCGATAGACCCGCGCCCGCCGGTTGCGCTCGGACATTTCCCACTTCGCGTTGATCCACCCCTTCAGTTCGAGCCGCTTGAGTGCCGGGTAGAGCGAGCCGAACTCGATGTTCAGCGCCTCCCCCGAGCTGTTGCGAATCGCGGTCGCGATCGCGTAGCCGTGGAGCGGTCCGAAGAGGAGCGTCCGCAGAACCAGGAGGTCGAGCACGCCGTAGAGCGGTTCCATGTTCAGACACGCTATATGAAGACAGGCTTCATTTCAAGGGCCGACTGCTTGGACGCCAGACGTCGGCGATCGGTTGATCGCCACACTCAACGGATTGCTGGGGGTGAAGCTGGAGCGGGAGGACAAGATCAGCCAGGGCCGAACATCGAAGATGTTCGACCCTGGCTGCGCGGGAAGCGTGAAGCTGGTAGCTGGAAGCTACCGTCCTACCAGCCCAGACGCATGCCGACCCGGAGCTGGCGCTCGCCGAAGGCGCCGGTGACTTCGGTATAGCCGCCCAGACTGCGGATGCTGCCGTCCGGATTCAGTTGCATGCTGCTCACGTTTCCACCCGGATTGTTGAAATGCGCCGTGTTCAGCGCATTGAAGGCTTCGAACCGGAACTGGATGTTGGTGGTCTTGTGCAGGTCGAACTGCCGGAAGATCCCAACGTCCCAGTTCGCGTAGCCCGGCCCGCGCAGAACACCGAACGGCGCCGTCCCGAAGCGTGCTTCGGTCACGGGCTTGAATGCGAACGGATCGAAGTACGAGTTGCGGGGTCCGATGCCACCAAGAATTTCCACATCCTCTTTCACCTGGTCGGCGCGCTGCGTGTTTCCTGGCGCATTGAGGGAGGTCCCGCTCGCGGTCACGTTGAACGGCGTGCCGCTCGTGAAGCTCAGGATGTTGTTCACCTGCCAGCCGCCGACGACCGCGGCCACCACACCACCACTGTTCAGCCATCGACGTCCGGGTCCGAATGGCAGCTCTGTGAGGTTCGTGATCTGGAGGTTGTGCGTCCGGTCGAACGGACTCAGTGCCCAGTTCAGGTAGTAGAACTCGGGGATCTGGATACTTGGCGTGTTGTCGCTGTCAGGAGCGCCGGCCTGGCCCATTGACTTCGAGAACGTGTACCCGACACCAAGCTGGATCCCGTTGGCGAAACGTCGATCGAGACGCGCCTGCAAGGCGTTGTACTCGCTGTCACCGATATTGCTGACGATGAGCGTGTCGGCCGTGCGTCCCCATTTCGTTCGCAACTGACGTCCCGCTTCACCTCCGCCAATCGGTGTCCAATTGAGCTGTAGATTTCCGAGCTGATCGATCTGTCGCGTGCCCACGTAGGCGGCCTCTCCCACGAAGCCCCATTTGAGCTCCTTCTGGACGGCGACGTTGAACGACTCGACGTACCCGCGATTGAAGTCTGTTGGCAGCGTGAATGCAGTCACCTGCGGCGGGATCGGAATGATCCCGTTGCCGACGTCCTGATTCGGAATCGGCGGAACTCCGTCCGCCGTCCGTCCCGCCCACAGGAAGTTTTGCGGTGCCGGCACGGTAAAGTTCAACAGGACCGGGTGGTTCGTTCGCATCGGTCGCGCGAGCGAATAGGGATCGTTGGTAATGCCGAAGCCCCCGCGAATAACCATCGTCGGCGAGATGCGGAATGTCGCCCCGACCCTCGGCGCGAAGAGCGCTTTCTCGACGCTGATACCGAGATCCGTCGGCACCGAGCCGACGCCACCGATTTCCATCATGTTGGTGTCGGGGTTGTAGCGTTCCAGGCCACGATCGGAACGGGTCGGCACAGGGAAGTATTCGTACCTCGTGCCGTAACTGAGTGTCAGCCGGTTCGACACCTGCCACTGATCCCGCACGTAGAAGCTGTAGCTCCGCATGCGGGTGGAGTAGGGCGCAACCGCGAGGTTCAGGCGTCCGAGCTGGTCCGGGTATCCAAGGAGAAACGACGCCCAGGAGTTGTACATGTTGCCGCCCGGGCCGCCGTTGATTTGCGTCGGGCCGCTGCGGAACCGGAACCCGCCGCGAGCGCCAAAGTTGTCCCCTCCGCTGAGCTCGGGCTGGACGTGGTTCAGGGCCTGGAAGTAGATGTCGGTGCCGAACCGTACGTTGTGCTTCCCTTTCGACCAGGTCACGTTCAGCACGGTCTGATACTGATCGTCGTTGCGGTTGTACGGCATGTAGAGCTCTGTGATGCCCGGGGAGTGGTAGGTGTCGAAATTGAAGACCGGCATCCCGCCCTCAAAGGCGCGCGGCCCATTCAAGCCCGTAAGACCGAACAGCTCGCTGCCCTTGTTCTGGCCGATGTCGGAGTGAGCGACGTCGGTGTACATACGCACGTAGCCGAAATGCGCGTCAGCCACCAGGGTCGGAGAAAAGACGTACGTGCCGCCCGCCGAGAAGTTCGCCGTGTAGCCCTGGCCCGTTCCTGGATTGCCGCCGGCAATCGGGGAACCTTGCAGAGTGTCTCCGTAAACCGTCTCATTGAACGTCCAGAAATCCAGGTGGCTGTAGCGGCCGAAGATGTTCAGCTTCGAGGTGGCATTCCAATTCACCTTGGAGTCGAGCGTCCAGCGGTTGAACTCGAAGGGCGCCTGCACGAAATAGTTGTTCGTTTCTCCCGGCAGGTTCGGCAGGGGCATCAGACTGATAATCTTCTTCGCGGTGGCATCGAAGCGATCCTGAGGAATGATGTTGCCGGGAAACGCCGTGCGGCCGACACCATTGCCGGTGCCCGTCGCCGGGTCGTAGATCGGATTCGCGGCGATGGAAAGATCACCGTTCCGAACAGCCGCGGTCGGAACGGATACCGTTCGCGTGGCTTGCTGCTTGTCGCGCGTGCCCTCGTAGCTCCCGAAGAAGAACACCTTGTTCCGGCGAATCGGGCCGCCGAGGGTTCCGCCGTACTGATGGTAAGACCAATCGCCTTTCGACGTCCCGGGCGGCGCGAAATAGTTCAGTTCTCTCATCTGCTCGTTCGTGTAGTACTCGTAGCCCGAGCCCCTGAGATCATTCGTTCCGCTCTTGATCTGGACGTTGATGGCCGAACCGCCGGCAAGCCCCTGCTCCGCGTCAAAGCTGTTCGTGACCACGTTGACCGCCTCGAGCGACTCGAGCGCCGGCACGTAGGCGGCCACGTGCGGCAGCCAGATGTTCGTCGTGCTCACGCCGTCGATTCGCGTGTTGTTCGAGCTGCGGCTCGCGCCGTTCACGTTGAACACGAGTGCGCGCGAGGGGTTCGACGGAATCGAGTGCGCGTCGGCGGGAGGCGTGAACCCGGGCAGCGTCTTGAAGAGCTGCTGGTAATTGCGGCCGATGGGCACCGGCAGCTCCGTGAGCTGCTTCGCGTTCAGCTCCGATCGCACCTCCGCGCGGTCGGTCTGCAGCAGCGGCGACTCGGCCGAGACGCTCACGGTTTCCGTGAGGGCGCCGACCTCGAGCTTGGCATCCACGCGCGCGGTGGAATTAAGCGTCACGGGAACACCCGGACGCCCGAACGAGCGGAATCCGTTCATCGTGACACTAATCGTGTAGGTGCCCGATGGCACGGCTGTGAAGTGATACGCCCCCGCCGTATCGGTGACGAGCTCGCGCTTCAGCTTCGTTTCAGTCTGCTCGATAGTGACCGTCGCGCCCGGTACTGCCGCGCCGGTGGAATCGGTCACGTTACCGACGATCGATCCGTACAGGACCTGGGCCTCGAGCGACGCCGCCGAGCCACCCAGGGTCAAAAGAAGGACGAGAGCCGTCACCCACAAGGACTGGGAACGAGCACGCTGGAGCACCGCGAACAGCCCGGACCGGGAACTCCTCATCATCGGGTCTCCTCTCACCACTGTTGCTGACTAGAGACACCACCGCTCTTCGGGGCCACACCACGGAGAGGGGGCGATCGGCCCATACCCTACGGAGGCCGGGGGATGATGTCAAGGAAACCGGCAAGAAACCGGCTGAGGCACCCGGGAGGGCCGGGTCCCGGCTCAGCGTTCCCGTTCGGGAAAGATGGTCGCGCCGCGCTCCAGCATGGCCACCAGGGCCGCGATCTTCTTCGCGCGTCCGGCCGCCGTTTTCATGTTGTTCGTGCGAAATATCAGCGAAAAGAGGTTCTGGCGGCCGAGCGTCCGAAACGTCTTCCGCGCCCGCGGACTCGCCTCGATCGCGGAGCGGAGGTCCTCGGGGATCGAGTCTTTTGAAGCGCTGCGTATGGGGGCATAGGCCGCATCCCACCGGCCGTCAGCCTTGGCCGCGTCGACCTGCTTCTGGCCCTGCGTCGTCATCCGGCCGGCCGCCGTCAGCCGCGCGACGTGGTCGCGGTTGATCTGGCTCCAGATGCTCTTCGCGCGACGCGGCGTGTACCGCTGCAGAAACGACGCCTCGTCGAAGGACTTGCGGATACCGTCGATCCATCCCCAGCACAGGACGACGTCCAGCGCTTCTGCCGGGGTGATCGACGGGACGCCGGAGTTCTTTTTGTAGATTCGCAACCACACCTCGGTCTCACGCGCGTGGTTCTTGCGCAGCCAGCTCTGGAACGCCGCTTCGGTGCGGAAGCTCTTGATCTTGTCCGGGTCAGGGGTGATGGGGGCCATGGGGTCCTTTACGGCTTCGCTGTCGGGGCTCGGGGCTGGGGGCTCGGGGCTGGGGAAGCCGGTGATACTCAGACGCAACCGGCACAAATCCAAGCGGCTAGTTGCCTTTAAGTACCACCGTCTTCCCCAGCCCCCAGCCCCCAGCCCCCAGCCCCCAGCCCCGAGTCCCGGGTCCCGAGCCCTGAGCCCCCCGAGCCCCCAGCCCCGACACGATAAGATTACATCCCCCATGTTTGAAGCCGCCGAGCTCGGGCGCAAAGTATCGAGCAAAGACTACAAGGCCCAGGTGCCCGCGCTGCGCGAGGAGCTGCTCGACGTCCAGGGCCAGCTTCGCGACGCGGGCCGGTCTTCGGTGATCGTGCTGTTCGGCGGCGTGGATGGCGCCGGCAAGAGCGAGAGCGTCAATCTGCTGAACGAGTGGATGGATCCGCGGTGGCTCGTGACCCGGGCCTATGGATCGCCGTCGGACGAAGAGAGCGAACGGCCCGAGTACTGGCGCTTCTGGCGCGACCTGCCTGCGAGAGGCCGGATCGGCTTCTTTCTGAGCGCGTGGTATTCGCATCCGTTCCTCGATCGTGTTCAGCGCCGCGTGCGGCGCGCGGAGTTCTTCGCCCGGCTGGAGAACGTCATCGACTTCGAGCGTGCCCTGACCGACGACGGGGCGCTGATCCTCAAGTTCTGGATGCACCTCGATAGGCGATCGCAGAAGGAGCGGCTCGAGAAGCTGCACAGCGATCCCCTGACCCGCTGGCGTGTCACCAAGGAACAGTGGGAGCACTGGAAGCTGTACGGGCGCTTCATCGAAGCAGCGGAAGAAGTCATCACGCGGACGAGCCTGGCGAACGCGCCGTGGATGATTGTCGAAGGTGGTGACGAGCGCTATCGAAGCCTCACCGTCGCCACGGCGATCCGAGACGCGATCCGCAAGCGGTTGAACGGCGCTCCTGTCAATCAGTCGGCAGGATCGGCGCTCGCCGTACGCGGCGCGAAGCGCCGGCAGCCCGCAGCGCCCAAGTCGCGGCCATCCGTGCGGGCGACGAAGCAGACGATCCTCAGCGAGCTCGACATGTCGCAGCGCGCCGACGAGAAGCATTACAAGCTGGAGCTCGAACGCCTTCAGGGCCGCCTGAACCTGCTGCACCGGAAAGCGCAGCGGCGTGGCATATCGGCAATCCTCGTGTTCGAAGGCTGGGATGCCGCCGGCAAGGGTGGCGCGATCCGGAGGCTCACCGCCGCGATCGACGCGCGTGATTATCAGGTCATTCCGATCGCCGCTCCAACCGAGGAGGAGCGTGCCCAACACTACCTGTGGCGGTTCTGGCGCCACCTCGCCAGGCGCGGCCGCGTCACGATCTTCGATCGGAGCTGGTACGGCCGCCTGCTGGTCGAGCGGGTCGAAGGCTTCGCGACCGAGCCCGAATGGATGCGCGCGTCAGCCGAGATCAACCAGTTCGAAGCCCAGCTCGTGGCGCACGGGATCGTGCTGGTCAAGTACTGGGTTCACATCACGAAGGACGAGCAGCTCCGCCGCTTCCGCGCGCGCCAGGCCGCCGGCTACAAGCGATGGAAGCTGACCGACGAGGATTGGCGGAACCGCAACCGCTGGGCGGAGTACGAGCTCGCCGTCAACGACATGATCGAGCGCACCAGTACGCGGCAGGCGCCCTGGACGCTGGTCGAAGCGAACGACAAGAACTTTGCGCGATTGAAGGTACTGGATACGGCGTGCGATCGGCTGGCGGCGCAGCTGGAGTAAGGCGTTAGACAGTCTCTTTACAGGAGGGTTAGGAGTTCAAGAGAAACAGAAAAACTAGTTCTCCTGAACGCCTGGCCCTCCTGCAAAGAATTCGTCCTACCTGGCTCTTACTTCACGTACCAGTGTCCGGCGAGCGACAGGCTCACGGGCTTCGTCTCGAACCCGGCGAACGGCGTCGGATACTTGCGATACCCCACTTCGAGGCTGACCCCGATCTGCGGCACGCTCGCGAACGTGAACTCGCTGCCGCCGAAGAACCGATACCCGACGCCGTTGTCCGAGGACACGTCCAGGTCCGGCGCGGCAACCCGCAGGGTCTGATGGCCATAGCTCATCGTCGATCCGACGTAAGGATGGAACCAGACGTAGTCGGTGAGAGGATCGACCGGCGAGTAGAGCACGCCCCACTCGACCCGCGTCGAGGTGACACGATCCGTGCTGACCGCGTTCGTCAACGTGTCACGGGTAAACCCGAAGGGAATCGCCACACGCTTGTTGCCCCAGACGCGCGCCGTCACACCGAACCCGCGCGGTGACGCAACCAACCCGCCGAGCCCGAGCACATGACTCGGCCGCAGGCTCACTTGATCGCGCGGCGCGATCTGGTTGCCAGCCGGCCCACGCGGCGGCATCTGTGGAAACCTGGAACCCGGCCCGGCAGCGGTTGACGAATACGACGGCGCGGCGGCAGCCGGCTGGCCGTTAGCCGACACGAACTGCCCCATCGTCACGTGCACGTAGCCCACGCCGTCCGGCGCGGCCGGCCATGGCACCTTGACCCAGCTTCCGAGGTTCTGCGACACCGTCAGCGCGGTGCCGCGCGCCGCCTGGCCGACGACCGGCGTGACGACGCTCGGACCCTTGTGGACGTCAGCGGACTGAACGGTCACCCGGAGCATCGTGTCCTGCGCGAGGACCAGCGCCGGATAGAGCAAGAGCATGAAGACGACGGCCGTAGTTCGGCGAAGCATTTCATTCCTCCTGGCACGGGTCTGCCCTTGAAACACACGGCCTCCGCCCCGGCGTTGGTCACGGATCTGATCCGCGGCTGACGGTTCTGACGGGCGGCCGGCCAGCGAAAAGGCCCAAATCCGGGCAGATTCGAGTGCCGGGACGGATGGGAGCAAATGCGAGGCCTTCCGCTCGATCCACTTGGTGAACGCCGTGCCGGGCTGTCGGGGTCCGTTCCGCCATCGCGGCTATCATGTGCGGACCACGTGAAGCGCATACCCCCAGGATTCGCCGCGTTCGGGTTCATCGTGTGTTTCGGGGCAATGACATCGGCGTGCATCGCGCGCACGCCTCCGCCGGCAGCCCCTGTTCCCCCACAAACGAATCGACCTCCAGCGCCTCAGGAAACGGTGCCGGCGGCGGCGACTCCTCGTTCCGAAACTGGCGAGGACGATTGCGCCCTGATGCCTGCGCCTGGTGAAACGGTCGCGACCATCGCTCTCGCAGACCGAATCGATCCATCGACTGCACCTCGTCCTTCGAACGATAGCGAGCGACTGCTGTTCCGTCAGCTGTACGAGACACTGATCCGGATCGACTGCATGGGACGAGTCGCGCCCGGCCTCCTATCGTCCTGGCGACTGGAAGCAGACGGCCGCACGTGGATCGCCACGCTTCGGGATGACGCACTCTTCTCGGATGGCACGCCCGTGACCTCGGCTGACGTGCGTGCGAGCTGGGCACACGGCGCCACCGGAAGCGAGTTGCGACAGGACGTCAGTCGCCTCGTCCAATCGATCGTCCCGATTGACGACCGGAGCTTTTCGATCTCGCTGCACAGCCATCGCTTGGACGTGCCGTACGCTCTCGCGCATCCTGATCTGGCAATCGCGAAGTTCGTCCCCGGCTCGCGTTGGCCGCTCGGAACACGCACCAGCCGGATCGCGCCGGACGGTGCTGCGCCACGCACCGCCGCGGCTCCTGCTCTGACCCTGGCGCGCGACAACCTGCCGCCTATCCGGTTTGTGAGCGCTTTCGGCGACGCGCGGGATCCTCTCGATCAAGGAATCGACCTGCTGCTCACGCGCGATCCGGTGGCGCTCGACTATGCGGCGACGCTCCCGCAGTTCCACTCGGTGCCGCTGGCGTGGCAACGAGTGCACGTCCTCCTCACACCGGGGCGCGCCCGCTCGAGCCCGTCTCTGTCGGAAGACGCCCGGCAGGTGCTGGCGAGGGATGCGGTTCGAGGCGAAGCGCGAGGGGCGCGCGGGCCATTCTGGTGGGAAGGGCTGACGGACTGCGCGGTCACTTCTTCCGCGGCACGAAACCAATCCTCACCGACGTCGCGAATCGTGTACGACGCGAGCGACCGCGCGGCACGCGAACTCTCTGAGCGCTTTGTAGGGCTCGCGCGCGCGTCTGATCCCGCCGCGACCGTCTTCCTGGACGCGCTCCTTCCGGACCGCCGGCGACGCACGTATGAGCGTGCCACCGGGTTGACCGGCGAGGCCCTGTTGCAGGCCCGGCGGCTGGGCAACGATGCGGGCTATGTCGTCGCGCTCGACAACCGGCCGGTTGATCCCTGCCGGGAACTGCAGGCGCTGGTCGATAGCGCTCGATGGCTCGACCCTCAGACCATCGTCCCCCTGGTTGAAACCAGGATGCACGCGATCGTGCGGCGCGGGCGGTCCGGTGTAACTGCGGAATGGGACGGAGGGCTGGTGGTCGTGGGTCCGAATGGTCCGAGATAAGCGATGAGCCTGCGCACTCGCCTGCTCCTCGCCTTCGCCGCCGTGGTGCTGATCCCGATCGCGCTCCTGGCATTCGGACTCCGCCAGGAGATGACCCGCCGCCTCTCGCAGGAGTACCAGCTTCGGGTCGACAGGGTCGTCCAGACCATCCGCGAGGATCTCGCACGCGAGAGTGCCGGGATTGCCGAGCGGCTTGCGTCGCTCGAGACTGCCCTTCAGAACGACAATCGCTTTCGTCTCGGCGCGGTGGGCGGAGCCGAGTCCGAACGGGAGTACCTGCTCGACTACGCCGGCACCGCCATGCGACTCACCGGTCTTTCGATGCTCCAGATCCAGGACGCCGATGGGCGGATCCTCAGCTCGGGCCACTTCCGGAACGAGCATGGCCGGATGGACGCCGGACTCGCGACGGCCCTGAATGACGCACCGGGTGCGGCGTTCGTAATGACTCGTGGCCCCGAACGCGAGTTTCCGGCCCTGGCCCGTGTCGAACCATTTCGCATCAGCGAGCGCACGTTCACAATTGTTGGGGGCGTCGCTGTGGATGAACCTTTCCTCGCGCAACTGGCGCGCGACCGGGCGATCGGCATCTCACTGCGTTACCCGGGCGGAGAGCTGTCGACAGGTCCCCAGAGGCAGAACTCCACGGACGACTTCGCGGTCGGCGAGCTCCAGGTCCCGGTGATCCGCACGGTCGCAGGTGGGACGCCGAATGTGGCACCGGCACGGCTGGAAGTGACACAAGCACTGACGCCGCTCAAAACGCTGGTGCGCAGCACCGATTCATGGCTGTTCTCGACAGCAGCAGCCGCCGGCCTGTTCGCGCTTCTCCTGGCGGTATGGGTATCGTCGCGTATCAGCGGACGGCTGGCGGCGCTTGCTGAAAAGACGGCGGTGCTCGATCTCGATCGTCTCGACGTCGAGTTCGATCCCGGCAGCGACGAAGTCGGCAGGCTGTCCCGGCTGCTCGGCGACCTCGCCGCACGCCTGCGCACGAGCACCGCCCGCGTGCGCGAGGCCGAGCGGCGCGCAACCGTCGGCGATCTGGCCAGACAGATCAACCACGACATCAAGAACGGGCTGATCCCGCTTCGAAACGTGATGCGCCACCTGGCGCAGGTTGAACAAGGCCAGCCCGCCACTCTGGCGGCGGTGTTCGGCGAGCGCCGGCAGACAATCGATTCGAGCATCGCCTATCTCGAAACGCTCGCCACGAGTTACCAGCGCCTGTCTGTCCCGCTGAACCGGCGCGAGTGCGATCTGAACGCGCTGATCCCCGACGTGGTGCGCGCTGCGCAGGGACACGAGCATGTCGAGTTCACGACGAACCTGGCGGATCTCCCTCGTGTGGTCGGGGACGCCGTCGCGTTCCGGCGCATCCTGGAGAACCTGATTTCGAATGCTGTTGACAGCCTGCAAGGAGCTCGCGGCCGCATCACGATCTCGACGCAGGTGGTTCACAGAGACGGTGAACCGCCGGTCGCCCGGGTGATTGTCGCGGACACGGGCCGGGGAATGTCCCAGGATGAAGCCGGTCGAATCTTCGACGACTTCTACACGACGAAAGAGAGCGGCACCGGCCTCGGACTTTCCATCGTTCGCCGGCTCGTAATGGATCTCGGAGGCACCATCGGCGTCGAGAGCGCGCCGGGCCAGGGAACGCGGATGGTCATCGATATTCCAGCGAGGGATTGATGACGCAGGTTCTGGTAGTGGACGACGTGCCGGCGATGGCGGAGCAATATGCCTACGATCTGAAACGCGTTGGCGGCTATCACACGATCGTCGGCCGTGGCGGTGACGAAGCGCTCGACATCCTCGCCAGGGAACCCGTCGACTGCATCGTCCTGGACCTCGAGATGCCGGGCGTGGACGGTTTCGAAGTCCTGCGACGCCTTCAACGTCGCGGCATCGATACACCTGTCATCGTGTACACCGGCACCGGCAATTTCGATCGCTGTGTCCAGGCCGTTCGCCTCGGCGCGTACGGTTTCGTCGACAAGGCAGAGCCGATCGAGCGCGTAGTCCAGGAGATCGAGAACGCCGTTTCACGCGGGAGGCTGGTGAAGGAGGTCCGCTCACTGCGGTCCAGGCTCGACGATGACACGTCGCTGGTCGGCGACAGCCAGAAGATGCAGTCGCTGCGTGAGGGGATCGCACGCGTTGCCCCGGTTCCGAGCGGTGTGCTCATCGTCGGCGAGAGCGGCACGGGCAAAGAGCTCGTGGCACGCGAGCTGCATCGCAAAGGACCCGGCGCAAAGACCCCGCTGATCGCGGTGAACAGCGCCGCTCTCCCTGAACAACTCGTCGAGAGCGAACTGTTCGGCCATGAGCGCGGCGCGTTTACCGGCGCGGATCGGCTGCGGAGGGGCGCCTTCGAAAACGCGGGCGCCGGAACGCTGTTCCTCGACGAGGTTGGAGAGCTGCCGCTGCCGGCGCAGGCCAAGCTCCTTCGGGTGCTGGAAGACCGGAAGGTAACGCGCCTTGGCGGCGACCGGGCCATCCAGGTAACGGCGCGCATCGTCGCCGCGACCAACCGCGATCTGGATCGCGAGGTCGAGGCCGGTCGCTTTCGCCAGGATCTTTACTATCGCCTCAACGTCCACACGCTGCGTGTGCCTCCGCTGCGCGAGCGCCTGTCCGACATCCCGGCGCTCGTCGATCATCTCCTTCGAGCGCTCGCCACGCACCTGGGCGTGCGCCTGAAGACGATCGCCCCGGACGCGCTCGCATTGCTGGCGGCGTACGACTGGCGAAGGAACAACGTCAGAGAGCTGCGGAATTGCCTGGAACGGATGATGATTGCGTCCGATGCCGCATCCATCGGGCCGGCCGATGTCCCGCCGGAGATTCGCGGCGATGAGCGCGACGACACAGCGGATATCTCCGCGCCGCCCGGGACGCTCAAGGCGCTGAAGGCACAGGCCGAGCGGCAGATCGTGCTCGATGCGCTCGAGAAACATGACTGGCACGTC
>Ga0111538_10003087_pt1 | contig 23309 bp, 25 predicted proteins | sample SoiMethybrSBSTD1_FD_79669 | JGI IMG/M metagenome (GOLD analysis project Ga0111538, IMG submission 79669) | Bulk soil microbial communities from a Populus tree surrounding site in Tennessee, USA - Soil MetaG P. TD hybrid SBSTD1 (version 2)... | ecosystem: Environmental > Terrestrial > Soil >...
AAGATGTTGCCGCCGCCGCCGCCGCCGAAGCCGCCAACGCCGCCGTTGCCGTCGCCGCCGCCGCCACCGTCGAACCCGCCGCCGCCGCCGCCGTTGTCGCTGCCCAAGCCACCGCCGCCGCCGCCGCCGAGAGCGCCGCCGGTGCCGCCAGAAGTTCCGCCACCTCCGCCGCCCCCGTTCAGTCCAGCAATCGGAAAGCCTCCGTTGCTGCCGCTGAGGGTGGAAGCGCCTCCATTACCGGAGTATCCTCCTCCGCCGGCTCCTCCCCCTATGTCGTTCTCTGCGAAGATGTTGCCAGCGCCGCCGGCGCCGAAGATGCCGCCGCCGCCGCCGCCGCCGGGGACGTTGCGGGCGGCGTCGGCGACGCCCGAACCCGTACCGCCATCGCCGAAGATGCCGCCGCCGCCGCCGTGGGCGTTAGCCGTGCCGCCACCGCCGCCGCTGCCGCCTAGCCCCCCGCCGCCGCCGAAGTTGGCGAGCAAGTCGCCGACGGCGCCGATGCCGCCAACGGCTCGGTTGCCGGCGAAGGTGACATTGGTCAGCGTCACGTCGGCCGACTGGTTGACGAACAGCGCGCCACCGGCACCGAGCCCGCCGCCACCGCCGCCGATGCCGCCGCTGCCGCCCTGGGCAAGCCCACCAGCGAGGAGAAGATCGTTGATCGCCACCTGCGGGCGCTCGGCGATGATCGAGTTCGCCCAGCGCGGGTCGTTCATGGTGGCAAGGTCGACACCGACCATGAAGATGCGCGTCTCACCGCCGGCGTCGATGAGGCGGCTGTTGCCCTCGATGGTCACCGAGTTGAAGATCGGCGACAGCGGGCCGGTGAGCACGACATCGGTCAGGATGTTGATGGTGTGCGGCCCGGGCGAGGCGTTGGCTTGCGCCAGCGCCCAGCTCAACGTTCCGGGAGCGCCGGTGGTGCCGTCGGACTGGGTGCCCAAATCGATCGGTACCGTGACGTCGAAAGTTGCCATCGCAGATCCTCCCCTCTCACGGACGTTGGACGCCGCAGTGGACTGGACCGCCTCGAGGATCGAAGCGGACAACAATGCGACGCGCGCCCGTCGTTGCTATGATGATTTCCCCGATGCGCCCGGCCGGGCGCCTGACGCGGGTGTGCTCTCCCGCGCCGACTGTTCTCCGTCGCCTTCAAAGCGAACGTCGGTTGGCGGTCGTCCCTGCTTAAGGCGCAAGCCTATCGACCCGAGTGGTGGGCAAGCAAGCATCAAAATAGCCCCGCCCAACCCCGGGCTCGTTCGCTGGGCCTCGAAGAAAAGCCCCTGGCCGAGGCCAGGGGCGAGTGCGGCGCGGGGAGCACGCCTGAGGGAATCAGGAACCCCCGCCTATCAAGAAATTGGTGGGGCTGCGAAGCGCACATCGGCGCGCGCCTGTATCCGTTCATGAGACCTCGTCGCGATAGCAGTCGCAGTCTGAGCATCCAATCGCGCTGCGAGAATGGGTGCGCCAAGTCCCGGCCATCCACGTCTGGCTTTGTCCCGGCGAGGGAAGAAAGACGTGGATGCCCGCGACAAGCGCGGGCATGACGAGTCAGCACTTGATGGCGCTGGAGACGCTTCCAACAAGCGCCCGGCCGTGCGAGGGTTTGCCGGCATTGGCGGCAATTCATTGATGAATAGACGGCAGTTCTTGATTGCAGGCATGCCGCTCGCAGCTGCGCTCGCCGCGCCGGCGACCGGCGGCGCGGCGGCTCAGGCGGAGCCGGCGGCACGCGATTTCGAGCAAGGCCACGCACACAGCGACGGGGTGCGGCTGTTCTTCATCCGGGCAGGCGACGGGCCGCTGATCCTGTTTCTGCACGGCGCGCCGGACAGCTCGGCGCTCTACGAGGCGCAGGTTCGTGAATTCGGCGGCAATCACCTGGCGGTGGCGCCGAATCTGCGGGGCTTTCCGCCGTCCGACGCCCCGGAGGCGGTCGATGCCTACCGCATGCCCCGCTTGCTCGGCGACGTGCACGGCCTGCTCGACCATTTCGGCCGCCGGCGCTGCATCCTGGTCGGCAACGATTGGGGCGGCTACCTGGCCTGGGTGTTCGCGTCGGCCTATCCGACGCGGGTCGAGCGCTTGATCGTTCTCAACGCGCCGCACCCGGCCATCCATCTGCGCGAGGTGCGCGACAGCCCGGCGCAGAACCGCGCGTCGCAGTACGAGCGCAATTTTCATTCTGCCGCGGCGCCCTATCCGCCCTGGTACAACTACTATCGTGCGGACCCGATCAAGGTGCCGGCCTCGGTCGCGGAGAGCGCCGCCATGCCGGTGCCGGATCTCGCCGCGCACTTCTTCGCCGGCGCCGCCGAGCCGCCCGCGACCACATCGCTGCGCGTCGCCGTGCCGACGCTGGTGATCTGGGGGATGCGCGATCAGGCCTTGCTGCCGGGGCAGCTCGACGGTCTCGAAGCCTACGTCGCGGACCTGACCGTGCGGCGCATTGCCGATGCCGGCCATTATCCGATGCGCTCCCACCCCGACCTGGTGAACGCGGCGATCGGAGATTTTCTGCGGCGCGCGAGGTGATCCCCGGTGATATCTGCTCGGCGTCGTTCACGAGCTCGACGAGGCCAAGTCGGGCCGATGCCTCTCGGACTTGCCCCCTGGCCTTCGGCAAAGCACCGGTATGCGGTTCGTCACACGTCTCGTTCGCGGCCACGCAGCCACGCAAGGATCGGGTCGAAGTAGTCTTCCTTGAGCCAATACAGGCCGCCGAGGAACAGGATCAGGCCCATGATGAAAACGCCGACTATGCCGCCCTCGCTGAAAAAATACAGGATGGCGGACAGGCCGACGATGACGAGCGCGCACGCAAAGAAGAAGCCGATGATCCGCCGGATCATGCAACGCGCGCTTTGCGGAGATTGCTGACGGGACGTTGTGGCTTGGCTCGCGTGATCTCCACGCGCACGTGGAGCCCTGCGCGGTGGGCGAGGTTCCACAGCATGTCGAGCGAAAACTGATCGATCTTGCCATTCAGCAATTTGTTGAGCCGCGGCTGGGTAATGCCGAGCCGACGCGCCGCCTCGGCCTGTGTCAACTCCCAACGCTCCACGGCCTCGCTGATGGCGATCATCAGGTCGGAACGTACGGTCAAATTGGCCGCGTCCTCGGCAGTGTCGGTCAGGGCGTCCCACACGCTGGCGTAAGTTTGAGGGTCCGTCATACTTCATTCCCGCAATAGTAACGTGTGTATTCGCGAGCCGATGACGCGGTAGTCGCGCTGCGGCATTTTTTGACTTTTCTTGTGGAAGGCGTGCAGCACGTAGATCGCCTCCGGCCTGTTCGCGACATAGATCACCCGAAATTCTCCCGCGGCAGCTGTGATCCTGATTTCTTGAACACTCAGCCGGTCCGCTCGCACTGTCTTCCAACGTTCCGGATCAAGGCCCTGTTGCACTCTGCGTAGATGGCCGGGCTCGGTCCAGAGGTAGCTCCGCATGTGCTCAAGCACACCTGCGCGACGCTGATGCAGAACCGCGTTTCGACGTTGGATGTCGCCGGTGCGCTCGGCACGAGCGAAGCGGTGATCCGCAAGACCTACGAACATCACTCGGTCGAGCATTTGCGCCGTGCGGTCGACGTCTGGTCCAGGCGCCCCGCGTGCGCGAAGCCGTAGTTTCCGGGGCGGAAGAATCGAGGCTCGCGCTAACTCATTGAGTTCGTGGTGGGCGCTGTAGGGATTGAACCTACGACCTCTCCCGTGTGAAGGGAACGCTCTCCCGCTGAGCTAAGCGCCCGTGCCGTTGCGGCGTAGATTTAATGGGCGCTCGGTCGGGAAGTGTCAAGGAAGCGGCCGCGCGCGCTGGTGCCCCTCGTAGGGGCGGCCCTTGTGGCCCGCCCGTTGCGCTGTTCGTGTCGTGAGACGGGCGCCCACAAGGGGCGCCCCTACGAGGTGATGCGCGTTCAGCCCCGCTGCCGGCGCCGGCGCTACGAAGGGGGAGGTTGTCGCGCGACGGCGGTCAGCGTGTCGGCGCTACTCGGCAAGTCTCCGCTCGGCGCCGCCAGCAATTCGGCCACCGCGGAGGGGAGCGCGTCGAAATGCCCGATCACGCGATCCGGCCCCAGCAACGACACCGGCGTTTCGGTGTAGCCGAAGTCGACCGCCACCACCGGGATGCCGGCGGCGCGCGCGGTCGCGATATCGGCCGCCGAGTCGCCGACCATGACGGCGTGCGCCAGGGTGCCGCCGGCGCGGGCGACGGTCCGGTGCAGCATCTCGGGATCGGGCTTCTGGATCCCGAAAGTGTCCTGCCCGCAGATCGCGGCGAAGCGCCGGGCGAGGCCGAGGGCCTCGAGCAGGTGCACCGACAGCCACTCGAGCTTGTTGGTGCAGACCGCGAATCGGCACCCTTGCTTGGCCAGCAGGTCGAGGGCGGCCTCGAGCCCCGGAAACGGCCGCGAGCGGTCGGCGATCTGGGCCGCGTAGCGTTCGAGGTAGTCGCCGTACAGGCGATCGAGAGCGGCCGGCGTGAACTCGACGTTCTGCGCGCGCAGGCCCTGCTCCAGCAGCGCTTTGACGCCGCCGCCGATCAGCGCGCGCGCCTCATCGAATGCGATGAGCGGCACCCTCTGCTCCGCAAACACGGCATTGAGGGTCGCGATCAGATCGGGTGCGGTATCGACCAGGGTGCCATCGAGATCGAAGACGATGGTGGCGGGCGGCATCCGGTATCGGTACCCGGGGAGTGGGGGCTTGTGCAAGCGCAAGCCGGCGACGCGCCGCCCCGGGAGGCCTTCCCGCCGGGCCGATCCCGCTGTAGACAGCCCGATGATGGATGCCGAGGACCACAAGCGCCAGGCCGCCGCCCGGGCGCTCGAAGAGGTGCGGCCCGGAATGCGGCTCGGGCTCGGCACCGGCTCGACCGCCCGCCATTTCGTCGAGCTGCTGGCGGAGCGCGTGCGCGGCGGGCTCGACGTCGTCGGCGTGCCGACCTCGGAAGCGACGCGGCAACAGGCGGAAGGCCTGGGCGTCAAGCTGAGCACGCTCGACGAGACGCCGGAGCTCGACCTCACCGTCGATGGCGCCGACGAGGTCGGCCCCGATCTCACCTTGATCAAGGGCGGCGGCGGCGCGCTCCTGCGCGAGAAGATCGTGGCGGCGGCCTCGGCCCGCATGGTCGTCATCGCCGACGAATCGAAGAGCGTGCCGGTGCTCGGCGTTTTCCCGCTGCCGATCGAGGTCGTGCCATTCGGCCTGACGGCGACCAGGCGCGCGATCGAGCGCGCGGCGGCCGCCGTCGGTGCGGCCGGCGCCTGCCGGCTGCGGCAGGCGGACGGCCATCCTTTCGTCACGGATGGCGGCCACTTCATCCTTGACGCCGCGCTCGAACGGATCGCCAACCCCATTGCCCTTGCGGCTCGCCTGGGGCTGATCCCCGGTGTCGTGGAGCATGGGCTGTTCATCGGGCTGGCCAGCGCCGCCATCTTCGCCGGTCCGCAAGGCGTAAGGGTCATCGAGCGCGCGTGAGCCGCGCGTTGTCTGGGGGGGGCCTTCAGGGCAGCCGAGCGCAGGTGCCGCGCTGCAGGCTCGCGAAATGAAACGATCGCAGGTTCGCCGGAGGACTTTTGACATGCCGTTCCATCCCCTTGCCGCAATCGCGCGCCGCGCCCGCGCACCCGCTTTCGTGGTTCTCGGCGCAACGCTCGCGCTGCTCGTCCACGCCGGTCCGGCGCCCGCCCAGCAGGAGCCAAGCCCCGCCGCGGTCGCAGCCGCCAAGGAGCTGATCGAGATGAAGGGCGCGATGACCATGTTCGAGGCGCTGGTGCCGGGCGTGATCGAGACCGCCAAGAACACGTACTTGCGCACCAACCCCGGCCTGGCGAAGGATCTCAACGAGGTCGCGGCGGCGCTGCGGACGGAATTCGCCGGCAAGCGCGCCGAGATCGCCAACGAGATCGCCCGCACCTATGCGGCGCAGTTCACCGACAAGGAGCTGGGCGAAGTCATCGCCTTCTACAAGACCCCGGCCGGCAAGAAGGTGATCGACGTCGAGCCGCGCGTGCTCGAGCAGAGCATGACGCGGGTGCAAAGCTGGGCCGAGCGCTTTTCCGAGGACATGATGACCCGCTTCCGTGCCGACATGCGGAAGAAGGGGCATAATCTCTGATGCCCGACCGCGACGTCGACCTGTTCGTCATCGGCGCCGGCTCGGGCGGCGTGCGCGCCGCGCGCATCGCCGCCGGCTACGGCGCCAAGGTGATGATCGCCGAGGAGTACCGGGTCGGCGGCACCTGCGTCATCCGCGGCTGCGTGCCCAAGAAGCTTCTGGTCTACGCGTCGCGTTTCGCGCCCGAGTTCGAGGACGCCGCGTCGTTCGGCTGGCGGGTGCCCGACATCAGCTTCGACTGGCCGACGCTGATCGCCAACAAGGACCGCGAGATCGCGCGGCTGGAGACGGCCTACGTCGCCAATCTCGAGAATGCCGGCGTCCACATCGCCAAGAGCCGCGCGCTGCTGGAAGACGCCCACACCGTGGCGCTCGCCGCCACCGGCGAGCGCGTGCGCGCCGGCCACGTGCTGATCGCAACCGGGGCCGCGCCGTATCCGGGCGAGGCCATTCCGGGCATCGAGCACGGGATCTCGTCGAACGAGGCGTTTCATCTCGACGAGCTGCCGAAATGCGTGCTGATCCAGGGCGGCGGCTATATCGCGGTCGAGTTCGCTTGCATCTTTGCCGGGCTCGGCTCGGAGGTGACGCTGGTCTATCGCGGCGAGAACATCCTGCGCGGCTTCGACGACGATGTGCGCACGCACCTGCGCGAGGAGATGCAGCGCCGCGGCATAGACGTGCGCTGCGGCTTTACCGTGATCGGCGTCGACCGCACGCCGCTCGGCTATGCAACGCATCTCTCGGACCACACCAGCGTCATGGTCGACAAGGTGATGTTCGCGACCGGGCGGCGGCCGAACACCGCGGGCATCGGGCTCGAGCGCGCGGGCGTCAAGCTTGCCGAGAAGGGCGGCGGGATCGCGGTCGACAAGTTCTCGCAGACCACGGCGGCGCACATCTACGCGGTCGGCGACGTCACCAACCGCATCAACCTCACCCCGGTCGCGATCCGCGAGGGCCACGCTTTCGCCGACACCGTTTTCGGCGGCAGGCCGACCGCGGTCGATCACAGCAACGTGCCGACGGCGGTGTTCTCCGAGCCGGAGATCGGCGTGGTCGGGCTGACCGAGGCCCAGGCGCGCGAGCGCTTTGCCGCCGTCGACGTGTTCAAGACCGCGTTCCGCCCGCTCAAGGTGACGCTGTCGGGGCGCAACACCCGCACCCTGATGAAGCTCGTGGTCGATGCGACGAGCGATCGGGTCGTCGGCTGCCACATCGTCGGGGCGGACGCCGCCGAGATGATTCAGATGATCGGCATCGTCATCAAGATGGGCGCCACCAAGGCCGATTTCGACGCCGCCATGGCGCTGCACCCGACCGGCGGCGAGGAACTCGTCACCATGCACGAGCCGACCGCACGCCATCGCCGCGAGGCGGCGGAGTAGCGCCGTCCCCTGCCTGTCATCCCGGCCCAGCGACCCCGGCGTCGAGCCGGGGGAGCGCGAGCCGGGATCCATGTATCCCGGTGGAGATCGTGTGGAAGCGGGCGAAGCAACCGGTCCAGCACGGCCGTTTCTGCGGTTCAAGCTTGCGGTCCGTCAGCGTTCCTCTTCGAGACATGCGCATCGAGGGACACCGGAATCAGGTCAACGCGTCCGCTCGCAGGATGGATTTGGCGATGTAACTGCGGCCGGGATGGTTCGGCATGGAGCCCGCTGCCGCAACCAGCGGCGAGCCGCAGCGACGCAAAGCGTCCGATCGAGCGGGCGCCACTATTTGAGTGGTGAGTGCGGCGCCGGCAGCGTTACGGTCGAATGCAGTTTTTCAAGCAGACCAGTGCTGTCCCTGAGGAGGGCCTGCCAGGCGCTGCCGCGCACTTCTTGCTTGTGGTACAAAGCGGACCAAGGCCACGCTTGATTTGTGGCCGACGTCGCAGCGGAGCGATGCCGCTATCCGTCGACAGGCATCCGAGCGTGGCCATGATGCCGCGGATCACTCTGAAATATCTCGCAGCCGAGCTCGGTACCCATCCCTCGATCATATCGCGCGTCATCCGCAACGTCCCCGACGCCCGCGTCTCCGAGGCAAAGCGCCAGCGGATCCTGGCGCTAGTCCGTGCCACCGGCTATCGGCCCCACCACGCCGGAAGGTCGCTTCGCAACAGGTCTACGCAGATATTGGCGCTGATCGTCCCCGATGTCGCGAATCCATTCTATGCACGGCTTTTCCGCTCGGTCGAAAACACGGCCCGCATGCACGGATACAATGTGATCCTGTGCAATACCGACGAAGATGGCGACCGATTCCGTGACCTGATTGAAACGCTCGGGGCCGGCCACGTTGACGGCTGGCTGGTGGCCTCGGCGGGCGGTGTCGACGGAACAGTTCCGCTGCTGGACAACAGCGGCATCCCCTATGTGCTGCTCAACCGCAGAAGCAAGGCGCCCCATGTGCCGTGGGTCGGGCCCGATGATTTTGCAACGGGAAAGAAAGGCGCGACGCACCTTTTGGATCTTGGGCACCGCCGCATCGCCTACGTCACCGCGCACCTGACCATCGAGAGCATGCGACAGCGGTTCAACGGCTTTCGGCGGGCCATGGCACATCGGGGGATCAGCGTCCGGGACGAATTGCTTGTCGTCGGCTATCTGGACCAGGCGATTGTCCGTGCTCGGACGAGAGCAATCCTTCGTCTTCCGGCGCGCCGCCGCCCGACGGCCGTCTTTGTCTCCAACAGCCTTTCGCTGGACTCGGTGCTGGACTGCATTCGTGAAGAGGGCATGCACGTTCCCAAGGACATCTCTGTCGTTGGCTACAACCCCTTCGACGAGGCGCGGGTGACCGGTGTTCTCGTGCCGGTGGTAGAGATCGGGAGAATCGCGACTGATTGGCTGATAGCCGCGACCGGTGAAAGCGCCACCGCGCAAACCATCAGAGTCACGTTGCCGGTTGGCTTCGTCGACCGCGGCACCACGCTTCCGCCGCGACCGTCGGCCGGGTCGTCAAATTGACACGGCGGGCGTTTGCATCATAGCCTTGAGCAAACGTTTGTTCTCTGGATTTCCGGCGGGGAGGGGCATGACGGCGTTCGAAGACTATTCGCAGAAATATCAACACGTGCGCATGCGGCGGGAGGACGGCGTCCTTGAGATGACGCTGCACAGCGAGGGCGGTTCGCTGCAGTGGAATCTCGTCGCACAGGGCGAGCTGGCACAGGCTTTCACCGAGGTCGGCGCCGACCGGGCCAACCGGATCATCATTATTACCGGCACCGGCGATGACTTCATCGGGCCCCGGATCAACCCAAAGATCTCCGTCTATAAGGAGGGGGGCGCGGCCATAACCCCGCTCGGACTCGACCGGGTGCATTGGAATGCCAAACGTCTGATGACCAGGCTCCTCGATATCGAGGTACCCATGATCGGCGTCATCAACGGCCCCGCAAAGCGCCATGCCGAGCTCGGCCTGATGTGCGACATCGTCATTGCCTCCGAGACCGCTACGTTCGAGGACACGGCGCATTTCTCCCTTGGCGGCCAGGTGCCCGGAGACGGCATCAATATCGTTTATTCGATGCTGATGGGTCTCAATCGCGCCAGGTATCTGATGCTGACCGGGCAGATCCTGTCGGCCAAGGAAGCCAAAGAGATTGGTCTCGTCTCGGAGCTCTGGCCGAAGGAGAAGCTGCAGGCGAGAGCATGGGAACTGGCTCGGCAGCTCGCGCGCAAGAATGACCTGCTGCTCCGCTATACGCGGGTCGTGCTAACCGAGCCGCTGCGCGAGCTCATCGACGCCCGCGTCCAGTATCACCTCGGTTTGGAAACACTTGCAAAGCTCGAGGACCCAAGCTGAGAGCCGTCTTCGGCTCGGTGCCGGCGCCAAGCTGCTTGTCGACCCCGGTCCGGCCAGCGTGAAACTCTTGAACGGACTTTTCACGAATGATTTTCAGCCGGGACCGCATCCTGACCACCCACACCGGCAGCCTGCCGCGGCCGCCTGGGCTGACGCATCTTCACGTCCAAAATTCGCGCGGTGCGACAGTGGATGCGAACGAGATGCAGTCCGCTGTGCACGAGGCCGTCCGCGACGTCGTGGCGAAGCAGCTCCGTGCAGGCATCGACATCGGCAACAATGGCGAGCAACCGCGAGACAATTTCTTCCGCTACGCGGCCCAACGCATGAGCGGCTTCGGCGGTAGCTGGAACCGAGCGACGTTCGGCGATTTCACTCGTTACCCGCTCTTCTTCGAGTCCGAGAAAAAACGGCTGGCCTCGGTCGAGGCGGTCAGCGGCCGCAATGCTCTGCCCAAGGCGATTGGCCCGGTTGCTTACTCTGACCGGGGCCCGATCGACCGCGAATGTGCCGAGCTCCGCGAGGTCGTGGCCGAAATGCCTGGTTTCACGGAAGTCTTCATGAGCTCGCCGTCACCGGGAATCATCGCAGCTGGCATGAAGAACGAGTATTACGACAGTGAACACGCTTACCTTGATGCCATTGCCGCAGCGCTGAGCATTGAATACCAGGCGATTGTCGACAGCGGTTTTGTTCTCCAGCTTGACTGTCCCGAACTCGGCCTGGAGTACCACATATCCTATTACGAGAAGCCGCTGTCGGTGTTCCTCGACTTTGTCGAAAGCGTTATCGTCGCGATCAACCGTGCGCTGGAGCGCCTGCCCCGTGACCGCGTTCGCCTGCATCTGTGTTGGGGAAGCTACGAGGGGCCTCACGATCTCGACATACCGCTGTCGGCTATTTGGCCGCTGGTGAAGAGGGCCAATGTGGGTGCCTTTGTTCTGCCCTTTGCCAATTCCCGCCACGCCCACGAATATCGCCTGCTTGAAGGTCAGCTGTCGGACGACCAGCTAATCGTGGCCGGCGTCATCGACACCACCTCCAACTTCATCGAACATCCCGAGGTGGTCGCGGACCGGCTGCAGAACGTGGCTGCCGTGATGGGCGACCCGCGCCGCGTTATCGCCGGGACCGACTGCGGCTTCGATTCTTCCGCCGGGGCAGGCCGTGTGCCGGCGGACGTGGCTTGGGCCAAGATGAATTCGCTCGTCGAGGGGGCGCGGATTGCCAGCCGGCGACTTTTCGAAGGGGCTGGCTGTGGAGCACGGTCCGGTCATGGCAGGCGGTAGTGTCCGCATTCTGACAACGCACACCGGGAGCCTTCCCAGGCCCGCGCCGCTGGCGGCGCTCCTTGTCGAGGGCCGGCGCGATGGAGAGGCGGATCAAGCTGGCTTCGCCGCAATGGTGGCTGCCGCCGTTGCGGCGGTTGTGCAAAAGCAGGTCGAGGTCGGCATCGACATCGCCAATGATGGCGAGCAGGGCCGCCGCTCCTATTTCTTGCACATGCGGGATCGCCTGAGCGGGCTCGGCGGGAGTTGGACCAGGCGCCGCCAAGCCGACCTCGAGCGCTATCCGAGCTTCTTGCAGGTGCTGCAGACCGAGGCGGCAACGCGCGCCGGGGTAAGCAACCTCAGCGCGATGCCGAAGGCGCTGGCTGAGGTTCGCCATCTTGACCCGAAGCCACTGGCCATGGAGTGCGCGCGCCTCCGTGCGGCGATCGCCGGACTGAAGCCCGGCGGCCTAGTTGACGCCTTCGTGACTGCGCCATCGCCCGGCCTTCTCGCGTGTGCCATTCGCAATGAATACTACGACTCGGAGGATTCATATCTGCGCGCCCTCGGCGCCGCGCTCCGCTCCGAATACGAGGCTATCGTCGCCAGCGGCTTCTTGTTGCAAGTCGACTGTCCGGACCTTGCGCTGGAGCGGCACATGTCGTTCCAGGATCGGCCGCTCTCCACCTTTCTCTCCTTCGCGGAGGCGGCGGTCGACACGCTCAACCAGGCTTTGGCCGCAGTCCCGCGCGATCGCGTGCGTCTGCACGTGTGTTGGGGCAACTACGAGGGCCCTCACGACTGCGATGTTCCGCTCGCCGACATCCTGCCGGTGCTCGCCGCTGCCAGGACTCAGGCGTTCGTCCTGCCGTTTGCTACCGGCCGGCACGCCCACGAGATCTCATGTTTCCGCGCGGGGCAACTTAAGTCCGACCAAGTCCTTGTGGCCGGTGTCATCGACACCACCACAAACATCGTCGAGCACCCCGAGACGGTAGCAGAGCGGATCGAGCGGGCGGTCGCCGCCATCGGCGATCGAACCCGGGTGATCGCCGGCACCGATTGCGGCTTCGACACCGGTGCGGGCAGCGGCAGGGTGGCTCCGGAGGTGGTTTGGGCGAAGCTCACCGCGTTGAGCGAGGGCGCGGCGATCGCGTCGCGTCGCCTGTTCGGCCGATGCGTGCAATGACCGGCTTGCAGCCTCGATTTGACTGAGGGGCGTCGACTTCGGCCCCTGACCGATCGGCCCAATGAGGGAGGGAGAGCCAATGAACAGAGCGATAGCACTGACAACGGCGCTGGTCTTCAGTTTTGCTGCCGGCTCGGCGTCGGCGCAGGAGGTTGCCATCGGCGCGCCCATGGCGTTGAGCGGCCCGCTTGCATCGGTCGGCCAACGCGCGCTCAATGGGCTTCAGATGGCAGTCGAGGAGCTGAATGCTTCGGGCGGGCTCCTCGGAAGCAAGATCAGGCTGGTGACGGGCGACGATGCCGCCACACCGGCAACAGCCAACACCATCACCCGCAACATGGTCCTCAACGATCGCGTCAAGGCGATCTTCGGCGGCTCGTCGAGCGCCACGGTCGCGGTCGAGGAAACGATCGCCGGTCAATATAAGCTGCCGATGATGATCTACGCCGGCAACGACATCTCGTTGACGACGACAAACTTCAACGACTTCGCTTTCCAAATGCAGCCGAGCACGTTCATGGAGCCGCGCGCGGTTGCTCTGTACCTCGCCCGCGCCAACTTGAAGCGCGTTTTCACCATCTCGCCGGACTTCAGCTTTGGACACTCCTATGTGAAGAACTTTCTCGAAGGGTTGCGCGAAAACGGGGTGCAGCCGGACGTCGTGGGTGAGCAGTATCCGGCGCTCGGCTCGAGCGACTTCTCGACCTATATTGCGGCCGCGCTCGCCGCCAAGCCAGACTTCGTTTTCGTCGGCCTGTTCTCCGGCGACCTCGTGACATTCATCAAGCAGGCCAAGGGTTACGGCCTCTTCGACAAGGTCGCCGTCGGCGTCTCCACCGCGACCGATACAGTGCTCACGCTCAAAGGCGAAACACCTGCCAACGTGACGATGTGGGGTCGCGCTCCCTTCTTCGCCATGAATGCGCCTGGCATCCAGGACTTCGCCAAGCGCCACCACGAGAAACATGGAACTTGGCCGTCGGACTGGCCGGTCCTGGCCTATGCCTCGATCCAAATTTGGGCGGAGGCCGTCAGGAAAGCAGGAACATTCGATGGCCCGAAAGTCGCAGCGGCGCTCAACGGGGGCAAGTTCACCTCAATCCTGGGCGACCTCACGTTCCGCGAGTGCGATCACCAGGCCGACGCTCCGGTGTACATAGGTAGGGCTTCGAAGACAGTCGACGCGCGCTACGGCTTCCCGCTCCTGGAGGACATCACCATCGTCGATCCCAACAAGACGATGATGAGCTGCGAGCAGGCTCGATCGCTGCAAAAGAAGTAAGACGGCGCCTCGTCCGGACTGTGCGGGGCATCCATGTCAGCCGGCGACGTTATCGTACAACTGTTGAGTGGGCTGGCCTCCGCCGCCATCCTTTTCCTGGTGGCGGCGGGGATTACCCTGATCTTCGGCGCCATGCGTATCATCAACATCGCGCATGGAAGTTTCTATATGTACGGCGCAATGGGCATGACGACGATGCTTGCCCTCTTGCCCGATGGCGATACCGGCTTCGTCGTGCGGTTGGTGACGATACCGATCCTCGTCGCACTCCTTGGCGCTGCAACCGAGGTGCTCATTCTACGCCGCATCTACAACCGGGAACATCTGGCGCAGCTGCTTGCCACTTTTGCGCTGTTCTACATTTTCGCAGATCTAGCCCGGCAGATCTGGGGCAGCGACTATCGCACCGCCTCCATCCCCGGCGCACTCGCTGGCCCCGTGACCTTCGGCTCCTACACTTTTCCACTGTACAGCCTCTTCATCATCGGCGTTGCTTTAGCTGTCGGCTTGGCTCTGTTTGTGCTCCTCAGGCTCACGCTGTTCGGGTGGCGCGTTCGTGCAGCGGTGGAAGACCCCGAGCTGCTGGCCAGCACCGGCACCAATGTCATGGTTCTTTCCACCGCGGTCTTCGCCCTGGGCGCGGGCCTTGCCGGGCTTGCCGGAGCCGTCGTGGCGCCGCTGATCACCGTCACCTCCGGCATGGATGCCAACATCCTTGTAGCGGCTTTTATCGTAGCGATTCTCGGCGGTCTCGGCTCCATCGGTGGTGCCGTCCTTGGCGCCGTGATCATCGGCCTGTTCCAAGCCTTCGGAGTCATTTGGTTTCCGAAATGGTCTTCGGTAATCATCTATTTTGTACTGATCATGGTCCTCGTTTTGCGTCCGGCCGGGCTTTTCGGAAGGGTCGAATGAGCGAGATGTCGCGGTTGCGCCGCCTGTCGCGCTTCTTTCCGGCTCTCGCTCTCGTCGCGCTGACGCTGTTGCTGGCTTTCACGCTGCAGCCGGCTGAGTTGGTCATCCTGAAGAACATCATCGTGCTGGCACTGTTCGCAGTGGCGACCAACTTCCTGCTCGGAACTGCTGGGATCGTTTCCCTTGGTCAGGCCTGCTTCTATGGGCTCGGTACCTACGTCATTGCCATGGCTTGGTTCCACGGGTGGGCTGATTTCTGGTTGGCCGCCATCGCCGCTCCGCTCATTGGAGCGGCAGTCGCCTTCCTGCTTGGCGCGCTCGCGCTGCGTTCGCAACGGTGGTTCCTGGCGCTGCTCACGATGGCGTTCTCCCAGCTCTTCTTCACCATCGCGCAAAAAGCCCATTCGTACACTCAGGGTGACACCGGCATATTCGGCCCAATGGTGCCCGACGCGATCGCCGACCCGCGCGGCGGTGCGTTATTCATTTTCGCGGTCGCGGCGCTGGCGATGGCGACGTTGTGGTGGATCACTGTTTCGCCGCTTGGCCTTACACTGCAGGCGATCCGGGAGAATCAGCGGCGCGCCCAGGGCCTCGGTATCGACGTCTACCGGACGCAGTTGCTCGCCTTTACCATCTCCGGCGGGTTCTGCGCCTTGGCCGGCGTTCTCAACGCGGTCAATCAGCAGGGCGCTCATCCGGGTCTGCTTGACTGGGTGCAATCGGGCGACCCAATCCTGGTTTCGGTGATCGGCGGCCTCTACACCTTCCTCGGCCCGGTGATCGGCGCGATTGTGTACCAACTCGGTCACGACGCGATCGTACGCATCACGCTGCGCTGGCAACTTTTCTTCGGCATCATCCTGCTGGTCGTCGTCCTCTGCTTTCCGGACGGTTTGGCCGGACTCTTTCGCTGGTCGAGCTGGACGCAGGCGTACGGCCGCCTCAGGTCGGTGACGAGAAGGCCGGCAGCAATCCCGGCCCCGCCGGAACCCAGGTCGTGACTGCAATCATCCAGACTGATCGGGTGGTGAAGGCGTTCGGCGGCTTCCGCGCCGTCGACGAGGCGAGCCTCATCGTCGAGGAGGGGTCAATACATGCTCTGATTGGGCCTAACGGCGCAGGCAAGACCACGCTCTTCTACCTTCTCACCGGGTTCCTGCGGCTGACCTCCGGCTCGATCCGTTTCGCCGGCCGCGACGTAGCCGGCCTGCCTCCGCACCGGCTGAGTCGGCTGGGCATCGTGTGTACCTTCCAGGTCACCAATCTTTTCCCCCAGCTCACGGTACGGGAGTCGGTTGAATGCGCAGTGCTGACGCGGCTGAAGCGCCAGAATTGCTTCTGGCGCTCGTCGTCGCGTCAAACCCGGGACGAGGCGGCACAGGTGCTGGCCGAAGTCGGCCTCGCCGACGTCGCCGATCAACGATCGGGCACCCTTTCTCATGGTGATCAGCGCGTGCTGGAGGTGGCGCTCGCTGTCGCGACCCGGCCACGGGTGCTCCTCCTTGACGAGCCGACGGCAGGCATGTCCCCGCTCGAAACCGAGCGCACGGTGACGCTCATCCGGCGGCTCGCCCGCGAGAACGCCCTGACCGTGCTCCTCGTCGAGCACGACGTGAAGGTCGTGTTCTCGGTCAGCGACCGCATTACGGTTATGCACCAAGGCCGCATCGTGAAGGAGGGCGCTCCAGCGGACATTCGCAAGGACCCGGAGGTCGTGGAGATCTACCTCGGGGAGCCCGCCTGATGCTCTCGGTCGCTGATGTTCATGTCTACTATGGCGAGAGCTATATTCTCCAAGGCGTGAGTCTCGAAGTACCGGCGGGCAAGGTCGTTGTGCTCCTTGGTCGAAATGGAGCGGGCAAGACGACGACACTTCGCGCCATCATGGGGCTGACGCCGGCGCGCACGGGACACATTGCCTTCGAAGGGCGGGAGATCACCGGCTTGCCGGCCTATCGGGTGGCGCGCACGGGAGTTGGCTTCGCACCTTCCGGACGCCGTCTCTTCGGCGACCTCACCGTTCGACAGAACTTGGATCTCGCCGACGCGCGCGGGCGCGGACGCGGCCGTTCAGGCGACCTGTGGACAGTCGAGCGGATTTTCGCCCTTTTTCCCAAGCTCGTTGCGCTCGCCGAGCGCCCTGCGCGCACGCTCTCCGGCGGCGAACAGCAGATGCTCAAGATCGGTCGCTGCCTCCTTGGCAATCCTCGCCTTCTCCTCCTCGATGAACCGACAGAGGGCCTGGCTCCCCAAGTGGTTCGGCAAGTCATGGAGACGCTGCACCGGCTGAAGGAACTCGGCCTATCGATGCTCATTTGCGAGCAGAACGCCCATCTGGCATTGAGCCTCGCCGACAATGCTTACCTGCTCGAGAAGGGCGTGATTCGATTTTCCGGGCCTCCAGCTACTGTCACTCAGCACCCATCGTTCCACGACCTGCTGGCGGTCTAAACGGCATTTCCAAGCCCTTATTGCGACTATTGCGCCAGCCCGAAGCGGCCGATGACGGATGGGCAGAGCATGTCCGCTCCCGGATAGATCAGACGTTGCCGCGCGGAGAAGCGAGGACTGCGAAACCCAGCTTCACCCCGGCGCCTTGCTGCAGATAGAATGCGCTCGGAAAAACTTGGGGTACGGACATGCGACGACGCGACTTGATCATGGCTTTGGCAGCGGGCGCAACGCTTTGGCCGACTGCGGCGCCGGCCCAGGGCTATCCTGCCCGGCCGATCACCCTGGTCATTCCGTTTGCGGCCGGCGGCACCTTCGACGTGATTGGGCGCATCATTGCCACTCGTATGAGCGAGCTGCTCGGCCAATCGGTCATCGTTGAGAACACGACCGGCGCCGGCGGCATCGTCGGAGTGACACGGGTCGTCAACGCGGCGCCTGACGGCTACACACTCCTCCTCGGGACCGTCGGCACGCACGCCTACAATCAATGGATCTACAAACGGCGTCGCTACGACGCCATCAAGGATTTCACGGCCGTCACACTGTTTTCCGAGCAGCCGATGGTGCTGGAAGTGCGCAAGGACCTTCCGGCGAATACACTGCCGGAGTTCGTCGCGCTGCTCAAATCGAACGGCTCGAAAATGCAATACGGCTCCGCCGGCGTGGGCTCCACGACGCACCTCGCCTGCGCGCTGCTCAACGCCAGGATCGGTGTCAATGTCACGCACGTCCCGTACCGAGGCTCCGCGCCGGCGTCGAACGACCTGATTGCCGGACAAATCGACTATCTATGCGGAAATCTTGGCGCGGCGATCGGTCGAATTGCCAGCCAGCATGAAAAGGTGCTCGCCGGACTGTCGCGCGAGCGGTCCCCGCTGATGCCGGAACTGCCGACCGCGCGCGAGCAAGGGACCGATCTCGACGTGACGACTTGGACCGCGCTCTTCCTGCCCAAGGGCGCGCCGCGCACGATTGTCGACAAGCTCAACGAGGCCACGCATGCCGCGATGGACACTCCGGCCATCAAAGCGCGGATGCAAGAGATCGGCGTGACCGGCATTACACCGGAGCGGCGAAGCGCAGAATACCTTGTGCAATTTGTCGCCGACGAACTCGCCCGCTGGGAGGAGCCGATCAAGTCCGCGGGCATCCAGCAAGATTAGATGCGGACGCGCTCTCCGGTGAAGCTCGCGGTCGCGACTGCCTTGGCAACGTAAGTCACATTCGGAACCGGAGTCTGGTCTGCGCGCGGCCGCGGAAACATGTAGCTGACTTCGGTGGTCTGACCTTCCGGCTTCTGTGCTGCCGCGTAGAGATCCAGACCGTACATCCTTCCTGTGGGGTCTTTGAGGGTCCTGCTATCTATTCCCCGCAATTGCTCGATCGCGGCAACGAACTTCGGTGATTTTCTCGCCAGATGGCGTCGGTTATTCCGTCCTGTTCGGCCGCACGCCGATCGTCTACGCTGATGCCCAAGCCGCTGCCTGGGCTGGGACAAATAGCAGTGGGGATACGGCGATGGTCACGCTCGAACCGATTGACAAGGTCGAGGTGCACGTCCTCGTCGACAATCTGACCGACAATCTCTCGTCGGTACCTGCTTTTGTCGAAACCGAGCTTGCCGCACTGGGGCGGCGACGGCGGGGCAAGTGGGTCCTGGCCGGTCGATGTTTGTGCTGTGCCGCGCATGGTCTCTCCTGTCTCGTTACGGCATACCGAGGGCAACAGGCACGCACGATTTTGTTCGATACCGGACCGGAAGACCGCACTTTTGAGCAGAACGTCTCGCGCCTTGATGCCGACCTCGCGCCGGTCGAGGCGATCGTTCTGTCGCACGGCCATTGGGATCACGGCGGCGCCGTCCTGCGCGCGCTCGACCTCATCCGCGATCGCAACGGCGGCCGCGAGATCCCGTACTACGCCCATCCCGACATGTTTCGCACGCGCGCGCTCAAACTGCCGAGCGGCGCGATGGTGCCAATGCAGGACGTGCCGACGCTGGATGAGCTCGCGGCTCACGGCGCCCGCGTCGTCAACACGACCGAAGAGCAGGCCATTTTGGGCGACCTCATCTATGTAAGCGGCGAAATTCCCCGGGTCACATCGTTCGAGCAGGGCTTCCCCGAGCAACATCGCAGGACCTTGGATGGGCAGGAATGGGAACCCGACCCGTTGACCGCGGACGAACGCTACGTGGCCGTGAACATCGCCGGCAAAGGGCTGGTGGTCTTGACGGCGTGTTCGCATGCCGGCGTCATCAACGTTCTCACTCACGCCAAGGAAAGGTTTGCCGGCGTTGCGATCCATGCGGTCGTGGGCGGCATTCATCTTGCGGGTGCCAACGAAAAGGTCATTCCGCAGACGGTTGATGCCATGCGCGCGTTCGCTCCGGCGATCATCGCGGCCGGCCATTGCACCGGATGGCGCGCCATGTCGGCGCGTGCCACTGCGTTCGGCGACAAGTGCCTGGCGCCGCTGGCGGTCGGGAAACGGTACACGTTCTAGCACGCCTTCGTTAGCTCAGTAGTTTCGGCATTCCCCACAACTCCTCGCCATGAAGGATGGTCTTTTGCGAGATCTTTGCAGCAGCTCGCATCACGCATCATCGAGCGGAGGCGATGTTGAACGCCGTGCTGGTTGAAGATTCGCTTGAGGCGCTGGCGGCCAAGGCAAAACCGTCGTAACCTTGCGCATTCTTTTCTCCGGTCGAATACGAGGAAACCATGGCGGAGCAACAGAAGTGGCAGCTGTCCGGCGATTATTTCGAGAACTGCAACTGCAACGTGGTGTGCCCATGCCTGGTCTCGCCCAGCGCTCCTTTGACGGCGCGGCCGAGCCAGGGCGTATGCGACGTTGCGCTCGCGTTCCACATCGACAAGGGCAGCTACGGCAACGTCGCGCTGGACGGGCTCAATGTTGTCGTAGTCGGCCATACCCCGGGCGCCATGGGAGAGGGCAATTGGACGCTTGCGGCCTATGTCGATGAGCGCGCCGATGAACAACAGACTGCCGCACTCGGCGCCATCTTCAGCGGTGCCGAGGGTGGCCCTATGGCGGCCTTTGCGCCTTTGGTCGGCACACATCTCGGCGTGAAGAAAGTGCCGATCAAATACGCCGTCACGGGCAAAAGCCGCTCGGCGGAAATCCCCGGCATCATGCATTTGGCGGTGGAACCGCTGCCAACGATGCATAGCAGCGGCGAGATGTGGGCGGCGTTCGGCCATCCGGTCGCGCCGGACAAGTTCGCGCTCGCTATGGGCGTCAAGGGCAGCACCTTCGCCGACCACGGCATGCGCTGGGACAATTCCGGCAAGAACGGCCACTACGCGCCGATCAGCTGGTCGAACTAATAGCGTGGCACGCGCCTCTCTTTCTTGACCCTTATCAAGGGCGGCAATCCGGTTGTGCCGTGAGGGACGCTCCGATGGATCGTGCCCCAACCGACCCGATCTCGCTTCACCGGAACGTCATCTTGGGCCTGCTGCTGGCTCTCGCAGCGGCGGCTTGGGCGGTGCTCGTCTGGTATGGCGCGGGCGCCGATATGGATATGGCGATGCAATCGCCCACCATGGGCCTGCGCGCGCCGCTGTTCCTTGCGATCTGGATCACCATGATGGTGGCCATGATGTTTCCGACCGCCGCGCCCATGATCGTCATCTTCCACAAGCTGCAGGTGGGCAAACGCCAGCGCGGCGAAGCGTTCGTTTCAACGTGGATATTCGTGTCGGCATACCTTTTGGTGTGGGGGCTGGCGGGCGTTGCCGCTTATGCCGGCGCGCTCGCCGCCGAGGCGGTTGCCGTGCGCACTGCGTTGTCGCCGGCCGCCGCGGCCCGCGTCGGAGGGATGGTGCTGGTCGCGGCTGGCTTCTACCAGCTCACGCCTTTGAAGGACTTGTGTCTCGCAAAGTGCCGAACGCCCATCAGCTTCATCATGACATCGTGGCGCGATGGCGCTGCGGGTGCGCTGCGCATGGGATTGCTCCACGGTGCTTATTGCCTCGGCTGTTGCTGGCTCCTGTTCGTCATCCTTTTCCCGCTCGGCATCATGAATATCGCCGCCATGGCGGTAATCACGCTCGTTATATTCGCCGAGAAGACGCTTCCGTGGGGTCGGGCGGCGGTTCGCGCCGCGGCGGTTGCGCTGATCGTTTTGGATCGGCGGTAGTGGCGGCGCCACAACTCTTGCCGACATTCCATGCGGGCCACGACACCGACATGCAGATGCATTTGCCGAAGCGAGAGTGAAAAGCTCGCGCACAAGATGGCCGCTGGCGGTGATATTTCGGCTTCTGGCACAAAGCGTACATTCACGCCTCCCGCAAGCAGGATGCATCGAGGCTAGGGCTGTATCTTGAGCGCTCGATGATCACCGCAGGGCAAGACACGCGCCGTCTGCCCTTTGTGACGCTACGCGGGGCTCCTGGCTGCTGGAAACTTTCCCAGCACGGATTCAGTCAGGGCCGAGTCGCAATATTCCCAGATCTCGGCGATCTTGCCGTTCGCCAGCCGGTAGACCAGGCAATAGTCGTTGTCGTAACGAACGCCGGTCTTGGTCACCATGTCGCCGCGCGCTTGCACCACGACGTAGTCCTCGTCCGCAATAAAGCGAAACGGGATGGTTCGCCGTCCTTCCGCCAGCACGTTACGCAGATGGCCGTAAAGCTCGTTGACGAGCGCCGCCTTGCCGTTGAATGTTTGAGACCAGGAGTATTGCCCGGTCACGTGCATGGTCACGTCTTCCGCCAGGGTGTCGACCAACCGGTTGCGATCACCGGCGGCGACGTGGGCGAAGATCTCCTGCATCAGTTTCTTGTTTTCCTGAGCGCCCAGGGAAGCCTCCTCTTGCAGCTACCCCCAAGCCCACTATCGACATGGGCGTGCCGTGGCAAGTCCGCGTCTGGCTCTGAGCGCCATTTCGCGACCGCCGATTGATCACTGCCGGATCGGCGACGTCGCCACGATTGCCGCGCCCAACTGGCTTGATCTGTGGTACGATGAATAGCGCTCAAAATTCCTGGAACTGCCGCGACGGCCTAAGTGCCGGGCGCCGGTCGCGCGCAAGGGCCGCGTGCAGCGACAAGGGAGGCAGCCGATGATCGATTCGAGCCGACGCACCGTTCTTGCAACCGGTGCTGCCGCCGCGGCGGCAAGCGCAGCGCCGCAAGTGTTCGCGCAGGCACAGCCGGCCGGGGCGGTTCCGGGATTGCCGGCCGGCGCCAAGGTCGGCTCCTACGAGAAGGGCAATGTCCGCATCCGCTACGCCGAGATCGGCTCGGGCTTTCCGCTGCTGGCGACGCCGGGCGGCGGCTTGAACTCATGCATCGCGGTGTGGTCGCGTGCGGTGATCAATATCCCGGAGGAGTTCAAGAACGACTTCCGCGTGATCACCATGGATCAGCGCAACGCGACGGGCGGCGAGTCCATCGGCCCGGTCCCGGTCGACGATCCCTGGGGCGCGTTCGCCGGAGACCAGCTCGGCGTGATGGACCACCTCGGCATCAGCAGGTTCTTTTTCTTCGGCAACTGCATCGGCGGCCCGTTCGCGATGAAGCTGATGGAGCGCGCGCCGCAGCGCGTCGTCGCGGCTATCTTGAGCCAGCCGGTCGGGCACAACCCGGCGAAACCGGATTACATGTACGATGCCGGCAAGACCGTCTGGGCCAAGGAGCTGCGCGAGCGCAAGCCCGACGTGTCGATGGAGACCATCGAAAAATATCTGCACAACCTTTACCGCGTGCGGCCCGACTTCGTGTACAGCGTGTCGCGCGAGTTCGCGAAATCGTGCGAGACGCCGATGCTGGTGTTGCCCGACGATGTCGTGGCGCATCCGCTGGTGGCGTCGATCGACGTCGCCTCGCTCTGCCCGAATGCCGAGATCACGGTGTTCCCCTGGAAGGAGCCGCCGGAGTTGAAGGCCCGCACCATCAACCGCGCGCGCTCTTTCCTGAAGCGGCAGCAGACGGCGTAGCGAAGTCGAAATCACCGGGATCGTTGCGCGCTCCATTCGACGTCGGTGATGAGCCGACCAACGGGCCATTTGCAAAACGCGTCATTTCGGGGAGCGATCGGCCCATAGCGGACATGGCGAGCGTCACTCCGGCTTGATGCCTGCGAAACTTGATCACCTTGGCCCATTTCGCGGTTTCGTCGGCGATCAGCTTGATCGCGGCCACCGAAACGTCTGAGCCCTCAACCGAGTATCCAATTGCGGCCAGCGGCAAGCATTGCGTTCCGATTCCGCAAGCGACATCCAGGATCGGTCCGCGCTCCGGCCCTTGCAGAAG
>Ga0111538_10003090_pt1 | contig 23304 bp, 30 predicted proteins | sample SoiMethybrSBSTD1_FD_79669 | JGI IMG/M metagenome (GOLD analysis project Ga0111538, IMG submission 79669) | Bulk soil microbial communities from a Populus tree surrounding site in Tennessee, USA - Soil MetaG P. TD hybrid SBSTD1 (version 2)... | ecosystem: Environmental > Terrestrial > Soil >...
CCCACGAGGCGCCGCCGGTTGCAGTGCCGGCAGTAGATCGCGCAGCGGTCCAGCGCCAGCAGCAGGCAGCGGTCGGGATAGCGATGGAAGATGCCGGTGGCGGGCGAATGACTGTCCTCGCCCAGCGGGTCGACCAGATCGCCCGGCTCGATCTCGAGCTCGCGCGCGCGCGGGATCACCTGGATGCGCACCGGGCACGACGGGTGCGCGGTATCGATCAGCGAGAAGTAGTAGGGCGTGATCGCGACCCGGAAGTGTCCGGGGGCGGCGTCCAGCCCCGCCTCCTCCTCCGGCGTGAGCGGCAGCCGCGCCGCGATGTCGTCCTTGGCGGTGATGCGGTTGCGAAGCTGCCAGCGCCAGTCGTCGAACGCATCGCCCGTGGACGACGGCGCGGGCGGCGGCTGATCGACGATCGGCAGCGCGAACGTCATGGCGCCCCCAACGTCACCGCGATGATCGTCTGTCCCCCGGATGCGATGTGCGACTGCGTGGTCACGCCAGACGCCATCACGTATCCATATCCATCGAGCGCATCAATCGCGATCGTCACGGCCCCCGTGATACTCCGATCCAGCTCGACAGTGAAGCTGGTGGGTAGATAAATCACGGTCGGCGTGGGCGGGACACGGAACGGCTGATGGTCGATTCCGCCCGCCGTCACCGCCACTGACAGCTGAGCCGGCATCAGCGCCAGATCGCCGGCCACCTCGACCAGCAGGATTGACCCACCCTGCTCGCAGGCCGCAAGCAGGACCACGGCGGCCAACAGGACCGGTGGTGTCGAAGGTCGCGCGCTCCGCACGCTCACAGCTTGTAGTTGCCCAGAACGGTGGCCGGCGGCGGCTCGTCGCGCGGGCGTAGCAGCAGATAACCGCCGGCAGCCGCGCCGACGACCAGGACCGACAGCGCGACCCAGACCCAGGGGCGGCTCCCGCCCGCCGGACCGGCGTCTTCGCCCGTCGGGGTCGGCGCGCGCACGAGGGCGATCGCGGGCTCGGGCTTGACCTCCGGCTTGGGCGCGGGCGGCGGTGGCGGTGGCGGCGCCGCCGGGGCGGGCGCCTCGGCCAGCTTCGGCGCCGGCGGCGCGGGCTTGGGCGCCGGCGCCTCGGCCGCCTTTGGCGGCGCCGGGACCGGCGGCTCCGCGCGGGGCTTTTCGCGTGGCGTCGGCTCGGGAGCCTCGAGCGCGACGATCTTCGCCTCGATGTCGGCGCGGCTGGGACTGCTCGGCACCTTGTCGAGAAACGCGCGGTAATCGTCGACGGCATGTTCGGCGTCACCGGTGCGGCGGTAGCACTCCGCACGATTGAACAACACAGCCGGGTCGCCAAGCAGCTCGAACGCCTTGGTGTATTCCTCGATTGCGGCCGCGCAGTCGCCGTCGCCCGCCAGCGCGTTCGCGCGCTTCAGGGCGCTGCGGCCCTCGGACGACGCCCCGCTCCCCGTGTGATGGCCGTGCGGGGTGCGCCGATGATGATGCCGGTGTTTCTTCGACTTCGACCGGGCGTGCGCGGCGCCGCTCGCGCCCAGAAAGAACCAGCAGGTGAGGGCGAGCGCGAACGCCGCTCGCCGCGTCGTCACGGCGCGGCTCCCGGAGGCGCGGTTGCCGCACCCAGGCGGCGCACGTAGCCCGACAGCGCCTGCATCTTCGGCAGGCTCAGGCTGTTCGCGAAGGCAGGCATCTGGCCCTTGCCGGCCATCACCACGCTCACGATCGTATCGGTGCTGGCGCGCGCGCGGAACGCCGGATCCCCAAAGTCGCGCACATTGGGCATCGTCTTCTTGATCTCCGCATCGCCGCGCCCGTCGACGCCATGGCAGCGCGCGCAATTGCGCTCGTAGAGCACCGCCGGCTCGACCGACACCGCCGGCCCGGCATCGTCGCCCGTCGAGCAGCCGGCGAGCGCGCCCGCCAGCGCCAGCGTCACGAAGCCGAACAAGGCCTTCACGCGCGTCGACATGGCGTCGTCACTCCCCGCCCGCGCGCGCGCCGTCGACGTACAGGTCCTGCCCCTGCTCGCGGAACGCGGCCGCCTTCTCGCGCAGCCCCGCAGCGACGGCGTCATCGGGCGCGATGCCCTGCGCCTTCGCGTAGTCGCGGACGTCCTGCGTGATCTTCATCGAACAGAAGTGCGGACCGCACATCGAGCAGAAGTGCGCGCCCTTCGCCGCCGGCGCGGGCAACGTCTCGTCGTGGAAGTCGCGCGCCGTCTCTGGATCCAGCGACAGGTTGAACTGATCCTGCCAGCGGAATTCGAAGCGCGCGCGCGACAGCGCGTCGTCGCGCGACTGCGCCCCGGCGTGCCCTTTCGCCAGATCGGCGGCGTGCGCCGCGATCTTGTAGGCGATGACCCCGTCCTTGACGTCCTTGCGATTGGGGAGCCCGAGGTGCTCCTTGGGCGTCACGTAGCAGAGCATCGCGGTGCCATACCACCCGATCATCGCCGCGCCGATCGCCGACGTGATGTGGTCGTAGCCCGGCGCGATGTCCGTGACCAGCGGGCCGAGCGTGTAGAACGGCGCCTCGTGGCACAGCGCCATCTGCTTGTCGACGTTGTCCTTGATCTTGTGCATCGGCACGTGGCCCGGGCCTTCGATCATCACCTGTACGTCGTGTTTCCAGGCGATCTTGGTCAGCTCGCCCAGCGTCTCCAGCTCCGCGAACTGCGCCTCGTCGTTCGCGTCAGCGATCGAACCGGGACGCAAGCCGTCGCCCAGGCTGAAGGAGACGTCGTACTTCTTCATCACCTCGCAGATGTCCTCGAAGTGCGTGTAGAGGAAGCTCTCCTTGTGGTGCGAGAGGCACCACTTCGCCATGATCGATCCGCCACGTGACACGATGCCGGTCACGCGGCGCGCGGTCAGCGGCACGTAGCGCAGCAACACCCCCGAGTGGACCGTGAAGTAGTCGACGCCCTGTTCGGCCTGCTCGATCAAAGTCTCGAGGAAGATGTCGATGTTCAGGTCCTCGGCCTTACCGTTCACCTTCTCCAGCGCCTGGTAGATCGGGACCGTGCCGATCGGCACCGGAGAGTTGCGCATGATCCATTCGCGCGTCTCGTGGATGTCGTTGCCCGTCGACAGGTCCATCACGGTGTCGGCGCCCCAGCGCGTCGCCCAGCGCAGCTTGTCGACCTCCTCGCCGATCGACGACGACACCGCCGAGTTCCCGATGTTGGCGTTGATCTTCACCAGGAAGTTGCGCCCGATGATCATCGGCTCGGACTCCGGGTGCTTGCGGTTCGCCGGGATGATGGCGCGACCGCACGCGACCTCGTCGCGAACGAATTCGGGCGTCACGCCTTCGCGCAGCGCGCAGAACCGCATCTCCTCGGTGATCTCGCCGCGGCGGGCGTAGTGCATCTGGCTGAAATTGACGTCGCCGCGCGCGATGCGGCGATCGATCCACGGCTGCCGGAGCTTCGGCAACCCGACCCGCAGATCGGCGGCGCGCGGCCCCGACGGGTCATAGACATCGATCGGTGGTTCGTCGGCGCCGACGCTGATCCGCCGCACGGGGACTCGAATCTCACCGTCCGTCAGGTACACACGCTCGGACGCAGGCAGCTCGGGCAGCGCCTCGAGGCCTTCGACCGGATCCACAACCGTGGTCAGCGATCGCTTGCCGCTCGGGGCCTTCGCTTCCTTGCCGTCACCGTTACCGCTCCCGCCGTCGCTCCCTCCCCCACTCGTCCTGCCTGCATTGTTCATCGGGTCTCGCTTTCCTTCGCCGGCATTACCCGGATCAGGTTCAGGGGTCGCGCCTGCCGTTCGGTGGCGCCTCTCAGCCTGCGGATTGAATGTCCGCCCAGCTCCCCCAGCTATGTGGAACTGCGTCTTGGAGGCCCAACGTTAACGTCGGGACCGCACAATTGCAAAGGCGCGTCATGCGCGCGGATTAATTGACGTATTTCTTGGGCCGGCGCTCGCCGCCCTCGATCACGCCAAACCGCCGTCGCAGCCGCCGCGCCCGCGCGATGTCCCGCGCCTGTGCCAAGGCCGTGCGTATCGACGTCAGGCCGCCCGGCGCAGCCCCGAAGAAACCGACCAGGACGGCCACAGCCAACCCCGCGAGCGCAGGCCAGTCGGAACGCGAGAGGGAAGCGATGGCTTGAAACCCGACCAGGATGAGGACCAGGTAGCGCGCCTGCACCGCAATGGGGAACGGCCAAAATTGAGCGGACTGGCGCCCGAAAAGGCGGCCAAACGCGACGAACAGGGCCGTCACTGCCAGGAAGCAGCCGTCAGTGAACGGGATGGGGCCGGCTCCCAGCAGCCGATACGTGCCCGCGATCGCCAGGTTCGCCAACATGCCAGCGCCGAAAAACAACGTTGCGAATCGTCGGCGCCCTTGCGTGCGCTCCATGTGGCCGCCGATGAACCAGAAGCCAACCATGGTCAGCACGAAGCCGAGTGGATCGATGTGGACAAATAGCGAGCTGAGGGGCTGCCACAGCTCACCGGCAAAGAAGCGCGGTCCAAGCGCGAGGTGCGTCTGCATGAAGGCCCGGGACTCGCGTACGACCACGTAGAACAAGAAAATCACCACATCCGCGATCAGGATCCATTTCACGGTCGGGGTCAGCCGGTCGGTGATCGGCTTCATCCACGCAGGCCCGGGCGGTGGCCGCCGCCGTGTGGGTAGATCCGGCATCACACCGAGCTTAGCAGCCCGCCACCGCGAACGTCATTGAGGAGCGGGCGGGCTTTCGGAGGGCGTGCTCGCAGAGCCGGCACATTCGGCATCGTCGAGATCGACTCGACCGTCGTCATCGTTGTCGACGCCGTCGCCGCACTCCGGCCGGGGCGTCAGCACGATGGGGGGATCGAGCGGCGTCTCGGTGTCCTTGGCGATGGTGGCGGTGGCTGTTGGATCAGGCAGCGGGTAGCCTTGCGCGTCCGTCGGGGTGATCGGTCTGCCGCGCACGTCGAGCTGCTGCACCGTGAAGGTCCAGGTCCCCACGGGCACGCTGTGGCTGAACGACGGCTGGGTCGTGCACAACGTCGTCACCTCCGAGCCGTCGCCTTCAGTGCTCATCCCGGTCAGGCGGATGCTGTCCACGCCGTGCTGGCCGCAGCGGACCTCTCCGGGTGGATCGCCCTCGAACGTCCACGACACGTTGTAGCTGCCGTAGTCGGTGCAGCCGACGGCCCACAGGCCGCCGGCCAGGCACAACACGCGCAACCAGGAACGCCACATCCACATGGGCGCTCGGCTTATATCACCGGCGTCAGAAGTTGACGAAGAGTTCAGCCGTCGGCGTGGCGCTGAGGCCGCTGCAATCAACCACCTGGGTGAGGACCCCAGTCTCCGACAGCTTGGTGCCGCCCCTCCTGAGCTCCAGCGACACGTCGTAGGTCCCGGATGTGGGCAGCAAGGCAACGAACGAACCTGAATCCGAGTTCGCCGGGCAAGCGCTGGGGAACGCAGTCAGGGTTGTCCCCAGCCCGCCGCCGTCAATCAACGCGGTCACGGTGTCGGCGTTGCCGGCCTCTGTACATGTCAACGCCGCTCCGTCGAGGGCGCTGGTGAGCATCCACGAGATGGTCAGGTCGGGCGAGCAGCCGACGGGGGGCAGGGTCAGATCGATGACCTGCGTCTGGGACAGGCCGCCGCAGTCGACGATTGCGCTGGTGCTGCCCTCGGCCAGCCTGGTCGTGCCTTCCATCAAGGTGACGGTGACCGCGTAGGCACCGGCAGCGTCGAGAGAGAACGGGATCTCCCCCGCGCTCCGCCCCGCTGGGCATACGAAATCGGTCACGTCTCCACCGATGTTCACGCGAATCGTCGTTGCGCCGACTTCGTCGCACGTCGGCGGGACGGTCGATCCGCTCGCCAAGATCCGCCATCTGACGGTCAGATCGGGGAAACAGCCCGGAGAGGTGGAGCCCTTGATCACGCACCCTGAAGTCGACAACGCGATCCCGCCAACGCCCACCAGCAGCGCGAGGACACGCGATACCCTACGAGATTCCACGAAGCGCTTTCATCTGGAGTTCTCCCGTCATGAGAATGACGCCCGTCTGCCGGCGGCTCATTGTCCGCCGGCTCCGGGAACGCCAGATGGCGCCATCGGCACCTTTGGTCAGAAGTTGACGAAGAGCTCGGCGGGCGGCGTTGTGCTGAGGCCGCTGCAATCAACAAACTTGTTCAGGATCGGCGTCGCCGACAGCACGGCGGCGCCCGACCTCAGCTCCACCGTGACGCCGTAGGTCCCGGTGGTGGGGAGCAGCGCGACGAACGACCCCTCCGACGAGTTCGCCGGGCAGACGCTCGGGTAGTCCGTCAGATTCGTGCCCAGCCCGCCCCCGTCGATCCTCGCAACCACCGAGGTGGCGTTGCCCGCTTCGTAGCAGGTCAGCGCGGCGCCATCGAGGTTGCTGGTGATCAGCCACGAAATCGTCAGGTCGGGCGAGCAGCCGTCGTTCGAGGAGTCGATGATGCACCCCGACGCCGACAACGCGAGCCCTGCGGCGGCTGCGAGCAGCATGGGCGCGCGCAATGACCTACGAGTTCCACCATTCGATTTCATCTACGTCTCCTGGTTTTGGGAAGGATTGGAGCTGCTGTCACGGACGGGCACAGACACCCGAGCTATTCATCTGACACTCGGTCGCACAGTTCGCGACCAGCTGCATCGATTCTACCTCGGTCGGCTGACCTCGGACCACTTCCCGCAAGATCGGTGCCGGCGTCAAGACTTCGGGCAGCTCGCTGCCGTCAGCGCCCACCGCCACGACGGAGACTTCGTATTTTTCGGTGCCTACAGTCTCCGGGATGTTGAACGGCGTCGAGCCCGTCTGGCGGGGACAGGGGAAGTCGCACTGGGCCTGGTTGGCACAGGGTGTGTCGCCAGCGAGCGCGCCTCCGACGCGTACCAACCTGAGCCGCACCGTCGCGATCGAGGGGGATGCACACCCACAGTCGGTGATGGCGCTCCCCGCCCGCGACCGGATCACCCAGCTGACCTCCACGGCCCCGCCGTTGATCTCCACGCACGTCGTCAGCAGGCAGGCGAGCGGCAGGAAGGCGGCGGCGGGCTTCATTTGGGGTCGCGAAATATCCAGCGTAGGAATCGGGGGCTGTCATGTCAAACTGCCAGCCACGCATGGAGGTCACCGGCCGATGATTCCGCTCATTTTGCAGGCTGGCGCCGGCGAGGCGCCGCTCGACATCATCTCGCTGCTGCTCAACGCATCCCCGGTGGTGAAAGGGGTTCTCGGGCTGCTCATCTTGATGTCGGTGGCGTCGTGGTTCGTCATCGGATCGAAGTCTCTGTATCTGTCCAACGCCGCCTCGCGCTCGACGAAGTTCCAGGACAACTTCTGGAAGACCGGGCGGCTGGACGAGATCTGGCGGATCAGCGAGTCCAGCGCGCCGTCGCCGGTCGGTGAAGTGTTCCGGGCCGGCTACACCGAGCTCGCGAAGCTGCAAAAGCGGCGACAAGAGAACGTCGACACGGCCGGCGAGGCGCTGCTGGGTGACATCGAGAGCATCCAGCGCGCGCTCGATCGCGCGCGCACGACCGCCATCACCGAGATGGAGTCGCGCGTGCCGCTGCTGGGAACGACGGCAAGCGCGGCGCCGTTCATCGGCCTGTTTGGCACCGTCTGGGGCATCATGAACTCGTTCCGCAGCATCGGCGCCAAGGGCGCTGCCAACCTCGCGACCGTCGCGCCCGGCATCGCCGAGGCGCTGGTGGCCACGGCGATCGGCCTGATGGCCGCGATCCCGGCGGTCATGGCCTACAACTTCTTCTCGCGCCGCATCCGCGTCATCACCTCCGAGATGGAGACCTTCTCCAGCGACTTCCTCAACATCGTGCGGCGGAGGTTCTTCTAGCCATGTCGATGTCGAGCGGCGGCGGCGGGTCGATGCTGACCGAGATCAACGTCACCCCGCTCGTCGACGTCATGCTGGTCCTCCTGATCATCTTCATGGTGACCGCGCCGATGTTGCAGACGGGCGTCGACGTGAACCTGCCGCAGGCCAAGGCGCAGACCATCCCCGACGACGAGGGGAAGCTCATCCTGACGGTCACCAAGGACAAGCGGGTGTTCCTGGGCAAGCTGCAGATCCCGTGGGACGACGTCGAGAAGACCCTCAAGAACAACGCCAAGCTCAACGCCGACCACGAGCTCTACCTGCACGCGGACAAAGATCTTCCCTACGGTGAAGTCGTCAAAGTGATGGCGGCGGTCAAGCAGGCCGGCGTCGACAAGCTCGGAATGGTGACGGACCCTCTGGAATAGACGTGGCGCGAAGACGAGACGGCATGCGGCGCGGATCGCGCCGGAGCTTTTCGGGGCTGCTGATCACGGTCGCTCTCCACGGCGTCATCTTCATGACGGTCGCGGCGGCGCACAACCGGCCGCAGGAGGCGGTCATCGTGCAGCGCGACTTCGTCCAGGCCGAGATGGTCAAGCTGGGCAAGCCGCGCGACCCCTTCTGGCTTCCCAAGAAATACCAGCCGCCGCCCCCGCCGCCACCCGACGCGATCAAGCTGGCGGAGGATCCGAACGCCAAGCCGGCGCCGGTCGAGGCGCCCAAGATCGAGGACCCGAAGACGTCGAAGGAGGTGCGCAAGGCGCTCGAGCGCGCGAAGAAGCTGGGGGCGCTGGCGGTTCCGGAGGAACCGGACGAAGGCGCGCGCGACGGATCCAACGTGGGGACGTCGAACCGTGCCGTCGGCGACCCGTACGACGCCCAGGTGATGGGCGCGATCACCCAGAACTACAACCTGCCGGCCGGGATGACGCCCGAACAGGTCGCGCAACCGCCCGAGATCCAGTTCAAGGTGACGGCCGACGGAACGCTGGCCGGGGTCAAGTTGATCAAGTCTTCCGGCAATCCGCTGGTCGACGACGCCTGCGTCAGCGCGCCACAGTTGACGCGCAAGGTGCCGCCGCCTCCCGGAGGCCGCGCCCGCCCCTACGCCGTCGCCTGCCGGAAGTGATCGTCGGCTCGGCGTCCGTGTTATCAAAGAAGACGTGCGCATCCCGATGACCGGAAAGCCGGGCACCTGTTTCGCGTTGGCGGCCGTCGTGATGCTCGCGGCGCCCGCCGGCGTACGAAGCGCGCCTGCCGAAGAAGACCTGCCCCCCGCGAAGGTGTTCGAAATCGATCCGAGCGGCGTGCAGATGTTGAAGCTGGCCGTACCGCGGGCCGAGGGCGACAGCGGCGCCATCGCCGTCGAGACGATATCGAAGGACATGGACATCACCGGGCTTTTCCAGGTCCTCGACCCGGCGTCGTTTCCGGCGCAGCTGCACAGCGAAGGCCTGGGGTTCTCGTCGGCGTTGTGGAGCCAGGTCGGCGCGCAGGCGGTCATCAAGATGAAGGCATCAGGCGGCCAGCTTGAAGGCCGGGTGTACGTCGTCGCGCGCGGCGACCAACCCACGCTGACCAAGACCTATCGCAACGCCGACATCCGCGACGCCATCCACGAATTCGCCAACGACATCGTGCAGGCGTTCACGGGCAAGCGGGGCGTCTTCGGCTCGCGCATCGTCTTCGCGATGAGCGGCCGCGGCGCGCACGAGATCGGCTCCATCGACATGGACGGTGGACGCATGGCCGTGTTGACGAAGATGGGGACCGACAACCTGCTGCCGGCGTATTCGCCCGGCGGGGGTGAAGTGGCGTTCACGTCGTACGCGCGCAACAACCCGGACCTCTGGATCGTGTCGGCGGGCGGCGGACGGGCCCGGCGCGTGTCGAAGCAGCCCGGACTCAACACGGGCGCGGCGTGGTCGCCCGACGGCCGGGCCATCGCCCTCACGCTGTCCCACGAAGGAAACTCCGAGATCTACCGGATCAGCCCCGACGACGGCCGGGTGCTGGCGCGCCTGACACAGACCCCTGCGATCGACAGCTCGCCCTCGTTTTCGCCTGACGGATCGCAGATCGCGTTCGTGTCCAATCGGCAGGGATCTCCGCAGGTCTTCGTGATGCCTGCGTCCGGCGGCGCGGCCAAGCGGGTCACATTCCAGGGCAAGTACAACCAGACGCCCCGCTTCAGCCCGCGCGCCGACAAGCCCCAGATCGCGTTCACGGGCCGCGACGAAAAGGGCGCGTTCGACGTCTTCATCCTCGACCTCAAGAGCAACCGGATCGATCGCGTCGTGTGGCAGGGCAAGGGATCGAACCTGGACCCGACCTGGTCACCCGATGGGCGCCTGCTGGCCTACACCTCGACCCGCGGCGGCATCTTCGTCTACAACCCGGAGACGCGTCACGAGGTCCAGGTCTGGAAGGGAAGCGCATCCTCCCCTTCCTGGGGCCCCGCCCCGCGCCGGTAGCGCGGCGCCAGGCCACCCCATGCGTTGGGGGATCGCCCCGCTTGCGCGCGGGGGCGGTGCGCTTAGCTTGCCGGGATGGCCATCGATCCGGTTTGTGGAATGGAAATCGAGGAAGCGCAGGCCCCCGCGACGACCGAGTTCGAAGGCCGGCCGTATTACTTCTGCTCCGAATCGTGTCGTGACGAGTTCGAGGCCAACCCCCGGTTGTACGCGCTGGACGCCGGTACGTCGCCCACCGCGTAGCGCGCGATTCTTGCGATAGTGGGTGGGATGAACCTCGCCACCATCGACATTGGCACCAACACGACGTTGCTGCTGGTGGCGCGGACCGAGCCTGCCGTCGATGTGATCGAGGAACGCGCCGAGATCACCCGGCTCGGCCGCGGTATCGGCAGCCACGGCGCGCTCGATGGGGAGGCCATCGCCCGCACGCTGGGCGTGTTGCGCGACTTCGCGGCCATCGCGCGCCGCCACGAGGCCCGCATCGCCGCCGTCGGTACGGAGGCGCTTCGGCGCGCCACCAACGCCGCTGCGTTCCTGGATCCAGCCGCGGAGATCCTGGGCACCCCGGTCCAGGTGATAGACGGCCAGCGTGAGGCGGCGCTGACGTTTGGCGCGGTCGTCGCGGCGTTCCCGGATGTCCGCGCCGGAGAGCTCGTCGTCGTCGACATCGGCGGCGGCTCCACCGAGATCGTGCTCGCCTCCGACGGGGAGGTGGGGTTTCGAACCAGCTTGCCGCTTGGATCCGTTCGGCTGACGGAGGCGCTGATTCATCACGATCCGCCCACCGACGACGAACGGGCGGCGGTCGCCGACGCGGTCGACGCAGCCATCCGGGCCGTCCCGTTCTCGCGCAAGCCGGCGACCCTGGTCGGCGTCGCGGGCACCGTCACCTCGTTGGCCGCCATGGCGCTCGTCCTCGCGAGCTACGACCCGGCGCGCGTTCACGGCCACCGCCTGTCGCGCGCCGATCTCGGCGGTGAAATCGCGCGCCTGGGCGGGGCGACTCAGCCGGAACGCGAGCGGATCATCGGCCTCGACCCACGCCGCGCGGACGTGATCTTCGCGGGCGCCCTGATCCTGGAACGCATCGCGGCCGCCGCCGGGGTCGACGAGGTGCGCGTCAGCGATCGCGGCATTCGGTGGGGCCTCCTGCACGAGCTGGCCGCCGCCCGAGCCGCTTCGCTGCCGTAGCTTGCTGTGGAGGGGGGCGGGGGGTATTTTGCTGGCATGCGTGGCGCCCGGCTGGCCTCGTTCCTGGGGCTGGCACTTGCTCCCCTCCCGGCTTGCCGCGCCAAGGTGCCGGTCATCGACGCGCCTTTCACCGACAACTTCGAACGCGCCGAGCTCGGCGCCTCGTGGAACCCGACCTCGGACCAGTACCGGATCGAGGGCGGCAAGCTGACGGTGTCGAACGCCCACAACCATCCCGCCTGGTTACGCCGCCGGCTGCCTCACGACGTGGTGATCGAGGTCGACGCGCTATCCAAGAGCCCGGCGGGCGACATCAAGCTGGAGGTGTTCGGCGACGGCGAATCGTTCGATCCCGACAACGGCAGCTACACGTCGACGGGGTACGTCCTCATCTTCGGCGGCTGGAGTAACTCGCTGTCGGTCATCTGCCGGCAGGGCGAGCACGGGGACGGGCGCAAGGCGCAGCGCAGCGACATCCGCGTCGAACCGAACCGCAGCTACCACTTCACGGTCACCCGGCGCGGCGGCGCGCTCGATTGGGCAATCGACGGCCGCCCGTTCCTCTCCTGGACTGATCCCGAACCGCTGGCCGGTGCCGGCCACGAATACCTGGCCGTCGACGACTGGGAGGCCGCGCTCACGTTCGACAACCTCACCGTCCGACCCGCCCCCTGATCGCCGCCATGGACGAACCTCCGAGTCCCCCATTCGATCTCGAGAAGGCGCTGGCCACCTTGGCCGGGCGCCGTTCGCTGCTCATCTACACCCACGACAATCCGGATCCGGATGCGCTGGCGGCGGCCCTGGGACTGCAACGGCTCATGGAACACGAGCTGAACCTGCTGGCGACGCTCACGTACGGCGGAATCGTGGGACGTGCCCAGAACCGGGCGATGGTCGAGAACCTCAAGATGCCGCTCACGCCCGTCGAGCGCATCGACCTCGCCCAGTTCGACACGATCGCGATGGTCGACAGCCAGCCGGAAACAGGCAACAACTCGCTGCCCCACGGCCACCGCATCGACATGGTGATCGATCACCACCCGCCGCGGCCGGGCAGCGCGCGGGCGGCCTGGTGCGACATCCGCCCGGACCTCGGCGCCACCTCCACGATCGTGTTCGAGTACCTGCGCCAGCGTGCCGTGCCGATCGATGCACCGCTCGCGACGGCGTTCTTCTTCGCGCTGCGTACGGAGACGCGCGATCTCGGACGTGAATCGACCGATGCCGAGCGGCGCGCGTATCTCGCCCTGGTGCCGCTCGTCGATCACAACCTGCTCTATCGCATGACCCATCCGAAGGTCCCGCGGGCCCACTTCGCGGCGCTCGATCGGGCGCTGCGTTCGGCGCTGCTTTTCGGCGACGTCGTCGCCGTGAATCTGGGCGCGCTTGGCTACCCCGATCTCGTCGCCGAGATCGCGGACCTGCTGCTGTCGTACGAAGGGGCCCGGTTCGTGTTGTGCATGGGCCAATACGAAGACAACCCGTACATGTCGCTGCGCACCGAAGCCGACAACGCGCGCGCCGGAACGGTGATGCGCCAGGTGGTCGGCAACGACGGCGCCGCCGGCGGCCACGGCACGATGGCCGGCGCGCGGCTGTTCGCGCGGGTCAGCTCGGAAGCGGAGCTGGCCGTGACGTTCCAGGACATGGTTCAGCGTCTGCTCGCGGCGCTGGGCCATTCGGTCCCCCCAGGCGATCCGCTGCTGAGCCTGCCGCCCCCGACCGGCGGAAAAACCTGGAGCGGTCGCGCGCGCTAGGCGCTCCGCGCCGCAGGCGTGGAGTGCGACGAATTGTTTTTCAGGTAGAGCGCGCGCGCGGCGCGCTAGCCCGTGACGGCCGGAGACGCGATCGCTGGAATGCCCCGCAAGCTGCCGGCGGGCCTGAGCTCGTGGCTTTCCAGCCCGAAGTAGAGCCCGACCGCCATCAACACCAGGATGCCCGCGCACACGGCGAACGCCCGAAACACCTTGCGGCGGGAGCTCCGAGCGACCCAGCGCCCACCGGTGCGATGCCGGCTGTGCGCGCGGCGGCGCCGCACCACCACGCGTTCGCGGCGCAACTCCGGCACCGGAATGGAAACGTCCTGGGGGCTGTCGACGTTCGGCGCGCCTGGGCTCATGGCTGGCCTCGCAGTTAGCCGCAGCTTACCGACTTCGCGAAAAGGTGTACACGCGCAAAACGAAGCCCGTGGCTGGGCCAAGACTCGCGCCCACATCGGCGCAATTGCAGTGGTTTTCCGTTGCGTACTGAGATTCCTTACGCGCTCTAGGTTGACCCAGCGCTGATCGAATCCACCTTGGCAGCATGGCTCAGGAGATTGCAACCGCGCTTGCGCGCAAGAATCTGGCGCACATCGTCCGACGATCGGCGGCGGGCACACGCATCAAGCTCACGCGTTACGGAAAAATCCAGGCCGTGCTCATACCCGAGGACGACTTCAGGTTCCTGGAGCATTGCGAGCGGGGCCGACGGGTCCGCCGGCGCGCGAAACGCGGCCGCTAGCGCAGATCACAAAAGTAACGCGGCGCGCTCCCTTGCCCGATGTTCAGTACTGTCGGTACGGGTGGCTCTGCAGCAAACCCGCGGCGCCGTCGCGCACAGCGCGCATGATTCCGACGGTACGGCTGCAATAAGGGCAGAGAGCTACTTTCGCGCCCGACAGGATCGGCACGACGCGCATCGTTCCTCGGCAACGGCGACGTAAGGTAGAAGGTCGCATTTGGGCCCCATTATAACTCCGAACCGCTTCGGGAGCCCTCCGTTGCACTCAGGCCGCCGCGAGCGGCGGCGTGACCAGCCACGCGTGCGCGGACCGGACCGGACCATCGTCGCTCTGTTCCACGAATGGAACGACGTTCTCGATCAGGTCGTGCCAGCCATCGCCGAAATCCTGCTTCTTCGCGGAGAAGGTCACGACGATCAACGCGGTATGCCCGAGCGGGCTGTCGAGCGTCATCTCCATCGCCTTCGCGCCGCGCGGTCCGGAAAAAGTCCCCACCACGCGGTAGCGACCGGCTCCCAAAGACTCGACCTTGCGGCCGTGAAAAGCGAACAGGTTTGGCCCCACCGCGCCGTCGGCGGGAGTGCTGGTGGCGTCGATCGCGAGCCTGAGGCGAACGCGGTCGAGGTCAGGCCCGTACGCGAGGCCCGATTCCCAGTCGCTGAAGTGCCCCTGCAGCATGAAGTCCTCGCCGGCGATGTCGAGGTCGACGCTGCGCCGTGGGGTCGCGGATGCGGTGACGGATGGCAGGTGTGCTGATGTATCCACGGGCGCTACGTTATGCACAGCGCCGCGAACGTCTAGACCGGCAAACCGGTTTCAGCTGGGGTAGCTCAGCGCCTGGGGCTGCTGCCCGGGGCCTTCGAGCCCGCGTTGCTGGGCCGATCGTCATCGCGGTGGGGTGGTTTTCCCAGGTCCCGATCGCGCCCCGGCGCCGGCTTGGGCTCGGCCCGCTTACCCATGGCCCAGCTCGGCGGATCGCTCGCGGGGAATGATTCGTCGGAGGACTCGTCCACTTCCTCCACTTCGTCGACTTCCGGAGGCTCCGGATGCGTCGTCTTTCGTTCCGACTCAGGCATGACCTACCCCCTGGAAATTCCGCTGGCTGATGCGTTCGTCGGCCTAAACATAGCGATGGGCCATGGTCACGGCAGTGGGCAGTCCCCCCTTTTCGGGTGAGCCACAAGCGCGCTCGGCTGGGCGTGTCTAGCCGGCTCGGAACTGGAAGTCGCGCTCCCGCACGACCTGCCGTTCGACGAGGTCGACCAGGAAGGCCCGACCCTCACCGACCATCCCGTTGAACGTCAGCAGATACCAGACGTCGAGCGCCCAGCGCACGTGGCCGCTTTCGCATGGGGGAGACCACTCGGCCGGTTCGAGATCGCCAAGACCCGCGGGCCGAACACGACCTTGCCCACGCAGCTCGCGAAAAGGTGCGGACGCGCGCACGATGTCGATCGCGCGGGACGACGCGTTGGGCTGGATCTGCCGCCGCCACTCGCTGACGAGGCGCAGCCGCGACGGGCTGCCGCCCAGGTCGGTCTCGGCCTCGTAGGCCTCGTCCGCGGGGAGGCCGGCGAAATCGGACACGTCGAACTCGGGGAACAGATCCTCGGCGCCGATCTCCCGCAACCGCGCCGCATGCGCCTGATCGAGCTCGCGCTGGCGCTCCGGGGTGTAGTGGGCATAGAGCCGCAGAATCGCGTGGCGCGATGGGATGCGATGATCCCAGTCGACGATCCAGATCGCGCCCGAATATTCCGCTTCCGCAAACGGAATCAGCGGCGGAATGGCGGCGGCGATGCGCGCGCGTGCGTCGATGCGCGTGAATAGTCCCTGCTGCACCAGGCGCGGGTGAATCCGCAGCTCGGCGCGCAGAAGGTCGCGCAGATCGACTCCCATCGGGCGGCGATTGTACGACTATCGTCGGGCCCGCGCCTAGCTGCTCCCGCGCGAAGCGCCGCTCCCCGATTGCTTGCGCACGGGTGCGCCCGGTCCTATAAGCGTCAACCATGCGCAGGAAGCCGTCTCGCAACACACGACTTACGCGCGCGAACGGGATCGGGGTCGCAGGGCTCCTTGCGGTCGCCGCCGTCGCGTGCGCGGAGACGACCGCCTCGGCCCCCGCGCCGGCGACTGCTCCCGCGGCTGCGCTCGCGGCCGCCAGCCCAGCCAAGGAGATCGCCTGGGCGGACATGAACAAGGACCAGCGCCTGGAGTACATGAAGTCCGTGGTGGCGCCGCGCATGAAGCAGGTGTTCGTCAACTTCAGCCCGGATCGCTTCGGCAAGATGAACTGCGTGACGTGCCACGGCGACAGCGCAACCGAGGGCACGTTCAAGATGCCGAACCCGAAGCTCCCCAAGCTGCCGACCTCGCCCGATGGTTTCAAGGCGCTGGCGGCGGAGAGGCCCGCGGTGATGGAGTTCATGAAGAACGAGGTGAAGCCGAAGATGGCCGCGCTGCTCGGCATGCCGGAGTACACCCCCGAGACGAAGTCCGGATTCGGCTGCATGGAATGCCACACGATGGCGCCGTGAAGTGTTATCTGCGCGGCTTCCCTGGCATGTCCCGGAGAACGCGCTCACGAGCCACGTGCGCGACCGCCGTCTGCGCGGTGACCTTCTCGACCTGACCGAATCGAACCCGACCCGGGTCGGGCTCCCCTACCCCGTCGACGCCTTGCGCGCGGCGATGGCGCGCGCCGATCCCGCGCGCTACGAGCCGGCGCCGCTGGGGCTGGCGGCGGCGCGCGCGGCGGTCGCCGCTGAATATGCGGCGTCCGGCGCCGCCGTCGATCCCGCGCGCGTGGCGATCACGGCCAGCTCCAGCGAGTCGTGCTCGTTCTTGTTCAAGCTGCTGTGCGATCCCGGCGACGCGGTGCTGATCCCCGAACCCAGCTACCCGCTTTACGACTACCTCGTTCGCCTCGAGGGGGCTGTCCCGATCGCCTACCGGCTGACGTTCGACGGCGTCTGGGGCCTCGATTTCGCGAGCATCGAGCAGGCGCTCGATGAGGCGCGCGGTCGCGGCGCACGGACGCGCGCCATCGTCGTCGCGAGTCCCAACAACCCGACCGGCGGGTTCATCAAGCGCGACGAGGCCGATCGCCTCGCCGAGATCGCGGCGCGCGGCGCGCTGGCGATCGTCGCCGACGAGGTGTTCGCGCCATACCCGCTCGGCCCAGATCCCACGCGTATCTCGCCCGCCGCGATCGCGCCTGCGTTGGCAGCCGCCGCCCCCGTCTTCAGCCTGGGCGGGCTGTCGAAGTCGTGCGGTCTGCCGCACCTGAAGCTCGGCTGGATCGTCGTCGGTGGACCGGAGGCGCACGCGACGCTCGCCGGGCTGGAGCTGGTCGCCGACACGTACCTGTCGGTGGGCGCGCCCGTGCAGCAGACGCTGCCCGAGCTGTTCACGCTGGGCGCGGGCATCCGCGCCACGATCGCGGCGCGAATCGCGTCCAACCGCGGCGAGCTGGCGCGGGCTCTCGCGGCGGCTCCGGGCAGCACGCTGCTGCCGTCCGAAGCCGGCTGGTCGGCCATCGTGCGGGTGCCCGCGGTCCGGAGCGACGAAGGGTGGGCGACCGAGCTGGTGACGCAGGCGGGCGTTCTGATCCACCCGGGATACTTCTTCGATCTTCGCGGCGGCACGTTTCTCGTGCTGAGCCTGCTGCCCGAACCGGCGGTTTTTGCCGAAGCCGTCCGACGTACGATCGCCCTTCTCGGCACATAATGGGCGTATGTACGCGGCCGCCCTGACCGCTGCTTGTGCGATGCTCGCCGCCGACCCGGCGCGCGCCGCAGATGCGCATCTCATCGCGGTCAGCGGGGCGCCCGAACAGACCTGCCCTGGGCCACGTCAGGTCACGGACGCGCTCACCGCGCGCCTGCCCGGCGCCGTGCTACCGCATGGCCAGCCGACGAAGCCCGGCATGCTGCGCCTGGCGGTCGCGGCCGAGGCCGCCGGCGGCATCCGCATCGATCTGGCGGATCCCGAGGGCGCGCCGCTGCTGCATCGTGTGTTGGCGGTGACGCGTGGCCCTGGCGAGTGCGCAGCACTCGCCGACACCATTGCGCTGATCATCGAGCGCTACTGGCGCGAGGTCGGCTACGACGCACCACCGCTGGCGCCGCCGGCACCCCCGCCGGCACCGCCGCCACCGCCCCCCCCAGCACCGCCGCCGCCACCGGAACCCGCCGCCGCGGAGCCTGCCGCGGTCGAAAGCCGGCGCGCCGCGCCCGACGAGGCCGGCGAACCTGGCCTCCCCTGGCGCTGGTCAGCCGCCGCCGCCATCGCCGGCCGCGCCGGCGACGCCGACACGCGCGACGCCTCCGCGCTGATCGCATTCGCCGTCGAGGGACGCATCGGCATCCGCCTGTCCGGCGGCGTCTCCAGCGGCACGACCATCCCGCTGGATGTGGGGCAGGTGGACTTTCGCCGTTTCCCGTTGCGCCTGGGCGCCTACCTGCCCATCGCCGTCGGCGTCGGCCAGCTCGAGCCCGGATTGGGGTTCGATCTAGACCTACTTTCGCTGTCTATCCGGGACGATGGCGGGCGCACCGACCTGCAGTCACCTAGCTTCTGTTCTGGCCGGCTGTGCAGGACCCCCGGCGGCGATCTGGCCCTCGGCTGGTCGGTTACCTCCGCGCATCACGTCTATCTACGGGCGCTCGCGCGGGTGGGAGCATCCGTCTCGTACAACGTTGTAAACGGGAATAGTGACCTGATATGGCGTACTCCGGGCACCTACCTCGAGCTGGCTGTAGAATCCGGCCTCTGGTTTCCCTGACGAATCCCAATGGGGCCGAACACTAAGGACAATGGAGAGGCAGTGAACACGCCCGGCGCATTACGGTCTGTCCCGGCTGGGAAGGGCGGCGGGCATGATCACGACATCCTGGCGGGATGCCGGGTTGGCGACCGCAGCGCCTGGCGCGCGCTTTTCGACCGGTATTCCCCGATCGTCCACCGCTTCCTGGCGACCTTCGGCGTGCCGCCGGAGGAACGGGAGGATGCCTGCCAGGAGGTGTTCGTCGCCGTCTACCGCAGCCTGACGCACTTTCGCGGCGACGCCCGGCTCTCCACCTGGATTTACCGAATTGCCGCCCGTTACGCGTCGCGCGCGGCGCGTCGACGCCGCGTCCGGACGATGCTTTCGAGCCTGCTGCTGCGTGAGCCGCTGCCGCCGCCCGCGCCGGACGCCTCCGAGCGAAGCGAACGGCTCCGAATGCTGGACGAGCTGGTCGCCAAGCTGTCGCCGAAGAAGAAGCTGGTGCTGGTGCTGTTCGAGATCGAAGGCCTGCCGATCGAAGAGGTCGCCCAGATCGCGGAGTGCCCGGAGAACACCGCCTGGTCCCGCCTGCACTATGCCCGCGCCGAACTGATGGCGATGGCCCGCAAGCGGCTGAAGGCCAAGGCGCCGGCCACGGGCCGAAAGGTGCGGTCGTGAGCAACCGCGCCTGGCCCGACGGCGACGATCCGGTCGCAACCGAGCTGCGCCAGGCGCTCGACGAGGCGCAGCACCGCGTCCCCGACGACGTCACGGTTCGCCGGGGCTGGGCGGCGTTCGGCAGTCGGCCGACGACCGGCCGGCGTGCAGCCCGGCTTTCGTGGTTCGCGGGCGGAATGGCGAGCACGGCCGGACTGGCGCTGGCGTGCGCGGCGTTGCTGTGGCCGCGCCACGTGCAAACGCCCGTGCAGGGGCCGGTGGCTGCCCAGGCGCCGACGGAGGCGCGCCGCCTCACGCTGGAGGGCGGCGTCGAAGCGGAGCTGCAGCACACGAGCGTGATGCGCATCGAGGGCAGCGATGCCCGCGTCGAGGGCGGCGCCGTCAGGTTCAAGGTTCCGCATCGCCGCCCCGGGCATCCCTTCGTCGTGCGCGCCGATCGCTATCGTGTCGTCGTGCTCGGGACGCGGTTCGGCGTCGCGGTGGCCAGCGACCGCCGCGTCGACGTCGACGTCGACGAAGGCGTGGTCGAGGTGTGGAGCGCTGACGTGCGTCTGGCGCACCTCGAGCCGGGCCAGCGCTGGAACAGCGCCGTGAGCTCCGAAGCCGAGACGACCGCCGGGCCGGCCGGCAAGGCGGCGGAGGCCCAGGAGGCACAGACGGAGGCGCCCGAGCTGCCGGCGGCCGCGCCGGCCGAGAAGCTGGTGCCCTCGCCGGGCCTGAAGTTCGGAAGGCCGGAGACGCGCCGGCGGCAGTCGGCGCGCGGCGCAGCGCGCGTTGCGATGGTCGCAACGCCCGCGCGCAGCACCGTCGAGTCACCGGGCGCGGCGCGCGCGGCCCTGGTCGCCGGCGACGCGCCCCGCGCGCTGGAGATTTATCGCAACCTCGCCCTGAAAACCGGGCCGGTCGCGGAGAATGCGGCCTACGAGATCGGCCGGATCCTGAACGAGCGCGGACAGTCCTCGGCGGCGGTGGCGGCTTGGCGGCGCTACCGTTCGGACTACCCGAGCGGCATCCTGCGGGTTGAGGCGGACGTTTCGATCATCGAGACGCTGGCGCGCGCCGGCGAGACCGACGACGCGCTCACGGAGGCGACTGACTTCCTCCGCCGGCGGCCCGACAGCGAGCGGCGCGGCGAGATCGCGCGTGTCGCGGGTGATCTCTACCGGGCCCGCGGCGACTGCCGGCACGCGGTCGGCGCCTATCAGGTCGCACTGTCGGCATCGCGGGCACGCGACGTCACCGAGGCAGCCGGCTTCTACCGGGCGGCCTGCCTCGTGCGCGACGGCGGCAACAGCGGAGTCGATGCGCTGCGCAGCTATCTCCGTTCCTACCCTGACGGCCGCTTCAAGCGCCAGGCGACGGAGCTGATCGAACAGGCCACGTCGAAGACGGCCGCCCACTAGCAGCCATGCGCTGGTCGATCAGCCTCGCCTTGGCGCTGTCGGTCGCGGCGTGCCGGCAGACCATCGTGCTGGATCAGCATGTCGACGGCGGCGGCGGGGGTGGGGGTGGGGCCGACAGCGGGCCGGCGCTCTGTCCCGGGGCGCCGCTGGGTTTCACGCTCGAATCACCGGAGGTGATCGTCGCGCTCGATCGGTCGGCGGGAATGGGCAACCGGTTCGGGGACACCACCGTGCTCGCGGCGGCGCGCGATGCGATCGGCATGTACGCCGCGCAGTACCAGAAGGTCGTGCGCTTCGGGTACGTGGACTTTCCCGGCTCGGGTAACTCCTGCAGCCCCCAGGTTGGGTGCTGCGCGAGCACGCCCAGCTTGCCAAGCAGCAACTTCGCGGCCTTCGACCTCGCGCTGCACGCGTGCGATCAAAATCCATCGCCCTCCTGCTTGACCGCGGGCTACCAGCGACCGACGACGGCGACGCTCAACGGCTGCGGGCTGTTCTTCGCCGGCCGACCCGACGACATCAGGCACTACGTCCTGCTGGTCAGCAACGGCCGGCCGGACTGCGGCACGAACCAGAACTCCGGATGCCTGGATGCGCAGAATGCCGCCAACCAGCTCACCTCGATCAACGTGGAAACCATCGTGGTGGCACCGGGTCAGCTCGATCCGGACACCGCGGATTGCTTGCGGCAAATCGCGGTCTACGGCGGCGCCAACGATCCGCCCTACCTCCATCCGGCGTCGACCCCCGCCGAGCTGAGCGCCGAGATCGGCGCCATTACGCGCGCGTTGGCGAAGGGCGCCTGCCAGCTCGACTTGACCACGACGCGGATCCAGGACCCGGATCGTGCGGCGGTTTTCTGGAAGGGTGAGCGGATCCCACGCCACCGCACCGATGGTTGGGAACTGACGTTGAACGGCTACGAGGTGGTCCTGCATGGCGAGTGGTGCGAGCACCTGATCGACGACGGACCTACCGATCTCGAGCTGTTCGCCAACTGTGACCCGCAGCGTTAGTCGCGCGCGGCATCGTTTCCATATTTTCCCTGAGCCGTCGCGCGCGGAACGGGGCTCCAATGCCGTGTCAGGCCTGTGACACGGCCTTTCGCGCGGGGCAACTGAAGCGTTCATCGCGGCGCAGCCGCGATCCGCGAAGTCGCCCTTGGGGCCACTAGCCGCGCGAAGCGCGCAGCGCCTGTTCGAGATCGGCGATCAGATCGTCGACGTGTTCGATCCCGACGGAGAGGCGCACCAGGCCATCGCCGATCCCGAGGGCGTGCCGGCGCTCGGCCGGAATCGACGCGTGCGTCATGATCGCCGGGTGCTCGGCCAGCGATTCGACGCCCCCCAGCGACTCCGCGCAGGTGAACACGCGCAGCGCGGCCAGAAAATCGCGCGCCCGGGCGAGCACGCCGCGGCCCTCGCGAAACGAGAAGCTGAGCATGCCGCCGTAGCCGGACATCTGACGGCGCGCGAGCGCGTGCTGAGGATGCGACCGCAGGCCCGGGTACAGCACCTGGGCGATCTCGCGCCGTGATTCCAGCCAGCGCGCGACCGCAAGCGCGTTTGCCTGGTGCCGGTCCATCCGCACCGCCAGCGTCTTGGTGCCGCGCAGCACGAGAAAGCTGTCGAACGCGGGCTGGCTGCCCCCCAGGGAGTTCTGCACGAACGCCACGCGCGCGCGCAGCTCGTCGTCGCGGCCGATGACGGCGCCGCCCACGACGTCGGAATGGCCGTTCAAGTACTTCGTCGTCGAGTGGACGACCAGATCGGCGCCGAGATCGAGCGGCCGCTGGAAATAGGGCGTCATGAAGGTGTTGTCGACGCACAGGCGAACGCGGCGCGCGGCGCACACGGCGGCGACCGCGCGGATGTCGGCCAGGCGCAGCAGCGGATTGGTCGGCGTCTCCAGCCAGCACAGCTGCGTGCTCGGCTGAATGGCGGCGGCCACCGCCTGGGGATCGCGCGCGTCGACATAGCTGAAACGCACGCCCAGGCGCCGAAACACCTTTTCGAACAGCCGGTACGAGCCGCCGTAGAGATCGTCGCCCGCCACCACGTGGTCCCCGGCGTCGAGCAGCGACAGCACGGCGGTCGACGCGGCGACGCCGGCGTTGAACGCGAGGCCCCAGGCGCCGCCCTCGAGCGCGGCGAGGTTGGCCTCCAGCGCAAACCGCGTTGGATTCTGCGTGCGCGAATATTCGAAGCCCGTGTGCTGCCCGGGCGCCTTCTGCGCGAACGTCGAGGTCAGGAACACGGGCGTCATCACCGCGCCCGTCACCGGTTCCGGCTGCTGGCCGGCGTGGACCGCGGCGGTCTCGAAACGGACCTGTGGCTCGCGACCACCGGCGCGCCGGACGCGGCCCCGCTTGCGCTTCATCTGGCCCTGCGCTCGGCCAGGTATTCGATGAGATCGATCTTCGTGATGACGCCGACGATGGCGTCCCGTTCCTCGAC
>Ga0111538_10003093_pt1 | contig 23282 bp, 27 predicted proteins | sample SoiMethybrSBSTD1_FD_79669 | JGI IMG/M metagenome (GOLD analysis project Ga0111538, IMG submission 79669) | Bulk soil microbial communities from a Populus tree surrounding site in Tennessee, USA - Soil MetaG P. TD hybrid SBSTD1 (version 2)... | ecosystem: Environmental > Terrestrial > Soil >...
GCGGTCGAACGTGTGCATGAGCCCGTAGAACCCCTGGCCCTCGTCGCCGAGGCGCCGATCCGCGGGCAGCTCGACGTTCTCGAGAAACATCTCCGCGTTGAGGATCGCGCGCTGGCCCATCTTCTTCATCGGCGCGCCGAAGGTCACTCCCTGATCGCCCTTCTCGACGACGAACGCCGTCACGCCCTTCGAGCGCGTACCGGGGGCGACGGTGGCGAAGACGACGTAGAAGTCCGCGATACCGCCGTTCGAGATCCAGCTCTTCTGCCCGCGGAGGACATAGCCCTCGCCCGACTTCGTCGCAGTGGTCTGGATCGAGGCGGCGTCCGAGCCCGCGCCCGGCTCGGTCGTGGCGAGCGCTGTCAGCACCGGCTTTTCGCCCGTCAGCGGCTCGATCCAGCGGCGTTTCTGTTCGTCGCTGCCGAGCGCGAGCACCGGCTCGGCGAAGAAGCCGCCCGAGGTGACGAGGTTGCCGATTCCGGAGCAGCCCCAGCAGAGCTCCTCCTGGACGATGCAGCCGGTGAGGCAGTCGGTCAGGCCGCCGCCTCCGAGCTCCTCCGGGAGCATGAACGACGTGATCCCGACCTCGGCGGCCTTGTGCCAGACCTCCCACGGCATCTCCGTGTCGGCCTCGTCGACGGCCTGCGAGATCGGGCGGATCTCCCGCTGCGCGAACTCACGGCAGAGCGCCTGGATCTCGCGCTGCTCGTCGGACAGTCCGAACGGCTCTGAGGCGACCTTGCTCACGGGCTCATCCTAAGCCGTGGGATTTCACCACAGGCCGCCGAGCGCGACGGTGACGCCTTCGCCGTTGACCCCGCTCGCCGCGTCGCTCGCGAGGAAGGCGATCACCTCCGCCACCTCTTCCGGCGTCACGACGCGGTTCCCGGGATAGGCAGCGGCCCGTTCCGCCCACACCTCCTCGACGGTCACGCCGCGCCGCTCGGCCTCGATCCGTGCGGAGCGCTCGGCCATCTCCGTCCGCACCCAGCCTGGGAGAACGGCGTTGCAGGTGACGCCGAACGGCCCGAGGTCCTGCGCGGTCGAGCGCATCAGCCCCATGAGCCCGTGTTTCGAGGCCGTGTAGGCGGACGTCCTCGGCGACCCGATCTCGCCCGAGGTAGAGCTGACCATGACGATACGCCCCCAGCCTCCCTCCTTCATGTCCGCAGACACAGCGCGGGAGAGGAAGAACGGGCCGTCGAGGTTCACCGCCATCGTCTCGCGCCAGACACCAGTCTCCTGCGCCCAGATCTCGCGCTCGTGGCCAGAGCCGATCCCTGCGTTGAGAACGAGGATCCCGACGGGGCCAAGCCGGCTGCGCGCCTCCGCGACAACGCGCTCGCAGCCCTCCTCCGTCGCGACCGACTCCAGGAGGACCTCGATCGGAGCCTCGCCGGCAAGGGACGTGAGCTCGTCCTCGGTTCGCGAGACGCCGAGCACGCGGGCGCCTCGGGACGCCAGCGCGAGCGCCGTTGCGCGGCCGATGCCTCGTCCGGCGCCGGTGACGATGGCGACGCGTCCCTCCATGGCGTGACTCTTGCCTGCCCGCACCGTCCCGTCAACGAGGAAGAATCTGTCCATGCCAGGAGACTCTGCTCAGGTCGTGATCGTCGGCGGCGGCGCTATGGGCACGAGCACGGCGTACCACCTCGCGCAGCTCGGGGTCACAGACGTCGTGCTCTGCGAGCGGGAGACCCTCGGGAGTGGGTCGACGAGCAAGTCCGCGGGCGGCATCCGGGCGCAGTTCGCCGACGAGATCAACATCCGCATCGCGCTCATCTCGCTGCTCGAGTTCCGCAACTTCGAGCAGAGGATCGGAACGGGCATCGACTTCCGTGAGACGGGCTACCTCTTCCTGCTCGACTCGGACGACGACGTGGGCCGCTTCCGCGAGGCCGTGCGCCTGCAGGGCTCTCTCGGCGTGCTCTCGACCGAGCTGACCCTGGACGAGGTGCTCGAGCTCGTCCCGCAGGTGAGCACCGAGGGCCTGCGCGGCGCGACCTACTGCCCCCGCGACGGCTTCGCCACGCCGGAGGCAGTCGTCCGGGGCTACGCGGCGGCAGCTGCGGAGAAGGGCGTGCGAATCAAGCAGGGCGTCGACGTGACTCGCATCCCGGTCCTCGGCTCGAAGATCCTCGGCGTCGACACGACCGAGGGTCGCATCAAGACCGACACGGTCGTCTGCACCGCGGGCGTCTGGTCGAAGGACGTCGCCGCGCTCGTCGGCATGAACCTCCCCGTGGAGGGGGAGGTGCGGTGGATGCACTACACACCCGAGGCCCCGGGGCTGCCTGACGTCGTCCCGCTCACCGTCGACTTCTCGACCGGCTTCTACTTCCACCGCGAGGGCCCCGGCCTGGTCTTCGGCGGCCGCGAGCCGACGATCGAGGGCGTCGCCACGCAGGGGACCCGCCGGCTGCCGATTCTCGAGGAGCTCCCGATCCAGTCGTCGTGGTGGGGCTACTACGAGATGAGCCCGGATCACAACGCGATCGTCGGGGAGGCCTCGGAGCCGTCGCGCTTCCTCTACGCGACCGGCTTCTCCGGCCACGGCTTCCAGCAGAGCCCGGCGATCGGCGAGCACCTCGCCGAGCGGGTCATCGGCGCCAAGCCGACGCTCGACCTCTCCGCCTTCTCGGCCTCCCGGTTCGAGCAGGGCGAGCCTCGCGAGGAAGCGTTCGTCATCTAGCCTCCGGGCGTGAGGCTCTTCGTCTTCGCCCGGCACGGCGAGTCGGTGCTCAACAGCGAGCGGCGGATCAACGGCGACCCGTCGGTGGACGTGGCGCTCACCGAGGAAGGGCGGTCGCAGGCGCACAAGCTCGGCGTCGAGGTCGCGAACATCGGCTTCGACCTCTGTCTCCATACGCGCTTCTCCCGTACGAGAGAGACCGCAGAGATCGCGCTCGCCGGGCGCCACGTCCCCCTCATGGAGGAGCCGCTGCTCGACGACATCGACGTCGGCGACCTCGAGGGCGAGACGCTCGACGCCTATCGGGCCTGGAAGCACTCGCACGCGCGCGAGCTTCCCTTTCCGGGTGGGGAGAGCCTGGACGAAGCGGCGCTTCGGTACGCGCGGGCCTTCCGCCGCCTGCTGAAGCTGCCGCACGACACCGTGCTGGTCGTCACGCATGAGATCCCGATCCGCTACGCGCTGAACGGAGCGGGCGGCTCCGACTCCCTCGACGGGCCGGCACACGAGGTCGAGAACGCCGTGGCGTACCTCTTCGACGAGGAGTCGCTGGCGCGGGCCGCGGACGGCATCGAGACGATCGTGGCCGGGTAGACTCGCCCGCGTACCGACCGGGGAGCCGCACGGCGGCTGAGAGTGGGCGAAACGCCCTGACCCGAGAACCTGATCTGGGTAATGCCAGCGAAGGGAGCGCATGAAGAACGAGCGAACTTGGGGCGTCACACCGGTTCCCGACCGGCTTCGCACGCTCTCCCTCGGCGACCTCACCCTGCTCTGGGGGAACCTTGGCATCAGCCTGCTCGTCCTGGTCGCCGGCACGTACCTCGCGGGCCTCGGCCTGCAGCGGGGTCTGCTCGCGATCGTCGTCGGCGCCGCCCTCGGCTGCGCCCTCCTCGGCTTCGCGGGCTACATCGGCGCCGACCGTCGCCTCCCGGGGATGGTGCTCATGCGGCAGCCGCTCGGGCAACGCGGCTCGTACGCGCCGACGGTGCTCAACGTCGTGCAGAACCTCGGCTGGGCGACCTTCGAGCTGATCGTCATCGCCGCCGCGGCGAACGCCCTCGCCGACCGCATCTTCGGCTTCCGCGAGCGCTGGGTCTGGGTCCTCGTTTTCGGGGCGATCACGCTTGCGCTTGCCCTTGCCGGCCCGATCGCCTTCGTCCGGAAGTACGTCCGGCGATTCGCGGTCTGGGCGGTGGCCGCGTCCGTCGGCTACCTCACATGGTGGGCGCTGGACGGCGCGAGCACCGGCGATCTCTGGAACGCCGGCGCAGCGGGCGGCCTCACGTTTTGGCAAGGCGTCGACCTCACCGTGGCCATGGCGGCGTCGTGGCTTCCGCTCGCGGCCGACTACACGCGCTTCGCTCGCCGGCCGCGCCACGCCTTCTGGGGGACCGCGGTCGGCTACTTCATCCCGCTCGTCTGGCTGTACGGTCTCGGCGCGCTTCTCTTCCTCTCGCGCGGGACGAGCGACACGACCGCCCTCCTCACCTCGGTCGCAGCGGGAGGAATCGCGAGCGCCCTCGCGCTCGTCGCCCTCACCGTCGACGAGACGGACGAGCCCTTCGCCAACGTCTATTCGGCAGCGGTCTCGATGCAGAACCTCGTGCCCGAGGCTCCTCAACGCCTCCTCGTCCTCGGGATCGGCGGTCTCGCGATCTGCGGCGCGCTCATCGTCGACCTCGGCCGGTACCAGAGTTTCCTCTTCATGCTGGGATCGGTCTTCGTCCCGCTGTTCGGCGTCCTCGCCGCCGACTTCCTCTACGGCCCGCGCGAGCCCGTGCGAATCCGCTGGAGTGGGATCGCCGCCTGGCTCGCCGGTGTGGCGCTCTACCAGTGGATCCAGCCGACCGGCCCCGCCTGGTGGGTGGACGCGGTCGGGCGCGTTCCTGGGGCGGGCGACTTCACGGGCGGCGCCTCACTTCCCTCGTTCGCCCTCGCCTTCGCCCTCGTCGCGGGCTTACGGTACGCGCATGCGCCAACTCGGCGTCGTCGGGCTCGTCTCGCTGGATCGCGTTGACGGCGGTCTCCCTCGCCTGGGCGGCGCGCCGTTCTACGCGGCCAAGGCCCTGCGCCTACTCGGCCAGCCGTCGCTGATCGCGACGAAGATCGCGCCCGAAGACAGCGGCCGGGGCCTGCACGCGCTCGGCATTCCGGTCTACTCGCGCGCCGCGAAGCACACGATCACCTTCCGGATCGAGAACGATGGCGACCACCGGACGATGGAGATCGAGGAGCTCGGCGAGCCGTGGACGCCCGAGGACGTGCACAGCTGGCTCGAAGCCGCGCTCAGGCCGGCCGACTGGCTGCACGCGGGGGCTCTGACGCGCGCCGATTTCCCCGCCGAGACGCTCGCGCTCCTCCACCGGGGCCGCGTCCTCTCCTACGAGGGGCAGGGCCTCGTCCGCCCGGCCGAGAAGGGCATGGTGCGGGTCGACGCCGACTACGACCCAGAGGTGCTTCGTCATGTGGACATCCTCAAGCTCTCCGAGCACGAAGCGGATGCGCTCGGGCTCGGGCTCGCCGACCGGTCGCTTGCGTCGCTCGGCGTGCCGGAGGTGGTCGTGACGCTCGGGAGCCGCGGCGCGGTCGTCTTCTTCGACGGGCTGGCGGAGCACGTGCCGGCGAGACCGGTCGAGGCGCGCGACCCGACCGGGTCCGGCGACAAGTTCATGGCCGCCTACCTCACCTACCGGCGCCAGCGCCACAGCCCGCGCTCGGCGGCCCGGCTGGCGGGCGAGGTCGTGCGCGCGCTGCTCGCAGCATGAGGGCGGAAATCGGCTGCGACGACGGTGTCTACGCGGTCGAGATCGGTGATGACGCCGCGGGCGACGAGCTTCTCGAGCGCGACGAAGGAGCCGCGGTGGAACGGACACGGCCGCTCGACCTCACGCCACCCTGGGCCGCCGGACAGGCGCTGGACATCGACGCCATGGGCTCGACCATCGTCCTCCTCCTCGACCGCCGTCCACCGCTCATGGTCTCCCACGACAGCGGCAGCACGTGGAGCGAACGCGGCGCCGGGCTGTCCGCGGGCGCGGCCGTCGCGCTCGGCGAGAGCCCGGACGACGTCCTCTACGCGGCCCGGAACCGCGTCTACGTCTCGCGGGACGGCGGCGTCTTCTGGCGCGCGGTCGCGGTCGAGCTGCCCGAGATCCGCGACATCGCCTGGGCCTAGCCGAGCTTGAACTCGCCGCGGGCCACGATGACCGCCGAGCCGCCGACGTCCACGCCCTCGATCTTCTCCGCCGAGCCCGTGACCAGCGCGTGCAGCGTGCTCGGGCGCCGGATCTCGGCCCCCTGCGAGATGACGATCTCCTCGCCAAAGGAGATTCGCCCGTGCCGGGCGAGGTGGCAGGCGAGGGGACCGGCGGCCGAGCCGGTGGCCGGATCCTCGGGAACGCCGTCCGCCGGAGCGAACATCCGCGTCTTCCAGCGGTCGCCCTCGCCCGCGAAGCAGTTCGTCCCGACGATTCCCTGCAGGCGCTTCAAGGCCTGGAGGTCAGGCTCGAGGGCCTCGACCGCTGCGACGCTCGGGAGCGCGACGTAGACATGGCGCGCACCGTTGTCGTAGACCTCGACGGGGAGCTCGGAGCCCTCGACGCCGACGGCAGCCAGAAGCTCGTCGGCGGCCGCGAACGGCTCGACCGTCGGAATCGGCTGGCTCATCCAGCCGAAGCTGATCCGGCCCTCGTCCCGCTCGAGCCGCACCGGAATGGGCCCCTTGCCGGTCTCGAGCACGATCTCCGGAAGCTGGAGCGGCGCGGCGAGCACGAAGGCGGTCCCGAGGACTGGATGGCCGGCGAAGGGCAGCTCGTCCATCGGCGTGAAGATGCGGATTCGTGCGTGTCCGCCCGCCTCGGCCGGGTAGACGTAGACCGTCTCGGAGAGGTTCAGCTCGCGGGCGAGCGGCTGCAGGGTCTCTTCGGGGAGCTCACGCGCGTCAGTGAAGACCGCGAGGCCGTTGCCCTCGAGCGGCGTGTCCGTGAAGACGTCCGCGAGTACGTAGCGGAAGGTCCGAGGCACGTCTCGACTCTACTCGCCCACAACCTGCACGCGAACCCCCAAAGCCTCGGGGAGGCACAGAGGCCCCAGGTCGGCATGGACCAAACCTGGGGCCTCTTCAAGCCACAGCGCCTATGTGGAGCAGTCGGGCGTCTAGCGCTTGAGAATGTTGTGGATCTCAAGCACTTCGGGCTTGCCCGAAAGCTCGATCCCGACGTCGCTCAGCACCGGCATGAGGCGCTCACCAAACGCGTCGAGCTCCTTTTGCGAGTCCCAGATCTCGCTGACTCGGAAGCTGCCGTTCGACTTGAAGGCAACGTGGTACTCAAGTCCTTCCGGCAGCCAGTCGCCGGACTTCTCCAGACGACGAATGGTTTCGTCGTACTGTTCGGTCGTCACGTTGGGCGCCGCCTGGAACCGGACAAGGACGCTCGTTTTGGGATCCGCCATGCTAGGGGTCGCGGACTCAGGACTGGTGGTGGCCATTCAATGGCCTCCTTCGAATAGATGCTCCTGACCGAGCCGACCTACAACCGAACGCCCTACACGACGCTCGCCTGGCGAGCGAGGAATCTGAGCCAGAAGACATACGGAGGCTACCACTTCCTGACCCGCCGTCCGTGCTCGATGTCGCGTGGACGTCGGCAACGAGGTAGCGAAAGATCGGCACGCTCAATCCACAAGCTCGAACACGTGCTCGAGCCCGTCCTCGGGATCGATGTGCTGGCCTGTGCGCACGAAGCCCAACCTACGGATGATCGCGAGTGACGGCTCGTTGTCAGGAGAGACGGACGCGACGAAGTGATCGATGCCCTCCGTCCGGGCCCACCCGATCAATCCTTCCACCGCCTCGGTCGCATAGCCCTGGCTTCGGTGCTCGTGCTGGATCCCGTAGCCGATCTCGAGCGCCCGGTCGCTGCCTGCCGCGTTGACGCCGGGCTGCCCGTGGAAGCCGACGTTCCCGATCATCAGACGGCCTCCCTCCTTCCGGACGATGGCGCGCGCCAGCCACCGCTGGACCTCGGGCTCTTCCCGCAGCTGAGCGACCCTGCGAGCCAGGAAGCGCTCTACGGCCTCGTCGACCGGCTCCGCCGGAAGCTCGGCGCCGAGCAGCTCTTGCGCTTCCGCGAGACGGCCGGCGAGTACGGCCTCCATGAACTCAGGCGTCATCGACACGAGCTCCAGCCGCGCGGTGTGAATGGCCGGCACGTCCATCGGTCGAATGGGCGGAGTATCCTCGATCCGCGATGAGCGACCCTGTCTCGACCGAGGAATGGCGCCAGATCCTGATGGGCGAGATGCGTGGGCTCCGGACGGCCCAGTCGCTCTGGAAGAAAATCCCGTCGGAGCCCCGCTGCAAGCTCTGTTACGCGCCGTTCGGCAAGCCGGGCAACTTCCTCATCCGCGTGTTCGGCGGCAAGCCTTCGCCGCTCAACCGCAGGCTCTGCACGTGGTGCATCAAATCTGCGCACAAGCATCCCGGCGGCGCCGAGGTCGAGATCTCCGCGATGTTCGCCGACGTCCGCGGGTCGACGGGGCTCGCCGAGCAGCTACCTCCGGGCGAGTTCGGGCAGCTCCTGACCCGCTTCTGGGGCGCCGCCGCGCGGGTCGTCGACCGCTGGGACGGGATCGTGGACAAGTTCGTCGGCGACGAGGCGGTCGCCCTCTTCATCCCAGGTTTTGCCGGCGAGGACCACGCTGCCCGCGCGGTGAAGGCCGCGCGCGAGCTTCTCCTGGAGACCGGACACGGCAACGGCGAGCCGTGGGTCCCGGTCGGCGTCGGCGTCCACACGGGCCTCTCCTACGTCGGCTACATCGGCGAGGGCGACGCACTCGACTTCACCGCCCTCGGCGACACGGTGAACATCGCCGCGCGGCTGACCTCGATGGCGAAAGCGGGCGAGATCGTCATCAGCGACGTGGCAGCGGCGGCGGCCGAGCTCGACACGTCAGGGCTCGAGCAGCGCACGCTCGACCTACGAGGACGCGAGCAGTTGGTGGACGCCTGGGTTCAGCCCGCGATCTCGTCGGTCGAGACGACGGCCGCGTAACCGTCCGCGAGCGCCGCGAGGAAGGCAGCGTGCACGGAGGCGGCGGGAATCGGGACGCCGTCGAAGTCGAGCTCGCAGGTGGCGCACGCATCGTGGGCGACCGTCGTCTCGAAGCCGAGGTCGACAGCCGCGCGGACGGTCGCATCCACGCACATGCTGGTCATCATCCCGCAGACGACGAGCCCGTCCACGCCGGCCTTGCGGAGCTCGTCCTCGAGCACGGTGTCGCGGAAGCTGTTCGGATGCTCCTTCGAGATGACGGTCTCGCCGTCCTGCGGCGCGACGCTCTCGTGGATCTCCACGCCGTCCGTTCCGGGCCGCATGAAGGTCGCCTCCTCCTCGTCCCAGATGTGACGGACGTGGAAGACGGGGTCGCCGGCCGCCCGGAAATCCGCCAGAAGCCGCGCGGCTGACGCCGCCGCGGCCTCGGGCCCCTCGAGCGGGTGGGCACCGCCGGGGAAGTAGTCCCTCTGGATGTCGACGATGACGAGGCCGCGCGCCACGGCGGAAGTAAACCAGGGCAAACCAACCGCGCGCGGGGTCGTCCTATCCCGCAGTGAGGCGGGCGCTTCCGATCCTGTTGGGGCTGACCATCCTCGCCGCGGCCTGCGGCGGGAGCAGCGGCGGGGAGCGGGGAGCCGTCTCGACCTCCCCAGCGACCGTCGACGCAGACCTCCTGAGCCAGTTCGACTACGACGCCGCGGCGCCGCTCGACGTGCAAGAGGTGAAGTCGGAAGTCAAGGACGACGCCGTCGTGCACGACATCACTTACGCAGGCCCCGAAGGACGGATCGACGCGTTCCTCATCACCCCGCAGGGCGACGGGCCCTACCCCGCGGTCGAGTTCATGCCGGGCGCACCCGGGGCCAAGTACACCTTCTACACCGAGGCCATCGAGCTGGCGAAGGCCGGCGTGGTCTCCCTTCTCCCCAACCCGCCCTACGCCCGGCCGCCGATCGAGGACGTCGTCGTCTTCGAGCCCTCGGACAAGGACGGGATCGTGCAGGAGGTGAAGGAGATGCGGCGTGGGATCGACCTCCTCGTCTCCCGGCCGGACGTCGACCCCAGCCGGCTCGGCTACGTGGGCTTCAGCTGGGGCGGCTCACTGGGAGGAGTCCTCTCCGCGGTCGAGCGACGAGTGCACTCGTTCGTCCTCATGTCGCTCGTGCCTCGCCTCTCGAGCGACATGCGGCAGCTCGCCCAGGACCAGGGCATCGAAGGCGACCTCGCCGCGTACGAGGAGGCCATGCAGTCGATCGACGCAGTCAACTACCTCCCGCACGCGGCGCCGAGCGCCGTCTTTCTGCAGGCAGGAGAACTGGACACGCGGCCGAGCCCGGAGGACACCCAGGAGGCATTCGCGGCGACGAGCGACCCGAAGAAGCTCGAGACATACGACGCGGAGCACGAGCTGAACGAGCAAGCCAAGGCCGACGCGCGCGCCTGGCTCCTCGACCAGCTCGGCGCCGGTTAACCCCCCGTCGTCGAGAAGTGCTGGTAGTCCTGGGTCCCGCCGGACCAGTAGCCACCCCAACCCCAGCCGACTGACGCGAATGCCCGCACGACCTTGTCGCCGGCGTGGACGATCGCCCTGTGGCAGCAGCGGTCTGCGTACTTCGCACCCTTCTCCGGCGAGACGTGGGTTCCAGACACGTACGGGTTCTCGACCGGGTTGAGGTCGATCGCCTTGCCGTAGGCGTGCATCGACCAGTCGCTCGTGCCTGCGACGAAGCGGCAGTTGAAGGCGGAGGTGTTGTCCGCGTTCATCGAGCGGTCGTCGTCCGCGCTGTAGGCGTCGACGAGGCGCATGCGCCGGATCGGATAGTCGGCGCGCCACAGTTTGTGCATCACCCGGACGATCTTGTGCGCCTGCGTCCGGTGGATGATCAGCCGCCCCAGCCGCTTCGAGCCGTCGAACTTGTGGATCGAGACGCGGACGAGTCGAAGCCTCCGGAGCGGGACCGGACAGCCCGGCCGCCAGGACGAGCCGACGACGCGCTCGCGCACATCCGGCGGAATTCGGCTCACCGAGGACTGGAAGGCGGCCGAGGCGTTCCCCGCCACGGCGGCGAGGGCAAGAACGCTGGCTCCGGCGACCAGGGCCTTCATGGCCGCAGTGTAGGTGCGGCCCGCCGTGGGGCGGTCAGTATTCTGGCCGCGTGAGCGCGATCGAGGTCTCCGGCCTGAAGAAGTCCTACGGTGCGCGCGAGGTCCTGCACGGGGTCGCCTTTCGCGTCGAGGCCGGCGAGGTGTTCGCCCTCCTCGGGCCGAATGGGGCCGGCAAGACGACCACCGTCGAGATCCTCGAGGGCTACCGGGGCCGGGACGAGGGCACGGTGCAGGTGCTCGGGACCGATCCGGCCCGCGCGGGCAGCGACTTTCGGGCGCGCATCGGCATCGTCCTCCAGTCCTCGGCCGTGTATCCCCTCCTCTCCGTCAGGGAGATCCTCGAGCTCTTCGCCGGCTACTACGAGCGGGCGCGAGACGTGGGCGAGGTGATCGAGCTCGCCGGTCTCGGCGAGAAGCGGGAAACGCGCGTGCGCACGCTCTCGGGGGGACAGCTGCGCCGCCTCGACCTTGCGCTCGCTCTCGTCGGCGATCCGGAGCTCATCTTCCTGGACGAGCCGACGACCGGCTTCGACCCGGCCGCGCGCCGCCAGGCCTGGGAGACCATCCGCGACCTGCGGGCGCTGGGCAAGAGCATCCTCCTGACCACGCACTACATGGAGGAGGCGCAGACCCTCGCCGACCGCCTCGCCATCCTCCGCGACGGGCGCATCGTCGCCACCGGCTCGCCCCGGGAGCTGCTCTCGGGCGCGACCGGCGTCGAGGTCCGCTACCGCCGTGACGGCGAGGAGTTCGTCATCGCAACCGACGAGCCGACGCGAGTCCTCCACGAGCTGACCGGGCAGGCGCTCGCCGAGGGCTTCGAGCTCGAGGGCATCGAGGTGCGCCGCCGCTCGCTCGAGGACCTGTATCTGGAGCTGACGCGGGAGGAGGCCGAGGTCGGTTGAGACTGTTCTTCCACGAGCTCGCCGCGCAGCAGAGGATCTTCTGGCGGAGCCGCGAGGCCGCGTTCTTCACGTTCCTCCTCCCGATCATCTTCCTCGTGCTGCTCGGGTCGATCTACGGCGACCGCGACACCATCGGCGGCGTCAACGCGGGCACGTACCTCCTGGCGGGGCTCCTCGGGTATGGGATCGTCTCGACGGCGTTCGCGGGGCTCGCGATCCAGCTCGTCGTGCGCCGGGAGTCGGGCGTCCTGAAACGGGTGCGCGGCACGCCGCTCCCGCCGCGGATCTACATGAGCGCGGTCATCGGCTCGACGCTCGTCGTCATCGGGCTCGAGGCCGTCATCCAGCTTCTGATCGGGCGCTTTCTGATCGACGCCGACCTCCCGCAGTCGCCGGGCACGTTCGTCTTCACGCTGCTTCTCGGCACGGTGGCCTTTGCCGCGCTCGGCCTCGCCCTGACCGGGCTCGTGAAGAGCGCCGAGGGCTCCTCGGCGATCGTGAACGCGATCTATCTCCCGATGGTCTTCATCTCGGGAGTGTTCTGGTCCACGGAATCCATGCCGGCCTTCCTGCGGGCGATCGCCGACGTCCTCCCGCTCACGTACCTCCTCGAGCTGATGCGGCACGTGTTCCTCGAGGAGGACGCCCTCCGGGAGTCGCTCGGAGCCATCGCCGTCGTCGCCCTTTGGGGCGCGGTCGGCGTGGTGCTCGCGCTTCGGATGTTCAGATGGGAGCCCCGAGAGGGTATGACCGGTACGTGACCGATTCCACGCTCGTCTTCAGAGGCCAAGGGCGCGCCGGCAGGCGGCTCGTCGTCAACTTCGGCGTCTACTCCGGGCGCGAGGCCACCGAGGCGGAGATCTACCGGCTTGCCCAGTCGCTACTCGACGAGCTCGGGGCCGTCGAGATCGTCGCGGAGCGGCGCTACGAGGTCGACTCGGACGTCGAGGCGACTGTGCACCAGGTCTACGTCGAGGTGCCGCAGACCGCGGTCGGGCGGGAAGAGCGGCTCATCTCCCTCGTCGAGGACTGGGCCGCTGACGCGATCGGCGAACGCCGAAACATCGTCCCCTGACCCTCCCGCGCCGGGAGTTGTAACGATTCAGCCAGGGTGAGCCTGACCCAGTACTACACGGCGACCACGCTCGACGGCTTCATCGCGGACGAGAACCACTCTCTCGAGTGGCTGTTCACGCGAGATCAGGACCACGGCGGACCCGGAAACTACGCGGATTTCATCGCAAACGTCGGCGCGCTCGCGATGGGCTCGACCACCTACGAGTGGATCCTCGACCACGAGTTCGCCGGCAAGGAACCATCCGAATGGAAGTGGCCCTACCACATCCCGTGCTGGGTCTTCACCAGCCGCAAGCGGACCGAGGTCCCGGGTGCGCAGATCGAGTTCGTGAGCGGCGACGTCGCAGCCGTTCACGAGCAGATGGTGCGCGCGGCCGACGGCCGTAACGTCTGGATCGTCGGCGGCGGCGACCTCGCCGGCCAGTTCGCCGACGCCGGGCTCCTCGACGAGGTCTGCGTCTCGATTGCCTGCGTCACGCTCGGCGCCGGCGCTCCGCTCCTGCCGCGGCGCCTCGAGCTGGCCGTCGAAGAGGTCGCTCGAAACGGCGACTTCATGGCGGCCAGATTCAGGGTGGTCGGCCCGCTACGCTGACGCTGCGCCCCCGTAGCTCAGTGGATAGAGCAGCGGTTTCCTAAACCGCGTGCACAGGTTCAATTCCTGTCGGGGGCATCCTTATTTGGGGCCAATCTGCAGGCCTTCAATATCCACGGCTCACAAGAAACGTCTCCGAGGAGAACGCTGAGAGCTAAAGCAAGGCCGCCCTCCTTGGACTGCAAGCCGAGAGCGGCCTTGAGAGAGAGGGACGCTGGGCGAAGTGGGAGAGGCCTAGCGTCTTCTGCGGTCGCGCGAGTGTAGAGCGAAGAGGTTAGGGAGATTGGAAGTTTCAAGGGAATACCCAATCGAGTACCGCACACCCTTTCGGCACGTCCGACTGTGGGCTGGGCGAGGAAACTGAGATTCGCCGTTCGGCGCTGGGGCTGTTGAGACGAGCGGCAATCTCCCCCGGATTCCCGGAAACCCACATGGATAGCGGTTATGTAACCGCTCAGAGCACCCAGAAGACCATCAGACCAATCAAGACACCCACGACGACGATTAGCCAGACGGCGAGGAACGTGGCTCCAATCTCCCCGAGCTCTGCAATTTCGTCACGGCACGCCTGGGACACCGAAAGCATGTGCTTCGAGAGTGGTCGCGTCATCGACGGACACTTCTGCGGCGAGCGCGGCGTGCCTTCGAAATACCACGAGGCTTACCTTTCGATAAAAAATTCAGCCGCTTCGCCTACCCAGGCGTTAGATTCCACTCGGCGACGCAACCGAAGGGAGTTCAGGTGGCTCGCAAGACAGTGGTCGTTTCAGATTTGAGCGGCGAGCTGATCGCAGATAGTCGAGGGGCTAAAGTCCGAATCACTTTTGACGACGCTCGCAGCGGCTCGATTGAAATGGACGTGACCGCCGAGGAAGCTCGCGCTATGGGTGCCAAGGGCCGTCAGGTAGCACGGAGAGGGCGCAAGCCGAAGTCGTCCTAGACGAGGCCCGCAACCGCCGCAGAGACGAAACGGGGCCACTTGCCTGACGCTAGGCGAGCGGGGCAGCGCCGTACTCCTCGTCCGTGACCTGGTCACCCCATGTCGCCGGAGCGCCATCGTCGCCCACGTCGAGGAGCGCGAGATGCGTCATGAAGCGGTTCGCAGTCGCGCCGTGCCAGTGGTCTTCGCCCGGCTCGAAGAAGACGCGGTCGCCCGGCCGAATGAGCTCGATCGGGCCGCCGCCGGACTGCGCGAGCCCGATGCCTTCGAGCACGTAGATCGTCTGCCCGTTGGGGTGGGTGTGCCACGCCGTTCGCGCGCCCGGCGTGAAATGAACGCTGCTCGCGCTCACGCGCGAGGCGCCGGATGGCGCCGCGACTGCGTCGAGGTAGACCGAGCCGGTGAACCACTCGGACGGTCCAGGCGTGGTCTCGATCGAGTTCCTGGTGATCTGCATGGCTTCTCCCGGTGAACGATGTCGAAGGCGTCGGTAAACGTACCGCTCAGCCTGGCGTCTCCGCCTTTTCGGCCACGAGCGCGATCTTGCGAACCCGGCCCTCTCGAAGCCAGTCGCTCCAGAGCCGGTGGGCGGCCAGCAGCTCCTCGAGTGGCTCGTCCCCGATCTGCCCGGCGATGGCCGTGGCATCGGCGGCGAACGCTTCGATCAACGCATTCGCCACGGTTAGGTGGGATTGGCTGTGGTCCTCCTGCCGGCGGACCCGCAGCCCGACGCGCTCCAGGTACGTGAGCATCTCCGGCAGCAGAGTGAGCCAGACGGTGTCGGCATCAGGCATGCGCTCTCGCTCTGCTCCTGTGAGCGGGAGACCCTCCTCCAGCGTGAAGGCGAACCGCCCGCCGGGCCGGAGCGCCCGGGAAATCTCCTCGACCAACGACTCCTTGTCGGGAAAGGCGAGCATGGTCTCGAACAGGAGCACGACGTCGAACGGGCCCGGAGGAACCGGAGGAATCCGCGCCACCTCGAAGCGGGAGGGGAGGTCGCCGGCCCTCTCACGCGCGATCTCGACGGCGCTCGAGCTCGAGTCCACGCCGACGTAGGAGCCGCCGAGCTCACGCGTGATGAACCGACCGGGCCCGGCAATTCCGCAGCACAGGTCGAGGACGGAGACCCCGTCTGCGACGCCGGCCTGCTCGGCCAGGTCTCGAATCTCCGCGGCGCCCATGAAGCTCTCCTGCTCGACGAACTCGCCGGGCGCGTAGGCGGACGCGCGGGCCCGTTGCAGGGCCATGACGAACGGAGCACGGTCGTCCTGGTTCACGGCCGTTCCGCGCGAACCGGGGCACCCTGTTTTCCGTACCTATCCCACGTAGCGACGAATACGGAGGCATGGTGCAAGCGGTTCGGACTTTCCTGGCGACCGGGATCGTCGCCCAAGTAGCGATCGTCGCCGCCCTCGCGGCGACTTTCGGCCTCAGCGCAGCCGGCTGGGTCGTCGGAATCGCGTGCGCCGCCGTCATGAATGCGGCACTTATCCGTGGCGTTCGCCGGTACCGCACCAACCGCCTGGGCCCGGCGGATTGGGTGACTCTCGCTCGGGCGACGCTCGCCGTCGGCGTCGCGGCGCTGGTCGCCGACTCCTTCGGGGAGCCCGCGCACGTCACGACGCTGGTGACGCTCTCGGCCGTCGCGCTCGCGCTCGACACGGCAGACGGATGGGTCGCACGGCGCAGCGAGACCACGTCGAAGCTGGGCGCGCAGTTCGACGGTGAGGTCGATGCCTTCCTGATCCTCGTCCTCAGCGTGTACGTCGCCCGCTCGACCGGCGCGTGGGTCCTTATGATCGGCGCGGCGCGGTATGCGTTCTTCGCAGCCGGGTGGATCTGGCCGTGGATGCGAGCGTCGCTGCCGCCCCGCTACTGGCGCAAGGTCGTCGCTGCGACCCAGGGGGTCGTCTTGACGGTTGCGGCTGCAGATGTCGTGTCCCCCGCTCTGGCCAAGGCGGCGATCCTGGGCGCGCTTGCGCTGCTCTGTGAGTCGTTCGGCCGCGACACATGGTGGCTTTGGAGTCACCGACATGCGGCACACCGCGTCGCGCCCGCGCCTCCAGGTCGCGTCCGGACGAGCACCGCCGCGGCGCTCACGATCGTCGCCCTGCTGTTCGTCTGGGTCGCCCTGGTCGCTCCGGACCATCCGGCTCGTCTCACGCTCAGTACCTTCCTGAGACTCCCGCTCGAAGGCATCGCCGTCCTCGCCCTCGCCGTCGCCCTGCCCGCGAGGGGTCGGCGCATCCTGGCCTGGGTCGTCGGACCGATTCTCGGTCTGCTGGTGATCGTGAAGATCCTCGACATGGGTGTATACGCGACTTTCGACCGGCCTTTCGATCCCGTTGCCGACTGGCGGTACACCGGGATCGGCATCGAGACGCTGCGCGACTCGGTCGGATCGAGGGACGCGGACCTGGTCGTGGCCGGCGCGGCGATGCTCATCGTCGCCGTGCTCATCCTCGCGACCCTGGCGGTGCTTCGCCTGACCCGGGTCGCAGCCGGCCACCGCCGCTGGTCGCTCCGTGCCATCACGGCGCTTGGCGCTGTCTGGGTCCTTTGCTGGGCGTTCGGGGCGCAGCTCGTCTCCGGCGTGCCGTTTGCCTCGGCGAGCGCCGCCACCCTCGCCGTCGACGAGGTGCGCGCGGTGCGCTCCGGCATCAAGGATCGCGAGCTCTTCGCAGGCGAGCTCCAGCGTGACCGATTCCGTGACACCCCGGGCGACCAGCTGCTCACCGGCCTGCGCGGCAAGGACGTCATCATCGCGTTCGTCGAGAGCTATGGAGTGGTCGGGCTCCAGGATTCCGTCGTCTCGCCGCACGTCGATGCGGCGCTCGCCGACGGGACGGAACGACTGCAGGCCGCCGGCTTCCACGCGCGGAGTGCATTCCTCACGTCGCCTACGTTCGGCGGCGCCAGCTGGCTCGCTCACTCCACTCTCCATTCGGGGGTCTGGGTCAACAGACAATGGCGCTACGACCAGCTCGTCGCGAGCGACCGGTTCACGCTCAGCCAGGCGTTCAAGCGGGCCGGGTGGCGGACCGTGGACGACGTGCCGGCGAACAACCGGGACTGGCCGCAGCGATCGTTCTACGGCTACGACAAGGTCTACGACCAGCGCAACCTCGGGTATCTCGGCCCCACGTTCGCCTACGCCCCCATGCCCGACCAGTACGTCCTCCTGGCCCTGCAACGCCTCGAGCTCGCCAAACAAAACCGCCGCCCCGTCTTCGCGGAGGTCGACATGGTGTCGAGCCATGCGCCGTGGACGCGCATCCCTGAGCTGATCGACTGGGACGACGTCGGCAACGGCTCGGTCTTCAACAGCATGCCGGTCGACGAGGTTTCTACGGGCGCGCTCTGGAGCGACCATGACCAGGTTCGCGCCGCGTACGGGCGGTCCGTCGAGTACTCCTTGAACGCACTCTTCTCCTTCGTGCAGCGCTACGGCGACGACGACTTCGTGCTCGTCGTCCTCGGCGACCATCAGCCCTCGACGATCGTCACCGGCCTGCACCCCGAGCTGAGTCACGACGTGCCGATCTCGATCATCGCGCACGACCCGGCGGTGCTGGACCAGGTCGCCGGTTGGGGCTGGGAGGACGGCTTGCGACCGAGCCCGCAAGCGCCCGTCTGGCCGATGAGCGCCTTCCGCGACCGCTTCCTCACCGCCTTCGACACCCAACCGGCGGGGAGGTAGCCCGAGCGTGCGACTCTCACCCCGCCGACGACAGGCCGATGTCGAACGTGTGCGCACCCCTCTGGGCCTTCGCCGCCAGGTAGCGACCGTTCGCGGCGGAGAGGTGCACGCCCGTCGGCACTTGCGCGGCGACGCCCAGCCCGCACCGGCGAAGCTGCCGGGCCTTGTCCGGGTTGTTGCTGAGCAAGGCGACCTCCGACACTCCGAGCGCGTGCAGCATCTGTGCCGCGGCGACATAGCTCCGCTCGTCCTCGCGGTGGCCCAAAGCGAGGTTCGCTTCATAGGTGTCCAGTCCCAGGTCCTGCAGCGCGTACGCCTCGAGCTTCGCGTACAGGCCGATGCCGCGTCCCTCCTGCCGGAGGTAGAGGAGAAAGCCGCCGGAGTCGGCGATCCGCTCGACGGCTTCGCGCAGCTGCGGCCCGCAGTCGCAGCGCTGACTGCCGAACACGTCGCCGGTGAGACACTCGCTGTGCGGCCGGACCAGCGGGATCCGCTCGTCACCGCCCGTCGGACGGTCGGCGGCGAGGTCGCCCAGCCCGAATGTCAGATGCTCCCGGCCGTCGACGAGGCCGTCGAAGCTGAACACTCGTGCCTCCGTGACATAGCCGTCGGCCAATCGCAGCGGCACGGAAACCTGCGTGCGGATCGTCGCGGTGGGCACTCGCATCAGCATCGTCCCGCTCCTCAGTCGTCCTCGAACCGGGACGAAAGGGCGTAGCGCAGCAACACCACGTCGCCGATCTGGCGGACCTCAGCGAGCGTCGCGCGCCGAGCCGGATTCCAGGGGAAGCAGCCGTCGCGCACGAACCTCGGAGCATGCGAGTCGCCGACGAACACCGGGGCGACTACGAGCTGGAGCTCATCGACGAGATCGGCGGTCAGAAACTGCGTGTGCACGGTCCCGCCCCCCTCGACCATGAGCCGCTCCACCCCGCGTTCCGCGAGGTCGTTGCTCAGCCCGGACATCTCCACGGTGTGGCCGGCATCGACGACAGTCGCGACCGGTCCCAGGCGCGCGCGGGCGTCGTCCACGCGCGGCCTCGCGCAGTAGACGAGCTTCTCAGCCTCGCCGGCGGTGAAGAAGTCGGCGCGCGCGTCCAGCTCGGCCCGGCCGGTGACCGTGACCTTCATCGGCGAGGGCGCAAGTCCACGGGCCGTCCGCTCGTCGCGGCGCTCCTGCGAGCGTACGACGAGTCGCGGGTTGTCGTTCCGCACTGTCGTGGCGCCGACCAGGATCGCGTCGCACGAGGCGCGAACGGCGTCGACCCGGTCGAAGTCGGCATCGTTCGAAAGCAACAGGCGCGACGCCGCGCTCGCGATGTAGCCGTCCATCGAAACGCTGCAGGAGAGCAGCGTGTAGGGGCGGTCACGCATCGGCGGCTCCGCCGGTCTCGGCGATCGAGGGGCGAGGCACCCAGGCGGCCACGAGGACGAGCGCACCGGGCAGGGTGGCGACGAGGACCATGACGCCGTACACGACGGCGGTGGCGACGCCTAGATCCGCGCCCAGGCCGGCCGCGGCGAACGCCCATGCCGTCGCGCCCTCGCGGGGCCCCCAGCCGGCGACGCTGGGGAGGACCATGGCCAGCATGGCGAGCAGAGCCAGTGGAAACAGCTCGGAGAGTGACGCGGTGGCACCGGCGGTCCGTGCGGCGATCACGAACGTGATCGCATGGCCCATGACGACCAAGAGCGATGCGAGCACGATCACCGGCCACGCCCTTCGGGCCAGAAGCGCGCCACGAAGGTCGCCGGCGATCGCGCGCCGGACCCGCGCCCACCGCGAGTGCCCATCACCAGGGCGAGCCCGGCCGACGAGCGCGACGGCGATCGCCACGACTACGAGCACGGCAACCACCAGCGGGATCGACGGGCGAACCGGCGACGGCAGCGTCACCAGGACGACGACCGTCAGGACCGCCTCCACGACCTGCCCGGCGGTGCGCTCCCACGCGACGGCCCGTAAAGCGAGGCCCACATCACGCACGTTGCGGCCATGGCTGACGCCGCGATGGACGTCGCCGACCACCCCGCCGGGTAGCGTGAGGTTGAGGAAAATCGACCGGTAGCACGCTGCGACGGCAGCCGGAAACGACAGACGAAGGCCGAGGCCGTGCGCCACAGTCGTCCACCGCCACGCACAGCAGGCGGTGGTGAGCACGCCGATCCCCGCTCCTGCCACCAGCGCCGCGCCGTCGACTGCACGGATGCCGTCGAGAAACGGGCCGATGCCCAAGTACCAGACGACGACAGCCAGCGTCCCGACCGCGACCACAGGGCGCGCCCATCTCCACGGGGACGTGCCGCTCGTCATGGCAGCACCAACAGGTCGGCATGGCCCACGGTCACAGCGAGCTCACCCGCTCGCGCCTCGGCCAGGCGCCTCCGCGCATACGAGCCGGTCTCGGAAGCGAGTTCGACAGACTGCTCGCACGCGGCGCCGATCCAACCGGTGAACCATTCTGCAGCCAGGTCGGCCTCGGCGGCGCCCAGCCGCCACGGGGTCGGCCGGAGGAGCACCTTTGCCGCCCGCCGCTGACGGAATCCCTCGACGGCGGCGGCGACGGCGTCGGGACCGAGCAGGCGGCCGCGTTCGGTCATGCGCCGCTGGTGGGCGTCGAACGCGGCCGCCACGCTGGAGTCCAGCGGGTCCGCCGGGACGAGATCGACGCGGCCGACGACGGAGAGGCTCAGGAAGACCGGGCAGCTCGCTCTCGTGCAAACGTCGATCAACCCGTCCAGCTCATCCCGTGTCAGCAGATCGAGGAGCGCCGACGCAGTGACGAGGCTCGCATCCGCGAGATCGCCCGGGCGCAGCAGCGCGACGTCGGATGCCCGCGTCTCGACGGAGACCGATGCGCCGTCGGCGGCCGAGCCGGGAGGCTCGGCGACCGCGGCGTCCAACAGGTCCTCGTCCCGGTCGTGCAAAACCCAGTGCTGCAGCCCCGACAGGAGCGGAGCGAGCCAGCGGCCCATCGACCCGGTGCCGCAGCCGAGATCGTGGATCACCAGGCAACCTGTCGAAGGAAGACGCCGCCGGAGGCTTTCGACGAGCTCGGGGTCACGTGCCGCGGCGTCGGCAGGCTCGCGGAGGTCCAGCCACTCGCCGCTGACCCGAGTGTCCTCGACGATCATCGAGCCGCCTCCGCCAGCACGCCGGCGAGAACGGAAGTGGTGGTCGACCACCCGGCCAGCGACGCACGCCGCTCGCGCGCGGCGCGGCGCCAAGAGAGTCGCACCGCGGTGTCGCCGAGCCAGGTCCGCAACGCCGCGGCGAGCGCAGCACGGTCGTCGGGGGGAACGAGCAGCCCGGGCAGGACCGCACCCGTTCCGCGACCGAGGGTCTCAGCGACCCCGCCGACATCCGTTGCGACGACCGGCAGGCCGCGGGCCAGCGCCTCGGTGACCACCATGCCGTAGGTCTCTCCCCGCGAAGGCAGCACGAGCAGGTCGGCAGCCTCGTAACTTCGATCGAGGTCCGCTCCCATGCGCGGGCCCGCGAAGCGCACGCGGTCCTCGATCCCATCGTCCAAGAGCCGGCGCCTGAGACTCTTTGCGAACGCCGGATCGCGGTCCAGGCTGCCCACGCACAGGCAGTCCCAGGACAGGTCCGTCACTGTCGCGAGCGCATCGAGCAGCACGTCGTGTCCCTTGCCGGGGATCACCGCCGCGACGCAGAGAAGGCCCTCTCCGGTCGCCGTACCCGGTGAGAGAGGGGCGGCATCGACGCCGGGCTCGGCGACATGCACGAGATCACCGGGCAACGAGTACAGCTCCAGCAGCCTTCGTCTGCTCCACGCGCTCGTCGTCACCACGGAAGTCGCGGCCGAGAGGACTGCGCCCTCCCGCATGCGGGCGTCGCCGTCGGCCGCGTCCTGGCCCAGCGGCATGTGCACGAGGGGGACGAGTCGCAGCCGGTTCGCCTGGGGCACCATCACCTTCGGGGCCGTCGAGGCGACGAGCCCGTCGAGCAGCGTGAGGGCGCCGTCGGGGAGGTTCTGGACGACGCCGGCGAGCGCCGCATGCGCCGCTGCGTCGGGTCGCGGCCAGGAGCCCGGCACGGCGTGGACGTGCACCGGCCAGCCGATCTCGGCGAGCCCGTGGCAGATCCGGCGGTCGTAGGCGTTGCCTCCGCTCGGCCTGGCCGGATCGTCGATGCCGTCCGGTACGACGACGTGCACTACGGTCACAGCGCTCGCTCGTATCCGGCCGAAGCCACGTGCGACTCGTGCAGCGTCACGGCCAGCGTGTCCAGCTCCCGGCCGGCGTCGCCCAGGGCGCCTCCTTGCGCCCTCTCCGCGAGCCGGTCCGCGATCACCCGCGCGAGCGTTTCCGTCGAGGTGTTCATGTCTGCGAACGCCGGCTCCTCGTCGAGGTTCTTGTGGTTGAAGTCGGCGAGGACGGCGTGGAGCTCCTCGGTCGCTCGGCCGATGTCGACCACGATGCCGTCCGCGTCGAGGTCGCGGCGACGGAAGGTCGCATCGACCACGTATGTCGCGCCGTGCAGCCGCTGCGCGGGCCCGAACACCTCGCCGCGGAGACTGTGGGCGACCATCATGTGGTCGCGGACGGTCACGCTGAACACCGTCTACCCCTCGCCGTAGGTGATGGTGTGACAGAGAGCGGGGAGGCTCCCGACGGCGAGCCGAGCCATGACGTCGGGCAGCTCGCCGAACTGGGACTCCCCGGTGACGAGGACGTCGAAGGCAGGGTCGCGCAGCAGGTCGAGCGCGAGTGCCAGGCGGTCTGCCGTCGTGCGGCTTCCGCTTCGGGCCGGGGAGATCGTGCCGACCTGGCTGGCGCGGAGACCGAGGCGTCGCGAGTGGAACGCACCACCGAGCGACAGCCGAACGTCGGTGTTGCCGTACCAGCTGAGGTCGATGACCGTGCCCTCGGGGCCGAGGAGGTCGAGCGAGCGCTGGAGCCCCGCGGACGTCGCGCTGGTGTGCACGACCAGGTCGCGATCGCCCGCGGCCTCGGCGGGGGTCGCGAAGTCGACGCCGAGCGCGCCCGCCACATCGGCTCGCCCGGCAACGACGTCGACGAGCGTGACCTGCACCGCCGGAAACCGGCTCAGCAGGCGCGCGACGCAGCAGCCGACCATCCCGGCGCCGACAACTGCGACCCGGTCGCCCACTAGGGGTGCGGCATCCCATAGCGCGTTGACGGCCGTCTCGACGACACCGGCGAGCACGGCTCGTTCGGGTGGCA
>Ga0111538_10003095_pt1 | contig 23271 bp, 19 predicted proteins | sample SoiMethybrSBSTD1_FD_79669 | JGI IMG/M metagenome (GOLD analysis project Ga0111538, IMG submission 79669) | Bulk soil microbial communities from a Populus tree surrounding site in Tennessee, USA - Soil MetaG P. TD hybrid SBSTD1 (version 2)... | ecosystem: Environmental > Terrestrial > Soil >...
CGACGCGGCTGCCGGTCCACGCCACCTTGTCGGTCTTCCGATGGCGGCCTTCGAAGGTATCCGCAGCGTCGGACGTCGGCTTCCACGACGTGTTCATGTCGAGGAGGTTGACGAAGAAGTCGTTCGTCAACGTCCCGGGCTTGCTGGTGAAGACGCCGAACTTCGACTGTCCGGCGTTGGCGCCGAGCACGCGCAGGCCACCGACGAGCACGGCCATCTCCGGCGCGCTGAGCGTCAGTCTGAACGCCCGCTCGATCAGCAGATGCTCGGCGGGCACCTCGTGACCTTCGCCGATGTAGTTGCGGAAGCCATCCGCATCCGGCTCGAGCACGGCGAACGATTCGACGTCCGTCTGCTCCTGAGAGGCGTCGGTGCGGCCTGGCGTGAACGGCACCTGCACCGGGTGCCCACCGTCTTTCGCCGCCTTTTCAACAGCTGCGCAGCCGGCGAGCACGATCAGATCGGCGAGCGAGACCTTCTTCTTCCCGTCCTTCTGCGCGTCGTTGAACTCCTTCTGAATCCCCTCGAGGGTCTTCAGCACCTTCGCCAGCTCCGGTGGGTTGTTGACTGCCCAATCCTTCTGCGGCGCCAGACGGATGCGTGCGCCGTTGGCGCCACCGCGCTTGTCGGTGCCACGGAACGACGAAGCGGACGCCCAGGCCGTCGAGACCAGTTGCGGGACGGACAAACCCGACGCGAGAACCTTGCTCTTCAGCGTGGCGACATCCTTCGCGTCGATCAGCTCGTGGTTGACCGGAGGAACCGGGTCCTGCCACAACTGCGGCTCCTTCGGAACCTCAGGACCGAGGTAGCGCGAGATCGGACCCATGTCGCGGTGCGTCAGCTTGAACCACGCCCTGGCGAACGCGTCGGCGAACTCCTGCGGGTTCTGATAGAAGCGCCGCGAGATCTTCTCGTAGACCGGATCGAACCGCAGCGACAGGTCCGTCGTCAGCATGTTCGGCGCGATTTTCTTCGACTTGTCGTGTGCGGCCGGTACCGTGCCTTCACCGGCGCCGTTCTTCGGCTTCCACTGCTTGGCACCGGCCGGGCTTTCGGTCAGCTCCCACTCGTACTCGAACAGGTGCTTGAAGAAGTCGTGGCTCCACTTCGTCGGCGTCGTCGTCCAGGTGACTTCGAGTCCGCTCGTCGTCGCGTGCGCGCCGACGCCGGTCTGGTAGTTGCTCTTCCAGCCGAAGCCCTGCTCCTCGAGATTGCCACCCTCCGGTTCCGGGCCGACGTGCGGTACGGCGGGTGCGGCACCGTGCGTCTTGCCGAAGGTGTGTCCGCCGGCAATCAAGGCGACCGTCTCTTCGTCGTTCATCGCCATGCGGCGGAAGGTCTCGCGGATGTCGCGTGCCGCCGCCACCGGATCGGGGTTGCCATTCGGGCCTTCCGGGTTCACGTAAATGAGACCCATCTGCACCGCCCCGAACGGATTCGCCAGCTGGCGCTCGCCGCTGTAGCGCTCGTCGCCGAGCCACGTCGCCTCGGATCCCCAGTTGACGTGCTCCGGTTCCCAGACGTCCTTGCGGCCGCCCGCAAAACCAAGGGTTTTGAAGCCCATCGACTCCAGAGCGACGTTGCCGGTGAGCACCATCAGGTCGGCCCATGAGATCTTCCTGCCGTACTTCTGCTTGATCGGCCACAGCAGCCGGCGGGCCTTATCGAGGTTGGCGTTGTCCGGCCAGCTGCCGAGGGGCGCAAAGCGCAGCTGCCCCGAGCCGGCACCGCCGCGACCGTCGTGGATGCGGTAGGTGCCGGCGGCGTGCCAGGCCATGCGGATGAAGAGCGGACCGTAGTGGCCGAAGTCTGCCGGCCACCAGTCCTGCGAGTCCGTCATCACCGCAGCGATGTCCTTCTTCACGGCAGCGAGATCGAGAGACTTGAATTCTTCGGCGTAGTTGAACGTCCCGCCCATCGGATCGCCGGCCGGGTGTCTCGTGTGGAGGGCGTTCAGGTTCAACTGACTCGGCCACCAGTCGCGGTTGGATCTGCCGCTGTGGGCGACGGCGGAGAACGGACACTTGCTTTCGTTTGCCATTGCTACGTTGACCTCTGCTCAGTTCGTAGTTCGTAGTTCCGTAGTTGGTAGTTCGGAGTCCTGCGTAGGACATCCCTTCAGGGATGCCGTGGAAGATCCTTGGCGAGGCACTCCGGGCAGCGACCCCAGTAGACGACTTCGGCCTCGTCGATCTGATATCCCTTGTCGTCGGCGGCCGTAAGACAGGGCGCGGAGCCGACCGCGCAGTCGATATCGATCATTTGTCCGCACGTCCGGCAGATCAGATGGTGATGGTTGTCACCGACGCGATCTTCGAACCGCGTGGGTGAACCCGCGGGCTGAATGCGCCGGATGAGACGCGCCTCTACCAGGACACTGAGCGCGTCGTAGACCGACTGGAGGGAGATCGCTCCGATCTCGCTCCGCACCGCCTCCGCCACTGAATCAGCCGTGACGTGCGGATGATTCGATACTGCCCGCAAGACGGCTATTCGCTGCGCTGTGACCTGGATGCCGTGTTGTCGGAGGAGCTCCGCCGCGGAGAGGGACACCCTGCTAGCCTATCAGATCTTTGAATCACTCCAAGATATGATGCTGTCGGCCCATTGCACTAAACCTACGCGGATCATCGCTGTGCACACTGGACTGTTGTGTCAGCCTGTGTCAGCTCATGTTATTTCTTTAATCCTGATTAATCCGACGGGAGCGCAGACCTTGCCTAAATTCGACATTCGCGAGTACGCCAGACAGGGGGCTCAAGCCCGCGCTGCGGAACTCGAAGCGGAACTCGCGCAAATCTATCGAGCCTTTCCCGACCTCCGCGGCGGCACGAGCCAGAGGCGCGCGGCCGGGCCCGCAAGACGTCGCCGGCGGAAACCGATGACCGCTGCCCAGAAGAAGGCCGTCAGCGCGCGCATGAAGAAGTACTGGGCCGCTCGCCGGAAGGCCCAGTCCTGACCCAACAGCACGTCAGCGGCGACGAGCGCGCGCGCGCGTGACGTCCCGGTAGCGGAAGCAGTCGACGAGATGATCGTTGACCATGCCGACTGCCTGCATGTGCGCATACATCACAGTTGACCCGACGAAGGCGAAGCCCCGGCGCTTGAGGTCCTTGCTGAATGCGTCCGACTCCTTTGACGTGGCGGGAATCTCCTTCATCGTCTTGCGGCGATTCACACGCGGCTGCCCGTTGACGAACCGCCAGCAATAGCTGTCGAAGCTGCCGAACTCCTCCTGCACGGCGAGAAACGCACGCGCGTTGCGCACAGCGGCTTCAATCTTCAACCGGTTGCGGATGATGGCGGGATTTGCGATCAGCCGTTCGATCCGCGGCTTCGTGAAGCGCGCCACGCGCTGTGGATCGAATTGGCTGAACGCGCGCCGGTATCCTTCGCGTTTCTTGAGCACGATGGCCCAGCTGAGTCCGGCCTGTGCCGCCTCGAGCACGAGGAACTCGAAATGCGTGCGATCGTCGTGGACGGGAAGACCCCACTCCCGATCGTGGTAGTCGAGCATCAGGGAATCGCCTGCCCGCACCCACGCGCATCGTATGATCTGTCCCGCTTCGCTCATAAGGTTCTTGTACAGATAATCTACGCCCAGGCCGCTCAACCGCGCGAGGCACTCATGAAACAGTTCCTCATCCTCCTCATTGTCCTGACATTCGCGCGCGCTGCCGCGGCTCAGAGCGCGGACGACTATCGCGGTGGATGGAGGACGGACAGCGGCGAAGCGCACACCTACGAATTCTCGATTCGGGGAACGACGGTCAGAGGCATTTACTGCACCTCTTGCGCCGACGCGACGACGCTCGCGTTCGTCGACGGGACCTTTGCATCAGATGGCATCACATTCGCGGTCACTTACGTCGACGCCAACGGCACCACCCGATACAAGGACAAGGCGGTCGCGAAGTTCAACCAGGGCCGCCTCATCGTGACCGGAACGAGCGGCGCGCGTGGCGGTGGCCGCTTCGAACGCGTGCTGATCAAGGATCCGCGTGGGCCTGATCCGATTCCGGCGATGGTGTCTGTGCTGCCCAAGGGCCCACCAATACCTGCAAACCCTGCGCGGCGTAACCCCGACGGCGCGGACGGCCTTCCCTACATCCAACCGGGCCCGTGGAAGGCGAAGTTGACCGAGAAGGACGTCGGAGTGTGGCTGGGATTCGGCGTCGGTGCGCCGAAACAGTTCTTCATCATCAAGAAAGTCGGCGACAGACTGCGTGGCATGGTGTGCGGCACCTGCGACAACCCGTACACGATGGCGGCACTCGACGATTTCCGGATCGACGGGGACACGGTGACGTTCAACATCCTTCACGAGGACTGGGGCGACGGCGAGATCCCGACCTTTTACAAGCACGTGACCGCACACATCGGCTGGAACGAAATGCGGTGCACCACGACCGCGGATCACATGCCGCCACCACCCCCTCCACGGCCGGGCGTCGTCCCGGGATTCTCACTGTAGGGGCCGATTGCGATCGAGGCCACATCCGGCAACGCCTGGGGTGAGTGGCCGCCGAAGAACACATCATCGCCGCGGTAGCACGTCGGCGAGCCTTGGCGTAGAGTGTTCGTGATGGGCCGGCCGCACCATCGTCGCGTCGTGCCGCTCGTTCTCCTGTGCAGCCTGATCGCGTCAGCCGGCTACACATACGCGCAGTTCGGGCCGCGCGGCTTTGGCGGCTTCGGCCTGGTGGGCGAACAAGGTGATGCGGCTGAGACGCCGCCGCGCCAGTGGCCCGACGGCTATGTCGCCGGATGTCACATGCTCTACACGAGCGTGCGTCGTGAAGCCAACGGTGCCGGCTGGCGGACGGACTACCCCCGGGCGCAGCGCCACCTCCTGCTGCGACTGTCCGAGCTCACCAAAACGCATGTCAGTTGGCGCGAGCCGAACGTGCCGCACGTCTGGCTGGTGGAGCTGACTGATAAGGCCCTCTTCGACTGCCCGTTTTTGATGGCATCCGACGTCGGCACCATCGGCATGTCAAACGAGGAAGCGGCCGCCCTAGGGTTGTACTTTGAGAAGGGCGGCTTTCTCTGGGTCGACGACTTCTGGGGCGAGGCAGCCTGGGAGCAGTGGACGACCGAGCTGGCAAAGGCACTGCCGCCTGACAAATACCCAGTTCAAGACGTACCGCTGACCGACCCGATCTTCCGGGCGATGTTCGAGGTCAAGGAAGTGCCGCAGGTGACCAGCATCCGCTTCTGGCGCAGCGTCGGCGGACAGACGACGTCGGAACGTGGAGCGGAGACGGCCGAACCCCACCTGCGCGGCATCCGCGACGCCCACGGCAGGCTCGTCGTCGTGATGACGCACAACACCGACATGTCCGATTCCTTCGAGCGCGAGGGAGACGACCCGCAGTTCTTCTATCAGTTCTCGCCGAAAGGGTATGCGCTCGGAATCAACATCCTGCTCTACGCGATGAGCCACTGAGCGAACGCGCCGGCCTTGAGCATGATTTACAGTGACGGCTATGATGCCGCCGCACCGGCACACATCGCATCAACTGCTGTTCGTCTCGACCGGCGCGACTTGACCAATGCAGCATGTCGGGATTCTTGCTCACAGCGCCGATGGCGCGGCATTGTGCTTTCTGGAAATGGTGCGCGACGCGTCACGGCAGCTGGGTGCGCACGAGCATCCCGAGATCACGCTCTCGATCCTGCCGATGGGACCGGTGCTCGAACAGTACGACCGCGGCGACCTGGTAGCCGTCAGGCAGCACCTGACGCGGACGGCTCACCGCCTGGCGGACGCCGGCTGCGACTTCTTCGTGTGCCCGGACAACACGGCACATATCGCTCTCGAGCTGCCGGACGAGCGGCTGCCGCTGCCCGGGCTGCACATTGCGGAGATCGTCGCCGCGCAGGCGAAGGCGGCCGGACACACCCGCGTCGGATTGCTGGGGACGAAATGGACGATGGACGGGCCTGTCTACCCCGCAGCATTCGCTCGCCACGGCATCAGCATGCAGACTCCTTCTTCCGCGGATCGCGCGCGGGTCGATGCGGTGATCTTCGACGAATTGTGCCAGGGTGTGCTGACGCAGGCATCGAGATCAGAGTACGTCCGCATTATCGAGATGCTGAAGCGCGAAGGCTGCGACGCGGTCGCTCTGAGCTGCACCGAAATTCCGTTACTGATCACCCCTGACGTGTCGCCGCTGCCGACGCTCGATTCGACACGGTTGCTCGCTCGTGCGGCCGTGGCGACGGCGCTCGGCCAGCGCACGCCTGCATGGCGTGGTGGGCCTTTTTAACGCGAGTACAGAACGAACGCCCCGTTCGTCTCGACCTCGCGCAGATGGAACGCCCTCACCACGAGCATCTCGAATATCGGACTCGTGCGCGTCCTGTCCACGACGACGAAGCCGATCCGTTTCTCCGCTGCGAAGGCCAGCCCTTGTTGCATCAGCGCCGTTTCCTCGTCTGCGGTCAGCGCCTGCTTCTCGCTCAGCTTTGCCAGCACGCGCGTGACCGGATTCGAGAGCACTTCGTCCACACGATGTCGCGGGATGCGGGAGAGATATCCGCCCATCAACGTCTTGCCGTGTGCCGTCTGATTGAACTCGTTTCTCGCGCTGAAGTCACCCAGCCGCGACACGCCGTCGGCAACGCCGAACGGGATTTCGAGGAGGACCGTTGCTGGTGGCGCGGCGGCGACGTACCGGTACAGTGGCGGTATCTCGGCCGAGTACAACGTCACGGGAGCGGGAAGCAGTTCACACGCCAGCGCTGCGCCCGCCACCGCGAGCAGCACGCGGCGCCGCTGCGGGTAGCGACGGCTCACGTCCCGCAGTGCGTCGGCGACGAGGATCGCGAAACACAGCGTAAAGAGGATCGCGAAACGCGCCGGCGTATGCACCAGGCCGACGAGCGGGACGTAGCGCAACACCGCCCACGGTCCCGGCACGTAGGTGTTGAGGCCCGCCACGTGCACGAACGGGCCGAGCGCGAAGAGCCCGAACGTTGCCGCGAGTCCTGCCCACCACCGCGATGGACGCCACCCGGCGCGCCAGGCCAGGAACATGATGCCCAAGGCGACATACGGGAGTGACGCCACATTTTCGATGTACGCCTGCGGCCGCTTGGTCAGCCATTCCGAAATGGCCGCCGGTGCGAGCGGATGATTCGGATTCGGCAGGACGAGCGCGAGCAGATCGATGCCCGAGGGACTGCTGCGCCAGAAGATCTTCGGCGTATCGAACTCGCCACGAGCGATACGGACAACTGTCGCGTACAACAGCGGCGACGCCAGGATGGCTGTCACGCCACCAGTAATCGCCGTCAGCCGTACGAAGCGCCACAGCTCCACAGCCGTCAGATCGACCACCTTCACCCGGAGTCGCCGCAGGATCTGCGCCACGGCCAACATCGTCAGCACCAGTACCGGGGTATATAACGTCCGCACCCCGATGACGCGGCCGGCGACCGTCAGGTCCCGGCCGCCGCTGATCGCAATGGCAGCGACGAGGACGGCTGCACCGAGCGTTGCCACGTGCAACAGGAGCGTCGCGATGCTGCGCCGTTCAGGCCGCCTCGGCCGGGCGTCGATCGACAGAACGCGGCTGACAACGAAGACCGCGCCGATCAGCAGGCAGAAGATCGCGTAGTAGACGTCGGTCATCGACGCCCAGGCGATCGTCGCGCCCAGCGCAACCGCGTCGCGCGGCCGCACGTGGCCCGCGGTTCGGACCAGCAGCATCAGGAAGATGGCAAGCGGAGCCGTGGCGACGAGGCTGAAATGACCTGTTCCGCGCGTGACGACGATCGGACTCCATCCGAACAACAACCCCGCTATCCAGGCGACGCCCGGGTCGCCCGTGACACGATGCGCGAGCAGGAACGTGCTGTAGGCACCGAGAACGACCATCACGAGATAGACAACGTTGAACGTCTCGACGACGCTGAGGACGCTGCGCAGTGGAACGGCAATCAGATCTGCGAACGTGGTGTAGTTGTGAAGGCTGAGATCGGTCTGCTGATCGGGGCCGAAGAGAGTATCGGTGAAGTACGGGAAGCTCCCCTCCTCAACGAGCTCGTGATGGAACACCCATTGATTCCAGACATACGCGCCGGTGTCGCCGCCCGGTCCGCCCGTCAGGCGTGTTTCCAGATGCAGCGGCAACGGCCACGAGAACGCAATCGCAACGGCGACATAGCCGAAAAGAACGACCGCGTGTGTCCGCCACGGTCGCGGCATTCAGAGAAGTCCCGCCAAGGCCTACATTATTACGCGCCGGATCGCGACTCTCCGAACCTGTGTCGGTTCTTTGCCGACATGAATCCTGTTCTTGAGAGCCGAAGCGCCGTGCTGATTCTTGCGGGCGAGCATACGGGCGCTGCCACCGTTACGGTACGCCTTCTGCTGACCCAAGCGACAGCTGTATGCCGACGCGCCCGTTTCCGCGGGTTTCTCGCTTGGTTGGTCGCCCCTCGCTCTTCGCGTCCACGACATTCCGCGTGTTTGCGTTCATCCTCGCGATGGCCGTGCCTGTCCGCGCGTGGGCGCAGGACCGCACTGATGTCGTCACGCTCGCAAACGGCGATCGCATTACCGGCGAGGTGCTGCGGATGGAACGCGGGCGCCTGGAATTCAAGACCGACGACGCGGGCACGCTCTACTTGGAGTGGGACAAGCTCATCAGCCTCGTCGCGAACCGCCAGGTGGAGGTGCTGACCAGCGACGGTCGTCGATTCCTCGGCACGCTGGTCTCCTCGACGAACCGCTCCATTGGGGTGGCGGGCGCCGACGGCGTCACCGCGCTGCAGATGTCCGACGTGTCGCTGATGGCTCCGATCGGCAGGAGCTTCTGGGCGAAGTTCGATGGCTCGATCGACGCCGGGTTCAGCTACACGCAGTCGAGCGGCATCGCGCAGCTCAATGCCAACTGGGATCAGATCTATCGCAAGCCGGCGTCGAGCATTCGCATGAGCGCCTCGCTGACACAAACGGTACAGCAGGATGAAGACTCGGAGGGCGACGATCGCGGATACGTGCAGGCCGCCTACCTGCACTATCCATGGCGCCACTGGTTCGTGACGGCGGGGACACGGTTCGAGACAAACCAGAGCCTGGGACTCGATCTGCGGTCACAGGTCGGCGGTGTCATCGGGCCACGGCTCATTAACAATCTTCACGCCCAGATGACCTTCGGCGCCGGCGCCGTGTTCAACGACGAGCGCGGCGTGGACGTCGAGCCGACGCAGAATCTGGAGGGACTGCTCGCGTTCCAGACGTCCTATTTCACCTACGACCGGCCGAAGACGAATCTCGACGTCAGCCTGCAGTATTACTCCAGCCTCACCGACCGGGGCCGGCGGCGCGTTCAACTCGACGCCGGCGTCAAGCGCGAACTCTGGAACGACTTCTTCGTCGGCCTCAACGTGTATGAAACCTTCGACAGCCGCCCGCCGAACCCCGACGCGAACCAGAACGACTTCGGCATCGCCGCTTCGATCGGGTGGACGTACTGACTCGGACTCGGCCTGGTGACGCAGGCCGCAGGGTCGTCGACTGGGCAACGGCGAAGAACCACCCGGCAGCCAGATGCTTCATTGCGCCAGGGGTTCGACTCGGTCGATCACCAGTACTTCGACCGGCGCTTTCACGGGCTCGAGCTTCACACCCAGTTGCTCCTGCAGCGCCGTGAGCAGCGGCGGCCCGTTCGGATCGACCCCCGGCGGCGGCGTACCGCCCCCACGCTGCGCGAGCGCGGCGGCAGTAAACGCCGACGGCGTGTAGGTCACGTCCACGTCGAAACGGCCGCTGAGGCCCGTGCGGTCGATCACCATTCGCCCGGGTGACGTGCCGATGTACGCCGCCAGCCCAGGCATGTCGAGACCACGCCACCAGCATGATGCTGACGACCACACCGACGACACGCGAGCGCGACGTTAACGCTTTCTCGTCCTGACGTGCGTGCCGCGTCCCGCGGGCAGGCGCCTGACCGACGCGCCGTTGTGGCATTCGGCGCATTGCAGCGGACGTCGGCAACCACTGACCGGTTGCCATCGCTCCTTCGTCCAGCGTTCACTCGTCCGGGTCGGTGCGTGCGTTGCGCACGCAACGTGCCCGCCCTTCGACCAATACAGGAGTGTCGCCGCCCTTCCCTGAGCGCGCCGCTTCACACTCCTTTTATCGGTTGCGGCGCATGGTCGCAACGTTTCCGGCGTTGCACGGTCTCGCCGTCAGCTGCGCGACGCGACGAGCTGGTTTATGTCTACTGACCGGTATTGCCGTCAAGATTTCACGTGCCGAGCGCCTGCGGCCACAGCAGTGCGTCTTCGACGACATGAGTGAGTGTTTCGGGAGACACCGGCTTGCGGAGGAAGAAGCGGAACTGATTCGGTTCCAGTTCGCGTGCATCCGAGCCTGTCACGATCACGACGGGGATGTCTCGCGTCTCAGGGTGCGCGCGCAGTTCGCGGTAGACATCGAGGCCACCGACAAGCGGCAGCAGAAGATCGAGGACGATCACATCCGGATGCTCGCCATCGAGGTAGCGCAGCGCGCTGACACCGTCTCTGGAGGTTGCCACGCGATAGCCGCACGCGGCCAGCGCATGGCGAAACATTTCGCGGATCTGCATGTCGTCCTCGACGACGAGGACGGTGGCGGTGCGTAGTGAAAGCATCGATCGGCCAGTCGAACGCCCAAAGGTAGCAAAGATAACTTCCATCCTTAAAGCTGAGGAGTAAGTGTAAGGTCGTACGACCGAAGGAATCGCCGCGATGCTAAAGCACTTTGCAGGTAAGAGCAGGCGGGGAACGGGTAGCCGCAATCAGTCCGGCACGTAGGCGATCATCATGCTCCGCAGCGCGGCATATTCGAAGTCCGATGCCTTGCCGAACTCCTTCTCGTATTCCTTGAGTGGATTTCGTGTGACCGCATCCTCAGGGCCCAGCCCCATGTTCAGGTAGCCGATCATCGTCGTGTACAGCTTCTGATACATGTCGCGGTGCTGCAGAATCTCCTTGCCGGTCATCAGGCGGCCGCTGGCGGCGACAACGCGAGTGTCGGGTTTCACCAGTGTGGCCAGCCGCTGCAGCGCCCGGACGCGGCCGCCCAGCCAGGCTCCGTTCTTGTAGTCGAGCAGCGGCCATTGATCGGGCGCCACTACTCCACCGGCCACCAGCAGGTTCAGCTTCGGAACGTTGACGAAGAGATCGCCGTCGGTGTGTGCCGCCGGCATGTAACCGTAGTTCACCTCCTGCCCCGGGAACTCGATGGAGCCGTCGAGGCGCACGGTCTTCGTCGGGCGGGCCGCTTCCGGCAGCGGCGCGACGCGTCCGCTGATGCCGATCGCCTGGTAGACCGTGTTGCTGAGCATCAGCTTCGTCTTCTCGTGCGCGACGATGACGCCACCGGCCTTGCCGACGGCTTCGTTGGCGCCGACCTGGTCGGGATGCCAGTGCGTATTGATCAGCGTGTGAATGCGGGTGGCACCGGTCGCCTTCTTGACAGCGTCGAGCAGCGCGTCGGCGTTGGCCGCGCGGCCACCGTCAACCATCAGCGCGCCTTCCGATCCAGCCAGCGCGACGACGTTGCCGCCGGCGCCCTGGAATAGCCATGCTCCGCCAAGATCGGTGGTCGTGATCCGTGGGCCGTTCTGTGCGAACGCGAGCGAGGGCAGCAGGACGCCGCCGACCGCGACGGCGCCGCTTTGAAGAAAGCGGCGTCGGGAGACGGAACGATCCGAACGACTCGAACGTTCCGAACGAGTCCTAAGGGCCACTGGTTCGCGACGAGCGCTTGTAGACCGGGTCGTGAACGGCGGTCTCGCCGAGCGGATAGATGTCCTCCCAGACACCCTGCGGCGGACCGAGCACCGGCCACACCGGGTTCTCGGCCAGCAGCTTCGTGGCGCCGAGCGAGCGGAGAAGATCGGCCTCCTCCTTGAAGAGCGGCGTCTGCAGCGCCATGAACGGCATGAAGCCGCGCGACTGCGTGTAGTCGAGCGCGGTCAGGCCGTCCTGATCGACGGCGTTCATATCGATCTGCATCGAGGCGAGGAGCTTGATCACTTCCTTCTGCCGCTTGCGCACCGCGTAGTGCAGCGCCGACCCGCCACGAATCTCCTGCGGGTGGTTCACCAGGGCGACGACATTGACGTCGGTGCCGGCTTTCTGCAGGAGCTTGATCATCTCGATCGCCTGATTCTCCGGTGCGCGCCCGGCGAGCACCGCGTGAATCGGTGTCTGCCGATCCGCCGTGTAGAGCGTCGCGTCGGCACCCTTGGCGAGCAGCAGCTTCACCACTTCCATGTCCGCGCTGTTGGCGGCACGGATGAGCGGCGTGGCGCCGCGTGTGTTGGTGTTACCCGACACGTTCGCCGGCACGAAGAACAGCTGCGCGTTCGGGTTGGCGCCGCGATCGAGCAGCAGCTTGACGATCGTCATGCCGTCGGTCTTGTTCACCGGATCGATGGGCCCCTTGCCGTTGTCGCGCCGGGTGTGCAGGCCGACTGCCGTGAAGAGCGGCGTTTCGCCGTAGATGTCCCACTGGTTGACGTCTGCACCAGCCTCGATCAGCCGCTTGGCGACGTCCCAGTTGGCGTTCATGATCGCGACCATCAGCGGCGAGACGCTGTCGGGATCGGGCAGGTTGATGTCGACGTTGTGCTTGAGCAGCACGTCCACGCACGCCAGGCAGTTCTCGCGCGCGGCGTAGAGCAGCGGCGTCAACCCGCCGCTATCCAGACTCTTCGGACGCCCTTCAGCCTGGATGTGACGCTGATAATTCCGATCGGTCGAGGCGGCGTTGAGGTCGGCGCCCTTCGAGATCAGCAGCTCCATCATCTCCGGGTGACGACGTGCTGACGCCCACATCAATGGCGTCTGACCGCCGAACTTTTCCCTCGGGTCAACCTTCGCACCGGCTTTCAGCAGCACCTGCGCCGCTTCTACGTTGCCCGTGCGGGCGACGGCGTGAAGCGCGGTCATCCCCTCGGGGTTCGGCGAGTCGGGGTCCGCGCCCGCCTCAATCAACACCTTGAGCATCTCGGTGTTGGCCACTTCGGCGGCGAGGCTCATCGGCGTCGCGCCGTAGTTGTTGGCGAGCGAAACCTTTGCGCCCATGCGCAGCAGACGCTTCACCGCGGCCACATCGTTGTTGAAGACCGCCCACTGCAGCGGCGTGCTGCCGTCGTCGTTGCGCTTGTTGGGATCGGCGGACGATCCCGGCCTGGCGGATCCGCCGCGAGCAGTTCCCGGACCGGGCGGGACCCGCCCTACCGAAGTCTGTGCCTTCGGGACGGGTTTCGGCGCAGAGGCTTTCGTCGTCTGTGCTTCGCCGAGCGTCGCTGTTGCCAGCAACGCTACGGCGACGATCGCGATCAGGCCTTCCGCCTGGCGGCGGAAGCCACGGTGTCTCATGGCGCGGCGGAAGCCACGCTGTGCTGAGGTGTTCACGCTCACACTTCCACGAAGACGCCCTTGTTGTCGGCAAACTTCTCGTAGTCAGCCGCCGGCACTCCCGCACGATTCAGCATGGTGACCAGGATGTTCGCGTGCGGCGTGTCCTGCGGGAAGTGCAGATGCTGGTTACCCTTCACGCCCCCGCCTCTGCCGATCAGCGCCTGCGGCAGCGGGTCGTTGTTGTGCGCATCGCTGTTGGCCATGTTGCTGCCGAAGAGGATGAGCGAATCGTCCAGCACCGACTTGTTGCCCTCGCGCATGTCGGCCAGACGCTTGACGAACTTCGCGAACACGGCGGTGTGGTAGTTCTGAATCTTCCGCAGGTTGGCGACGCGATCCGGGAATCCACCCCAGTGCGACGTCGGATGGAATGCCTCATGGACGTCCAGGTTCGGATACGTCCGCATGCTCGCTTCTTCGACCATCTTCAGCGTGGCCACCCGGGTGCGATTGGTCTGGAACGACAGCGCGATCATCTCGAACTGAATGCCCAGCAGCTCGCCGAAGTCCTCCGGCGGTCCGAGCGGCGCACCCGGCAGCTCACCGAGTGATTTCGCGTTTTCCTCGAGCTTCTGCACGCGTTTCTCGATCTCGCGGACCGAATCGAGGTACTCATTCACGCGCGCGCGATCGCCGGCATCGAGCTTGGCGTTGAGCGTCGCCGACGACTCGAGCACGTAGTCGAGCAGGCTGCCCGTGGTGCTGAGAATCGCCTGGCGCTCTTCGTTGGTATCGCCCTGGCCGAACATGCTGTAGAACGCCTTGCGCGGATTGCTCTCCATCGGCAGCGCCTGCGTCGCCGTCCGGAATGAAATCATCCCGCCCGGTTCACCGCACAGTTCGAGCGACGGCAGCGGCGTGTCCTTCCCCAGGTGCCTGGCCGCAATCTGATCGACCGTCACGCCGATGCCGGTCCTGGCATTCCGCTGACGCGGCGCCACACAGTTCAGCCACGTCTCCTCGATAATCCCGTGCGGGCTGGAACTCTCGCCACCTTTGTTGCGCAGACCGCTCACCACCGTCACGTACTCGCGGTGCGGCTCGAGCGGCTTGAGGATGAACGGGAACTCGAAGTCGCGTCCAACCGTCGACGGCTGCCATTCGTCCTGAAGCGCGCCGTGCGGGAAGTAGACGAAGCCGAGGCGCGGATGCGGGGCCGCGGCGGTCTGCGCGAACGCAGTGCTCGCCGGAATCATCGCATCGAGCAGCGGCAGCGCGATGGTCGCGCCCGCGCCTTTGAGGATCGTTCTCCGCGACAGATGCTTCTTGAACACGAACATGAGCAGTCTCTCCTGTCATGGCACCCCGGACGGGTGCCCTCCGTGGCCAACCCAGGCCACTTAATCGTCAGTTCGATGCCGTCCTCAGAACCCGGTCCACGTTCTCCCCTTCCCTCTTCCGGAATGCATCGCTCGAGACGACGCCAAGGACGAGGGACTTGAAGCGGAAGTCATCGGCGGCCGCTCGCGTGACGATGCGGCGGACCGTCGGCATGTCGCGATAGTCGAGGCTGCGACCGAGCGCGTAGGTCATCAGGTTTTCCGTCAGCGCGTGCACGAACTGGTGATCGGGCCGTTCGGCGAGCTGGCGGCGAAGATCTTCAGGTCCGGCGATCTTCGTCCCGTCCGGCAGCTGACCGGCGGTATCGATCGGTCCGAGTGTATCGGGGTCGTTGGCGCGGTACTGCCCGATTGCGTTGTAGTTCTCGAGCGCGAACCCGAGCGGATCCATCACGCCGTGACAGGCAAAGCAGGTCGGATTCGTCCGATGCTGTTCGAGACGCGCCCGCAGCGTTCGCGCCGGCTCGCCGCGTTTGTTTTCCGGCAGCGACGGGACGTCTTTCGGCGGCTCGGGCGGCGGCGCACCAAGCAGGCGATCCAGGATCCAGGCCCCGCGCAGTACCGGCGACGTGCGATTGGGATATGCGGTCAGCATGAGAATCGCGGCCTTGCCGAGCAGGCCGTACCGTTTGGTGTCGGTCAACGTCACGCGACGGAAACTCGGGCCCTTGACCGTCTCGTTCCCGTAGAGCATCGCCAGCCGCTCGTTGAGGAACGTGTGATCCGCCGTGAGCAGATCCATCACGCTGCTGTCGCTGCGCAGCACGCTGTCGATGAACAGCCGCAGCTCCTCTTTCATCAATGCGCGGGCGTCGAGCAAGCCGGCGGCATACGGGAACTGCGCACGGTCGGGCGTAATCTCATCGAGCTTCGAGAGGTGCAGCCACTGGAAGGCGAAATCGGCGCTCAGCGACTCTGCACGGGGGTCGGCCAGCATTCGCGTAACCTGCGCCGCCAGCACGTCGGGCTTGCTGAGGCGCGACGTCGCGGCGAGCGTCAGCAGCTCATCATCCGGGATGCTGCTCCAGAGGAAGAACGACAGACGCGAGGCCAGCTCGACGTCATTCAGCGTCCGCGTCCCGCCGGTCGGGTTGCCGGCTTCGGCGCGGTAGAGGAAATGCGGGCTGGCGAGGATCGCGCTCAGCGCGTCTTTGACGCCGCCCTCGAAGCCACCCGTGGCGGACCCTGACTTGTAGAACGCCATCAGCGGCGCGACGTCTTCCTGCGTCACCGGACGGCGGAAGGCCCGCCGGGCGAGGTTCTCGACGATCTTCAATGCGCAGCCAGACTCCTGCGCCGGAGAAGCGGGTGTACAAATGAAGATCTTTGCGCGGCTCGCCGACTGGCTCATGCCGGTGACCGTGAGCGGGCCGCGAATCTGCAGCGCGTGCACGGCCTGGATGCGTTCCTGACCGCCTTCGAGCGCGGCCGTGCGCGTGCGCTCGTCGCTTTCGGCGAAACTGCGCTGCACGAACGTCACGGCCAGCTTGTGCTGCCCTTGCGGCGCCTTGAAACGGATCTTCCGCAGGCGGCTGTTGATCTCTTCAACCGCCGGATCCAGCCGCTGGTCGATTGCTTTGTGATCCTTCTCGCCGCCGATGTTGGTGCGATAGATCTCTTTACCGTCGAGGAGCACGACCACCGTGTTCTCGAACTCCATCCGCGGCACTTCACGCGCCATCGCCATGTCGCCGATTGTCAGCTCGTACTCGCCGTCGACCGGGAACGGATGTTCGACGATCATGCCGCCGCGCGTGCCGAAGGGCATGCCCTCGAGACGATGCTGCTGGCGGCCGGTGCCGGGCGCGCCCTGCGGCGGCAGCGAAATCACCATGTTGGCCGGATCGCCGTAGGTCGTCGTCTCGGCCGGTGCCTTGCGGTTGCCGACCGCTTCGAGCGCGACCGCACGCGCAGCGTAGACGTATTGATCGACGAAGTTCGGTGAGACCTGCAGGGTCGCCGCGTCGTTGTCGAAGTAACCCTTGACATTGTCGTCGGGCAGCAGCTTCTTCGCTTCGATGTCGAGGGCAATCAGATCGCGGATGGCGTTCTGGTATTCGCGGCGATTGAGCCGGCGCAACGGCACGCGGCCCGGGGCTGCCTCAACGCTCCTGGCGTCGATCTCGTTTTCCAGCCAGGAGACGAAGGCCGCCGCGGACTTGCTGTCCGGGCGCCGCTGGCCAGCCGGTGGCATCAGGCCGCCGCGCAGCTTGCGGATCACTTTCTCGGCGATTTCGGCGTGTTCCCCGCCGTCAAAACTGATGCCCTGCAGCACCAGACCGCCGGCCTTGCCACGCTCGCTGTGACAGCCGATGCAGTATTGATTCACCAGCGCCGCCGGGCTGCTTGTTTGCGCGCCGGGTGATGGCGTCGCAGAAGGCGGCGATGGAGCCGCTGTTTGTGCCTGCCCTTCCGCCATGCGTCCGCCCGCCACCACCACATAAAGCAGCACCGCGACGGAAGTGACTCCGGTCCTGAGGCCTCGTCTCATCGTTTAGTTACACCGGTCCCTTCGGAAGTCTAGACCCCCTGATGCGCGAGATCAACGCTAAATGTTGTGCCCGTTGAACTTGGGGATATGGCTGTATGTCTCGTGGGTACGCACGTTTGCGTTGAATCAAGGCGCCCTTGAAAGGGCGCCCTACGTGATTACGCCTCGGACTGTGGGAGGACGAAATCGTCTTCGGCCGACGCGTCCATCTCAGGAGCACTCGTCGCGGCCGGCGCGGCGCGCCGGGGTCGCTTTGCCGCGCGCTTCTTCTTTGGCGCCGGTCTCGGCTGTTTCGCGACAGCCACGGCGCGCGCCACCTTCGCCGCGCGCTTCGGCGCTGACGCTGCTACCTCGGCCGGGGACTCCTGGTCACCTTTGCGCTTCGCCGTTTTACCTTCCGCCTTCTTGACGTGAGCCGCGGCCTTGCTGAACGCCTTGCGCGCGGCGACGGCTGCGTGTCGCGCCTTGCGCGCTTCCTTGCGCGCCTCTTTCGATTCTCGCTTGGCCTGTTTCAACGCCTTCTTGGCATTCCGTGCGCGTTCCTTGGCGGCAGTGGCGGCGCGCTCCGTTGATGCCTGATCACGCTTGAGCGCTTCTACTCGCGCTTTTGCCTTGCGCACCGCTGAATCGACGTCACTCATCCCACCCTCCTCCGCATTTACGGCACCTCAATCTTCAGCTCTGCGCCGTACAACATCGTCCGGTCGTCGTCCTGCGCCGCCCAGGTCAGCAGCGCAGCGCTGCTCTTCTCTACCTTGGCGTCGTGCACGACACGACCGTTAACTGTGACCTTGACGGGCTTTGAAAAGTCGACAGCGTCCGGCGACAGCAGCAGCGTGAAGCCACGCACGCCGCGCGTCTCGACGTCGAAGCTGTTCCCCTGCCGCCGCGCGTCGACGCGGCCCGACGGCTTCGACCGCGGAAACAACGTGCGCGGGCGCCCGCCGGCGTCGAAGCGGTTGACGTCTGGCAGCGTGCGGTCCGACCCGCGCGTGCCGAGCTGCGTGATCAGGAGCCAACGGAACCTGTTGTAGCGATCGGTGCGCTCGGTCTCCCACGAAATCCGCTCGGGGTGCGCGACGCGCGTGTGCGCAGCGAGAAACCGCTCGTACCCCGTCCGCTCCTCGGGCCACCAGCTCACGTCGTGGCCGGCGTTCGGGTAGACCTGGAAATCGACAGACACGCCCCCGCGCCTGAACATCTCGATGAACGGCGCGACCGAATCAGCCGGATACAGCGGGTCGCGGCCGCCATTCACCGCGTGCATCGCGCAGTTCACGAGATTCGACGAAAACAGCTCCCCATCCGCTCCGGTGTCGGGATTGGCGAGCACGAGCGGATGGCCGTTGAGCGGCATGCACGCCGCCCATGGACTTGCGGCACGCATGGCGAGGAAGTAGACGCCAGTGCCACCGTCAGAGATGCCGGTGATGTAGGTGCGCGACTCGTCGACGTTGTACTCGTGCTTGACGCGCTCGACGAGACGCATGATGTTGTCGACCTGCGGCGCCGTCCACCACTCTGTGCCCGCCCACGCGCGCGGGTGGATCACGATCTCTCCGTCGATCGGCGTCCGATTCGTCAGCGGCCGCGGCGGCGGCCCCGCCGCAGGTGGCGCCTCGCGCCCGACACCACCGTGGAGCGACACGCGCAGCGGCCACGCCCGCGCCGGATCGTAGTTCGCCGGAATGTCCACCACGTTGTCGAGAGTCGTGCCGAAGCTTTGTGCAGGAAGTGAAACGCGGCCGGTCCGCGCCTTCCCGTAGCTGCGGCCTGCCTTCAGCCGCGGTGCCAGTTCGTCGTAGCTGACGCCCGACGTGAGGATCTGCTGTGTCGCTGTGCGTATTTCTCCTGGCGTCGCCGCCGACCAGAACGCCTGCAGTCTCGCGTCCAGCGGGCCGGTAGTCAATTGCTCGGCGCGTGCAACCACCAGCACGGCGGTCAGCATCGTCGCCGCCGCAACAATCAGGGCCGTAGGGAAGCGCACGCCGCATATCTTAGTGCCAGCGCGTATTTCCTTTCATATCAGCCAATGATCCGGTGATCCCCCATCCCGTGCGGCGACCCAGACGAATGTGTCCGCCGTCGTACTTCGACACGACAAGCGGCCGCGCGCCGCACAGCTCGTGCGCGCGGACTTCTGAACGGCCGATTAGATCAGTCCCACGAGGCGATGAAGAAATAGACATTCGTCGGCTTGTCCCCATCGACGAGGGCAGGATCCGCCTGGAGCTGGCGCACCTTGTCCAGGGTCTTCGCGGCGGCGATCTGATTCCACGCCGCCAGATTCCTGACGCGAATGTTGACGGTGTTGAACCAGCCGCCGCGGCGCTCGGTCACGATATGGCTGTGGGCGACCGGCGGCGCGGACGGGAGACCGCCAACTCGCGACAGGTCGATCATCCCCGGATGATTGAGACACGCGCTTCCGGCGGCGCAGGCGAGGGTCGTCGGGTCGGGAGAGATTCCAGCCGCCGCAATCGCGTAGATCGTTGGAAATGGCCCCGCAGGGCGGGGCGTTACCTGTGGCGCGGCACCGACCTCGCAGCTCGTCGGGGCCTCACTGGCGGGCGGTTCCGCACAGAAGAAGGCCTTCACGTAGTGCAGACTGACGGTTTTGCCCTCAAACCAACCGTCGATCCTGCCCGGATTCGCGGCGTGATCGGCCTTTGCTGCCGACGCGTGCTCTGATCCGTGCTGGCTCGCGACCGGGGCGGTCGAATCAAATCGAACACGGTCGGAAGACGGCACACCGGTGGGACTCGTCGGCGCCGAGCAGGCCGCGACGAGGACCACCGCTCCTGCAAGCATGAACCTGGACATGTGACCTCCTGCTCTCTCGCGTGTATGACTCCGGCAACGTGCCCATGACCGTTCACACACGGCACGGCGTGTTGCCGGTTCTAGGCGTATAAACGTCAGCGAAGGGGAAACAGGACAGCAGGAGTTCGGCGTCGCAACGGGCCGGTCAGAGAATCTGGAAGAAACCTCAGCAGCCGAGGGAGATTCTGCGTCTCGATCGCCTGCCGCGGCCCGCGGTTGCCACCAACTGCACGGGCCGCTGCATTGCTCTATCTCGGGGTGCGAGACAAGGGGGCGGGCGTAATCACTAATTACATCCAACCTTTAACTAGTGCGCCCAGCGCCCCCGTCTCGTTCCTGAACAGACCTCACCGAAGAGTCACGAACAGGGATCCAGTCAGTTGCCGCCAGCCGCTGTCAACACGTCGGCTCGTGTCAGCGGACGATCGGGGTTCGGCGGGTGCGCCGGAATGAACGTGTTGAAATCCAGCTTCGCCTGATTCAGCGCCTGCATGAGCGACTTCACAGTGGCAACCTGGTTGGGATTCGGGTTGACAACGGTGATGTCGGCCGTCCACAGAACCTTCTCCGCTGGCAGGTAGACGGCGTACATCCCGTCGCTGTGCTCGTTCGGGATGTGGTGAAGCTCGACGACCTTGCCGTTGGTCCCCTTCCGCACGTCGCGATCACCCACCCCCTGCACGACGTCGGTCCGCCGGTTCGTCACCTTTGAAAGGCTGTCGCCGGTCAACGTCCGCGGACCGGCAAGCAGCCGCTCCAGGACCTGCTCGTTATTGCGGTGCGTCAGGATCGTGGCGCCCTCCGCGGCCGCAGCGGCCAGCCCGCTCGCATGATCGAAGTGCGGATGTGAGTTGACGACGAAGCGAACGGGCTTGCCGGGGATTGCCTGCTTCGCGGCAGCCATGACAGCGAGGCCTCGCGCGTCGCTGCCGCCGCTCTCGACCACCAGCACATGGTCGCCCATGTCGACCGCCAGCGAGACATAGTTGCCGCCAATCTTGAAAACGCCGTCGCCAATCTTGTCCACGGGTGTCTGTGCCTGCTGGCCAGCACCGGCTCCACCGGCAGGCGGTGCGGGTGCGGGGGGACCGGCGGCGGGGGCCGCGCCCGGACCTCCCGGTCCGCCGCCGCGGGCCGGGGGTGGCGGCGGGGTCAGCAGCTCCGTGAGGTTCGCCGGATTCGGCGTCGCTGCCGCAATGGTCGCCTCGAACGTCGGCATTCCGGCCTGACGCTGCACGATGCGGGTGGGAACCTGAACGCCATTCATGTTCTGGTAGTTCGAGTACTCGAATTCGATCGGCAGATCGCCAACGACGGCGTGCTCGACGTGAGTCTCAACTTTCGTGACCAGGTTCTGGTTGTTCAGGTATCCGGTCACGCGATACGGCTGCCCTGAGGGCGACTTCAAATTCGCTGGCGAATACGACAGCACCGTCTGGCCGCCCTGCGACTTCTGGCTGAAGGAGCTGTCGTTGACTGCCGCAGCCGCACCCTTCAGGAATCCCCAGGGCGTCGTCGCGATGTTCAGCGCCTGATTCCAGTTCGTGTCGCGCTGCTGGCCGGTGATGTTCTGGTTGAACACACCCGGCATCGGCGGCGGCGTGCCCGGAACCGCTGGCGGCTGAGTCGGCCCTGTGGCGCGTGACACGAGCGCGGCAGGCGTCGCCGCCGGTCCGAAGTTGATCGTGCGCGTGTATTGCGTAATCTGCGTGACGTTCACCGGCGCCATCGGGTTGCCGATGCTCTTGCTCTGGCCGAACGCGCCGTTTCGTGCGGTGCCCGAGTAGGTGATGGCGTTGAGATTGTCCGCGCCCATCGCCTTGGATGCGGCGGCGACGACAGCACCGGCGTTCTGTGCGGCTGCGGTCGTCCACGACAGTGTGACGAACAGCGCGGCGGCGGTGAGGGTTCTGAGCGCCATGGCTACCTCCAGACTGCGTTTGTTGCGGTCAGTTGCTTGGCGGTATACGGTCTGCCGCGCCGGCCCGTTTACTGCCCTGGCAACGGTCGCATCCAAACACCCTTCCTGCGGCAACTAAAGGATCAAGGAGAACCGAAATGAGAAACCTCATGCTGGCCGCCTTGCTGCTCGCCGCACCGTCCGCCGGGTTCGGGCAGACGGCCGATGAGATCGTCAACGCCAATATCCATGCGTCTGGTGGCGAGGCGTCAATTGCGCGAATCCAGAACTTCACGAGCAAAGGGCGCGTAACCATCGAGAGTCCCCTCTTCGGCAAGCTCGAAGGAACGTTGGAGTTCGTGGCGGTACCGGGTCGCGGGTATTACGAGCGCGCTGTGCTTGGGCCGATCGAACAGATCAAGGGGTGGGACGGCACCAATGGATGGGAGCAGGGGCCGAACGGCTTCAGGACGCTCGAAGGCTTCGAGCTCGACGTGATGAAGGTGCAGTCGTTTGTGAACCCGTTTGTCGCGCAACGGATCCTGGCACCGGCAGGCCTGCGCTACGAGCGGCTCGACGACGCGCAGGTAGGCGGCAGGCCGCATTACGTCCTCACCGTCAGGACCGCGACCGGGCCGACGGCGACGATGTTCATCGATCGCGAAACGAAACTGGTGACGCGCAGCAGAATGACCGTGTCGATCCCGAACGTGGGCGAGACGACGATCGTGACCGACGTCGGCCACTACAAACCGGTTGCCGGTGTCATGCTGGCGACTACCATGGCGCAGGTGGCCGAGGGACTCGCCACGACGAACGTGCTCCTCGACGACAGGGCCGTCAACACGCCCGTGGACGCAAAGATCTTCGCCGCACCGTGAGAGGTTCGACATGAACGCTGATGGTGCCTTTCTCGCTTGGACGGCGCTCGCGATCTTCATTCCGCTGACGCTCAGTTGGATGGTCCCCGCTGTCTATCGCACCTGGGCCGACCATCGCTCGCGCAGGCAGGCGCTCGACGTGCTGCGCGTGTACGCCGAGAAAGGTCAGGAGCCACCCGCATCGGTGACCGCGGCGATTGCAGCCGTTGCTGCGTCCGACGCGCCTGTCGTCGCCGGTGCACCCCCTCCGGGCGCCTTTTCGAGACCGACGCGCGAGAATCACCTGGCCCACCTGGCGGGCAGCGTTGTCTGTGGACTCGGAGCGGCAGCGATTGCCTGGTGGCGAATGCCAGCTAATGGCGAGCCGGGGCCGCTCGTGCTCTGGGCCGTCGTCATCGC
>Ga0111538_10003098_pt1 | contig 23259 bp, 20 predicted proteins | sample SoiMethybrSBSTD1_FD_79669 | JGI IMG/M metagenome (GOLD analysis project Ga0111538, IMG submission 79669) | Bulk soil microbial communities from a Populus tree surrounding site in Tennessee, USA - Soil MetaG P. TD hybrid SBSTD1 (version 2)... | ecosystem: Environmental > Terrestrial > Soil >...
CGGATGTTCTCGTCGATCTGAAACGAGACCTCCGTGTCCGGGAAGCGACGCAAGCGAGCCTGGCCGAGCGGAATGCCCAGGAAGTCGGCGATGTCCTTCGTCAGCTGCGGATGGGCGCTGCCGGAAAAGATCTTGAGGTCGCCAGATCCCGTTGCCATCAGTCCTGCACCGCTAAGCGGCGGTCGTTTCATGCCTCTTCTCGAGCCTGTTTTTCAGCCTCCACATGGCCGCCAGCCGAAGCGCGCCGCCGAGAGCGTTGGCGCGCGAAGACTGGTTGGGGCGGAAGGATTCGAACCTTCGAATACGGGATCCAAAGACCCGCGCCTTACCACTTGGCCACGCCCCAGTTTGTCGTGGATCTGGAGGAAATCGCCCGCCCGGGGTTGCGGAATCTCCTAGTGTAGACGACGTTTCCGCGATTCGGCAAATCCCGGGCCTACAGACCGTCCGCCCAGCGCAGCACCTTGTCCATCGTCTGCAACCGTGCGAGCAGTCGATTCTCGGCCAAACGCCGGCGCAGACGGCGCACAGCGCGGCTGTAAGGGACGGGTGAAAGATAGTGACGGACGCGCGTGTGAGATCTGAGTGCGTTCAGGGTGCGCGCGGCCTCGCTTTCAAGTCCGGCTGGAGGCCGTTCGTCGTCATCGTCCCGGCGGAACACGCAGACGACATTTCCGCGGTCAGAGGTGTAGCGCGTCTCCATGTGCCGCAAGCCCGCGCGCTGGCCCAGGGCCGCCAGCGTGCCGCCGGTGAAGTGGTACAGATGGGCGTAGTGATACTGGTGCGACGGTGCCTGCACGCACGCCGCAATGTTCGGGACTTCGACGACGAGATAACCACCCGTTTTCATCCATCGCCGAACGGTCATGAGAACCGCGAGCGGATCGGGAACGTGTTCCAACGCGTGAAACATGGTCACCAGATCCTGCGAGGCGTCGGAGACGTTCGCCGCATCAACCGCTGCAGCCTGCACCGGCACGCGCAGCACAGTCCGCGCAAAATGTGCGAAGTCCGCGCCCGGTTCCAGACCGGACGCGTCGACGCCCGTCCGCCGCATCACGTACAGAAGTTCGCCGGCGCCTGACCCGACGTCGAGCATCCGTGGAGGCTCGAAGGGGACGTCGTGAGTGTGCGGCACCGTGGACGGCAGGTACGTCACCAGCCTCCGTTTGCGACTGGCCGCGCCGAGGAATCCACGGATGACCTTTCGCAACGGCGGCGTGCTCTGCCCTTTGTAGTCGGCGCGATAGGTCGTTTCGTAATACGCGTTCATGTCCGCAACCGACGGACGCGGATTCGTCCAGACGAGACCACACGTCCGGCACAAGACCGTTCGCAGCGGCAGCCCGTCGCGGTCGCGCGTGCCGACGACGACGTAGTTGCTACCGCCACAGAGGTTGCAGGGCGCCTCTTCGCGTGCCGCCGGCCTGTCGCGCCGGGACCCGGAACGCGCGGAAGCGGGCCTTACTTCGCGGGACATCGATTGGTAATGACGAGAATCTCTGGCGGCGAATGTCGCTCGAGCAGCGTGCGCAGACGCACGTCAGCGGTCGCGTGCCGCGCGACGACGCACGTTTCCACGCCGAAGTCGTTCTTCAGTCCTTCATAGCGGTCGGCGGCAATGACCGCGAACACGCGCCGGGGGGAGCGAATCTGGTTCGCAAACACCTCCGGATCGAATGAGATGTCGATGTGGCGCCGCAGGTAGAACACCATGCTCGGCAACGCGACGTCGAAATGGGCGATCACATCGTCCGGCCCGGCCTGCCGGCGAATCACCTCGGCCAGCGGAACGACGGGCTTGTATCGCTCGAACGCCGGCAGCGTGCGAACCGCCAGAAGCCAGTTGAATGCGATGAAGACCACCAGCACGGCACAAACCGCCGCTCGATATCGGCGCCACCAGGGCACCACCGTGACAACGATTCCGCCGATGATGGCGATGAGCGCTGACGTCTGTGCGCCATCGGTCGCATAGACCGTGCGCTCTCCGCCAAAAATGAACATCATGCCGGCACCAAGGGACACCATGGCGATGCCGAGAAGCGTCAGCGTAATCGTCAGCAGCCTGTCGAATCGCGTGGCGTTCCAGGCACGAGCAATGAAGTCGGCCCCCAGTGCGGCAACTGCCGTGACGATAGGGAAGATATAGAGGTCCTGCTTGGTTTGCGACAGCGAGAAGAAGACCACCGTCACCGCAATCCAGAGCAGCAGGAGGGTTCGGATCCGGCGGGCGTCCGCTTCGGCTGGATTGTGTGCGTCACGCCGCCAGGCGACGATCGCTGCCGGCAGACACAGCGACCAGGGCAGCGTGTCGGGGACGACAACCCGCAGGTAGAACAACGGTCCGCGCGCCTGGACGCCCACCGTTTCCGTAAAACGACCGACATTTTCGCCAATGAAGAAGCCCGTGATGTGCGTCCAGCCGTTCTGGAGATACAGCGCGACGTACCATGGCGCCGCAATCGCGAGAGCGATCAGCGTGCCTCCGGGCAGCATCATGTCCCGCAGGCGACCGAGCTCGCGGTGCACCGCAAGGTAGGCGACGAACACCAGAAACGGAATGACCGCGGCGACCGGGCCCTTCGTCAGCACGCCGAGCCCGACCGAGACATACATCAGGACGAGAAACAGCCGGCGCCGCGCCGGATAACGCTCCGCCAGCACGAAGAAGAGCAGCGTCAGCGTCATCATCGCCGTCACTGCCATATCCACGAAGATGCGACGGCTGAACATGAAGAAGCGTGGTCCGACCGCCAGGCCGAGCGCCGCCAGCAGCGGCGCCAACGCATCGGTCGACGCCGCGCGGCCGATGAACCACACCGCGACAATCATCAGCATCGCCGCGCCGGCGATGGCGACACGCTCGACGGCCACCGACACGCCGAACAGACGGTAGAGGCCGGCCACGACCCAGTAGCTGAGAACGGGCTTGTTGAAACGCGGTTCGTAGTTGAACGACGGGTTGACGTAGTCGCCGCTCTCGATCATCTCGCGCGGCGTTTCCACGTAGTACGCCTCGTTGGCGTCCCAGATCGACGCGTCGCCCAGCTTGACGAAGAACGGCAGGACAGCTGCGGCGAGCAGCAGCAGGAGAAGTGGCTTCACGATGCTCCAGGGTCCGGCTGAAGCCGGACACCACGATTGGCGTTCACGCAGCGGGGCGGCGGACGGCCGGGCGGCTGCGCCGCGCGTACTCGCCGCGGTCGAGCGATTCAGTCAACAGCACGCGCCAGCCGGATCCCGACAGCCGCTCGACAGCCGACAGCGCGTCGCCGCGCTTCTGGAACAGGCCGAACACCGCTGACCCGCTCCCGGACATCGCCGCCGCGAGCGCACCGGCGCGGCGCAACGCCGTCCGCATCTGGTCGATCTCCGGATGATGGCGGGCGATCGGCGCCTCCAGGTCGTTGATCATCTGCGCCGCACGCGACGGCCACGGTCCCGGCACGTGCTGCGCCTCGCGCGAGCCGACGCCGCGCGCGAGGTCGCGTTCCGAGTCGTACCAGCTGTAGGCGTCGGCGGTGGAAACGCCGAAGCCCGGCACGAGCAGGACGATCCAGTGGCGCGGCAGGTCGGCCAGCGGATACACCTCGTCGCCACGTCCCAGCCCAAGCGCGGTGCCACCGGAGAGGAAGAACGGGACGTCGGCGCCGAGTGTGGCCGCAACGTCGGTCAACTGCGGCGGACGCACCGGCACATTCCAGAGACGCGCCAGGCCGATCAGCGCGGCCGCCGCATCGCCGCTTCCTCCGCCCAGACCCGCCTGCAGCGGTATCTGTTTCTGCAGCCGGATCAGCACGTCGCGCACCGAACCCGCACGACGGAGCGCACGCCACAGCGCCTGGGCGGCGCGCCAGACCAGATTGGCATCGTCGAGCGGCACGCCGGCGGCGTCGCACTCGATCGCGAACGGGCCTTCGCGCGGAACGCACTCGAGCACGTCGTGCAGCGCAATGCTCTGAAAGACGGTGCGCAGCTCGTGATAGCCGTCGGGCCGTGGTCCGAGCACACGGAGGTCGAGATTGATCTTGCCGTGCGCGCGGACGGTTACGGTCGAATGCATCGATGATCAAAAGATCGATGAACGGATGATTTGACTTGAGATGGACACATTAAATCATTCGTTGATCGTTCATTCGATCATCGATGTATGTATTCGTTCATCGACAGTAATCAGCGTCGCACCCGTATCTCGAACAGCGACGGCCACAGCTTGCCGGTGACGAACAGGCGCTTGCGCGACGCATCGTAGGCGATCCCGTTCAGCACGGCATCACCTGACACGGACGCGCGCGCGAGCAGTCCGGCAAGGTTGATCCAGCCGGTGACGCGGCCCGTTGCCGGCGCGATGATGGCAATCCGATCGGTCATCCAGACGTTGGCGTAGACCTGACCGTCGATGAACTCGAGCTCGTTCAGATCGCGAACCGGCCTGTCGCCATCCACGACCGGGATCTGCCCGGTCACGGCGAACGTCTGCGGATCGAGAAACCGGAGCGTCGCTGATCCGTCGCTCATAATCAGGCGGCGATCGTCGCGAGCGAGCCCCCAGCCCTCACCGGCGTAGCTGAACGTCCGCGCCGGCTTGAATGTCGCCAGGTCGTAGACGAAGCCGATATTGGTGTTCCATGTGAGCTGGACGAGCCGTGTCCCCCAGTCGGTCAACCCCTCGGCGAAGTAACGGGCGTCGACGCTGGTCTGCTGCAGCACCTTGCCCGTTTCGAGCTGCACTTTCCGCAGCGACGAACGGCCGTTCAACCCGGTGCTCTCGTAGAGCACGCCGTCACGATACAGCAGCCCCTGTGTGAAGGCGCCCCGATCGTGGGGGTAGACGTTGACGACCTCGTATCCGAACACCGGCGCCGGTGCACTCTTCTGCGCACGCAGCGGGGTGATCGCGCTGACGAAGATGGCGAGAACGGCGGCGAAGCAGCGTGCCTGCCCGCCGTTCCACGAAGCACGGAGGCGAATCATTGATCTCGCAGCGGTCCGGCCTGCCGCAGCTCCTCGAGCGAAATCGGGGTCACACCGCTCGGCTCTTCGATGGTGAACGCTGCCGGGTCGATATCCGTGTTCGTTTCGATCTGCGACAGCGAAGCCTGCAGAGCGACAGGGACGCCCGTCATCGTCGAGGTCAGCCGCACCGACTGCGGAAACTGACCTTGCCAGGCCGGATATTCGATCTGCCACCGGTCGCGGCGTGCAGCGCGCACCTGCCAGTCGGCGCCGACGCGGCGCAGGAATACCGTTGCCGTGCGCCGGGACGAGCCAGCGTCCGCGCTTTCAATGTCGATGGATGTCCAGCCACCAGCGTGCATCCGACCGGCGGTTGCGCGCGGTGCAGGGAGAACGCAACCGGTGAAAACCGCCTGCAGGTCGGCCGGGGCGAGCGAGACGCCGGTCAGGCGCTCGAGAATCGCTTCCGGCGAGGCATTGCGGAGGACACGCGCGTCGCGCGGCAGCACCAGCGTGGCCGAGCCGTTCCTTCCCGCCAGGATGAAGATCGGCCCGCCAAAGGGGGCGACCCCTTCCAGGCGCATCGATGACGGCCGCTCGAAGCCGGCAATCACCCGACCACGCAGCCGCTCCTCGCCCACGCGGCCCGACAGCCCCAGCTCCAGCGTCATCGTCCGCACGCCGACACAGCCGGCGGAGAGCTGACTGTGAACGGCGGCGAAATCCGGGAACGGGGCACCCGGATCTGACGGCAGCGCGATCGGTTTCGGGGCGGCGCAGGAAGCTATCGCTATCGCTATCGCAATGCAAAATGCAGAATTCAAAATGCAAAACGCGCCGAGGCGCGGCCGCGCGTCATGCGGCGTCTTCATTTTGCATTTTGCATTTTGACTTTTGCATTACTGATCTTCTTCTCGAGCTCCGCCCGCTCTATCCCTTCGCCGTTGCCGGCAAGCGCCTTCGTCCACGCGGTGATCGCTTCCTGCAACGCGCCGCGGCGAGCCTGCACGTCGCCGAGGTGATCCTGGATTTCCGAGTGGTTCGGCAGCTTGTCCGCGGCCTGGGTCAGATACTTCAGTGCATCGTTCAGCTCGCCGCGCTTGAAGTGGGCCCAGCCCAGGCTGTCGAGATATTCGGGCCGATCGGGATCCGAGTCGAGGGCGCGGCGGACCAGCGAGACTGCCTCGTCGAGCTGCTCTCCGCGCGTCGCCAGCATGTAACCGAGGTGATTGAGGACCTGGGCGCTCGATGGATTCGCCGCCAGCATCTGCCGCAACAGCTTCTCGGCGTCAGCCGGCCGGCCCGCGTCCTGGTAGATGTCCACGAGCACGAACTGTGTCGCCAGGTCCTTCGGGTACGCGCGCGCCGCCGCCTCGGCCACGGAGATGCCGGCGGTCCGGTCACCGCCATCAAATAACGCCCGCGCCTGCAGGCGCGGGAAGTTGAGGTCCTCGGGATGCTGCTTCCGCGCTTCCCCGGCCAGAGCCGCCGCCTGTTGATAATCCTTGGCGTTGTACAACGCCAGAATCCGCCGCTGCTTCAACTGCCGATTGTTGGGCTGCACGGCCAGAGCGATGCTGTAGCTCGCCGCGGCCTCGCGCAGCTGCCCCGCCTGCTCCTGGTACAAGGCCAGGTCCTGGGCGAGATTCGGCAGGTACTCGACGACTTCCTCGAGCGTGCCGATCGCACCCTTCAGGTCACCGGCGACGGCGTAGGCCCGCGCCAGCGCCTGCCGCGCCGAGGGATTGCCTGGATTCTGAAGAACAACGCGGTTGAGCGACTGAACGGCTTTCGGTGCCTCGTTGTTGACGAGGTACAAGTTGCCCAGCGTGTACTGCAGCTGCAGATCAGTGCCAGTCGTACCGGCTGCCGCACGTTCCAGATAACCGATGGCGGACTTGATGTCCTCGGCCATCTGCGGCGTTACCGTGCGCGCGCGGTTGTCGATAGTGCCCGCAATGAGAAAGCCGAGGGTGCGGTTGGCGACGACGTTGTTTTCGTCGATGGCGAGCGCCTCTTTTGCCGCCTTCTCCACTTCCGTCCGCGCCGGCGGGCTCTTGCGGGAATAGAGATCGGCAATCTCGGCCTTGATCTCGGCAGAGTTCGGATCGGCGGCGGCTGCACGCTGCAGCGCGGCAAGCGCGGCGTCAAAGTTGTCGTTGCCTTCGAGGCGGCGGGCCTGCAGGAATTCGTAGTAAGGATTCGACGAACTCTGCTGTGCCACGGCGACCGCCGGGCTCAACCCAAGAAGTGCGAGGACGAGCGCGACGCGACGCGACGTGACAGTGTGTGGCATGAGGTAAACGATTTTACTTCAAGATGTTATAGTCCTTCCGGATCCCCGACTTCGCGTGAAGCCGCCGGAGGAACGATGCCGATCGACGCGGAACTGCTCGAAATCCTCGCCTGTCCGAACTGCAAAACTCCCGTCAAGCTGGTCCACGACGGGACTGCCTTGAAGTGCGATCAATGCAAACGGGTGTACCCCATCAAGGACGACATCCCGGTCATGCTTATCGACGAGGCGACGATTGAGGCTTAGTGGTCGGCGGGTCGGGCGACGCATTGATGAAGATCCTGCTTGTCCGCCTCCGGTTGATAGGCGACGTCGTTTTCACAACCCCGATCGTCAGGGCCCTTCGGACCCGATTCCCCGACGCCCATCTTTCTTATCTGGTTGAACCTGCGGCAGCGCCGATCCTCGCGCGCAACCCGCACCTGAACGAACTGATCGTCGTTCCCAGGCGCTCCGGGTTCGCCCGCATTGCGGACGACCTCACCCTCGCGCGACGGCTGCACGGCGCCCACTTCGACATTGCCATCGACCTGCACGGCGGGCCCCGCGCCGCCTGGTTTGCCTGGTCCACGCGCGCTCCGATGCGGATCGGTTACGCCATCCAGGGCCGATCGTGGATGTATACACACGTCGTCGAGCGTGCCGCCGACCTCGCGCCGCGGCATTCTGTCGCGAACCAGGCAGACTTGCTGCGTCCTCTCGGCATCGACGGCTGTGACCCGATACGTGAACCGATGGAGATGGCCGACGATCCGGCCGTGGGCGAACGTGTCCGCGCCCGACTGGCCGAAAACGGCGTTCAGTCGGCCACCTTAATCGTCGTCATGCATGTCAGCGCAGGGAATCCGTTCCGGCGCTGGCCGGCGGCGTCTTTCGCGGCGACGGCGGCCGCGCTCGTCCGTGACCATCCGGATCTGCATGTCATTGTCGTGTCGGGACCGTCGGATCACGCCGCCGCGGCGGCCATTGTCGACGATGCCCGGAGGCGTGCGGGCGGCGCGGGGGCACGGATCGTCGACGGCGACTACGACCTCGTCGAGCTGCGCGAGCTGATCGCCCGGTCGGCGGTGTACATTGGGGGCGACAGCGGGCCGCTGCACGTCGCCGCAACCACGCACACGCCGATCGTCGAACTGCTCGGACCGACGCTCGCCGAGCGTTCGCGACCCTGGCGCGATCGCGGATGGTTTACCGAGATCGTGGACGCAGGAGCACTTCCCTGCCGGCCATGCGATCAGCGGCGTTGCGTGCCAGGCGATTTCCGCTGTCTGACCTCGATCTCCGCGGAGCAGGTCATTGCGGCGACCGAACGCGCGCTGATGCAGAGAACAGGAGCCATCGCCGGATCACGAGCATGACAGCGACCGCAATCACAGCCGTCGGCACACGACCCGCCTTCGGACTCGACCGCGCAGCGTTCTGGCTGCTGTTGGCGTTCGTCGCGTCGCTGCAGCTGTCCATCGCGATGGCCGACATCCTGCTGACGGCGGCACTGCTGGCCTGGGCAGCCACGCTCGTCCGCGATCGCGCTCGACCTGCGGCGCCGCCCTTCATGGTGCCGCTCGTCGCGTATGCAGCCGTCACGCTCATCTCGGCGGCATTCTCGCTCGATCCGAAAGCCAGCTTCATCGACAGCAAGCAGCTCGTGCTGCTGCTGATCGTCCCGATGGTCTATCAGATCGCGCGCGGGCGGCAGGCGCACACCGTGATCGACGTCATCCTCGGCGTCGGCGCTGTCAGCGCCGCGGTCGGGATCGTGCAATACGGCGTGCTGCACTACGACAGCCTGCGGCTGCGTCCCGAGGGAACGCTCACGCACTACATGACCTATTCGGGCACGTTGATGCTGGTGCTCTGCACCGCCGTCGCCAGGCTTGTGTTTGGCAGCCGTGACCGCATCTGGCCGGCCATGGTCATGCCGGCGCTGATTGTGGCGCTGGCTGTCAGCCTCGGACGGAATGCGTGGGTCGGCGCGTGCGTCGCCGTGGGTCTGCTGCTCGTCCTGCGCGATTTCCGTCTGACGGCGCTCCTGCCAGTGGCAGTCGCGCTGGTCTTTGCGCTGGCCCCCGACAGCGTCACCAGCCGCATGCGGTCGATGTTCGATCTGCGTGATCCGACGAACCAGGACCGCATCGCGATGCTCGAAGTCGGCGCAGGGATCGTCAGAGATCATCCACTGACCGGCGTCGGCCCGACGATGGTGCAGCGCGTCTACGAGCAGTACCGTCCCGCTTACGCGGTGGAGCTGGTGAATCCCCATCTCCACAACGTGCCGGTGCAGATTGCCGCCGAGCGCGGCCTGCCCGCGCTCGCGGTTTTTGCGTGGTTCATCATCAGCCTCGTGCTCGCACTGGTGCGAATGTTCCGCAGCGGACGCGAACGGCTCCTCGTGGCAACGGCGCTGGCGGCGACTGCCGCAATGCTGTCGGCCGGACTGTTCGAGTACAACTTCGGCGACTCTGAATTCCTGATGCTGTTCCTCGTGCTGATCACCCTTCCGTTCGCGGCCTGGACCGTCGGGACTGCGGCGGCCGAGACGCGGCGCGCGGCATAACGATGCTGTTGCCCGCGATCAGTCCCGATCGCGCACGCCAGATCGCCTCAGGTTTCGCAAGCGCGCAGGTTCTGGTCATCGGCGACGCCATGCTCGACAAGTTCATCGTCGGGCAGGTCACGCGAATCTCGCCGGAAGCTCCGGTGCCGGTAGTCGCCTTCGACCACGAGCTCTACCGGATCGGCGGGTCGGCCAACGTGGCGAATAACGTCGCGGCGCTCGGCGGTTCGGCGACTCTCATCGCCGTCGCCGGCACAGACGACGGGGCGGCAATGCTGGCGCGCGCGTGCCGTGACGCCGGCATCGCGCCGGCGCTGGTCAGCGATCCGGCACGACCGACGACCACCAAGGTCCGCATTGTCACCGAGCGCAATCAGCAGGTGGCACGGATCGATTACGAGATCGATGCGGAAGTCCGCGACGAAATCGAGCAGCGCGTCGTCGCCGAGATCCAGAAGCACGCCGCTCGCGCGGCGGCCATCGTCATCTCGGACTACCTGAAGGGATGCGTCACGCGCGCCGTCGTCGAGGCGGCCGTTGCCGCGGCCGCGGGTCCCGGTACTCCTGTTCTCGTCGATCCGAAGATCCCGCACGTGGACTACTACGCCGGGACAACCGTGGTCACGCCGAATCACCACGAGGCCGAGATTGCGGCCAACATACGGGTTCGCAGCGAGGAGGAGGCGCGCGGAGCGGCGCGCCTGTTCCGCGATCGCGCGCAGTGTCACAGCGTCGTGATGACGCGCGGGGATCAAGGGATGTGGCTGCTGGCCGACGGGATCGACGGGCATCTTCCCGCCACGGCGCGCGAGGTCGCTGACGTTACCGGCGCTGGTGATACCGTCATCGCAACCCTGGCGCTGGCGCTGGCGGCTGGCGCGACGATGACCGAAGCGGCGCGGCTCGCCAATGAGGCGGCGGGGATCGTTGTCGCCAAGTTCGGCCCGGCGACGATAACCGTCACGGAGTTATTGAAAGCAGTCGACTCGGCCCGTTTCAGCGAGCCCACCTAGGCAACCCAGCCCGCGCCGGCCACCCCTATTGCGCCGCCGGCTCACACGGCGGCGCGCCACCACGACGCGGCCCGCCCTGGCGCGGTCCACCTTCACGCGGTCCGCGGCCACCCTGTCTCGGGCCACCCTGTCTCGGGCCACCCTGTCTCGGGCCGCCTCCTCGTCGCCCGCGGCCACCACCTTCGCCGCGCCGACCGCCATCTTCACCGCGCCGTCCCTCGCCGCCACCTCGCCGGCCACCGGGTGCGCAGGGAGTCTGCGGGGCGCCGCCGTCCTGGGCGAACAGCGTCTTCGACATGAGTCCGGCGGTCCCGACCGCCAGCGCTGCCAGCAGGAATCCGCGTCGGTTCATTGCTCCTCCATCCTCGACGCAGAATTTACCCGAAGTGCCGGTCGAATCCGGTGAAATTTCGATGACCGTACGACTCGGACGATAATCCGGTTCGTCGTGCTCGCCCTCGGGGTCCATTTCGGTCACGATGCGTCGGTCAGCGTCTGCTCACCGGATGGCGTCCTCTTCTCGCTGCAGGAAGAACGCGTCTCTCGCATCAAGCATCACTGCGGGTTTCCCAGGCGCGGTCTCGAGCTTGTTTTCGACCGCTACGGAAAGCCCGGTCGGGATATTCCGATCGTGGCGTTCTCCACGTCCGAGGTGATTCTTCCGGAACACCGGACGGCGTGGCTGGTTCCCGCCGACGGCGAACGGACGGCGGCTGGCAGCGCGGTGGCTGACGGTCAGCGGCTGGCGAAGATTCGCAACAAAGTCCATCGCACATGGAAGGAGTTCGCACCCCGGCACTGGTGCGAGCACATCGACCTGATGAGGGACGCCGGCCTGCTTTGCGAGGACGTCACGCACTACTACGTCGCCCACCATCGCGCTCACGCATCGTCAGCCTTCCGGCTGTGCGGCGTTGCTGATGCCCCGGTCACGGTTCTCAGCTGCGACGGCAAAGGCGACGGCCTGTCAGCCGCGATTTACCGCGGCGGGCGGGACGGCCGGCTGACCTATCTTCGCGGCTCGATACCGCAACACAGCGTCGGCATGTTTTATCAGGCGATCACCGAGGCGCTCGGTTTCGTCCCGGTCGATGGCGAATACAAGACGATGGGTCTCGCAGCATTCGGCGCCGCGAACGGCCGGCCCAATCCGTTTGCAGGGATCGTCTCGGTCGTTGACGGCGTGCTGAATTCGCACATCGCGTGGACGGCGGCGCCATACAACGATCGGCATCCGGACCAACGGGTCGACAACCCGATCGGATCCGTCGTCCAGGCCGATGACTTCCGCCGCATGCTGGATCTTTACTCGAAGCAGGACCTCGCCCATTTTGCTCAGGCCCACTTCGAAGAGGTGATGCTCGCGCTCGCGGCCGACGCGATGCGGCTGGCCGACAGCCGTCACCTGGCGGCGGCCGGCGGCGTAATGCTGAATGTCAAAGCCAATGCGCTGATCCGTGATCGCCTGCAGCCCACGTCGTTCTTCGTCTGCCCCGATTCCGCGGACAGTGGACTCGCCGCCGGCGCGGCGCTCGAGGCGCTTCACCAGGAAGGCGCGGCCAAGGGCCCGGTGACGTTCGCCAATCCCTATCTCGGCCACGAATTCGATGACGACGCCATTCAAATTGCGCTCGCCCGATGGCGGTCGCAGCATTCGCTGATCGTCGCAGAGGTCACGCCGGCTGACATCGCAGCACGGATCGCCGGCGGCGCGATCGTCGGAACATTTCAGGGACGGCTCGAGTGCGGGCCGCGGGCGCTGGGAAACCGATCGGTCATCGCCGACCCTCGGCACGTCGAAGTCAAGGATCGGATCAACCTGCTGCTGAAGGGGCGCGAGCCGTTCGTGCCGTTTGCGCCTTCACTGCTCGAGGAGGACGCACATCTCTTCTGGGAGGGACCGATCGACTATCGATTCATGACATTTGCAGTGCGCGCCTCTGCATACGCCAGGCAGGCCGTTCCCGCGGTCGTTCACGTTGACGGCACGCTCCGCCCACAAGTCGTCAACGAGCAGGGCAACGCCACCTACACCGCGTTGCTGCGCGCCTTCAAGCACATCACCGGCGTCGGCGTGCTGCTGAACACCTCCTTCAACCGCCACGGCCATCCGATCGTCGGCTCTCCCGACGATGCGCTGCTGCACCTGGTCAACGGATGGGTCGAAGGAATCTGGATAAGTCGGTGGTACGTGACCGTGGACACGTAGTCCCTCGTCCTTCGTGCGCAGTTGCTTCGGCCAGGCGCCAAGGAGATTACTGCTCTACTTCTTGCACCTCTTTGCCGAGGAAGAGCGTGATGTGCGGATCAATCTCACCCTCGGGCTTTGCGGCGGTGTAGTAGTAGAGCGCGATCGATTTGCGCGACCGCTCCGGCGGACACATCAGCGGATGCGGATGCCCGTGGTAGCTGTAGTTCGACGTGTCGAAGATCACCGTGCGGTTGAAGATCGGCGCGATCGATTTCACGCACGCCTTGCCGGCACGGTCCCAGAGCTCGAGCTCCCCGCCCCACGCGCGATCCCAGTTCTCGTTCAGATAGAGCAGCAGGTTCAGCCGCCGCCAGATGTGCAGACGCGGGTGGAGGTTGAAATCGGCATGCACGCCGAGCGCGCCTTCGCGGCGGATCTCGTGGAGGCCGCCACCACGGATATGCGGATCGGAAACCAGCCCGGCGATGCCGGTCAGGTCTTCGAGAAAGTTCAGGAACAGGCCACCGTTCAACTGGTTGATGAACGACCGGGTCACAGGTCCGAAGTGCTGAATGTCCTCGGTCGCCCACTTGCGCTCATAGTCCTTGTCCCGCGCGCGCCACTTGCCACGATCCATCGCGTCGAACTCCGCCAGCACCTGCGAGAGCAGCTCGGGCTCGAACAGATCGTCGAGCACGATGTGCGGGAACGGATCGGCGGTGCGGTACGCCTCCGCATGCTGCGTAACGAGTTCCTTCATGCGGCCGTATGGCAGCGCGTGCGAGAGCACCTTGCGCGCGCGATCGCGCTCCTCGCGCGCCTTGATCACCTGATCGCGAAGCGCGGCGGAGTGCGCGCGCAGTTCCTGCAGCGCGGCATAGGTCCGGACAATCGGCACGTAACGGACCCAGGAGGGCATGGGCGGGCCGTTTATGCCACACCGAAGGGCCGAAACACAAACGCCGGCGCTTCCTGAACGATTCGAACGATTCGAACGGCTCAGTGCCTGAAATGGCGGCGGCCGGTCAACACCATCGCCAGCCCGTGTTCGTCGGCGGCGGCAATCACTTCCTCGTCGCGGACGGATCCTCCCGGCTGAACCACCGCCGTCGCACCTGCCGTCGCCACAGCGTCGAGGCCGTCGCGGAACGGAAAGAACGCGTCGGAGGCGGCCACGGAACCGCGCAGCAACTCCGACCCGGCACCGGCCGCCTTCATGCGGGCGAGTTGAACCGCATCCACGCGGCTCATTTGTCCGGCGCCAATGGCGAGCGTGCGGTCGGTGCCGGTGAAGATCACCGCATTCGACTTGACGTGCGCGCAGATGCGCCACGCGAAGCGGAGCGCCTCCCATTCCTGCGCCGACGGTTGCCGCCGTGTCACGACTTTGAGCTGACCATCCGGCCACTTTGTCGCCGCCTCGGTCACGCGGTCGCGAGTCTGCTCGACCACTGCTCCGACGAGCGACCGGATGTCGCGGTCGGCCGGCGGAATGTTGTTGAAGTCGGTCGTGACGACGCGCAGATTCGGTTTCGTGGCCAGCACGGCGAGCGCCTCCGCGTCAGCGCCGGGAGCGATGACCGCCTCGATGAACGTCGCCACGAGCGCCCGCGCCGCGGCGACGTCAATCGGCCGGTTGAGACCGACGATGCCGCCGAAGGCGGCCAAGGCGTCGGCGTCGCGGGCGCGCAGGTAGGCCTCGGCCGCGCTCGTCCCGAGCGCCACACCGCACGGGTTCGTGTGCTTGATGACCGCGGCGACCGGTTCGCTGAAATCGAGCACGATGCGGAGTGCCGCATCGAGGTCGAGCAGGTTGTTGTAGGAGAGCTCCTTGCCCTGCAGGGCGGCGGCGTCGCCGAAGCCGTAGCGCGGGTACTCCGTGTACCAGGTTGCGCTCTGATGCGGGTTCTCGCCGTAGCGGAGGTCCTGCACCTTGAGCAGCGCGCGCATCCTGAACGCCGGCGCACCGGCGAGCTGCCGCGTCAACCCTTCGTCGGACACGGCGACCTCGGCCAGCGTCGCGGCAATCGCCGCGTCGTAGAACGCAGTGTGCACGAAGGCGCGGCGCGCCAGCGCAAACCTGAAGCCAGCCGTCGGTCCGCCGTCGAAATCGAGCTGCTCGAGCACCGACGCGTAGTCGTCGGGCGAGACGACGACCAGCACGTCGCGGAAGTTCTTGGCCGCGGCGCGGACGAGGCTGGGACCGCCGATGTCAATTTCTTCAATCAAGGCGTCGAAGGGCGTCGCGGCGTCGGCGGCCGCCTTCTGAAACGGATAGAGGTTGACCGCCACCAGGTCGATCATCGTGATGCCGTGACGCTCCGCCGCCTCGCGATCGGCTTGCACCGATCGCCGCGCGAGAATGCCGCCGTGCACCATGGGATGCAGCGTCTTGACGCGGCCGTCCATCATTTCCGGAAAGCCGGTCACGTCGCTGACCGGCACCACCGACAGCCCGGCATCGGTGAGCGTTCTCGCGGTGCCGCCGGTCGACACGAGCTCGAAACCGCGCGCCGTCAGTCCGCGCGCAAAATCGAGCACACCGCTTTTATCGGAGACGCTGATCAGGGCTCTACGCTTCGTCAACGGCTTGACTCTCCACAGGGGCACGCGTAGGATAAGCGTGCGTTGAGGGGCGTTCCCACAACGTTGCAACCGAGGCCGCGCAAGCACTCGCGGTCTTTTTTTTGTGCCCGAAAGCTCATCGGTCTCGCGCCGACGGGCCTCGGGGAACCGGCACACGCAAGCAGGGAAGAAGAACGATGCGCATTACAGGCAAGGTCAAGTGGTTCAACAACGCCAAGGGCTACGGGTTCATTGAGCGTGAGGGTGGCAGCGACGTGTTCGTGCACTACTCCGCGATCAGTGGCAACGGCTTCCGGTCCCTGGAAGAGGGTCAGGCGGTCGAGTTCGAGATCGTCGACGGTCCGAAGGGTCCGCAGGCAGGGAACGTCACCAAGCCCTAACCACGAACAACGACCTGCCCGGCGCGGTGCGCACACCCGCCGGGCTTTTTTGTGTACCGGCGATCAGCGCACTCCCCGCAACGCCCGCGCCGTAAAGTTTACCTTCCCGTCCTTCATCGCCACACGAAACGCCACCTCGGGACTGCCCTTCTCCTTCAGACCGGCGACCTGCGTTTTGATCAGATCGGCGAACTTGTGGAACGGCACCGGATCCTCGCCCGACTCGCGACGGGCGTCGGCGAGCGTGTCGTAGAGATCGCGCAGCTTGTCCATCTCCTTCATCGGATCCGAGAAGGTCGTGACGTGCAGGATCTTGTCCTCGGGTCGCTTGCGCCGGCTGTCGTCCTGCCGCTGCGGCTGCGCAAACGGGCCGGGCCGCCCTTCCTCGCGCGCCCGCAGCCCGCGCTCCCAGAGATCGCTGAAGGTGGCGAAGCGTGTCTGCAGCGTGTTGAACCGGAACCGATCGCCGGTGTTGTTGATGTGCGTGCGATCGAGCCGTTTGACCATCGCCGCCACGCGGCCGCGCGTTTCCCAGGGCGGACGCGGCAGCCGTCCGGCGAAGAACATGTTGTACTCCGCCTCGAGCCGCTTCAACTCGCTCTCGAGAATCGTCAGTTCCTGATCGAGCGTGTGCTGCTCGGGCACAGGATGATCTTACGGTCTTCCGCCTGCAGGGGGAAGCGACGGACGGTTAGAAGCCAGGTTTCAGCGTTCCCTTCGCGCGCGCGACCTCGAGCAGCGTCGGATAGAACTGCACAAATGTACGCTCGACCGCAGTCTGCTTGCTGTGGCACTCGACGCACGACGCGACATCCTGACCGGCGAGCGGTGCGGCGCTGACGCCGCCCTTGCCGAAATTGTAGAAGGCCCAGCCGTCCGCGAACCGTGCGTCCTTCACTTCCGCCTCGAGGCCGACGAGCTGCGTCTGAAAGCGTCCGCCCTTGTTCGGCGGCGAGTCCGCCTGCGAGGCGCGGAACTCGAGCACGAACAGGGATCCGTTCGGCCACCGCCCGGTGCTCATGAATCCGCGATACGCCGACGGATTGACGAACACGTTCGTGAACGTCGGCGCCGGATTGGCGGCTCCGGCCTCGCCGTAGGTCATGCCGAGGCCGGCGCCGAGAAACACCCATTCGCGATAGTCGGGTGGCCGCACCAGGTTGTTGCCGCTGCCATATCGCGGGCCGTCGGCTGGCGGCTGCTGCGCGCGGAGCGCGTGCGACCACGCGGCGATCAAAGCCAGCGCCGCGAACGCAGAACCGAACCTGAACACGAACCGGGAACAGAGAACGCGGAAGGGTGAACGTCTCATTGCGCGATTACTCCTAGTGCCACGAGCAGCGGGATCACCACCGCGACAATCGCCTCGCCCGCGATCAGACCGGACGACAGCGGCACCATGTAGGCGTCGTTCGACGCCCGATCGACGCGCCGCCAGATCGTATCAACCACGCTGCCGAGAAACATCACGATAATGACCGAGGCAGGCACCAGCATGCCGATCGCGGTCCCGGTCGGCGACGGCACCCATTTGATCTTCTTTTCTTCAAGCAGGGTGAACAGGATCCCGAGCGCCACGCCGACAAACAGCGCCGGAACGGCGCCGGCGGGAAGCGCATCGAAGCCCTTCGAAAGAATCTCGGCGAATCCGGCCAGTCGCCGCGAAATAGGCGAGGACAACCCGGCGTTCTCGCCGACGATGCCGTAGGTGTTGCGCAGCAGCGGATACATCCATGAGACGGCGGCGGCACCGACCGGCGTGCCGAGCAGCTGCATGATCGTCATGCTCTTCGGCGACGACCCGATCATGTAGCCCGCCTTGTAGTCCTGCATCAGCGCTTCGGATTCGACGGCGATCGTCCCGGTCGTTCCGCTCGAGGCCATGTTGACCAGCAGGTTGCCGGGCACCAGCGCGCCGAAGATGACCTGCATCATGTTCGTCATCTGGCTGATCGGTCCCCAGTTCGTCTCGCCGAGCACCCGCAGCCCGACGAGCATCAACGGCAGCGACAGCAGGATGGCGATTCCCGTTAACCACATGGGAATGCCGAAGGTCACCTGTTGCAGCAGCATCAACGCAATCGCCAGGGTGATCACACCGATCACGACCCACTGCAGCGGAAACGTCGTGACGTCGGCGCGAACCCCCGACAGTCGGGAAAACGTCCTCTTCAGGATGCTCCAGCGCAGCGCCAGCGCCGTCAGTCCGCCGGACACCATCATCGCCGTCGCCGGCCACATCACCCAGAACAGGACATCCGTGCGCGTGAACGTGCTGGAAATGACGCCGTAGCGAAGGAGCAGATACGGAGCGACCATCCATCCGGCAATCGTGCCGAGCAGCATGCTGGCATTGATGCGCATGCCGACGAGCATTCCGGACCCGAGCGAGAGCAGGCTCCAGTTGACGCCGACACCAGTGGTCATCATGACCGCCGTTCCCAACAGCATGGTCGATGGGAACCATTTGAGGACGAGCGCATCCTCGGTCATCAGCATGAGCGCCGCCGACGCACAGACGCCGATGGCCAGCGCGCGCGCCGCGCGTGTGGCTTCACCGCTGCGCGAGTCGAGGACGATCAGCGTTTCGCCAGCCGCCACGCCGTCGGCGTAGGTGAGCTTCTCGTCGACGACGAAGTGCTGGCGCATCGGCACCGCCAGCAGTACGCCAAGCAGGCCGGCGATGGTCAGCCAGAGGAACGATTGCAGCGGGCTGAGCGTGGTGGAAAACGACACGTTCGGGCTGGCGGCCAGCATGTCGAACGCGGCCAGCAGGACGCACATGAAGGCCGTCTGCGCACCGGCGGTGCCCGCCGTCTGCACCATGTTGTTTTCCCAGCGGTTGAAATTGCGGAAGATGATCCCAAGCGCGAGATAGCCGAAGAAGGCGGCGACCACCGACACGTTCGGCCCGAAGCCGAGCTTCAGCACCATGTAGGGGTAGGAGGCGCCCATGATGGCGGCGACGACCAGCCCGCAGATCACCGAGCGCGGCGTCAGCTCTTTGATGCCCGGTGGTTTGACTCCCTGAACGGCACCGATGCGAGGTTCGTCTACCGTGCCTGTGCTCATGGAGCGGAGTGTATAAGGCGCAAGGCCTAGGGCCCAAGGCCTAAGGGCTGGTCAAGAAATAACGGTTCGCGAACGCACACAGGCCCAAGGACCAAGCTTGTGCGATCCGAGGCTTCGTTCTTCACTTGGGCCTTGGGCCTTGGGCCTTCCCTTCGGCCTACGTAGCCGCTGCCGGCGCCGGCGCGTCGACGCCCTGCCACAGGTTGTAGGTGCTCAACTCGTCGCGTCCGCACGACTTGAGATACAGAAACAGCTGCGTGCGATACGCCGCATGACCGCTGACGACCAGCTGATTGATGAACATGCCCTTGCTGACCTGCTTGCCGTCGAAGCCGGTCATCTGAGCACGGAAGTCGGCGTCCGTCATGTCGCTGAGCAGCTTCGCGTACTCGTCCCCCTGGCCGCGGATCACGGCGAGGGTCTGATCCCAGTCGCGCGTCTCTGCTACCTTGGCCGCCGCCTGCCATTCCTCTGCGGGGAACGCGCCCGTCTTGGCCGCCTTCAACAACATCGGTCCCATGTTGGTCATGTAGCGAAGGAGCTCCAGCGGGCTGCGCTGCTTTGGCGTCGGCCGGTAATTGACCATCGACGGCTCGACCTTCTCAGCCAGGTGCACCAGAATCCGCACTTCTTTCTGCAGGGTCTGTAACAGTTCGTCCTTACTCAAAACCATGGATTCCTCCGATTGACGAATTCACGAGTCCACGCACTCGAGACAGCCAGACAGTGTCGCGTGAACACGCCAGTCTACCTGATGTCGATGGCGATCGACCGGACGGTCAGCGCCGCGCCTTGCACATCCCGATGCTGATTCCACCGGCACGGCCTCGCCTTTCTGCGCCGGCGACCGCATGAACCAGGGCGCGGACGTGCAGAGAAGTTCCTTGGCTTCACTTCACGAGCGCGTAACAGAGCGCATCGCGCGGAGCGTCACCGACATTGGGATGGACGAGCCAGCGGCGCAGGACGCCTTCGCGCTGCATACCGACGGCTTCGAGCAGGCGCGCCGAGGCGACGTTGTCTACATCACACGTTGCCCACACCCTGTAGACGTCCGGGCACGACAGCGCCCACTCGACGACAACGCGCGCGGCCTCCGTCATCAGCCCTCGCCGCCACAGGCTGCGGCGCAGCACGTAGCCGATGTCGACCGTCGTGCCGGCGTGTCGCGCCTCGATCATTCCGGCCAACGCGCCGTTGTCCTTTGTCCACAGCGTCCAGGGAAACGCCGTGCCGTCCCGCCACACGCGCTCGCAACGATCGAGGAACGCAACGGTCTCGGCGACGTCGCGATGCGGCCGCCAGTTCATGTAGCGGGCAACGTCGGGGTCCTGTGCGTACGCGTCGAACAATTCCTGCGCTGCGTCGCGCGTCGCTTTCCGCGCCACGAGGCGCGCCGTTTCCCATGTGTCTGGCGCGAATGCCATGTCGCGCCAGTCTAGTGCATCAACGTTCGACAAAACCTCCCGACGTGCACTGTGCGGCGGGTTCCGCCGAGCGACGGTCGACCGAGGCGGACACGCCGATTGCCTCTGTGGGCAGCGCGCGAATCAGAAAATCGTCGCGATCGATTCGGCCGCAAAGTCGAGGACCTGCGTCGGCAGGACGCCGAGGTAGAAGATTGCCGCGATGGCCACCGTCAGCGCGGCAACACCCAGGCGCGGTACGGTGACAGGTCCAGGCAGACCGGCTTCGCGGTCGGCCATGTACATCATCACGACGACACGCAGGTAGAAGAACACGGAGACGACGCTGGTGAGGACGCCGATGATGGCCAGCCAGTAGTAGCCGGCGCTGACCGCGGCGCTGAAGATGTACCACTTGCCGATGAAGCCGGCGGTGGGCGGCAGACCGCCCAGCGACAGCAGGCAGACGGTCATCAGTGCGGCCACGGCCGGACGCGTCTGCCACAGACCGGCGTAGTCGTGCAGCTCGTCGTTGTCGCGATCGCGCGCGCCGAGCAGTGCGATTGCCCCGAACGCCGCCAGGTTCGTGACGGAATACGCCAGGAGGTAAAAGAGGATCGCCGCCTTGCCGACGGAATTCGCCGCGACGAGGCCGACGAGGAGATAGCCGCCATGGGCGATGCTGGAGTACGCCAGCATCCGCTTCAGGTTGCTCTGCGCGACACCGACCACTGTGCCGAGGATCATCGTCGCCGCCGCAACCCAGGCGACGAGCGGACCCCAGTCGGTGCTGAATGGCTCGAACGCCGAGAGGAACACGCGCGTGAATGCCGCAAACGCAGCAACCTTCACGCCGGTGGACATGAAGCCGGTGACGATCGCCGGCGCACCTTCATACGCGTCCGGGGTCCACATGTGGAACGGGACCGCCGAGATCTTGAAGGCAAAACCGACGAGCAGCAGGCCGACGGCCAGCAGGATCATCGGGTTGTCGCTGAGCGCCTGCGCCGAGAGGAACGACCCGACCGCCTCCAGCCGCGTGCTTCCGGCCACCCCATAGGTGAAGGCGATGCCATAGAGGAAGAACGCACTGGAAAACGCACCGAGCAGAAAGTATTTGAACGCCGCTTCGGAACTCGCCGCCCGCTCCCGGCGGATTCCCGTCAGGACGTAGACGGCCAGCGACAGGATTTCGAGCGCGATGAAGATGACGAGCAGATCGGTTGCCGTCGCCATCATGATCATGCCGACGATCGCGAACAGCACCAGCGCGTAGTAATCGCCGGCCGGCATGCCGTCGCGATAGACGACCTGCGACGAGAACATGATCGTCAGGGCGCCGACGAGGATCAGCACCATCGTGACGAAGAGCCCGAAGTTGTCGGCCACGATCACTCCGTAGCCGACGACGTTGCGATTCCACAGCAGCGTCGACGACAGTGCGGCGCCACCGAGCCCGATCAGTCCCCACCACCCGATCGGCAACTGCTCGTCGCGGCCGCGGAACGCCTCCGTGCCCATCGTCGCCAGGGCGGTGAGGGTGATGCAGAGCATCGGGATGAGAGCGTCTAGATCGGTGTTAAACATCTCTATCGCTTAATTCAGAAGGCAAAATGCAAAATGCTAAATGCAAAAAGAAACGCAAGTCAGCTATCGGCCGGCGGTTGCCACCGGTTCCGTGTTTTGCATTTTGAATTTTGCATTTTGCATTTCTTGTCCGTTATCCACTCTCACTGGCTGCGAAAAGCCGACCTGTTCCACCACCTTGCGCACTGACGGCTCCATCGGCGCCAGGAACAGCACCGGGAACACGCCCATGACGATCGCCATTGCGCACAGCGGCACCGCGGCCGCCCACTCACGCGGCCGCAGATCCGGCAGCGTGGCGTTTTCCTCGTGCGTGACGCGGCCGTAGTAGACGCGCTGGAACATCCACAGCATGTAGACGGCCGACAGAATCACCCCCAGTCCCGCGCCGACGACGTAGCGCGGATCCCAGCGGAAGGCGCCGAGCATGATCAGGAACTCGCCGACAAAACCGTTCAGCCCCGGCATGCCGATTGATGCCAGCGTGATGATGAAAAACGCGGCCGTCAGTCGCGGCATCACACTCTTCAGGCCGCCGAACTGGGCAATCAGACGCGTGTGCCGGCGGTCCGAGAGCATGCCGACGATCAGGAAGAGCCCGCCGGTGCTGATGCCGTGCGCCAGCATCTGGTAAATTGCGCCCTGCACGCCTTGCACGTTCATCGCGCAGATGCCGAGGACGACGAAGCCGAGGTGGCTGACCGAGGAATACGCCACCAGCTTCTTCATGTCCGGCTGCACCATCGCGACGAGCGCGCCGTAAATGATCCCAATGACGGCCAGCACGGCGAGGTAGGGCGCAAATTCGGCCGCGGCCGTCGGGAAGAGCGGGAAGGAAAAGCGGATCAACCCGTAGGTGCCCATCTTCAGCAGCACGCCGGCCAGAATCACTGACCCGGCGGTCGGCGCCTGCACATGGGCGTCGGGAAGCCAGGTGTGGAACGGGAAGAGCGGCACCTTGATGGCAAACGCCAGCGTGAACGCGAGGAAGAACCAGCGCTGCGTCTCGGGCGCAATCTGCAGCGTATAGAGCTTCAGCAGGTCGAAAGAATAGCTGCCGGTCGCTTCGCTGTGCAGATAGGCCAGGCCGAGGATGGCGATCAGCATCAGCACGCTGCCGGCCATGGTGTAGAGCATGAACTTGATGGCGGCGTAGATGCGCTGGTCGTAGCCCCAGATCCCGATCAGGAAGTACATCGGGATGAGCATCGCGTC
>Ga0111538_10003101_pt1 | contig 23250 bp, 20 predicted proteins | sample SoiMethybrSBSTD1_FD_79669 | JGI IMG/M metagenome (GOLD analysis project Ga0111538, IMG submission 79669) | Bulk soil microbial communities from a Populus tree surrounding site in Tennessee, USA - Soil MetaG P. TD hybrid SBSTD1 (version 2)... | ecosystem: Environmental > Terrestrial > Soil >...
CGCCCGATGCCGCCTCGGCTGCCATCCCGGCGAATTATACCCGGGGCGGCCCGGGCGCAAGCAGCTAGTCGCGGAAGGGGTTGACCACGATGAGCCGGGTCTTGGCGCCGGTCGCGACCGAGAGGGAGCTGCCGGCCACGCCGCCGTCCAGGTCGATCTCGTTTTCGCGACTGATCTCGATCTCCTGCTCTTCCTCCTCGAACATGACGGCGGGGATCTCGAGCGCGCCCTCGTCCGTCCCGGACCACTCGAAGTCCTTGGTCTTGACCCGGACCGACATGGCCAGGTCTCCGTCCCACGTGACGACCACCACGCCGTCCTCGGCGTCGTGCGGGTCGAACGCCTCTGCCGGGTCGGGATCGACCAGGGTCGGCCGGTCGGGCGCCTCGAGCCCGCCGTCCAGCCAGTCGTCACCCGCGGTGACCTCGATGGAGTAGTAGCCGCTCCACTGTCCGTCGTTGCCGCGGTAGCGGCCCTCGCCGTCGCGCTCGAGCAGGACGTCGGCACCGTCCGTGCCGATCACGACCTCGGCGTCGGCGACGTCCTGGCCGTCGCGCTCGACCGTCACGTCGAATTCGGCGCCGCCCTCCTCGCTGTCGATGTGGGCGCGAACCAGGAGCGCGCCGGAGCCGTCACCGTGGTCTCCGTCGACCGGACCGACGACGTCGTCGTCACCGCCGCAGGCGGCGGCGAGGGGAAGGACGAGGGCGAGCACGCGCACGTGTGTGGATGTCATGAGCTGTCTCCCGGTAGGGCAATCGATGCCACCGGGAGGGAGCAAGGCGCGGACCGACCGGGCGTGGCTGCTTCCCGCCGCTTGCGCCGCGCGCGGCGTGCGATCGACGCACGGTTCCGTCCCCGGCCGGGACAGCGACGCTGTCGCCTATTCGCGGACCTGGAAGGAGGTCGGCATCGCGGCGCGCAGGATGGCGGCGGTCTCGTCGTTCTCGCCCATGCCGATGGGGATGGGCTTGTTCGGGTTGCCCTGGCTGTCGAGCATCTCCCAGTCGACGCCGTCGAACCACTGGGTGAGGTCGAGCTCGACCGAGACGATGCCTGGGATGCCAGCCACGACCTCCTCGTCGAAGCCGAGCTCGACCGCGGAGATCTGATCGTCGATGTACTCGAACTGCCGATCCTTGCTGTCCAGGTGTGCCTCGCCGAGGACGCGCACGGCGAGCCGCTGGCCTTCGAACCCCTCCGGAAGGTCCTCCTCTGCCCAGGAACGCTCGACCGCGAACGTGAGGCGCGAGTAGATGCCGGGCGGCGCCTGGGAGAAGCTCACCCGCGGGATCGCGGCCGACGCGGGAAACTGCATGGCGCGCGAGTCGTAGACCAGGTCGCCCGACGGGGCGGTGTCGCCGATGAGCTGCAGGCTGTGCAGCTGCATCGTCAGCTGGACGATGGTGAACTCCTCGAACTCGAGCGGACCGCCGGCAGCCGGCTGGCCGTTGGGACCGAGCACATCGAACTCGACGCTGACGCCCGACTCGGGGCCGCCGCCATCGCCGCCGTCATGGTCACCGGGCGATCCGTCGGCGCCGTCCCCGGAAATGCCGCCTACACCACACCCTGTACACCACGTGAACGCGGCAAATCCAATGGTTATGGCCTTAGCCCATCCCATCCCGATCCTGTCACTGCAAATCGAATACCACCGACCGACGTTGCGACTTACGTGATTCGGTTCAGGAATTCTCGCGACGTGGACCGTACGCCTGCGCAAGGTCCGGACAGGGTCAACGAGACCTCGGTGGTGACTTGAGTCCGAACCGTTCCATCTTGTAGATGAGCGAGCGGCGCGAGATGCCGAGCCGGCGGGCCGCCTGCGTCTGATTGCCGGCGCACGCCTCCAGCGCCGCGACGATGGCGGTGCGCTCCATCTGCTGGAGCTGCGCCGGGACATGGCCGTCGAGCTGAAACGGAGTGGCCTCGGCCGCCCCGGTGGCGCGAGCCCGCGCCTGGATCGCGTCGGGCAGCGTGGCGACGTCGATGTCGCCCGCGGGTGTGAGCACGACCGCCCGCTCGATGGCGTTGCGCAATTCTCGAACATTGCCCGGCCAGGCGTATCCCTCGAGCGCGGTGCGCGCCCCGTCGGTGAAGCCCGGCGGGCTCTGGCCGAGCTCGACGGCGAACTGGCGGGCGAACCGGGTGGCGAGCGGGATGATGTCGCCCGCGCGATCGCGCAGCGGCGGGACGAAGATGGTGAACACCGCGAGGCGGTAGTAAAGGTCCTCGCGGAAGCGACCCTGCTTCACCTCTTCCTGCAGATCGCGATTGGTCGCGGCGATGACCCGGACGTCGATGGGAATCTCCTCCGTCGATCCGATGCGGGTCACGATCCGGCGCTCGAGCGCGGTGAGCAGCTTCGACTGCAGCGCCGCCGGGAGCTCACCGATCTCGTCGAGCAGGATGGTGCCGCCCTCGGCCGCCTCGAAGTAGCCGAGCTTGCGCTTCTCGGCGCCGGTGAAGGCGCCGCGCTCGTGGCCGAAGAGCTCGCTCTCGAGCAGGGTCGGCGGCAGCGAGGCGCAGTCGAGCCGGACGAACGGTCGGCTGGCACGCGGGCTCGATCGGTGGATGAGCTCGGCGACCACCTCCTTGCCGACGCCGGTCTCCCCGAGCAAGAGCACGGTGGTGGGCGCCGCGGCCACTTTCCTGGCCAGGATGAGGGTCTGCTGCGAGCGGGTGTCGGCCGCCTCCGGCTCCTCCTCGAAGAGCGACGCGGTCACGCCGGGCTGGGCGGCCTCTCCACGCGGCACTGCCATCGCCAGCCCGGCGGTGGCCTCGCCGCGCCGCGCGGTGCGCAGGGCGGTGCGCGCGGTGTCGATGAGCGCGCCGGGACTGCGGCCGTGGTCGGGCAGGCAGGCGAGGCCGGCGATGGCCGACACGCCGGGTGTCGAGCGCGCGATCTTGAGGACGCGCTCGCCGATCGAGCGTCCGCCGGTCGGGTTGGTCTCGGGCAGGACCAGCGCCACCTCGCGCTCGCCGTAGCCGGCCAGCCGGTCCATCGGGCGGATGTCGGCCGACACGCGGTCGAGCGCCTCGTCGACCGCCTCGGCGGGACCGTCGAGCCGCAGCATGAGCAGGGCGAGCGGGCGCGTGTAGCGGGTGGCGCGGAAGACCTCGGCCTCGAGGCACTCCTCGAGCGCTTCCTCCGGCTCGACCACCGCCTGGCGACGCGGCGCACGCCGGGCGATGAGGAGGGTGACCGAGCCGGCGTCGATGGCGTCGCCGGCGTTGGCGTAGCGGGTGCCGACGACCGACTGTCCGTTGATGCGGGTGCCGTTGCGCGATTCGAGGTCCTCGACCGCGACCTGCTCCCCTTCGCGGCGGATCTTGGCGTGCACCCGCGAGAGACGCTCGTCGCCGGGAACCGACACGGTGGCGCCGCGCGAGCGGCCGACCGTCACCTCGGTGCCGTCGGGGAGGTCGATGACGCGCGAGCGGTCGCCGCCGTAGACCACCAGGAACAGGGCGGTCTCCGGCACCACCTCCATGCCGGTCAGGGCTTCGACGGTCTCGAGCTCTACGCGCTTGTCGTCCCCCATCGCTCGGGCTCGAGTCTACCGCATACCGCCGCTTACTGGCGGAGGTCGACCACGTACTTGCTGGTCTCGCCGGGGGAGATCTCGATGGTCATCTCGCGGTGGCGCTCGAGCACCGGGTTGCGGATGAGAACCTTGTGCTTGCCGGCGGGCAGCTTGCGCGCCTTGATCGGGGTCTCCTCCTCGGGCCCGCCGTTGATCGAGACGTAGGCCCAGGGGACCGCGTTCAGATCGAGGGCACCCATGCCGGTCGGCTGTTTCGCCGTCGCGCTGGGGCCAGTCGGGTTCTTGTGCTGCGGCGGCGGTGGCTCCGGGGGCTCCGGCTCGCCGACCGGCGGTCCGGCCGGGGCCGCATCGGCGAGCATCGCCACCGGCGTCGGCGGCGGCGCGGGACTCGGCGGCGGGATCTCGGCCCGAGCGGCGACGGGCTCGACGCGCGGCGCCGGTGGGGCCGGATCGGCGTCGCCGCGCCGCGCCGACATGACGCCGAGCGCGACCGCCACCGCGGCGACCGCCACCAGCACGCCGGCGGCGAAGGCGATGGCGCGGTTGCGGCGGCTCGACGGCGACTCCGGCGGCGGCCGTGTCTGCCGCGCGGCGCGCGAGGCGGCCAGCACCTGCACCCGCGACGCGGTCTCGGGATCGAGCCCGACAGTCTCCGCCACCGACTGCATGGTCGCGGTGCCGGCGGCGCCGGCCGATCCCTTGAGCGCGTCCTCTTCGGTGCGCTCGCTCCAGTCGGGGAACAGGGAGGTGAGGAACTCGGACAGCGTGTGGTCGAGCGGATCGGCCTGGCCGCGCCGGCCGCGCTCGGCGACCACCCAGGTGTCGAGCTCGCGCTGCATCGCGCGCGCGGTGGCGAACCGGTCCGCCGGGCTCTCGGCGGTGGCCCTGGCGACCGCCTCGATCAGCACCTCCGGGACCTCGCCGCCGAGCCGCGGCACCTTGGCGATTCGCGCCTGCGCCAGGATCTCGTCCTTGCCGCCGCCGCGATACACTCGCTGTCCGCCGAGGAGCTCGTGAAGCACCAGCCCGAGCGAGAAGACGTCAGCCCGCGCGTCGATCGAATCGCCGCGCGCCTGCTCGGGCGACATGTACTGCAGCGTGCCGCGCCGCTTGTCGCTTCCCTCGGAGCCGAGCACGGCGACGCCGAAGTCGGTCACCTTCACCTCGCCGTCGAGCGAGAGCAGGATGTTGCGCGGCGTGACGTCGCGGTGGACCAGGCCGAGGGTGGCACCCTTCTCGTCGCACTGGCGATGCGCGTAGTCGAGGCCGGCGGCCACCTCCGAGCCGATGTGGGCGGCGAGCAGCGGGTCGAAGCTCTTCTCGCGGGCGACCGCGCGTTCGAGCGCCGCCGCCAGGTCGGGCCCGTCGACGTAGTCCATCGCGAGGAAGAGCCCCTCCTCGTCGCGGCCGACGTCGAAGACGGTCACGATGTTCTTGTGCGAGAGGTTGGTGGCGACCCGCGCCTCGCGCAGGAACATCTCGGCGAAGCGCGGATCCGAGGTGAGGTCTTGCCGCACCCGCTTGACGACCAGGCGCTTGTGGATCCCGGCCGCACCACGGCGCCGGGCGAGGAAAACCTCGGCCATGCCACCGCGACCGATGGCTCTCACCAGCTCGTAGCGCCCCACGGCGGCGGCCACGGCATTAGTATAGGACGAACCTCGAGGTCAGCCGCGGTAGGACACTTGCGCACCCCGACTTTATGCGGCTTCGCCGCGCTCGCCGCCCTGGTCCTGGCGCAGGTCGGGACGGCGCGCGCCCAGTCGGCCGCCGGGCCGCCGGTGGTGCTGTTCTGGTCGTCCCCCGGACAGGCCGACGCGGCCGCGCGGACCGCGCTGCTCCCGGCCGTCGAGCGGGCGGCTCGCGCGGCCCGGGCGGTCTCGGCCGATCTCTCGCCGTCGGTTGCCCCGCTGCCCGCGGTGGCCGAGCAGGTGACCCGGGCCATCGCCGCCTACGACGGGATGCGCTTCACCGATGCGGTCTTCGAGCTCGATCAGGCGGCGGCGACCGCTTCCGAGCACGGCGGGCGCGGGCTCGGGCGCGACGCGCTGGTCGACCTGTTCCTCTACCGGGCGCTGGCCCGCACCGAGACCGGGGACACGGCGGCGGCCTGGAGCGACTTCGTGAGGGCCGCAACCATCGATCCGACCCGGCTGCTCGATCCGGCGCGCTTCCGGCCGAGCGCGGTCAAGTCCTTCAGCCGCGCGGTGGAGGAGGTGAAGGCGCGCAAGGTGGTCGAGCTGTCCATCGCGGCGCCCGCCGGGTCGAAGATCCACGTCGACGGCCGGCCGAGCGGGCGCGACCGGGTGAGCGAGAGTCTGCCGCCCGGCGAGCACTACGTGTGGGTCGAGCGAACCTCCGCGGCGCCGTTCGCGCGGGTGGTGACCCTGGCCGCAGCCACCCAGGTGGCGGTCCCGGAGGACGCCGCGGCGCCGCCCAGCGACGCCGAGCTGGCGCGCCGGGCGGCCGGACTCGGCTCCGGGCCGCTCCTGGTGGTGGCGCTTCGCTCGGACGGCGGCACCTCCCTGGTCGAGCTGCGCTCGGTCGGCCGGCGCGGGGCGACCCTGCGGGGCATCCTCCGGCTCGGCCCCTCGCCCGAGGCGAGCGCGCGCGACCTCGAGGCGGCGGTGACCCGAGCGCTCCGCAGCATGCGCTTCGAGCTGGCGCGCCGCGGCGGCAAGCGGTCGCCGGTCGTCGTCGCGCCGGCCGAGCGCTGGTACAAGAACCGGTGGCTCTGGCTGGGCTTCGGGGTGGTGGTGACCGCGGCCGCGCTGAGCCCGTTCGTCTTCGACTCGTCGAGCGGCGACTCCCCGACCGGCGCGGCGCTCGACCCGAGCGGACTGCAATGAGGGATCCCCGACCCCGGCGAGCCGTGGGGCAGGCGCGCGCAGCGCGCTCGGGGGTAGCACCCGCGGCGAGCCGGAAGCAGGTCGAGGGAAAAGAATGAAGCGCGCCGCGCGCCCCGCCCTCTTCGCCCTCGCCTGCGCCGCCGCGGGCTGCAGCGGCGACGACGAGGCGCGCGTGCAGATCGAACTCGAGGTGCCGTCCGACGACGCGGGCGGCTCGCTCCTCGGCGACCTCGACGCGCTCGAGTTCCGCGTCTCCGACGGCCAGGACTTCCGCGCCAGCCAGCTCTACCGGCTGTCCGACGGCTTGCCCGATGAGCTCTCGCTGTCGGACGTGCCGACCGGCGACGACATCCTCTTCCACCTCTCGGGCTTCGCCAGCAACGCCGAGGTGGCCTACGGCCGGACCTGCCGGATCGCGGTGGCCAAGGGGGACGAGCCGATCGGCCCGCTGCGGCTCTACTTCTCGCGGGTCGGCAGCTTCCGCACCGGCGCCGCGCCGCTCGAGCCGGAGCGATCGTACGGGCTCATGTTCAGCGACGACCGCGGGCGCGCGGTCCTCGCCGGCGGCGCCGGCACCCTGGTCGAGCTGTTCGACCCGCGCATCGGGACGTTCGACGAGGCCGGCGAGGTGGCGGTGACCCGGATCGGCGGCGCAGTGGCGGTGCGCGACGACGGCAGCGCCGTCATCGCCGGCGGCGTCGACGAGGACGGGGCGCTCATCGGCCTGGTCGAGGAGATCGTCTCCGACTCGGAAGGAGAACCGGTGCGCCAGCTGGCCGACCAGGTCGAAGCGGAGAAGGCCGGTCTCGCGCTGGTCGCGCTGCCCGACCGCAGCATCCTCTTGTCCGGCGGCCGATCGCCGGCCGGCTTCATCACCGGTGACCTCCTGGTGATCGACGCCGGTGACGATCAGTTCCGGCCGAGCGGGACGCTCGCCATCGAGCGCGAGCGCCACACCGCCAGCGTCGGACTCGGCGGCGTGGTCTACCTCATCGGCGGGCTCACCCACGACGAGGTCGGCGGCGGCGACGTGGCGACCGGGACCATCGAGCTCTACCGGCCCAAGGACAGGAGCGTCCGCACGCTCGAGGGAGCCGAGCTGATGGTGCCGCGCTTCGGCCACACCGCCACGGTGCTGGCCGACGGCCGCATCCTCCTGGTGGGAGGGCTCAAGCCTTCACTCACCGCCTGCGAGACGCCGCCCTGTTACGACGCGGTCGCGGAGGTCGAGGTCTTCGACCCGATCGTCGGCGAGTCGCGCACGGTCGACGAGATCCCGGGCGGCGTCCACGACCATACGGCGACCGCGATCGCCGGGGGGCGCGTCCTCATCACCGGCGGCAGCGACAGCGAGGGAGCACTGCGCAGCGACGCCTACCTGTTCGATCCCGAGGTGGAGGCCCTGGTCCCCACCCGGTCGCTCGGTCAGCCACGGGCCGAGCACACCGCGACCGAGCTATGTGACGGGACCGTGCTCCTGGTCGGTGGAGTGTCCGAGGATGGGACACCGCAGCCGGCCGAACGCTACAACCCGGCGTCGCGCGCGATTCCGTGATCACGGCGAGCTGACGTCGCGCGGCTCGCCGGCGCGGCCCGCGCTGTCCATTCCTTGCGCTGCGCCGGTTCGGCGCACTGCATCAGCCGGGCGCAGGCACACGCGTTGCAGCAAGTGGCGCTGGATGATCAGCCGCCCGTCGTCTCTCGTCGCCGCGCTCGCGCTGTGGGCCGCCTGCAGCTTCGATCCGAGCGGCTTCGGCGGCGGCGGGGGGAGCGACATCGGCGGCGACCGGGGCGACGGCGGCAACGGATCGGGCGGATCCGACGGCGACCAGGGAATCGACGCGGCGGTGGCGTCCGACGGCGCCGCCGACTGCGATCCCAGCTGCCCGGGCTTCTGCGACCAGGATGGCACCTGCAACATCGTCTGCGGCGGCAGCGGCGGCGGCGGCGAGCTCCTGCCCGAAGGTGGCGGCGGACCGCCCCCCTGCGACGCGGTCGCCTGTCCCGCTGGCATGCCCTGCCACGTGCTCTGCATCGGGCGCGACGCCTGCGATCAGACGATCGACTGCACCGAGTCGACCTCCTGCGTCATCGACTGTACCGACGAGCGCACCTGCGCCTCGCAGATCACCTGCGGCTCCGGCTCGTGCGAGGTCCACTGCGACGGCCGGGACAGCTGCGGCGGCGGCGTCGAGTGCCAGAGCTCCTGCTTCTGCGACGTGAGCTGCCAGGGTGAGTCGAGCTGCGGCCAGCAGACCACCTGCCCGCCCGGCTGCGACAACGATCCCGACTGCAAGACCACCGGGGCCGGCTGCGCCTCCAGCTGCTGATACCATCGGCACATGAACATCCGGTTCTGCGGCGCCGCCCGCCAGGTCACCGGGTCTCGCCATCTTCTCGAGGTCGGCGGCCGGCGCGTCCTGCTCGACTGCGGGCTGGTGCAGGGCCACCGCAGCGAGGCGGAGGCGCGCAACCGCGATTTCGGCTTCGACCCGGCCGCGATCGACGCGGTCGTCCTCAGCCACGCGCACATCGATCACAGCGGTGCGCTGCCGTCGCTGGTCGCGCGCGGATACCCCGGGCGGGTGCACGCGACCCAGGCCACCGCCGATCTGGCCGGCATCATGCTGCTCGACAGCGGCAACATCCAGGAGCACGACGCCGAGCTCGTCACCCGGCGGCGCGGGAAAAAGGGAGAGCCGCCGGTGGTGCCGCTCTACACCGTCGACGATGCGCGCCGCGCCATCGACCGGCTGGTCTCGCACCCCTACCACCGGCCGGTGCCCATCATCCCCGGCGTGACCGCGACCTTCTACGATGCCGGCCACATCCTCGGCTCGGCGGTGGTGTCGCTCGAGGTCGAGGAGGAGGGACGCCGGCGAACCGTCGTGTTCAGCGGCGATCTCGGCCGGCGCGGCCTGCCGATCCTCCGCGACCCGGAGATCCCGGAGGTCGCCGACGCGCTCCTCATCGAGAGCACCTACGGCGACCGGCGGCACGCGCCGATCGAGCTGGTCGATCAGAAGCTGGCCCACCTCATCAACCGGGTGGTGGCCCGGCGCGGCCGCGTCATCGTGCCCGCCTTCGCGGTCGGCCGCACGCAGGAGCTGTGCTTCGCGCTGTCGCGCCTGCTGCGCGGCGGCCACATCCCCGACGTCGCCATCTACGTCGACAGCCCGCTGGCGGTGAACGTGACCGAGGTGTTCGCCCGCCACCCGGAGTGCTTCGACAGCGAGATCGCCGACGTCCTCGAGCAGACCGGCGACCCGTTCGGGCTCAAGAAGCTGCGCTACCTCAGGACCCGCGACGAGAGCATGGCGCTGAACCAGCTATCCGGGTCGTTCCTGGTCATCTCGGCGAGCGGCATGTGCGAGGCCGGGCGGATCCTCCACCACCTGAAGAACGGGATCGGCGATCCGAGGAACGCCATCCTCATCGTCGGCTACCAGGCAGAGCACACGCTCGGCCGCCGCCTGGTCGAGCAGGCGGAGGTGGTGAAGATCTTCGGCGAGCCCTACGAGCGCCGCGCCGAGGTCGTGGTGATGAACGAGTTCTCCGCCCACGCCGACCGCGACGAGCTCCTCGCCTGGGTCGCGGGCTTCAAGAAGAAGCCGGGCCGCATCTTCGTCGTGCACGGCGAGGAGGCGCAGAGCCTGCCGCTGGCCGCTGCCCTCACCAACGAGGCGGGCATCGCGAGCGTGGTGGTCCCGCATCTCGGTGAGATCCACGGCGTCGACCCGTAGGCGGATGTACGACAGCGGCCAAGAGCCACCGACGGCCGCCCAGGGTTGTTACGATGGCCGCATGGGGGGAGCGCGCACGGCTGCGCTGCTGATGCTCGTCGCCGCTTGCTCCTTCGAGAGCTCCGCGCCGTCGGATCCGACCGGCCAGGTCGACGGACCGGACGCGGCCGGCTTGCCGGCGGAGCCGGTCTACCTCAGGGTCGGCGCGTTCATCGACGGCCGGAGCCGCCTGGTCCTGTCGGGCTCCGAGCTCCACTGGTTCCACCTCGACTACTCGGCGCCCGGCCGGCTCGACGGCGCCTTCCTGCCGACCAACATCGACGGGGTCGACTGGCTGCCCAGCTGGCCGGACCAGCCCGACTCGGAGAACCGCGACTGCGGCTGCCGCTCGCTCGATGCATTCGCCGGCCTGGCCGTGCCGGTGCCCCGCCAGGCCACCGCCACCAGCGTGACGCCGGTCGGCGACATGCGCGGCGCCGCCCGGGTGATCGAGCAGGCGACGGTCGCCAACGACTTCGCCGTGGTGATCGAGCTCGACGACAACGACGACGCCGGCGCCGACACCTACGTGGTCGACATCGCCGTCGAGCCGCTCTAGGCGATCAGCGGCGGGCCGCCGCCTTCTTGCCGGTCTTGGCCAGGGTGAGCTCGGCGACCGCGTCCTGGAAGCGGATGCGGGCCAGCATCACCTTCTCCTCGCGGTCGACCAGCTCGATGGTGCCCTTCTGGATGCGCTCGGAGATCTCCAGCATCTTCTGCTTGAGGTGCTTCATGAGCGAGCCGCCCGACTTGACCGCCTGCAGCGTCACGATCTGGGCGTGCAGCTCGTCCATGCGGACGCGGTAGTCGCCGAGCCGCTGGCGCAGGTTGTCGATCGCCTGCTGCTGGTCGGCCATCTCCTTGTGGAGGGCGAGCAGCTCCTTCATCGGGCCGGCCAGCCCCGGGTCGTCGACCGGGCGCGACAGGTAGACCGCCACCAGGTCGAGCGCATCCGGCGAGCGGAGATCGAGAGTGCGGGTCATCGGGGTCGACTCCTCGACGGCGACCGAGCGGGTCTGACGCGCCGCCAGCTCGACCCGGAACAGGTGGGCGTCGCCCAGGCGCTCGAACCTGCCGGGGCCCGAGGCCAGCGTCCAGCCGGCCTCCACCGTGTGGCGGAGGTAGACCACCACCGGACGGCTCAGGCGATTGGTCAGCGCGTACGCGTTTCGCCGGGTGTAGGCGACCTCGGAGGTGAGGACGCCGCGCTCGAGCGAGACCAGGCGGGTGATGCGGTCCTCCGCCTTCTGGGTCCGCTCGACCACGACCTGGCGGTCGAGGGCGAAGGGCACGATGGCGCTCGCCTGCGCCGGGATCGGTTCGGTCAGCCCCTCGCCGACGAAGCCGTCGGAGCTGTACACGGTCACCGGGCCGGCCTCGAGCGCCGAGCGGGTGGGGTTGTCGAAGCGGATCGCCTTGAAGGCGAAGCGCGGGTTGCCGCGCGACGACTCGGGGTCGTAGAGGTAGACCGTCTCGCCGGCGGTCGAGCGGTCCACGATCGAGACCATCACGCTCCGCTCGCGCGCCACCGTCATCGGGGACTTGCTCTCGAAGTGACTCTCGCCGACCGGCTGCTCCTCCTCCTTCGGCCGCGCCGCACCACCGGCGGCCGCCGTCTGGTCCCCGGCCGGCGAGGCCTGCTCGAGCAGGCGGACGCCAGCCGGCTGGTTCTTGCTCTGGCCGATGCGCACCTCGACCTGGGCCGGCGGCACGCCGTTCTCGATGAGCTGGTTGCGCATCAGGTTGGCGCGATCGAGCGCGCGGGCGTCGGAGTTGGCCTCGCCCGGCTTGGCGTAGCCCTCGACCACCCAGCGGCTCTTCCGCTCGCGGATCGAGCGGGCGACCTCGGCGACCTTCTTCTTGCCGGCATCGACCCGCTCCTTGACCGGCGGTGGCGGCGCCTTGCCGGCGACCGTCTTGTTTGCGTAGTGGCCGTGACCGTCGCTGCCGCCGCTCGTGCCGCTGCCGCTGCTGGGCGGCTCGGCCTTCCGGGCCCTCATCTCGTCCCGCCAGTACTGCTCCTGCATGTCCGGGTGGCTGTCGGGCCTCGGCAGCTCGTCGTCGGCCAGCGCGATGGTGGTGCCGTCCTTGTCGCTCTCGCCGTAGGGGCTGTTGCCGGTGGGCGGAGCGATGGCGAAGCGGTCGTTCGAGCTCAGGACCTCGCGCTCGACCTGCCTGACGCTCCACAGGTCGTAGCGGAACGACAGCGCCGAGCTGGCGCCGACCCCGACCCTGACGTCCTTCCAGTCCTCGCCCGAGGTGTTGTCGACGATGGCCCAGCCTTGCAGACGAACCTTCCCCCCGCGATCGATCACCACCCGGTAGCTCGGCTTCCAGGCCGGCGCCTCGGTGATGTAGGTGATGATGAGGTCGGTCGCGGTGCCGCGCGGCAGCTCGATGACCATGTTGACCATGCCGCCGTACTCGGCGCCCGGGCTGGGGAAGCCGACCGGCAGCGTGCGTCCGGTCCGCGCGTCGCGCACGGTGAGCGACTTCAAGAAGTCGTTCACCTTGTCGCGCGGGACCTGGATGCTGAGGCTGTCCTTGGTGAGGGTGGCGCGGCGCTCGTAGTAGGCCACCCCGTTGCGGTAGATCACCACCCGGCCGAGGGCCATGTCGTTCACCCGCACGTAGTCGTTCCGGCAGCCGCCGAGAGCGGCGCACAGAGCTGCCGCGGCCAGGAGCAATCGCATCGCACCCTCCAAGGATTTGCCGTCTCGCGGTGTCTCGCTTGTCTGGGCCCGAACGCCTGGCGGCGCGGATCGATCTGATCTGATCTGATCTGATCGGATCGCCTTTCGGCTAGGCTAGCCACCAGTGGAGCGGGAGGTGGTCATCGTGGGGGCGGGCATCGCCGGAGCCTCGCTCGCCCACTTCCTCGGCGAGGCCGGGCAGACCAGCGTGCTGGTCGTCGAGCGCGAGGCCCGGCCGGCCCACCACGCCAGCGGCCGCAGCGCGGAGGCCCTGGTCGAGGTCGAGCTCGATCCCGTCTGGCAGCCGCTCCTCGCCGAGAGCGCGCGGTTCTTCCGCTCGCCGCCGCCGGCAGTGGCGCGGCGCAGCCTGGTCATCCCGACCGGCATCATCAACCTGATGGGCGAGAGCGAGCGGGCCGCGCTGGCGGCGGCCATCCCCGAGCTCCGCCGCCAGGGGATCGCGGTGGAGCTGCTCGAGCCGACCAGCGCGCGGGCCCGCCTGCCCTTCCTCAGCGAGCCCGACTTCGCGGGCGCGATGTTCCTGCCCCACAGCGGGCGGCTCGCGGTCGGCGCGCTCATGGCCGGCTACCTCGACTCGGCGCGCGCCCGCGGGGCCGAGCTGTGGCTGGGTGCCGAGGTGGTCGGAGTGGAGACGACCGGCGGCCGGATCTCGGCAATCGAGACCACCCGCGGTCGAGTCGCCTGCCGCGTGCTGGTCTGCGCCGCCGGCGCCTGGGCGGGCGGGCTGGCGGCCATGGCGGGCGCGACGCCGATCGCGCTGACCCCGATGCGGCGCACGGTCATCTCGTTCGACCCGCCGCCCGGGCTGGTGACCGAAGGCATGCCACTTCTGTCCTACGACGCGCGCGGCGTCTATGTCGCGACCGAGGGCACCGGGCTCATCGCCTCGCCGATGGACGAGGAGCCGATGCCGCCGTGCGACGCAGAGCCCGATCCGGCGCAGGTCCAGCTGGCCCTCGAGCGCCTGGCACGGCTCGCCGCCCCGCTGGTCCCGCGCCAGATCGCGGGCGCGCGTGCCGGCCTGCGCACCTTCGCGCCCGATCGCCGCCTGGTCATCGGCGAGGATCCGGCGCGGCCCGGCTTCTTCTGGCTGGCCGGCCAGGGCGGCACCGGCATCGAGACCAGCCCCGCGGTCGGCCGGCTGGCGGCCGAGATGCTCGTCCGCGGCGCCGCCCGTGACCCGGATGTGGCCGCCGCGCTGTCGCCCGCGCGCTTCGCCGCGCCCGCACTGTGAGATGTGTCGCGGACGGTCGCCCTCGGGTCGTCTGTCCCTCGTGATGGCATCCGTCATCACCCGGCTCGCTCATCTCCCCAGATGCAGCGGCCGGAGCGCTGGACCGCGGGTTGCTGATGGCCAGACCATGCACCGCCGGCTTCGCCTCGTTCGCCTCGCCCGTCCTCTTCTTGCACTGGTCGCTTTCGGCTGCACGGCGTCGACCTCGGAGATCACGGGTACCGGCCCGGATCCGTCCACCTTCGAGCCGGTGCCGCTCTCCATCAACCGCGAGGTCGACCTCCTCTTCGTGGTGGACGACTCCGGCTCGATGCGGCAGGAGCAGGCAGCGCTGGCGGGCGGGTTCGAGCGCTTCATCGAGGGGCTCGAGGACGGCGACGGCCAGCTGCCCGGTCTCCACATCGGCGTCGTCTCGTCCAACGTCGGCACCGGAGAGGTGCCGAGCGGCGGTGAGGCCTGCCTGGGCGAGGGAGACGATGGACTCCTGCAGGTGCCGGCCGGCTGCGCGGCGCTGACCGACGGCAGCCGCTTCATCAGGGACGTGGCCGGATCGGCGGGCGAGCGGGAGGTCAACTACGCGGGCGCGCTGGCCGAGCAGTTCAGCTGCATGGCACAGCTCGGCACCGCGGGTTGCGGCTTCGAGCAGCACTTCGAGTCGATGCGGCGGGCGCTCGGCGAGCAGGCGCTCAACGCCGGCTTCCTCCGGCCCGAGGCCAGCCTCGCCGTTCTCTTCGTGGCGGACGAGGACGACTGCTCGGTCAGCGACCCGCAGCTCTTCGATCCCTCGCAGGACGACCGGGCCTCCGAGCTCGGCGAGCTGAGCTCGTTCCGCTGCTTCGAGTTCGGCGTCGAGTGCGCGCCGGTCGGCGGCGGCGAGCGCGAGATCGGGCCGCGCACCGACTGCGTGCCGGAAGACGGGTCGCGTTACCTCGAGTCGGTGTCGAGCTACGTCCAGTTCCTGCGCGGCCTCAAGTCCGACCCCGAGAAGGTCTTCGTCTCGACCATCACCGGCGACCCCGGACCGGTCGTGGTGATGGAGAACCCGGACATCACTCCGGCCGAGCTGATGGTCGCACCCACCTGCACCATCTGCCCGGGCGGCGCCGGCAGCGGCTGCTCGACCCTCGAGGCGCTGGTCTCGGCCGCGCCTGCCATCCGCATGCAGGCACTGGTCGACGCCTTCGGGGCCGCCGGTCACTGGCAGGACATCTGCGCCTACGATCCAGCGACCGACGCGCTCGACTTCGGCGCCGCGCTGGCCGGCGTGGCGGGAAACCTGGCGCCGCGCATCGCGACCCCGTGCCTCGACGTCACCCCGCTCGACACCGATGCCAGCGCCTCCGGCAACCAGGCTGCCTGCGAGCTGGTCGAGCTCGCCGGCGGCGCGGAGGTCGCCATCCCGGCCTGCGAGGTCAGCACCGGCGCCCGGCCCTGCTTCCGCCTGCGCGACAATCCCGATCAGTGCCCGACCACCCAGCTGGCGCTGGCGATCGACCGGGCGGCGCCGGCGCCGGCCGGGGCCACCCTCTCGCTCCGCTGCGCCCTGCCCGCAGCGCCCTGACTCATTCGCCCGCCGCCAGCGCGAGGAGGGCGTAGATCGGCCAGGTCACGACGCTCCACGCCCTCTCCGATGCCTGCGAGCGCCGGTTGTGTCCGTACAGCTTCCGGTAGACGTCCTTCGGCATCCGGTCCTCCCGGCCGACGAACTCGAGGTGGAAGGCGTTGCGATGGCCGGTCCGCATCGCCGACTCGAAGGCAGCGCGAATGACGTCGTCACGGAAGCTGGTGTGCCTGGCGAGGCTGAGGAGCTTCTGGAAGTGACGCTGCCCGCTCTGCCGATCGGTCGGCTTCTCTGCCATGAGCGCGCGCGCGGCCGCCTCGATTTCGGGCTGATTGATGGCTCGTCCGCTGGCGGGATCGATCTCGGGCTTGACCGCGTAGGGATCGCTGACCCTGCCCTGCGTCGACCCGCTGCCCGCTCGGAGATCGGATGTCTTGCCGGCGGCGGCGCGACGGCGCAAGTCCCCCTTCGACGACCGGCGGGGCCTGACCCGGCGGCCACTCTCCGCCCGCGCGCCGTCGCCGGCCTTACCGGATCTGGCGGCAGTTGGAGCGGCTCCCCGCTGCCCGGGCGCAGCAGATGCTGTCGAGTTCCCGCTGACGTCCACCAGTGTCGATGCGAAGAGAGCTGCAGTTGCCACCAGGAGCGTGATCGCGCGCATGGCCGCTGCTCCAGTGCAGGGCCGATGCCACCGGGGGCTGCTCGCAGCGGATTGCCGGCTCACGACCCCGGTTGAGCCAGCAGGCGGTCGAGGTGGGCCCACTGCGGGTCGAGCTCGCCCGGGACGTGGAGCGCGGCGCGGAAGGCGGCGTGCTCGCCGCAGTACATCGCGTGGAGGTCGCCGCGGCCGTGGGCGATCGTTGCCTCGACGTTGGCGATCCGATCGGCCAGCTTGACGGCGCGCGGCGCCGTGCCCGCCGCCGCCAGCTTGGGCAGGGTCGCCGCCTTGCGCGCCTTGCGATTCGCCCCCGGCTCGTCGGTCACCGCCGCGACGATGCCGGCGACCTCGGCCCCCATCTCCGCCTCCACTTGCTCGAGGGTGAGGTCGGTATCCTCCACCGCGTCGTGCAGCCAGGCGGCGGCGCGCATGACGTCGTCGTGGGCAAACCTCATGAGCACCGCGTCGACCTGCTCGAGATGGACCCGGTAGGGGTCCCTGCCGTAGCGCTGGTCGCCGTGCGCCGCCAGCGCGAGGCGACGGGCGCGCTCGACCAGGTCAGGACCGGTCACCGTCCGGCGACCATCATGCGCGAGACGCGGAAGGTCGGCGACGAGGTCGAGCTGCGCAGGATGAGATCGTCCCCCACCATGTCGATCCGCTTGAGGAGGTCGTCGAAGTTGGCCGAGATGGTCACCTCGCTGACCGGGTGGCCGAGCTCGCCGTTCTCGATCCAGAAGCCGGCGGCTCCGCGCGAGAAGTCGCCGGTCACCGCGTTGAAGCCGAAGCCCATCATGCTGGTCACGTACAGGCCGCGCTCGGTCTTGCCGACGATCTCGGCGCGCGAGCGATGGCCGCGCCGCATGAACAGGTTCGAGGTGGTCGGCGCCGGGCTGGAGCCGGTGCCGCGCCCGGCCGAGCCGGTCGAGGCCCGCCCGAGCTTGCGCGCTGTGTAGGTGTCGCACAGCACCGTCCTGAGCACCCCGCCGTCGACGATGACGTTCTTGCGGGTCGGCAGACCATCGCCGTCGTACGGCCGCGAGCCGGGGGCGCGCGCGATGAGCGGATCGTCCTCGATGGTCACCAGCTCGGAGGCGATCTCGCTCCCCTCGCGCCCGATGAGGTACGAGCTCTTGCGGTAGAACGAGGAGCCGTTGGCCACGCTGAAGACCATGCCGACGATGGCGCGCCCCGCCTCCGGGTCGAACACCACCGGCACCTCGCAGGTGTCCACCTTGCGGGCGCCGAGCTGGGCCACCGTGCGGCGCGCCGCCTCGCGCCCGACCGCCTCGGGATCCTCGAGCGCGGCGACGAACCGCGAGCCGGTCCACCAGTAGCCGTTGCGCTTCTTGCCGCCCTCGTCGTCGCACACCGGCTCGACAGTCAAGGACGAGTAGCTGCCGCGGTACGACCCGACGAAGCCGCCCGAGGTCGCCAGCGCCACCGCGCCGAGCACGCGCGAGTAGGTTCCGCCCTCCGAGTTGGTCACCCGCTGGTCGTGAGCCAGCGCCGCCTTCTCGCCGCGCACGGCGCGGGCGAGCGCCTCGGCGGCGTCGAGCGGCTCGCTGTCGACGTCGTAGAGGTTGAGCTCCGGGAAGCTCGTCGCCAGGTCGGCAGGGTCGGGCAGCCGGTGCAGCTCGTCCGGCTCGGACAGGCGCGCCAGCGCCACCGTGTCGGCGGCGAAGCGCTCGAGCGAGTCGGCGCGCAGGTCGGAGGTGTAGGTCACCGCCTGGCGGTAGTCGCGGAAGACGCGGAGCCCCAGCCCGCGGCTGCCCGCCTCCTGCACCAGCTCCGGCTCGCCCAGCCTGACCTTGGCGGTGAGCTCGGTGCCGTCGGAGACCTGCACCTCGGCGTCGTCGGCGCCCGCCTTGCGGGCCAGGTGCACCACCCGCTCGGCGATCTCGCGCAGCTCTGCCGTCACGTCGCGCACCATCACTACTTCTCCGTTCCGCCGACCGTGATCTTGTCGATCTTCACCGACGGCGTGCCGACCCCGACCGGGACCGACTGGCCCTCCTTGCCGCAGGTCCAGATGCCGTCGGACAGCTGGTAGTCGTTGCCGAGCATGGTCACGTGGCGCAGCACGTCGGGGCCGTTGCCGATCAGGTTGACGCCCTTGAGCGGCGCGGTGAGCTTGCCGTCCTCGATGAGGTAGCTCTCGGTCAGCGAGAAGACGAAGTCGCCGTTCGAGATGTTCACCTGGCCGCCGGAGAAGCGGCGGGCGTAGACGCCGCGCTTGACCGACTGGATGATCTCCTCGGGCGAGTGGGGCCCGGGCAGGAGCGCCGTGTTGGTCATGCGCGGCATCGGCATGTAGCGGAACGACTGCCGGCGCCCGTTGCCGGACGCGCCGACGTGGAAGTGCTTGGCCGACAGCCGGTCGTGCATGTAGCCGACCAGCGTCCCGTTCTCGATGAGGACGTTGCGCTGGCCCGGGTTGCCCTCGTCGTCGGCGTTGATCGAGCCGCGCGAGCTCGGCAGGGTGCCGTCGTCCACCACCGTGCACAGGTCGCTGGCCACCTTGTTGCCGAGCTGACCGCTGTAGTTGGACGTCCCCTTGCGGTTGAAGTCGGCCTCGAGCCCGTGGCCGACCGCCTCGTGGAGCAGGATGCCGGAGTCGGCCGGGCCGAGCACGACCTCCATCTCGCCGGCCGGCGCCTCGCGGGCATCGAGCATGGCGATGGCGATGCGCGCCGCCTCGCGCCCGTGCCAGGCGGGGCTCTTGTTCTCGCCTTCGAAGTAGTCGAGCCCGAGGCGGCCGCCGCCGCCCGAGCTGCCGCTCTGCCGTTTCTTGCCGTCCTCGGCGACCGCGCGGACGCCGAAGCGGATGAGCGGCTGGCGGTCCTGCGCCCAGTGGCCGTCGGAGGTCACCACCAGGAGCTCGCGCACCTGCTCGACCAGCGAGGCCTCCACCTTGCTGATGCGCGGGTCGAAGCCGCGCGCGCCCTGGTCGGCGGCGCGCAGGATGACGAGCTTCTCCTCGGGCGGCATCAGGAGCGACGGCTGCGCCACCGGATAGAAGTCGGGCAGGACGACCGGCTGGATGGCGAGCGGGGCCGCCGCGCCGCCGCCGGCGGCGATCTGGCCGGCCATGCGCGCGGCGTGCGCCATGCGCTCGAAGGACAGGTCCTCGCTGTAGGCGTAGCCGGTGGCGTCTCCCTTGAGGACGCGGACCCCGAGCCCCATGGTGATGCCGCGGCCGACCGCCTTGACCTTCTCCTCCTCGAGCACGTAGTCGGCCGAGACCCGGTACTCGAAGTAGAGGTCGGCGTAGTCGCCGCCGCGCTCGAGCGCGAGCGCCAGGAGCCGGCGCGCGACCTCGGCGTCGACCTCGTACTCGCCGCCGGGAGCGAAGGGGGCCCGGAAGGTGTCGCTGGTCATGCTGGAGTCTACCCTCCGTCGTTCTTCCTGCCATCGAGCGACGCCAGCGCCGCCTCGGCGGCCGCGGCGGCCTCGTGGATCTCCGCCTCGCCGCCGCCCAGCCACATGCGGCCGAACGCCCCGAACGAGACGAACTCGAGGATGTGAATGGGCGACGCCTTCTCCGCCTCGTTGGCGGCGAAGGCGGCGTAGGCGGCCGGATGCACCTCCAGGATGTACAGCGCCTGGTTGGCGACAATCATGTCGCCGTGCCGCATCCGGTTGATGAGCTGCGACTGCTTGTTGTCGAGCCCGGTGATGATCTGCGAGGAGACGATGCGCGGCTTGAGCCGGTCCTTCTCCTTGACGCCCAGGCGATCGAGCATGGTCTGCCCCGCCACCCGGACCTGCCCCTGGTCGTCGTGGTGGATTTCCAGCATGCCGTAGGCACGCTCGACGATCTGCATCCCCGGCTGGACGTCGGTGGTCTTGAGCGCGATGTCGGTCAGCTGGTTGATGGCGATTCCGGGGGCGATCTCGATGAACAGCGCCGCCTGCTGCTCGAGCGGCATGAACCCCTGGCAGACGGTCTGGATGAACCCGGTGACCTGGGGCTGGAGCGAGTCGAGCACAGTAAAGGCGCGTAACTCCATCGGCGCCGACACCCTACGCCGCGCAAACGGCCGAGTCAATGCGCGCTCCTGCGCGAACTCTGGTAGGACGCGGGTCGTGCCCGCGATCCGAGTCGCTCTCGCCGCCGCACTCATGACCGCCTGCGGCTCCAGCCACCCGGCCGACTCGTCAGGCGCGACTGCCGATCCCCGGCGCGAACCGCCCGACGCCGGCGTGTCCCTCGGCCGCCCGGGCGAGCCCGGCGGCGACGGCGGCCCCGAGCTCCCGGCCACCGTCGTCAAGAGCGCCACGCTGGAGGCCCGGCGGGTGACCGGGAGCCGCGAGATCCTCCCGGATCCGGACGACCAGAGGGTCCTCTCCGTCCGCGGAAAGTCGGTTGTGGTGGCGGTGAAGTTCTGCGTGGACCCGACCGGTCATGTGTCGACGACCAAGCTGCTCAAGGGCTCCGGCCGGCGCAATTACGACGACAAGATCGAGCGAGAGATGAAGCTCTGGACGTTCCAGCCGGTGGTCTCCGAAGGCCAGGCGGTCGATGTCTGCAGCGTCGTGACGTTCATCTATCGGCCGGGACCGATCACGCCAGCACCCGCCACAGCGCCAACGCCCGCGCCCGCGCCCGCGCCAACGCCGTGAACGACTGCTACTCCTCGCCGGCCGGCGCGCGCCAGGCGTAGTGGATGCGGCGCGGGTTGACGCCGTCCTGAAAGGCGATGTGCTCGGCGCCGTCGGCCGTGCGCGCCAGCGCCGGCATGCTTCCCATCTCGCCGTCGAGGATCGGGACCGGCGGCGTCGCGCCATCGGCGAAGTAGAACGGGCCGAGGGCGCCCTGCCCCGTTCGCCAGGCGGCGGTCAGGCCGGGCAGCACGCTCGGAGTCCACGACCAGAGACGCTGGGTCGCGTAGCGCGAGCGCGGCCCCAGCGCGCCGGCGGGCGCGCGCCTCCGGTACTCGACCTCGAAGGAGTTCACATCGTCCGGGTCTTGATCGATCCAGGCGATGTCGAGCGTGCCGTCCGGCTCGACCGCGAGCGACACGTCGTCTGACAGGAGGTCGGGGCTCTGCGAGACATTGACCTTCGGCTTGAAGGCGCCCCCCTCCGGCCGCACCAGGAGAAACACCTCCTGCTCGCTCGAGCTGCCGTTCCGATAGGCGAGAAACAGCGTGCCGTCGGCGCCCAGCGCCACCCGCGGCGACGAGTCGACCACCAGATCGTCCACCGCGTTCGGCACGTGGGTCGCGGCCACCGTCTCGAGGGGCCCGCGGCGCGCAAACGCGTGGCCGGTCGCGTCGAGCCAGGCAAAGGCAGTCTCCTCGCCGCTGGTCGCCACCCGCACGTAACTTCCGCTCGCATCCGCCGCCGAGATCGTCTCGGGCGCGCCGAGCGGTTCGCCGTCGGCCGCCAGCCACACCGCCCGCACGCGCTGCAGCGCCCCGTCGCTCGCGTGATACGCCAGCACGAATCCATCCGGGGACGCCGCCACCGACGGCCGGATCGGCTGCGCCAGCGGCTCCTCCACCCGCCGGATCTCCCCGACGCACCCCCGCTCGACCACCACATACGCGATCCGCGACCCGGCCTCGGCGAACTCGTGCCACGCCACCAGCGCGCGCGCTCCGCTCGCCGCGATGACCGGCGCGAGCGACGCCAGCCCCTCGTCCGACAGCACCTCGGCCGGCCCGAACATCTCTCCCGAGCTCACCTCGAGCCGGCAGTCGACCGCCGTTGCCCCGTCCGCCTGCCCCGGCGCTCCATCCGCCTGCGCCCCGCCCCCATCCGCCCCGCCCGCTGCGCCCCCCGACGGACCGCCGCATCCCACGACCCACGCCACCAGAGCAAGAGCGGGACGGACGCGCATGCCCCGCGAGATACCGCAGGACATCGTCCCGCAGCAAGCGCGAACTACCACGCCCGGTTCCCGGGCCCCGACCGACCCGACACTCGCGGCGCGCCACCTCGCCGCGCAAGCGCGAACGCCAGACCGCTCGGTCAGCTCCGCTGCTCGCCTCGCCAGCTCCGCCTGCCCGGTACCCACGCCGCGGCTCCCCGGCCCGCGACCGGGACCTCTTCTGGGCAGCCATGAATTCGGCGCCGTAGTCGAGCACCGCCTGATACTGGTTGTGCGCCCTGCAGCGAAGCTCGATCTCCGACACCTCGTGCCCGGCGCCGCGCGCCCAGTTGTGGACGTGATGGAACTCGAGCAAGCGAGTGGCGGAGCACCGCCGTCCCTTCGCATCGACGAACGCGCACTGTCCTCCATCGCGCTGCCACACCACGCTCCGCACTTCTGCCGGGACGTGCCGCGTTCTCTTCTCCGGCGCCGCCCGCCCGCTCTCCCCCACCTCGCGCGATCGCACGTGGTCGCTCATGGGCGAGGACGTGGACGCCGAACCGCTCCGGCACATGATCGAGTCGGTGGCGGCACGATATCCGCTCGACCGCTCGCGGATCCTGCTGACCGGAATGTCCGACGGGGCGACGTATGCGCTGCTCTGCGGGCTGCGGGAGGGCATGCCGTTCACCCATCTGGCCCCCGCCTGCGGGGTGCTGCACCCCGCGCTCCTGATGTCCGGGGACATGGACCGCGCGCGCGACCTGCCCGTCTATCTGATTCACGGCGCGCTCGACTGGATGTTCCCGGTCGCCACCGCCCAGCTCGCGCGTCAGGCGCTCACCACCGCCGGCGCCCGCCTGGTCTACCGCGAGATCGACGACCTCTCGCACACGTACCCGCGCGACGAAAACCCGAAAATCCTGGACTGGCTCCTCGCGTAGCGCGCCCGCCTCCTGCAGGGCGTCACGACCGATGCGGGCGGTGGCGACCGGGAACATCCAGTCGAGCGTGCCGTGGACGAGATAGATCGGGCGATCGCGAGCGGCGCCGAGGTCTCCGCCGAGCAGCACCGGATGC
>Ga0111538_10003103_pt1 | contig 23246 bp, 23 predicted proteins | sample SoiMethybrSBSTD1_FD_79669 | JGI IMG/M metagenome (GOLD analysis project Ga0111538, IMG submission 79669) | Bulk soil microbial communities from a Populus tree surrounding site in Tennessee, USA - Soil MetaG P. TD hybrid SBSTD1 (version 2)... | ecosystem: Environmental > Terrestrial > Soil >...
AATGTAATGACAGCCATCGGACAGAAGCGTTTATGAAATAAACAACGCTTTCAATTCGGTAGCATCCCCGGGTTTCATTTTACCACCGAGAATAAGGCGCAACTGTCTTCTTCGCAGCGCGCCGTCATATAATTTCTTTTCCTCTTCTGTTTCGGGCATCACTTCAGGAACTTTTTTGGGTTTACCAAGTGAATCGAGCGCCACAAAAGTATAGTAAGCTTCATTACTTTTATAACGGTATTGCATAAGTGCATCTTCACCCCATACTTTCATGTGGATCTCCATGGATGTATTGAAAGAGCGCGACACCTTCGCTTCTATATGCACAACATTTCCAAGCCTGATCGGATTTTCAAATGAAATATTGTCAACTGAAGCAGTAACAGTGGGTGAAGCGCAATGTTTGAGCGCTGCGAGTGCAGCGGCAATATCCATCCAGTACATAAGCCTTCCGCCCATAAGGTTACCAAAAACATTTGTATCGTTAGGCAATACAAGTTCGGTCATCACTACAAATGATTCATGAGGTGTTTTTGACTGTCGTTCCATACTATTGATTTAAAAATAATTTTATATAGTAATGCTTTCACATTTTTTCAAAAAGTTCTCATCGGCGTCCGCACCAATACCTGGCATGGATGGTGCTTCAATAAAGTATCCGTTGTATTTCACTCCCCCCGTCACCGGGTCTTCTTTATGGCCAAGCATACAGGTGTCCATGTCGTAAAAAATTATATTGTCATTGGCCATCGCAAAATGCGCGAAGGCTGTTAATGCGATTCGGCTTTCGAGCATCCCGCCCATCATGCAGGGAATTCCATGTTTGCTGCAGGTATCATGAATTTTTATTGCTTCACTAATGCCTCCTGATTTGGCAAATTTAATATTCACGTAATCGCATGCTTCAGCATCAATGATCTTTTGTGCATCATGATGATCGTACACACTTTCATCCGCCATTATTTTAATAGGCGATAGTTTTCTCAATCGGGGCAGGTGGTGATCATCCCAATAACGCATAGGTTGTTCGCAGAATTCTATATCATACTTTGCGATTGCATTCAGCACATGAACTGCATCATCAAAGTTCCAGCCCTGGTTGGCATCGATCCGGATTTTAATTGAAGTGCCTGCGGCCTGCCTTATGAGTTTTACCCTTTCAATATCTTCTTCAGCTTTTTTACCCAGCTTAACTTTTATGATATGCACCCCTTTATTCGCAAATTCTGTTGCCTGTTGAGCCATCCCGGAGGGAGATCCGATACCGATGGTGAGATCAGTTTCAATTTGTTTGATCGCACCACCCAGAAAAGCATACAATGGCTTGCCGGCCATTTTTGAGGCTATGTCATACAGTGCCATATCAAACGCACTCTTAATGGTAGTATTAAAAGCAACGAAATCATCGAGCTCCCCGAGACGTTGAGGTATGTTTCCGGCATCTTTATTTTTCCATAATGCCGAAAACTCTTTTGCCATTTCAAAGCATGTGGATTGAGTTTCACCGGTGATCATCGGGAATGCAGAACATTCACCTACACCATAAAGGCCGTTTGAAAGATGCACACGTAAGAAAATATTCTGGGCAAAGTGCATGGTACCCGTTGCAATAGTGAAAGGATGCATGGGAATGCTGAATTTCCATATATCTGTATGCGTAATGTTCATTGAAGGCTGCAATTTACAATCTGTAGCATCATTTATGGTTTTCCTATTTTTGCGCACTAATATTTATCTCGGAATGGACGCTTACCATCTTTCTTTTGAAAACACCGAAAATGCTTTCGCATATAAATCAGATAAAGAGCTAAGGAAAGCAAAATTTTTATTCTCTTCAATGAGTTATAAATCACTGGTAAAGCTAGGCACTACTTTAACCCCGCTTGTAATGAAACTGGGGCTACCGGTAAAAGGATTGATCAGGAAAACAATTTTTGGTCAGTTTGTTGGTGGTGAATCGCTGGGAGAAACCTCATTTGTAGTAGACAAACTTGAGAAATTCGGGGTGAATGTAATACTAGACTATGGTGTTGAAGGAAAAGAAGGTGAAGAGAATTTTGAACATTCATGTGAAGAATTTATCAAGGTGGTCAGGTATGCTTCCGGACAACCTAATATCCCCTTCATCAGCATAAAAGTGACTGGTTTTGCAAGATTTACCCTGCTTGAAAAACTTGATGCCGCAGCAAACGATAGAAGCGGATTTACAGGCAATGTGCATACTGAAGTATTGACAGAAGAAGAAAAGGAAGAGTGGAAAAGGGTAGTGGAAAGGATGGAAAGGGTTATAAAAGCCGCTGCAGCCGGAAATGTTGGTGTGCTGGTGGATGCGGAAGAAACCTGGATACAGGATCCGGTTGATGCAATCACCATGCAAATGATGGAAAAATATAACAAGGAACGTGCGGTTGTCTATAATACAATTCAGGTATACAGGAAAGACAGGTACCAGTTTCTGAAGAATAGTCTTGATGAGGCGAAAAAGAAAAATTATTTGCTTGCAGTAAAGCTGGTTCGTGGTGCATACATGGAGAAGGAAAGAAAACGCGCTGCGGAAATGAATTATGAATCACCAATTCAGCTGGATAAAGCATCTACCGACAGGGACTACAACAAAGCTTTGAAATTCAGCATCGCCAATATTGGCAATATCGCCCTGATAGTAGCCACTCATAATGAATACAGTAACCTTTACGCCACAAGGCTGATGCATGATAATAATATTCCGCATCACCATAAACATATTCATTTTTCTCAGTTATTCGGCATGAGCGATAATATTACGTTTAACCTTGCCCGTGAGGGATATTCCGTAAGTAAGTATTTGCCTTTCGGGCCAATTAAGGATGTAATACCTTATCTTATGCGGAGAGCGCATGAGAACACTTCTGTTGCAGGACAAACCGGAAGGGAACTTGGACTGATTAAGAAAGAGATTGCGAGACGTTCATCATAGGCATAGGTAATTTTTTAACTTCACTGCCTATCAGCTGTTCTATATTTCTGAATTTCCTCCTGTCGGAGGGACTGATAAAAGTAAGGGCTACCCCAGTTGATTCAGCACGAGCCGTTCTGCCAACACGGTGTATATAATCTTCGGCATCGGAGGGTACATCAAAATTGATCACCAGTTCAATTGAATCGATATCTATGCCTCTTGACAAAATATCCGTTGCAACAAGTATCTGTAATTTTTTGCTTTTAAAATTCCGGAGCACTTCATTTCGCTGGTCCTGGGTGAGATCTGAATGAATGGCAGATGTATTCATCTTCAACTTCTTCAGTTCCTTTTCAAGTTCCTTCACTTTGTGTTTGGTAGAGGAAAAGATAATGATGGTTTTTAATTTCTTGCCCGCCAGCAGGTATTTTATCAGCTCAACTTTTTTATCATTGTGCACCATGTATGCAGCCTGCAGCACACCTTCAGCTGGTTTTGATACGGCAATGTTTATCTCTACGGGTTGCTGTAATATTTTGCTTGCCAGTGTTCTGATCTTTGGCGGCATGGTTGCAGAGAACATGAGCGTTTGCCTTTCTTTGGGAAGAAAGCTGATGATCCTGTTCAGGTCGTCGCTGAAGCCCATATCGAGCATCCTGTCGGCCTCGTCAAGTATAAGATGTTTAACCGTTTTGAATTTAACGTAACCCTGGTTAAGATGGGCGATAAGCCTGCCGGGAGTGGCAATAATGATGTTTGCTCCCTGTATGAGCGCCTTCTTTTCTTGTTCATATGATGTGCCGTTCGTTCCGCCGAAAATGGCTATGGAACTGATGGGCGTGAAATACGAAAACCCCTGTAATGCTTCATCTATCTGGATCGCAAGTTCACGCGTGGGCACAATGATGAGCGTGTCCACGGTTTCCGTATGGTCCTTCATGATCTTATTGATAACGGGAAGGAGGAATGCGGCGGTTTTGCCCGTGCCGGTTTGGGCACAGGCTATGAGATCCCTGTTTTGTAAAATTACCGGAATAGCTTTCTCCTGTATTGGAGTGGGCTTTTCAAAACCCATTGAGGAAAGTCCTTCTATCAGCTCAGGTTCAAAATGATCGTTAAATGTCAAAATTCCAGATTAATGTGATGGTTTCAGTGGATACTGATCCTGCTAAATTACTAAACAATTTCTATACCTTGCGCTCATGCAACAATATCTCCGGCTACTGCAGCATATTCTGGATGAAGGAGTTAACAAATCAGACCGGACCGGAACCGGAACAAAAAGTTGTTTTGGGTATCAGATGCGTTTTAACCTGCAGGAGGGGTTTCCCTTGGTGACCACCAAAAAGCTGCATGTGAAGAGTATTATTCATGAGTTGCTCTGGTTCATAAAGGGAGAAACGAACGTCAAGTACCTCACCGACAACGGTGTATCCATATGGAACGAATGGGCAGATGAAAACGGTGACCTTGGTCCGGTTTACGGGAAACAATGGAGGTCGTGGCAAGGAGCAGATGGAAAAACATACGACCAGCTTACCGAAGTTATCAGCCAGATCAAGAACAATCCCGACAGCCGGAGAATGATCATCAGCGCCTGGAACGTTGCTGATCTCCCGGAAATGGCACTGATGCCCTGTCATACCATGTTCCAGTTTTATGTTGCTGATGGAAAACTCAGCTGTCAGCTGTACCAACGGAGTGCAGACGTTTTCCTGGGTGTGCCTTTCAACATTGCATCATATGCATTGTTCACAATGATGATCGCACAGGTTACAAATCTTCAGCCAGGTGAATTTATACACACTTTCGGCGACGTTCATCTCTATAACAATCATCTTGAACAGGCACAGCTCCAGCTTACCAGAAAGCCATATCCGCTTCCTGCGATGCGCATAAATTCCGATGTGAAAGATATCTCCGATTTTACATACGAAGATTTCACACTTGAAAATTATCAGTTTCATCCCCCGATTAAAGCTCCCGTGGCTGTATGATCATGAATATGGTAGTGGCGGCATCTGAGAATAATGTTATCGGAAAAGATAACAGGTTGCTCTGGGATCTTCCCAACGATACAGCTTTTTTTAAAAATATTACCTGGGGAATGCCTGTAATCATGGGCAGGAAAACATTTGAATCATTGGGTAAACCCCTGAAGGGAAGAACTAATATCGTCATTACTTCAAACAATGATTTTTCACCAGGTAAAGCAATAATTGTTACCCATTCAATTGAAGAAGCAGTTAATGAGTCTGCAAAAACCGATGCTAAAGAATGTTATGTGATCGGGGGTGGAGAAATTTACAAACTTGCATTTCCACTTACCCATAGGATATATTTAACGCGAGTGCACACTGTAGTACAGGGAGACACGTTGTTTCCCACTTTAAATGAAAATGAGTGGCAGATGGTAAATTCTACCACATTTGAGGCTGATGACAAGCATGCTTATTCCTATAGTTTTGAAATCTGGCAAAGAAAATAAGGCAATAAAATCCAATGTTTGCGCCGCTTACTTTATCTCTTAAATATTTAGATTATTGGCTGCACTCCTCCAGCAGCAAAGGTCATGGCATCCATTCGCCGTTTGTTTTTGAATTCATTCAGAAAGTACTGAACGATAAAACGGGATACCCGGGTTACGCGGAGGTTGAGCTATTAAGGAAGAAGTTGCTTGCAGACAAAACACCTGTGCCTTTGGAGGATTACGGTGCCGGATCAAAAACAGGGCCGGGCTCCAGGAGTGTGGCTGATATTACGAGGCATGCGGCTAAATCGCCAAAATATGGTCAATTACTGTTCAGGATAGCCCAATATTATCATCCTCATTATATTATTGAACTAGGTACTTCGCTGGGGATTTCATCTGCTTACCTGGCGCTGGCCGACAGATCTTCGGTTATGGTAACGGGTGAGGGAAATTATGCGGTGGCATCACTTGCAAAAAATAATTTCGAATCCGTGGGCCTTACGAATGTTCGTATAATCACGGGTAATTTTGATAACACGCTGCCTGAAATGGTGTCGGCAATCCCCCATATAGACCTGGCGTTTATAGATGCTAATCACAGGAAAAAGCCTACGCTTGCCTATTTCAATGAACTGCTTAAAAAAACTACCGGATCGTCGGTGATCATTTTCGACGATATTCACTGGAGCGCCGGAATGGAAGACGCCTGGAGAGAAATAAAGGAACATCCTTCGGTTATGCTTACGATCGACATTTTCTTTTTTGGCATTATTTTTTTCCGTCCGGAGTTTAAAGTGAAACAGCATTTCAGGATAAGATTCTGAATTGGAGAAAAAAATTTCTATCTTCCAACCGGATTTCTGAACCGCTGATTGTTTCTATTCCAAAGTTTTCTGCCTATGGTAATCGGTGTATTGAAAGAACCTTTATTTGAAACAAGAGTTTCACTATTACCCGATGCCGCCGCTGCACTTGTAAAAAAAGGAATTAAAGTTTTTGTAGAAAATGGTGCAGGGGAAAAAGCCTTCAGTTACAATGATGACTATACGAAGATTGGCGCTGAGATAAAATCTGCGGCAGAAATTATTGAATCTGCTGACGTAATCCTCAGTATTAATGTTCAGGCCGGAGAGCCGGTTAAAAATAAAGTGCTCATTGGCGTTTACCAGCCTTTATATAACAAAGAATTAATGTCTGCATGGGCTGGTGAAGGCATTACCTGTTTCAGCCTTGATATGCTTCCGCGTACTACCCGGGCACAGAGTATGGACGTGTTGAGCTCGCAGGCGAATATTTCAGGATACAAAGCTGTGCTGCTGGCGGCTGATAAATATTCGAGGTACTTTCCAATGTTCATGACCGCTGCAGGCACCATTGCTCCTGCAAAAGTGCTTATACTCGGTGCAGGTGTTGCCGGTTTGCAGGCAATAGCCACTGCAAGAAGACTTGGATCTGTTGTTGAAGTTTTCGATACGAGACCCGCCGTAAAAGAAGAAGTTATAAGCCTTGGAGGAAAATTTATTGAAGTTGAGGGAGCTGCTGACGCATCGAAGGCAGGCGGCTATGCAGTTGAGCAATCCGAGGAATTTCAGCAGAAACAGAAAGAGAAAATAGCTGAGAGCATTGCCAAGGCAGATGTGGTGATCACTACCGCGCAGATCCCTGGTAAAAAGGCACCGGTTCTGGTAACAAAAGAGATGATCGCAAAAATGAGAAGAGGGTCGATCATTGTTGACCTTGCTGCTGCTACCGGGGGTAATACTGATCACACGAAAAATAATGAAACAGTTATGGTAGATGGTGTAGCGATAATTGGTAATTCGGCGCTACCATCAACAATGCCATCTGACGCGAGTAAATTATACGGCAAGAATGTGTTGAATTTTTTGCATTTGATTACAACCAAAGAAGGAGAATTGTTTTTGAATTTTGAAGATGATCTTGTAAAGGGTAGTTGTATTACGCACAATGGTGCTGTAGTACATGAAAAAATTCAAATAACTGTAACAGACGATAAAAAATAAAAAGCGTAATGAATAACATGCTTTCATGGATATCCGCGAATCAGGAAATGATCTATATCGTTGTGCTGATGATATTCCTTGGTATCGAAGTAATAGGCCGTGTACCCAGCGTATTGCACACACCTTTGATGAGCGGAGCAAATGCCATACACGGAGTGGTGATCATAGGAGCAATAATAGTGATGGGCAAAGCGGAGCAGGATAATTACCTGGCATTGTCATTAGGATTTCTTGCAGTGATACTCGGCACATTAAATGTTGTGGGAGGTTTTGTGGTGACAGACAGAATGCTGGAAATGTTCAAAAAGAAAAAGAAATAATGGAATTCAGCATACTCACCCTTTGTTATCTCATCGGCTCCATCACCTTTATCATAGGGTTGAAGATGCTGTCGGATCCTGCGAACGCACGCAAAGGAAACCTGATAGCTGCAGCAGGAATGACGATCGCCATTGCAGGAACAATTTTCCTTTATGAATCTGAGGGAGAAAAGCTTCATAACTACGGATGGATTTTTGGCGGTCTTGTTATCGGGGGTATTATCGGAACCCTGGCAGCAAAAAAAGTTCAGATGACAGCCATGCCCGAAATGGTGAGCCTGTTCAATGGCATGGGTGGTGCATGCGCGGCATTGATATCGATTATTGAATTCGATCATCTTGTAAACGATCCGGTTGTTGTAAGTCATGGTCACATTCTCATCATCTTTTTAGGCCTGGTGATCGGATCAGTATCATTCGCAGGCAGTGTAGTGGCATGGGGTAAACTCAATGGCAGGTTTGGCGACTTTTCATTCAGAGGTCAACACATCGTGAATATTTTTATTTTTCTACTGATCGTTGTATCCTCAGCATATGCTGTGATCACCGCAGATACTGAGCTTAATTCAAATTTTCTTTATGGCATTCTTTTTCTTTCATTGCTGTACGGAATATTCTTTGTGCTTCCTATCGGAGGCGCCGACATGCCGGTGGTAATTTCATTATTGAATTCATTTACAGGAGTAGCAGCTGCCTGCGGAGGATTTCTGTACGATAATAAAGTAATGCTCACCGGAGGTATCCTTGTGGGTGCGGCAGGTACTTTACTTACCATTTTGATGTGCAAGGCCATGAACCGTTCTCTGCTGAATGTGCTTATCGGTTCATTTGGCGCATCCGGGGCAAAATCCGGTTCAGCAAAAAAAGAACAGGGTAATTACAAAGAGATCAGCCTGGCAGATGCCGCAGTGGTAATGAGTTATGCGACAAAAGTAATGATCGTACCGGGGTATGGACTTGCCGTAGCACAGGCGCAGCATGTGTGCCATGACCTTGAAAAAGTATTGACGGAAAAAGGAGTGGATGTTAAATATGCCATTCATCCTGTTGCGGGCCGAATGCCAGGTCATATGAATGTATTGCTTGCAGAAGCAGATGTCAGCTACGACAAGTTGCTTGAGATGGAACATGCAAATGAGGAATTTCCATCAACAGATGTGGTGCTGGTGCTGGGTGCGAATGATGTGGTGAACCCAGCAGCGAAAACAGATCCTTCATCACCAATATATGGGATGCCCATACTGGATGTAGAACTTGCAAAAACAGTGATTGTTAATAAAAGAAGCATGAAACCCGGATACGCCGGTATAGAGAATGATTTATTTTTCCGTCCGAAAACCTCAATGCTTTTCGGCGACGCTAAAAAGGTATTGCAGGATCTGCTGAGTGAAATAAAAAACATGTAATCCATCGTGGAAGTCAAGAGTGTTCCGGATGAACTCCTGCAATCATTGCAGGATGTTGAGGGGTTCGATGAAAAATCTTTCATCGATGTTCATAATAATCGAAGGCAGGTAGTTTCTATTCGTATCAATCCTAAAAAAATTACTTCTCCTCCTTACCCCGACGCCGAAAAAATTCCATGGAGCAGCACTGGCTATTACTTGCCACAAAGGCCATCATTTACACTTGACCCTTTTTTTCATGCCGGAGCTTATTATGTGCAGGAAGCATCAGGTATGTTTATTGAACAATGTATTCAGCAAACTTCTGATCTGTCATCTGCCCTTAAAATACTCGACCTCTGCGCCGCTCCGGGAGGAAAATCAACGCTGATCCAATCTTTAATATCAAGGGATAGTCTTCTTGTAAGTAACGAGGTAATTAAAACAAGAGTAGGCGTACTCATTGAAAATATTTCTAAATGGGGAGATGAAAATATTATTGTTACAAATAATGATCCCCGCGACTTCAGTAGGCTTGAAAATTATTTTGACGTAATGGTGGTTGATGCGCCCTGTTCGGGATCGGGTTTGTTTCGCCGCGACCCGGGTGCAATTGATGAATGGAGCACAGATGCAGTAGAAACATGCTGTATGCGCCAGCAACGGATTTTATCGGATGCCTATGGTTGTCTCAAACAGCATGGTATATTAATTTATTCTACCTGTTCTTACTCCCCGGAAGAAAACGAAGATATTAGCGACTGGCTGGTGTTGAATCATGGTCTTTCATCATTGAAGATATCAACTGATGCCAGGTGGAATATCATAGAAACAAAAAGCAAAGAACGCCAGGCATTTGGTTACAGATTTTTTCCGGACAAACTCAGAGGTGAAGGATTTTACGTGGCATGCTTCAGAAAAAATGATGGAGAGCCAGCACAGTTATCCAAAGTAAAAAAATCTAAAGGAGTAAAAGTAACAGCTGCAGAACGAGCTATTATACTGCCATGGATAAAAGAAAATGTAAGAGTTAATTTTTATCGTAACGGGGATGAGGTGTACGCGTTTCCTTCTTCCATGGAAGAGGATCTCCTGGCCATTCATGCAAATCTTTATATTAAAAAAGCCGGAGTGCCGGTCGGCAAGCTGGTAAGGGATGAACTGCTTCCTGCTCATGAGCTGTCACTGAGTGGTCTGCTTAACGATAAATTGCTTACTATTTCGTTAAAAAAGGATGAGGCACTGCAATATTTACGCAAAGAAGAAGTTACAATAAAAGAAGACTATAAGGGGTGGGCGCTTGTTAAGTATGAAAGACAAAACCTCGGATGGATCAAGATGTTAGCAAACAGGGTAAATAATTATTATCCTAAAGAATGGCGGATACTAAAAAGCGGAAACGTTTGAATATTATCTTTGCACATTGAAATTTTAAATATCGATGAACAGAAACAGAACATTGTTATTGGCGATACTGGTTATGTTGGTGCAGGCTGTATCTGGCCAGGAGTTATTAACGCGCGGCACATCTGCTGATTTGCATTTTATACACAAAGTAGCGGCTAAAGAAACATGGTACAGCTTAGGCAAATCATATAACCTTATGCCGAATGATATTGCAGCATTCAACAAGCTTAACATCGACAAGCCCCTGGAAATCGGGCAACAGGTTAAAATTCCACTTACAAAATCAAATTTTTCCCAGGACGATCCTTCCGGTTCTGTTGATGACCTCGTACCTGTTTACCACATTGTTCAGGAAAAGGAATGGATGTACCGCATCAGTGTTAATCACAATAAAGTGGCTATAGAAAAGCTCGAAAGATGGAACAACATTACCCGCGACCAGGCCAAAACCGGCTCAAAACTTATTGTTGGATTTTTTACTACAAAGAACCCTGTAGAAACTGCTAAAACCGAACCGGCTAAAACTGCAACACCAACCAGGCCAACACCTGCGGCGGTTGCAACGCCAGCAGTAGTTGTTGCTTCTACTCCAAAGGACGGAGGGTATTTCAAAACACAATACGATGAGAATGGAAAGAACCGTACAGGATTTTCAGGCATCTTTAAAAGTACCAGCGGATGGAATGACGGTAAGTATTATGCGCTGATGAATAATGTTACCATTGGTACGATTGTAAAAGTGAATTATCCTTCTACAAATAAATACATCTACGCGAAAGTACTGGGTGAATTGCCCGAAATGAAAGAGAGTGCTGGACTTTCACTTCGTATCAGCGATGCAGCTGCAAAAGAACTTGGGGCAGTGAATAATAAATTTAATGTCGAGGTAAAATATTAAAAGACCGTCGCGGGGGGAGAACTATTTTTTAATTTTTTATTTCCTGAAGAAATTCAGTGTTTTTGCTCCAATCAATAGTTTCCTTCAAACCATCTTTCATTTCTATCAGCGGTTCGTACCCGAACAATCGCGAAGCTTTTTCAATGGAAGCGAGACTGTGCTTGATGTCTCCAACTCTTTGCGGGACATGAATTGCTTCAATATTAACCCCAAGATTTTTTGAGATCATCTTCCACAGGTCATTGAGAGTTGTCATGGCCCCACAGGCTACATTTACTACTTCATGTTTTTTTGCCGGCGCGAACAACGCTTTGATATTTGCCTGGACAACATTTTCAACAAAAGTGAAGTCGCGGCCTGTTTCTCCATCACCATTAATAGAGGCAGGTTTGTTTTCGAGCGCAGCCTTAATAAACAAAGGTATTACAGCAGCATAAGGTCCATTGGGATTCTGGCGCGGCCCGAATACATTAAAATACCTGAGTCCGAATGTGTGGAAACCATAAGTGCGTGAGAACACACTTGCGTACAATTCATTGATATATTTGGAGCATGCATACGGGGATAAAGGGCTACCTATATTTTCCTCTATTTTAGGAAGATCCGGGTTGTCGCCATAGGTGCTTGAACTTGCCGCATAGATCATTCTTTTAACACCGGAATCCCTGGCTGCTACCAACACGTTTAAAAAACCTGTAACATTTACTTCGTTTGTTTTTATGGGATCATTTATGGATCGGGGAACCGACCCCAAAGCTGCCTGGTGTAGAACATATTGAACCTCTTTCATGGCATTTTTGCATGAATCGAGGTCGCGGATGTCGCCTTCATGTACTTCTAAAGCCGGAAAAGACTTGAACTGGATCAAATTCTCGGCAGATCCCGTGCTGTAATTATCAAGTACCCTCACCTTTCCCGCGCCTTTCTTCAAAAGGTATTCAACCAGATGAGAACCAATGAATCCGGCACCGCCAGTTACAAGAAAGCTTGAAGCACTGATATCGTGATTATGGTAATCTTTTTCGTACATCCTGTAGTTTTCAGAAATAGTTAAAAGGACCGCAAAACTATATATTTGGTATTAATATTGCCAAAATAAGGTATCCTCCCCCTTGAATTTCATCCGATCTGCTTGTGAGACGATCTTTTACAATCAATAAAATGCAATCATATAAAGGATTATCTTTATAAGATGTTATTTTTTGGATTATTTACTGGTAATTAATATGTTATTAATAAGGAAAACGCAATTTTGCACGCGGTGCAACGTTTGATTGCCTGTAACGGTCAAAAATGAAAATTGCAGTGTTGCTATAAAACCTTATCAGAAAAACTATTTTAAATCCAATCGGGGTTATCCCCATTAAGGAAGTATGAAATCGGCATTAACGTTAGCTCATCTGACCTCGCGGTCAATGACGGAAAAAGTTTCTCTCAGGCATTATGTAGATGAAAAACCAGGGTATTTCTTCTTCAAGAGGCTATTTGATATCACCTTTTCCCTTATCGTAACTATCGGTATTCTCAGCTGGCTTATTCCTGTTGTGGGAATTCTTATTATGCTCGATTCTAAAGGCGGGGTGTTTTTTATTCAACGCCGCGTAGGTAAAGGAGGAAAAATATTCAGCTGCATCAAGTTCAGAACGATGGTCAGCAATCCGGAAGCAAATAAAGAGCAGGCACAGAAAAATGACCAGAGAATTACCGGGCTCGGCAGGTTTCTTCGATTCACCAATATCGATGAGTTCCCACAATTCTTTAATGTGCTGCAAGGTAATATGAGTGTAGTAGGTCCGCGTCCGCATATGATCACCGACTGCAACCAGTTCGCTAAAGTTGTCAGTGGCTATAAATTCCGTAACATGGTTAAACCGGGTATTACAGGACTTTCACAGGTTAAAGGTTACAGAGGTCCGGCAAAAGAATTCGCAACTATATTCCGTCGGTTTGAGTATGATGCATTTTATGTAAGAAATGCAAGCTTCGGACTTGATTTCAGGATCATACGCCAGACTACAGGTCAGGTAGCATATGCGCTTCTTCGTAAGAGAATGCCGATACCCTCTCCTTCACTGCTTGACCAGGAAAAAGATATTAAACTGCAGTTATTTACTGCCAACTATAGCATTACAGATTACCTGCGTGCATCAGAAACAATCATTTCAAAAGCCAGGGTCAGAAAAAGCTACGGTGTTTCAGCGCTGGCGGTTCATGGATTGATTGAAACGGTAAAAGATTATTCATTCCGTACCCTTGTTAACAAACTCGATATGGTGGTGCCTGACGGACAGCCGATAAGGTGGGCATTGAACAGTTTTTATAAAGCTGGTCTTGAAGACAGGGTAACAGGCCCGATCCTTACAAAATATGTTCTTGCACGCGCGAGTGAAGAAAATTTAAGTGTGTACCTGTATGGTAGCACACCTGAAACACTCGAAAAATTTGTTGCCTTCATCAACATCAATTATCCCGGTGTAAATATCGCTGGCATACATCCCGACAGATTCAGGGAAGCTACACCTGAAGAAGATGCTGCTGACATTAAAAAGATCAACGAAAGCGGTGCACACATCGTACTGGTTGGCCGTGGCTGCCCCCGCCAGGAAAAGTGGGTTGCCGGTCATCTCGGAAAGATCAATGCCGTAATGATGGCAGTAGGTGCCGCATTTGATTTTCACGCAGGCAATATCAGCCAGGCTCCGGCATGGATGCAACAGGCTGGAATGGAATGGTTCTTCAGGCTGATCCAGGAACCACGCAAGCTCTGGAAAAGATACATGACAACCAACCCTCATTTTATTATTTTATTCCTACTTTGTAAACTTCGTCTGCGTAAAGTTGCATTTGCATAATTTTATCCGACAAAAACAAACTACATAAGGATGAAGATTGCCCTTATAACCGGGTCGGGTGGACTGATCGGGAGTGAAGCAGTATCTTTTTTTGCTGATAAATTTGATCTTGTTATTGGTATAGATAATAACCTAAGGCAGTATTTTTTTGGAAAAGAAGCGTCTACAGACTGGAACAGGAACAGGCTTTCCGAAAAATTTCAACATTATAAGGATTATGCTGTCGACATCAGAAATTACGGTGAGCTTGAAGTGCTTTTTAAAAAATACGGAACGGACATTTCACTTATCGTTCATACAGCTGCACAGCCAAGCCACGACTGGGCAGCGAAGGAACCGTTAACCGATTTCAGTGTAAATGCCACGGGCACTCTTAATTTACTTGAGCTTACCAGGCTCCATTGTCCTGAAGCCATCTTCATTTTTACTTCTACCAATAAAGTTTATGGCGACAATCCAAACCTGTTGCCGCTGGTTGAACTAGAAACAAGGTGGGAGATCGACAGTAGTCATCCATATTTTGAAAAAGGTATCGACGAGCAGATGAGTATAGACCATTCAAAGCATTCTGTTTTCGGTGCCTCAAAAGTTGCCGCAGATATAATGGTGCAGGAATACGGTAAATACTTCAACATGCGTACCGGCATATTCAGAGGTGGATGTTTAACCGGTCCCAACCATTCAGGCGCTCAGTTGCATGGTTTTCTCGCCTATCTCATGAAGTGCGCGATCACAGGGAATCATTATACCATTTTTGGCTACAAGGGCAAACAGGTAAGGGATAATATCCATAGCTTCGACCTGGTGAACATGTTCTGGAATTATTACCAGGATCCTCGTTTTGGAGAAGTATACAATGCAGGTGGAGGCAGGTTCTCCAATTGCTCAATGCTTGAAGCGATCAGCATGTGCGAAGAGATCACGGGCAACAAGCTTTCCTTTTCATACAGCGATACCAACCGCGTCGGAGATCATATCTGGTATATCAGCGATGTAAGCAAATTTCAGTCGCACTATCCCGGATGGGAATTTACCTATGGCATCCGCGAAACGCTTACAGAAATGTATTACAGCCTTAAAAAAAGAATGGAAGAGCACGTTTCCTAAGCTTCGGAAACGCTTCTTAATCTTTGCTGGCTCAATTTTAGAATTATGAGCAGAAGGGCAAGTATCTCCGGGTATTCGAGGTAATTGTCGATAATTAGCAGCAGCGTAGCAAATATGAAGCAGAAACGGAACATTTTATATTCCACAGTAAAGCCAAATTTTTTTGCAGCTGCTTTACCGGTATTAATGTATTGCCGGAATCGGGTAAGTGCTACATATATGATACCGAGAGTGATCAGCAAACCGTATTCACCCAACAATGCAAGTATCGAAGTAAAAGGCTGGTTCATAAAGCCATCGTATGGGCCTGTGTTAGAAGGGTTCCATAACGTGTATGCATAGTCGCGGAAATAATGTGGTTGCTCTGCACTCTTTATAAAATCCGCATCGAAATAGGTAGGACTACCCACCATGAAAGCCGAACGGCTGTTGAAAGTTCCCGGTCCGGAGCCAAATAAAAGATCCGGTATATCTGTGGTGTAACCAGTGAAATAATTACGGAAGATGATGATCTTCCGCGGTGCATTCGCTGCTGTGGGATCGAGAAATCTTTTTATGATGTTTACATTGTAATCGAGCGTTAAGGGGCTAACAGATTTCATCAGCACATATACAAACGCCAGGATGAATACAAGTGTAAACACCAGAATGATTATGTTTTTAAGACGGATCCTGAAATAGGTTAGCACTATTGCCCCGAGAAAAGCTATGAGCCCTGCACCATAAAATCCCATTACGGAACTGACGATAAAAAAAATAGCATAAACCAGGAAAATGATTTTTTTATTCTTCTGGTACATGCACAAATGATAAAAGAACAGAATGGCATTGATGAGCGAAAGCCCGTTCTGCGAAACGGTAAATGTTCCATATAAACCTTCAAAGCTGTCATCTTTAGGTATCCTGATATACTGGGCTAAGCCAAAAAAATTATTAATAATAGCAACGAATGTGAGCGGGTACATCAGCATCTTCAGAAAATTCCTTTCGGGATTTATTTTTGATGGTGTTGCACACAGTAGTAAGATGAACGGAATATAAAAGTAGAGGCTTACAAGATTATATTTAAGATATATGCCATTACGGAAAGAGAGTAGCCAGAAAAGAAAAGTAAAACCTAAAAGGTAGAGCGCGTTGCGATCGAGTTTCCAGTTGAAAAGATAAAAAAGAAAAACTACGAGCAATGGATAAATTACCAGCAATGTAATGCGGAAATACGTGCAGAATAGAAGCGCAATGAGGTATAGTACTGCGTGATGAACAGACAGTCTTTTTTCAGCGATCAAACCTATATTGATTGCATCCATCAGGTGTTATTTGTTTAGCACTTCCTTGAAAACAGAATGCATTTTTGCTTCAAATGCCTGCAGGGTGAATTCATCAAAGAATTTCTTTTTTGCCAGCGCACCGAATTGAACGGTCTTTTCCGGGTTGTCCAGGAATTCTGCAATAGCATCAGCAAGCGCTGGGGCATTCTGCTGCTGAACCAGGATGCCATTTACATTATTATCGATCATTTCCGGAATCGACCCTTCAAAAGTACTGACTATCGCTTTACCGAATTGCATGGCCTCGAGTATAACTCCGGGAAACAATTCAAAATAAGTAGGAAATACAAAGATGTCGGCTCGTGCAATCTGTTCAAATTTTTCCTTTCCGAATTTAGGTCCTTCCAGTTTCACTTCGTTTTCCACTCCTTTATCAGCTATCAGTGCTTTAACCTGTGCAAAGTTCATATCCCATTCGTTACCTACGATGCCTGCCGTGTACCTGTATCCTTTTCCTTTTAATATGCCGAAAGCGTTGATGAGATCAGGTATCCCTTTTTTTACTGAAAGGTTAGAGAGAAATAAAAGGTGTGGCACCTGCGCAGATCTTTTTTCATCTGCGAGATAGAGGAATTGAGTTTCCACCTTAATGCCATTCGGAACAAGAAATGGCGGCCGGTTAGTAAGACCCTGAACATCGAGCATGTGATGATTCGAAAGACAAACGACCTCACTTCCCCTGAATGCATACTTCACCAGGAATTTACCAGTAGCAGATGATGCTGTTTTCTTAATTCCTTTTACCCTGAAATGAAGGATCCTTTTTTTGCGGAACAGCTTAATGATGGTTATAAAAAGTATGTCGCGGTAGAATGCACCTCCTGATGGGCTCATCGTGAAATACACAACATCAACTTTTTTATTGATCAGTATTCCTGCCAGGCCGAGGCAGTAACGGACCATCAACCATATTTTCCGGAAAGAAAATTTTCCAAGCTCTTTCATGTCATCAATGAAACGAAGAGGAAGGTTGATGATGTTAAATTCATTGTTCAACAACTCGCTGTCGAGAAGCGATTTATTCCGGAGCGCCGCGCCATGAACAGGTGGCGGCAACTGGGCCATGAACAGTATCGTGCGTTTATTCATTTTACCCGGCAGAATCAGTGTTCTGTCTTCAATAATTTCTCTTTATTGTATTTACTTTCAAGGCGGGTGAGCATTTTGTAAAGCCCTATCAATGCAGTGATGATAAAAGCGAGCAGTAACCCGTATAATCCGTATTGTACTACTTTCTGTTTTAGAAATCCTTCTTTGCGTCCGGCAGAAGCAAAAGGAGAATAGATTTCGAGAATGTTATTTTCATGAATCGCCTGGTTCTTAACCATCTTCAGCTCATCCTTCAGCTGAAGCAATTTATTGTACAACTCAAGTTCGGGTGGACTCATCACCACATTTCCTTCGAGCATGGTGAGATTATTTCCTTTTTCACTTGATGTTGTACCTGAAGCAAGACGCTTATAATAAGCGTTTCGTAATGTATCAAGACTTTGAAGGGAGGTTTCAAGCAGGTTGATTTCCTGTTTATTCACCTGGTCGCCGTTAGCCTTCACCTCCTGTAATGTTTTGTTGCTTGAAATAAAATTCACCACGCCCTGCTGAATTCTGGGAAAAATAAAAGCATTGTTGCTGATCACTTTAATTTCGTGCAACGGGTAATCGTATTTTGTCAGGGAATTTTTAAAGTCGCGATAAGTAATTGTTTTTATCCAGAATGTGTCCATCCTTACTTGCGTATTATGATAAAGATTCAGAAATCTTTCCTTATAAAGGTCGGCTGTGATCACTTCTGAAACCACAGGTGTGGCTTCGAAATAATTGATGCCTTCAGCTTCAGCACGTGAAAGGGAAAATATTTTTGAGAGTTCTGCGGTCTGCTTGTTGTTAATCAATGCATTGAAAAAATTCATTGTGCCATACAGGGCCCGGCTGCTATTGAAATTAGTTTTTACTGTCATTTCCGAATAATAACTGGCCCCAGTTTTACTGAACGAATAGAATCCGTAACCCATTCCGATGATTAAACCGGCAATAAGCCACACAAAGTTTCTTTTTAGGAAGAAAAGGAATTGCAGGAGCGTGTTTCCCAAAAAATTAAAGGCACGTCCGAGCCATCTGAAAAAATTATTGATTACACTGCCGGTCTGGTAAAAAAGATGACCGAGATCCACATCATCTTCCCGGGTTGTCTGGGGTGCTGGTTTTTGTTTCGGTTCCATATTTTCTTTTGCAGAAAATTGATTATCAGTATTTACCGTTTAGGAAATTGACGGGTAAAGATACAATTTTGAATGAATTGGAATCCTAAAATAAAAAAGAGGAGTTCAGTCGCGGTTGCTTTTGTGGATTTTTTCATTCAGCTCGTCAATCAGTTGATACTGCGCGTTGAGCTGGGTAAGTGGGGCATTGGCGAGAAACATCGATACCAAGGCTTCTTTTTCCTTGTTTAACGACGATCGAAGAATATCAATATCCTGTATTGGTGGAGGAGTGGCTGGGATATGTTGAATATTGGATTTCATTTACTCAAAGTACAAAATAACACTTAGTTAACAAAAGTTTGGTGATTAACTTTTCTAATTCCCGGCACCGCGGGTGCCTTATCTTTGCCCACCGATGAAAGACTTTGTATTGATCGGGGCGGCAGGCTTTATCGCTCCAAGGCACCTCAGGGCCATTAAAGACACTGGTAACAGGCTTGTAGCTGCTTTAGACAAGTTTGATTCCGTAGGCATCATGGACAGTTATTTTCCGGATGCAAGCTTTTTCGTAGAGTTCGAACGGTTCGATAGGCACATTGAAAAACTCCACAGGAATGGTAAATCAATCGATTATCTTTCCATCTGCTCCCCTAATTACCTGCACGACTCACATATTAGATTCGGTCTAAGACACGGAGCTACAGTGATCTGTGAGAAACCGCTTGTTTTGAATCCCTGGAATGTTCAAGCTCTCGACCAGATCCAGCAGGAAACAGGCAAAAACGTATATAATATACTGCAACTTCGCCTGCATCCTGACATAAGAGCTTTAAAGGAAAAAGTTGCAAAATCCGATCCTTCTAAAATATTCGACATCGACCTTAGCTACATTACTTCCCGAGGAAGCTGGTATTACACAAGCTGGAAAGGCGACCTGATGAAATCGGGTGGCATAGCTACCAATATCGGAATTCATTTCTTCGACATGCTGATATGGATATTCGGAAACGTCAGGCAAAACATCGTTCATATTCACCAGCACGACCGTGCAGCAGGGTTTCTTCAGCTGGAAAAGGCAAGGGTTCGCTGGTTTCTTAGCATTGAGGAAAGCACACTGCCAAAAGAAGTGAAGGAGAAGGGTCAACGGACTTTTCGTTCACTTACCATGGAGGGTCATGAAATTGAATTCAGCGAAGGCTTTAAAGATCTTCATACAACGAGTTATAAAAATATATTGTCAGGTAATGGATTCGGATTAACTGAAGCCATGCAATCAATAGATCTTGTTCATCATATCAGAACCACGGCACCTGTTGGTGTGAAAGGTGACTATCATCCATTCGCAAGCTTGCCTTTATCTCCACATCCATTCAAGTAAATTCTATGATCACGATCATTGATTATGGTATGGGTAACCTGGGGTCGATCAGCAATATGTTCAAACGTATTGGTGTGGAATCGGAGGTTACTGGCAACAAGGAAAAGATCGCTTCAGCCAAAAAAATATTACTACCTGGTGTTGGCGCTTTCGATGCAGCAATGGAAAGAATTAATGAAGGTGGTTACAGGGAAATACTTGATCGAAAGGCATTGCAGGAAAAAGTACCTGTTTTCGGGATCTGCCTTGGCATGCAGCTGCTCACAAATTCCAGTGAAGAAGGAAAACTTCCTGGTCTGGGATGGATACCTGCGAAAACAACGAAGTTCTCTTTTGAGAACGATTCAAAACTCAAGGTGCCGCATATGGGGTGGAATCGTGTGTATGAAATAAATCAAAGCTTGCTTATCAGGGATCTTCCCCCGGAACCACGTTTCTATTTTGTACACTCATATTATGTGCTTGCGGAGAACGTAAACCACATACTTACCACTACCAATCATGGTGTTGAATTCAATTCGATCATTCAGAAAGAAAATATTTATGGCGCACAGTTTCATCCTGAAAAAAGTCACAAGTTCGGAATGAAGCTGCTTGAAAATTTTGCCCGTTTATAAAAATGCTTAAAACACGCGTAATCCCTTGTTTGCAACTGATCGGCGACAGCCTGGTGAAGACTGTAAAGTTTGGCAGCCATGGATACATAGGTGATCCCGTTAATACCGTGCGCATTTTTAATGAGCTTGAAGTGGATGAGCTGTGTTTCCTCGACATCCGCGCTACCAGGGAAGGGAGAACTCCGAATCTTTCGATCCTTCAGCAAATAAGCAATGAATGTTTTATGCCATTATCATACGGCGGGGGAGTTAAAGATTTTGCTGTGGCGAAAGAGATATTATCCATTGGATTTGAAAAGATCGTTATTAACACCGAAGCTTATAATAATCCTTCTTTGCTCACCCGGCTTGCGGAACATTTTGGCGCACAGGCGGTGATCGGTTCAATCGATGTAAAGAAAAATATCTGGGGCAAATACCAGGTGTTTGTGAATGATGGTACGGAGAAAACCTCGCTCGATCCGGTTGAATGGGCCCAGAAAATGCAATTTCATGGAGCGGGTGAGTTATTGCTTACATCAATGGATCGCGACGGAACCTGGACAGGGTTCGATGTGGAAATTACTAAAAAGATCTCTGAAGCAGTCTCTATACCGGTGATCGCTAATGGTGGTGCTGGTAACATCGCACATATAAGAGAAGTAGTGAAGATCGGACATGCTTCGGCTGTGGGCCTCGGCAGTATGGTAGTATACCAGAAAAAAGAAATGGGTGTTCTTGTAAACTTTCCTGATAAAGTAGAACTGGAAAAAAATCTTGAATGATGAAAGTTGCTTTTTACGGTAATGTGTGCAATAACTTTTACAATATGGCGAAGGCGTTGCGGAAAGAGATGGGTATCGATGCTCACCTTTATCTGAACCATAAAGCCGACATTCAGAACCGGCCGGAAAGTGATGAGCCGCATCTTAAAGACAATTACCCCGACTGGATCCATCTTTCAAAGAAGTGGGATTACATTCCTATGCTGAGCAGGTACGACAAAACATTTGTCAATGAGCTTAATAAATATGATGTTGTTTTTCTCTCGCAGCTTGGTGTTTCACTGATTCCATATATAAAAAAGAAAACTATTTTTTATGTTACTGGTGGGGATCTTACCCAGATCCCGTTTCCGGCAAAATTCAGGCACAAATTCAGGAACATCGCAGAAAGGTGGATATGGGAATATATTGGGTTCATGCAACGCAGGGGAATAAGGAAGGTGGGCAAGATACTTACACAACCATTTTATCCTTTTGCCAATGCGCTGAAGGAACTTGGTGTTGATATGGAGCGTGTGAGTAAATGTTATTTTCCCTTACTGCTCGATACGGATTTGTTCACCAATAATGAAAACGCCGAACGCGATATAGATCCCTATAATAAAGCACTGCTCAAACCTTTTAAATTTATTATACTTCATCCTTCACGTATCAATCTCGATGAGTCCAGGGCAGGTATTGATTCGGGCCAGTGGAAGGGCAACGATAATTTATTGAAAGCGCTTGCCATCTGTATCAGGAAATATAAAATTGAGGATGCTTGCATTGCCATGCCCGACAGGATCTATTCACCGGATATTTCAAAAGCAAAAAAAATCATTACGGAGCTTGGAATCGAATCAAACATCGTATGGCTGAAACCCCCGAATCCGCAGGGATTCCCCCGCAAGCAGCTTTTGAATTTTTATTCCATCTCCGACATTGTTGCTGATGAGTTTGCTACCGGATGGTTCGGAACAATTGTGCTCGAAGGAATGGCTTGCAGTAAACCGGTGTTTTGTTACGTTGATGAAGAAGTGATGAAGCAATTGTACCCATGGCACCCTATCATATCAGCAAAGGATCCCGAAAAAATAGCTGAACTGATCGCTTCATTTTATTTTGATAAGGAAAAAAGAGAAGCTCACGGCAATTTATCACGTAAATGGGTAACTGAATTTCATTCACTGAAAAGTGGTTCAGATATATACATCAACAATTTCCGGAATGATCTCAAAGATATTTTTAACCTTTAAGCATGGCAGGCTGGGTTAAAAGCTTATGGAAAGATTCACTGGTTTATGGGATAGGGTACGGGGTATCCCGGTTTCTCCAGATCATCATTCTCCCTATAATTACTCAGGCGCTTACCCTCAGTGAATTCGGATATTATTCAAACTATGTGATCTTCTACACTTTTTGTGCAGGCTTTTTTGTGCTTGGGTTGGATAATTCCGTAGCTCGGTTCTTCTATGATACGGAAGACAAGAATTATCACCAGCAGATATTTTCAACTTCATTCTTTTTCATCCTGTTGGTAAGTATACTTAGCGTAGCTCGGTTTTCTTTTTTCTC
>Ga0111538_10003104_pt1 | contig 23243 bp, 24 predicted proteins | sample SoiMethybrSBSTD1_FD_79669 | JGI IMG/M metagenome (GOLD analysis project Ga0111538, IMG submission 79669) | Bulk soil microbial communities from a Populus tree surrounding site in Tennessee, USA - Soil MetaG P. TD hybrid SBSTD1 (version 2)... | ecosystem: Environmental > Terrestrial > Soil >...
GGTCGCGAAGTCGCTCGCCTACGTCCACCGGCTTCCGCTGGTTCCCGTGAACCACCTCGAGGGGCACGTCCGCTCCCCGTTCCTCCTGCACCCCGGCATCCCCTTCCCGGCGATCGCGCTCGTCGTGTCCGGCGGGCACACGGCGATCTACCTGTGCCCGGAGGAGGGCGCGTACCGGCTCCTCGCCCGGACGCGCGACGATGCCGCGGGCGAGGCGTTCGACAAGGTCGCGAAGCTCCTCGGGCTCGGTTATCCCGGGGGCCCCGCGATCGACAAGCTCGCGGAAGGGGCGAACGAGCGCGCGATCGACTTCCCGCGCGCCGCGATGAAGGACGGATCGCCCGACTTCTCGTTCAGCGGACTCAAGACCGCGGTGCGGGTGCGCGCCCAGCGCGACGGCCTCGTCGGGAAGGGACCCACGGCGGGCGAGCCGATGCGCGACCTCGTCGCCTCGTTCCAGCGCGCCGTGGTCGAGGCCCTCGTGGACACGACCGCGCGGGCCTGCGAGCGGGAAGGCGTCCGCACCGTGCTCGTCGCCGGCGGGGTCGCCCGCAACCGGCGCCTGCGCCGGGCGTTCGACGAGGCGGCTCCGGCCCGGGGCTGGACCGTGTACGCGCCCGCCGACGCGCACACGACCGACAACGCGGCGATGATCGGCGAGGCGGCTTTCCTCCATCTCGAGCGCGGGGAGTTCGCCTCGCTCGACCTCAACGCCGATGCGAGCCTGAAATTGGGGGCCGAGGTGTCACGCGGCGCGCCTTCGCGACCATCCCTCACGAAGGAGGAACGACGATGACCGCCCGATCGCGCTGCTCGCGCCTCACCGGGTCTGAGGAGGGGCGCCGGGGCGCCGAGGCTTCGACTTCCCCGTCCGCTCCTCGACGGCCCGCCTGAGGATCCACTCGATCTGGCCGTTGACGCTGCGCAGCTCCTCGCCCGCCCAGCGGTTCAGCTCGTCCCAGAGCTCGGGCGGGATCCGGAGGAGGAAGGGCTTGCGCTCGGCCACCTCGTCACCGGCTCACGGGTAGAGGGTCCCGGCGTTGACGACCGGGGACGCCGAGTGCTCGCTGCAGAGCACGACGAGGAGGTTGCTCACCATCGCGGCCTTTCGCTCGTCGTCGAGCGCGACCACGTTCTTCTCGGCGAGCTGGTGCAGCGCCATCTCGACCATGCTGACCGCGCCGTGGACGATCTGAAAGCGCGCCGCGACGACCGCGGTCGCCTGCTGCCGCCTGAGCATCGCTTCCGCGATCTCCGGCGCATAGGCGAGGTGCGAGAGCCGCGCCTCCATGACGCGGATGCCGGCGCGGGCGAAACGTTCGCTGAGCTCGCGCTCGAGCTCGTCGCTGACGCGCTCGGCGCCGGCGCGGAGCGTCATCTTCTCCTCGGCTCCGTCCTCGAACGTGTCGTAGGGGTAGATCCCCGCCAGGTGGCGCACCGCCGCCTCGCTCTGGATCACCACGTAGCTTTCGAAGTGCTCGACGTCGAACGACGCCCGGTAGGTGTCCTCCACCTGCCAGACGACGACCGCGGCGATCTGGATCGGGTTCCCCGCCTTGTCGTTGACCTTGATCTTCTCGCCGTTCAAGTTCCTCGCCCGCAGAGAGACCCGCTTCTTGACCATGAACGGGTTCGTCCAGTAGAAGCCGTTGGCCTTCACGGTCCCCTTGTAGGCGCCGAAGAGCACGAGCACCCGGGCCTCATTCGGATTGACGATGAAAAAGCCGGCGAGCGCAATCACGGACGCGATCAGCAGGAGCACCCCGCCCACGATGAGGAGCGGAGTCGCGTGAGTCCCCCCCCGGACGATCGAGAAGATCGCGACCGCGATCCCCACGAGGTCCAGGGCGAGCATGAGGAAGCCGTTGGCGGCGGATCGGACGTGTTCGCGGGTCATGGTGCCCTCCCCGGTTGATGCCGGATTGATATCACATCGATATACGACAGGGAAGGCCCCGGGTTCCCGGAATCTCGAAAGGGACCGGTTTTGTTACCCTGACGCCGGAGGCGGGATGAGGACGATCGATCTTTCCGGCCGGACCGCCCTCGTCACGGGGGTCGCGAACCAACGCTCCCTGGCCTGGGCGATCGCGGAAGCGCTCTCCGACGCGGGCGCGCGGATCGTCCTCACCTACCAGGGGGACCGCCTCGAGAAGAACGCCCAGGAGCTGGCGGCGGCGCGCCCGGGGACGCTCGCCTTTCCCTGCGACGTCACCTCCGACGCCGACGTGGACGCCCTGTTCGAGAAGATCGGGGCGGCGACCGGTGGGAGGCTGGACGTGCTCATCCACTCCGTCGCCTTCGCGCGCCGCGAGGATCTCGAGGGCGACTTCCGCAAGACCAGCCGCGAGGGTTGGCACACGGCGCTCGACATCTCGGCGTACTCGCTGATCGCGCTCACCAACCGCGCGACGCCCCTCATGGAGGCGACCGGAGGCGGCGCCATCGTGTCGCTCACCTTCCAGGCGAGCCAGCGCGTCTTCCCGAACTACAACGTCATGGGGAGCGCCAAGGCGGCGCTCGAGCACGCCACGCGACAGCTCGCGTACGAGCTGGGCCCGATGAACATCCGCGTCAACACGATCTCCGCGGGCCCGGTGGCGACGCTGTCGGCGCGCGGGATCTCGGGGTTCTCGCAGATGGCGAGCCACCACAAGGAGGCCGCTCCTCTCAAGCGCAACATCGAGCCGCGCGAGGTCGGCGACGCGGCACTGTTCCTCTGCTCGGACATGGCGAGCGGGATCACGGGATCGATCGTCTACGTGGACACCGGCTACCACATCATGGGTGTTTAGATGGGACTCAGACTGACGGCGGCGGCGGAGTACGGGATCCGGGCGATGATGCACGTCGGTTCGCTGCCCGACGACGGCGTCGCCTTCAAGGACGAGATCGCGCAGGCGCAGGGGATCCCGCCGAGCTTCACCGCGAAGATCCTGCGGCAGCTCGTGAAGGCGGGCATCCTACGATCCGCGCGCGGGGTCCATGGCGGCTTCGGCCTGGCGAAGCCGGCGTCGGAGATCCACCTCCTCGGGATCGTCGAGGCGATCGAGGGACCGATCCAGCTCACGCTGTGCTCTCCCGATCCGGAGAATTGCACGCTCTCGCACGATTGCCCGGTCAGCGGCGTGTGGTTCGAGGTCCAGAGGCAGATGACCGATTTGCTCGAGAAGACGACGCTGGACGCCCTGCTCTCGGCCCCGCGGAAGAACCGGCGGGTCGTGTACCAGATCGGCGCGAAGTGAGAGCTTGCGGTAAGGTAGGCACGTGCGTCCGAGGGACGCGGGGAGGAACGACATGAAGCGCGTAGCATCGATGCTCACGGCCGTCGCTTTCGTATTGGCCGGCATCACCACGATTTCCGCAGGCGAGACCGCCGCCGCGGCCAAGAGCGAGACCGTCAAGGGCTGGGTCGTCGACGAGTACTGCGGCGCGAAGAACGCCAACGCCAACGGCGAGCAGTGCGCCAAGGACTGCATCAAGAAGGGCGCGAAAGCCGTCCTCGCCGCCGACGGGAAGACCTACGGCCTCTCGAACCAGAAGCTCGCCACCGCGCACGCCGGCCACGAGGTCGAGGTGACGGGGACGATCAAGGACGGCGTGATCACCGTCGAGAAGATCGTGCCGGTCGAGGCCAAGAAGCAAGGCTGACCCGCACGTCCCCACGGGGAACGAAGGCCCCTGAAGCGGGTGCTAGACTGACCCGCTTCGAGGGGCCTTTTCCTTCATGAAGTCCCAGCGCATCCGTAACTTCAGCATCATCGCGCACATCGATCACGGCAAGACCACGCTGTCGGACCGGCTCCTGCAGCGGACGGGCGCCGTGGCCGAGCGCGACATGACCGAGCAGATGCTCGACGCCATGGACCTCGAGCGCGAGCGCGGGATCACGATCAAGGCGCACGCCGTCACGCTCGCCTACAAGGCGAAGGACGGCGAGGACTACGTCTTGAACCTCATCGACACGCCCGGGCACGTGGACTTCAACTACGAGGTCAGCCGGTCCCTCGCCGCGTGCGAAGGCGCCCTCCTCGTCGTGGACGCGAGCCAGGGCGTCGAGGCGCAGACCCTCGCGAACACCTACCTCGCGGTGGACGGCCAGCTCGAGGTGATCCCGGTCCTCAACAAGATCGACCTTCCCGGCGCCGAGCCCGAGCGCGTGCGCGAGCAGATCGAGAACATCATCGGGATCGACACGGCTCACACGATCGCCGCCTCCGCGAAGGAAGGGATCGGGATCGACGAGATCCTCGAGGCGATCGTCACGCTGATCCCCCCACCCGCCGGCTCGTACGAGGCGCCTCCCAAAGCGCTCATCTTCGACTCCTGGTACGACGCCTACCGGGGCGTGGTCATGCTCGTGCGAGTGGTCGACGGGACGTTCAAGAAGGGCGAGCGCATTCGCCTGATGATCACGGGGGGCTCCTACGACATCGAAGAGATGGGCGTGTTCTCGCCGAAGGCCGTGGTGCGCGACACCCTCTCCGTGGGCGAGGTCGGTTTCGTCATCGCGAACATCAAGAAGATCAGCGACTGCCAGATCGGCGACACGATCACCGACGAGAAGCACCCGACCACGGTGCCCTTCCCCGGGTTCCGCGAAGTCAAGCCGATGGTGTTCGCGGGGCTCTACCCCACCGAGGCCGCGCAGTACGAGGACCTCCGGGACGCCGTCGAGAAGCTCAGGCTGAACGACGCGTCGTTCACCTACGAGCCGGAGAACTCCGGAGCGCTCGGGTTCGGCTTCCGCTGCGGCTTTCTGGGTCTGCTTCACATGGAGATCGTCCAGGAGCGCCTCGAGCGCGAGTTCAACCTCGAGCTCATCACGACGGCACCCGGCGTGTCGTACCGCGTGACGACGACCGCCGGCGAGACGTTCGAGGTGCACAACCCCTCGAAGCTCCCGCCGCAGGGGAACATCGAGACGATCGAGGAGCCGATCATCACCGCGATGATCATCTCGCCCCCCGAGTACCTCGGGAACATCATGAAGCTCTGCGACGACCGCCGCGGCGTGCAGAAGAAGCTTTCCTATCTCTCGAAGTCGCGCGTGCTCCTCGAGTACGACATGCCGCTCAACGAAGTCGTCCTGGACTTCTTCGACAAGCTGAAATCGGGCTCGCGCGGCTACGCGTCGCTGGACTACCACCTCGCGGGCTACCGCGAGGACAAGCTCGTGAAGATGGACCTCCTGATCAACGGCGAGCCGGTCGACGCCCTCTCGATCATCTGCCACCGCGAGAAGGCCGAGATCAAGGGGCGCGCGCTCGCCGCCAAGATGCGCCAGCTCATCCCGCGCCAGCTCTTCGAGGTCGTGATCCAGGCGGCGATCGGCGGCAAGATCCTCTGCCGCGAGACCGTGAAGGCGATGGGGAAGAACGTCCTCGCGAAGTGCTACGGCGGCGACATCTCGCGGAAGCGCAAGCTCCTCGAGAAGCAGAAGGAAGGGAAGAAGCGGATGAAGCGCGTGGGGCGCGTGGACCTGCCCCAGGAAGCCTTCCTCGCGATCCTCAAGGTGGACTAGGTGCCGCGGTCGAGATCGGCGAGGAACTCGGGCGCCGGAACGTAGGCCTCGCTCTCGCGAAGCTCCCCGCGCTGCAGGACCATGGGGTGGCACTGGAACGCGTCTCGACCGAGCGCGCCGGACGTCACCCGGGCGGCATCGAACGCGCACAGCACGACGTTGGGGTACAGCCGGACGGCGTCCGTGACCAGCGCTTCGAGCCTGAGGGTCTCGACGTCCGGGCTCCCGAAGCTGAGGTTGCCGAGGACGCGCACGCCGGAGAGGCCGCGATCCACCGCAGCCTTGATGCGTCCGTCCACGGCCGCGAGGAGCGCCTCGGCCGTTCCGCGACGGGATTCCACGACGAGGAGACCGCTCCGGGTCAGCTCCGCCACGTTGGCGCCGCGTGACGTCAAGGCAGCGAGGATGCGCGTGTTCCCTGGCTCGTGCCCGACGAGCACACCCGCCTCGCCACGGGCGAATCCCGTTGCGAGGAAGTCGGCCGTGGCGGCGAACTCCGCCTCGGAGTCCCAGAGGAACGCGATGTGATCGCCGCGAGCGGCGGTCTGGTTCCCGATTCCGAGGGGTAGGTTGGCGATCCGGGGCCGCGGGGCGTGAAGACCGTGGTCGCGGAAGAGCTGGACGGCCCGCGAGTCCCCGGCACCCGCCGGCAGCCGAAGCCGTCGCGCGGCGCCCGCGATCGCCTGGAGCTCGGCGAGCCCGGCGCGGCACGACCCGCACCTGTCGCGGTGCGCCTCGAAGCGCTCCAAATCGGGGCCGACGAGCGCTCCGTCGAGGTACGCGCCCGCCCGCGCGGAGAACTCGCGGCAAGACATGGGACCGCTCACGGTCATGCTCTCCTCCCCTCCCTCCCCAGGTACGGCCGCATCGCCTCGCGGACCCGTGACCGCGCTCGATGGAGCAGCACCCGCTGGTGTGTCTCGCGAATCCCCAAAGCGTTACAAACGTCTTCCGAGCTCCACCCCTCGACGTCGCGGAGGGTGAGCACCATCTTCAGGTTGGGAGGGAGCGACTCCACCGCGACGGCGAGCTCGCGCATCGCCTCGTCGGCGATCAGGGCGTCCTCCGCGGAGCGGCCCGGATCAACGGGGACCAGCGGGCCCGACGCCTCCTCGTCGGTGGGATCCGCGTCGAGGTCCGAGAACGGCACGGTGCGGCTCTCGCGAACGGCCCGAGTCTTCGCCCGGTTGACGAGAATCCGGAAGACCCAAGTCTTGAGCGACGACCGCCCCTCGAACGCGAAGATCCCTCGGATGACGCCCAGCCACGTTTCCTGGATGACCTCCTCGGCGACGGCGGGGCTCGACACGTAGGTGCGGACAGCGCGACGCAGGATCGGGTCGAGCTCCGCGACGAGGGCGGCGAACGTCGCCTCGTCCCCTCGCCTCAGCGCTTGGATGCGCTCGAGCTCCACCTTGCACCTCGAAGGCGCGAGTGTAACGGATCGGCCGGTGCCGGGACTGGGAGGGCGAGGGTCGTGAGCCCGCGCAATCCGCCGAGGCGACACCGACTCCGTAGGGAGACCGCGATGGTTCGTCACATGGCACGCGAGATCGATGGAGTCCGGGTGTTCTACCGGGAAGCGGGCGAGATCGGCCGACCCAAGCTCCTGCTCCTCGGAGGATTCCCCGCGTCGTCGCACCAATTCCGCAATCTCATCCCCGCCCTCGCCGACCGTTTCCACGTCCTGGCCCCTGACTATCCGGGGTTCGGCAACTCGGACATGCCGGACCCGGCAGCCTTCGCGTACACCTTCGACAGGCTCTCCGAGATCATCGAAGGGCTCCTTCTCGAGACGGGATTCACGCGAGCCGGCTTCTTCATGCAGGACTACGGTGGACCCGTGGGCTTCCGGATCCTCTCCCGCCACCCCGAATGGGCCGACTGGCTCGTCCTCCAGAACACGAACGCGTACGAAGAAGGATTCACCTCCGCGTGGGACGGCATCCGTCATGCGCTGTGGAAGAACCGAGGCCCGGAGTCGGAGGCGGCCCTCCTCCCGTTCCTCGGGCTCGACGGGATCCGGCTCGTCTACCAGCACGGTCACAGGAATCCCGAGGCGATCAGCCCCGATAATTGGCAGATGGACTTCCGCTTCATGGAGAGACCGAACGCCCGGCGGGTCCAGCTCGATCTTCTCTACGATTACCGCACCAACGTCGAGCGGTATCCCGAGTGGCAGCGGCTCCTGCGCGACCGTCAGCCGAAGACGCTCATCTTCTGGGGCCAGAATGACATCTTCTTCACGCCCGAAGGCGGCGAAGCGTACCTTCGAGACCTTCCCCGTGCGGAGATTCACCGGCTCGACTCCGGTCACTTCGCCGTCGAGGACTCGCTGGACGAGATCGTGACCGGGATGAAGACGTTCTACGATCGTCACCTCGCTCAGGAGCATGAATGCACATCGGCCAGCTCTGGCGATACCCGGTGAAGTCGATGGCTGGCGAGCGCCTGGAGCTCGCCAGCCTCGGCCCACTCGGCATCGAAGGCGATCGCGTCGTGTACGTCCGGCGCTTCCTCGGCCGCATCGCCACCGCGCGCAAGTTCCCGCGCCTCCTCTCGCACCACGGCACGCTCGGACCGGACGGCGAGCCGCTCGTGGACGGGCGGCCGTGGACCGATCCCGCGGTCGCGCGTGAGATCGAGGAGATCGTCGGGCGGGACGCTCGCCTGGTGCGCGACGACGACCCGGGCCGCTTCGACGTGCTGCCGCTTCTCGTCGCGACCGACGGCGCGATCCGGGCGTTCGGCCGCGATGGCCGGCGCCTGCGCCCGAACATCGTGATCGAGGGGGTGGACGGATTGGCCGAGAGGGACTGGGAGGGCATGACGCTCCGCATCGGCGACGTCGAGATCGCCCTCGAGGATCTCCGCGATCGCTGCGTGATGACGACGTACGACCCGGACACGCAGGTCCAGGACGCCTCGGTGCTGCGGGACATCGTCGAGCGCTTCGACGGGAAGCTCGCCTTGAACGCCCGCGTCGTCCGCGGCGGCACGCTCGCGGTGGGCGACCGCGTCGAGCTCGTCTAGGTCCCCGGCTTCGACACCAGATCCGCGAGGCCGAGCGTCGTCAGGATCTCGGGACTGGCTTCCTCGATCGCGATCGCCTCGTGGCAGGTCGCGCAGTCCTGCCCGATGGACGCCGCGCCGTCCGCCGTCTCGTGCTCCCCGTCGTGGCAGCGGAAGCAACCGGGGTCGTCCTCGTGCCCGAGGTTGTTCGGGTAGGTGCCCCACGTCACCTTCAGGTCGGGGAAGACGTTCCGCGCCCAGATCGCCGAGAGGGTCTCCGCCGCTTTCGCGACGTCGGCCTGCGGCGCGGACGCGAAGCTCTCTTTCAATCCCGTGGCAATCCCCGCTCGAGCCGCGGCCTCATCGGCGTACGTCGCGCGCAAGAGCTCGACCGCACGCTTCTTCATGAACGGGAGCGATGCGGGCAGGTCACCGAGGACCAGCGCCCGGTCCACGGCACGCTCCGGCCGCTCGAAGGTGTGCGCCGGGCGGTTGTGACAGTCCACGCACTGCATCGTGTGCTTCGGGAGCGCCGCGGCATCGACCCCTTTCACGGCGTACGTGACGGCGCTCGCCCCCGCGCGCGTCACCTCCACCCACGGGATCGTCTGCCTGGTCTCGTCCGTCGTCGCGAAACGGATCACGGCATCCTTCCCGAGATGCGCGCCGTGGATGCCGCCGAGCTTGCCGCCCCCGACCTTCATCGTCAGCACGGTCCACGACGGCGTGCTCGCCTCGTCGTCCGCGTGCTTCGGGATCGCGCGCACCCGGATCGATCTCCCGGGCTCGCGGGCGTGACAGGACTCGCACGTCTCGGCCGAGGCGACCAGGCGCCCCGAGGCGAGGCCCGCCGGGATCGGGCGCGGGAACGAATCGGTCGCCACCTGGTAGAGCTGGCGCGTTCCGTTGATCTTGCTCTGCACCCAGCCGGTCGCCCCGGGCGAGACGTGGCACGCGACGCACGCCACCTTCGAATGCGGCGCCACCGCGTGCGCGCGAAACTCCGGCGTCATGACGTGGCAGCTCTGACCGCAGAACTGCGTCGTCTCCATGTGCTCGACGGCGCGGTAGGAAAGCTGCGAGCCGATGACGACGTTCGCGGCGGTCGTGACGCCGAGGAAGAGCGCCAGCTTGCGGACCGCCGCCGCCCGGTCCGGCGCCGCGTCTCCGATCCCGGCCGCGATCCTGCGCCTTCCGAGCGCCGCCCCGATCGGGATCATGAGCAGGCCCGCGAAGAACAGGGCGGGAAGGATGAGGAAGAGCACGATCCCCGTGTACGGGTTGTCCACGTGCCCGCGCGCCTGGGCCGGCAGCGCGAACAGCCAGAGAAAGCCGGCCGTCGTGACCAGGATCGTGCCGAGCAAGCTCAGCCAGTGGCCGGTGAGCACGACGGAGATGGGCCGCGAGCGTGTCACGGCGCCTTCATACTCTGTCCGAGGGTTCCCTGACTAGACAAGACTGGTCCGTTGAAGCGTGTTAGCCTTCGAGATTCACCGCAGGGAGGTTCCGATGCGCTCGAAGATCACGATCGTTGCGGCCGCCGTCATCGCGGGGGTCGTCGCCGTCTCTTCCGCCGCCGCGGCCGACGGCAAGGCCCTCTACGACAAGAAGTGCGCGATGTGCCACGGCACGGACGGCGTGCCGAAGAAGATGGCCGCAGGGTCGAAGGCCTTCAACGATCCCGAATTCAAGAAGACCGCGACCGAATCATCGATCGTCTCGGACATCCACGAGGGCAAGGGGAAGATGAAGCCCGTGAAGATGACCGACGAGGAGGCGAAGGCGATCGCCGACTACATCCTGGCGATCGCGCCGAAGAGCTGACCGGGCCGCAGAGGGGCCGAAGGGGTACCCTCTCCCCCGTGATCTCCCCGAAGGACGCCGAGTCGTTCGAGCTGACGCGGCGGTCGCTCGACGGCCGCGTCGTGACCCTCGGCTATGCCCTGCGCGGGCGCGGCGGCGCACGCACCGAGTTCGAAGAGACGCTCCACATCCCCGAGAGCTTGGGTCCGCTCGCCGACGGCGGCGACGCGGGTGTCGCACGCGCGCTGCTCGCCCTCCACCTCGCCGCGGGAACCTCGTACTGGAAGACGGCGGTGCCGAAGCGTCTGGTCCTCCGCGAGACGTCGCTGTCCGCCGACGACGCGGCGTTCTGGACCGAGGTCTACACCAAGGGTCTCGGCGAGTTCTTCTACCGGAACGCGATCGACCCGAACGGCGCCGCGGTCTTCGAGGGAAGCGGAGCGATCGCGCCCGCCGCGGTCCCGGCTGCGACCGGCCCGGCGCTGGTCCTCTGGGGCGGCGGCAAGGACTCCGTGGTCTCGGAGCGCGTGCTCGCGCAAGCGCGCGAGCCGCACGAGCTCCTCACGATCGGCCGCTCCGGGTGGGAATGGATCTCCCGGTCCGCCGCGATCGCGGGAGTCCCCCACCACGTCGCCGAGCGCCGGCTGGATCCGAAGCTCTTCGAGCTGAACGCCGCAGGGGCGCTGAACGGCCACGTGCCGGTGAGCGCCTACCTCGCCGCGGCCGGAACCCTGATCGCGCTCCTCTCCGGGCGTCGCGCGGTCGTCGCTTCCAACGAATCGAGCGCCTCCCACGGCAGCACCGCGTGGAAGGGTCTCGACGTCAATCACCAGTGGTCGAAGTCCTTCGAGTTCGAGCGAGGCTTCCGAGCGTGGCAGGGACGTCACCTGGCCGGGGGCCCCGAGTACTTCAGCCTGCTGCGGCCGCTCACCGAGCTGCGCATCGTGAAGGCCTTCGCGACCGAGACGCGATTCTTCTCGAGCGTCACCTCGTGCAACCGCAACTTCTCGCAGTCGGGGCCGGCGGCTTCGCGTTGGTGCCTGACCTGCGCCAAGTGCGTGTTCGTGTCGCTCATGGCCCGGCCCTGGCTCGACGACGCGCGCTTCCACGCGCTCTTCGGCGGCGACGCGCTCGCGGACCCCGCGAACTGCGAGACGATCGAGGATCTCCTCGGGCTGCGCGGCTCGAAGCCGTTCGAATGCGTCGGCACGCCGGACGAGAGCGCGGCCGCGGTCCACCTCGCGAGGACGCGGGGGATCACGCTGCCCCACGGGTGCATGACCGTCTTCGGGGACCGTATCGCCCAGCGCTTGGACCTCGACGCGGTCGCGGCGGAATCGCTGCGACGCTCCGACGACCACGCCCTCCCGCCACGGTGGCTCGCCGCCCTCGATGCCTATCTCGATCGGCACTGACACGCGCGCCGCGGTCTTCGGCGCCGGCGTCGAGGGGCGCGCCGCGGCGTCGTGGCTCGCGGAAAAAGGGGTCAGGCACCTTTTCGTCGTCGCCAAGGAGCGCCCCGCCGAGCTTCCGCCGCAGGCTTCGTTCGTTCCGGACACCGACCTCGACATCCTCGGTCGCGTCGATCTCCTCCTCCGCTCGCCGGGCATCCCACCGCGCCACCCGCTGCTCCTCGAGGCGGCGAGGCGCGGGATCGCCGTCACGACGGGAACGAGCCTGTTCGTCGAAGCGCTGCGCGACGCGGCGATACCCCTCATCGGCGTCACGGGAAGCAAGGGGAAATCGACGACCTCGACGCTGATCCACCTCGTGCTCGACGAGGCGGGGATCGACAACGTGCTCGTCGGGAACATCGGGCGCGCGGCGCTCTCCGTCCTGAGCGACGTGCTCGCGCGCCGCCCGATCGTCGTCTACGAGATGTCGAGCTACCAGACGCACGACCTCGCCTTGGGCCCCGAGATCGCGGTCGTCACGCGCCTCTTCCCCGAGCATCTGGACTGGCACGGCTCGAAGGAGAGCTACTACGCCTCGAAGCTGAACATCGCGCGCTCGCAGCGCGCCTCCGACACGACCGTGTGGAACGCGGCCGACCCGGAGCTTTCCTCCCGCGCCCCGTTCGGCCCGGCGCTCCACGTCACCTACGGCGACGAAGATGGGATCCACTTCGCGCGGGGCGCGTTTTTCCGCGGACGGGAGCCGCTCTTCGACGACCGCGACATGAAGCTCCCCGGTCTCCACAACCGCCTCAACGCGTGCGCCGCGCTCACGGTGGCGGAGCGCTTGGGCGCTTCCGCCGGCGACCTCCGGGCCGTGCTCGCCACCTTCGCGGGCCTCCCGCACCGCCTCGAGGACGTCGGCCTCCACGACGGCATCCGCTGGATCAACGATTCGATCTCGACGGCGCCGGAGGCCGCGGTCGCGGCGCTCGAAGCGCTCGGCGACGACGTCGCGACCTACATCGGCGGCGGCGCCGACCGCGGCTTCGATTTCACGCCGCTCGCCAAGGCGCTGACCGGCGCGCGCATCCCGAACGTCATCCTCGTGCCGCCCGGCGGGCCGCGCATGGCGGAGGCGATCGGGAGTCCCGTCCGCCTCGTGCACGACCTGGAGGAAGCCGTGAGCGTCGCCCGGAGCTTGACCCCGGCCGGCAAGACGGTGCTGTTCTCCCCCGCTTCGCCCAGCTACGGGACGTACGTCAACTTCGAGGAACGCGGCGAGCACTTCCGCCGCCTCGTTCGAAAGCTCTGAGGCGTCTCAACACGTCGCGACGGGGACGGCGGCCTCGAGCATCTCCACGGACGGCGAGCCCGAGCCGTCGTAGAGGCGGCATCCGAGCGTGACGTCCCTCGGAGCCTCGGTCCTCGGGTCGACGTCCAGGCCGCCCACCTGAACGGTGGGCGAGCCGCAAAACCGGAGCCGTGCGGCCTCCTCGATCGTTCCGACCTCGATCGTCTCGAGGCGATAGGCGCCGACGCCGGCCCCGAAGACGCGGCGCACGCGATCCAAGGTCTCCCGGAGGTTCGGGCACCCTTCCGTGTACAGCACGCGGACGTGCACCAGGCCGAACTTCATCTCACGGCCCCCAGGAAAAGCCGATGAGGAACGAGAGCTGGTCGTAGTCGCCGTCGACCTCGAGGGGCCCGAGCTCGAAACTCGTCTCCCGCACGGCCCGCCCGTCCACGCCGATGTTGAAGTGGTCGCCGACCTTGAAGAAGACGCCGGCGTTCGCATAGAAGCCGAACGACTGGTCGTGCTCGTCCGCGCCGAAGAGCAGGAAGTCGTTTCCGGTCGCAGCGGCCATCGTCAAGCCCCCGCCGCCGATGTAGGGCCGCACGACCGCCTTCTTCACGGGAAGCCACAGGAACCCCGCGGAGAACTCGAAGAACCCCACGTCGACGTCGCCGGAGGTGAGCGGACCCGGAAGCGTGGAACTGTCCCCCGCGAGCTGCATCGAGAGCGCGACGTGGACGGGCGACGTCACCGGCGCGAAGTCCACCTCGACGCCGAAGACGCCCGGCTCGTCCACCGCGTCCCAGGCATCCGAGAGCCAACGCTGGCCGAGCAGAAACTGCACGTTGCCGGTCATGTCGGCGGCACGGGGGGCCGTGGACAGAGACACGAGGAGCGCTGTCACGAACAGGAGACGACGCATGACGGCGATTGTACGGTGTAACCTCCCGCCCCGGGGGATACGCCATGAGACGAGCCGTGATCGCGATCGCTCTCCTCTCGTCCTTCGCCGCAGGCGTCGCGACGACCCTGGCCGCGAAAAAAGCGTTCGATCCGAACGCGCATTACGCCGGCAAGGACCCGAAGGCCGCCGCCGCAGCACTCCTCGCGACCGCCGAGACGCTCACGGGCGCCGGCTCGTGGGAGCGGATCGGCGTGGGACGCGTGTACTACCTCTCCGGGGACAAGGCGAAGGGGCAAGAGCTCTTCAACCTCGCCACGAGCAAGAAGACGGAGGCGAGCGATCTCTATCGCATGGCGACCGTCTACGCGATGGCGAAGGAGTGGGACAAGGCGAAGCCGCTCTTCGAGAAGGCGATCGCGATGAATCCATCCGACGACACCTCTATCGTCGAGGCGGCCGCGTGGTTCAACCTCAACGGCGAGAGGGCGCGCGCGGAGGAGCTCTTCTCGAAATCGTTCGCCAAGAATCCCGACGAGCTTTGGCACTACATCAACGCCGCCGGCTCGTACCTCGGCCAGGCGCCGTTCTAGCCGGGAGACGACGCGAGCGGCGGCACGATCTGCCGCCCGAACCGCTGCGCGACACGCTGACCGCGCGCGAGCGCCTGGAGCATCCGGAAACGCCCCGTCCAGCGCCAGCGGTCGCCTCGCAAGACGTTTGCCGCGAGCAACGTCACGATCGCCTTCGGGATCTGCATCGCATCGTGCGGATCGAAGAAGAACGCCAGGAAGTGTGGGTCGTAGTACGAGCGGATGAAGGAGAAGAAGAGCGTCTGGAGGTCGCGGGCGGTCGCGGCGGTCCCGGCGAGGTCGCTCGCGTCGACGCGGCCCCGGCGCTTCAGCGCCGCGATGATCGCGTCCGCCGCGGTCACCGCGGTCGTCGTGCCGATGAACACGCCGGTCGAGAAGATGGGATCGAGGAAGCCCGCGGCGTCGCCGACGAGAGCAAAGCCGTCCCCGTGGATGCGGCTCACGCGGAAGGAGAAGTTCTGCACCGCCTGCGCGGGGAGCGTGCGCGTCGCGTTCGCCAGGCGACGTCCCGCCTCGGGCGTGTTCTCGACCACCGCGTCGAACAGCGCCTCGAGCCCGCCGGTCACGTGCCGGTAGCGGCCCACGTCGAACACGGCACCGACCGAGGTCGTCCCCGTACGGAACGGGATGAACCAGAACCATCCGGAGGACGTCACGACGATCGTGATGTTCCCCGCGGCGCGTCCCGGGTTTTGCGCCACGCCGTCGAAGTGCCCGACGACCGCCATCTTCCGGTGATCGTCGTAGACCGTCTTCCAGCCCATGCGTGTCGCGAGGAACGCGTGCTGCCCGGTCGCGTCCAGCACGCAGCGCGCGCGGATCAGGCGCTCCTCGCCGCCCTCCTTACGAACCCACGCTCCCGCGAGCCGGTCCCCGTCCCATTCCGGCTTGGTCGCCCTCCGCGGCACGCGCACGTCGGCGCCCCGCTCCCGCGCGGTGTCGAGGAGCATCGCGTCGAACTCGTCGCGTCGCACCTGGTAGGCGTTCGGAATCGCGGGGGCGAACGCGTCCTCGAACCAGAACTCGACGTAGCGCGCGCCGTCGTGCGTCGCGAACGACGCGCCCTCCTTGCGCAGCGAGTGCGGGAGCGCCCGGACCTTGTCGTGGACCCCGAGCCGGTCGAACAGCGGCAACGAGTGCGGGAGGAGCGACTCGCCGACGTGGAAGCGCGGGAACGTCTCCCCCTCGACGACGACGGTCGCGACCCCTCGATCCGCGAGCGCGATCGCGGCGGCGCTCCCCGCCGGGCCGCCGCCCAGGATGAGGACGTCGGTGGACTCGACGCTCACGCGCGCTTCCGGCCCGTGTACTCGGAGAAGATGCCGAGCTCGACGTGGCGCGCGGCATCGTCGAAGCCGGCGGCGCGAAGCGTCGCGAGGACCTGCTCGGGGGGGACGCAGGCCTCGATCGTGTCCCAGTACCAGCGCATGAGGCGCGACGTCTCCGCGTGGCGCGCGAACACCTTCGCGAGCAGCGGCACGAACCCGCGCATGTACGCCTTCACGAAGGCGTGCGCGACCACGCCCTTGGGCTTCGTGATCTCCAGCACGCACGCGCGCCCCCCGGGTGCGAGCACGCGGTGGATCTCGCCGAAGACGACCGAGAGGTCCGACATGTGGCGCAGCGCGAACCCCATCGAGACGAAGTCGAAGCGTCCCTCGGCGAACGGGAGCGCCTCCGCCATCCCTTGGACGGTCCAGATCTCCTTCGGGAGCTCACCGCTCCGGAGCATGCCGATCGACGGGTCGAGCCCGACGATGCTCCCGTCCTTGCCGAGGACCGCGACCGCCTCCCGTGCGACGAGCCCGGTCCCGATCGCCACGTCGAGCACGCGCATCCCCGGAGCGAGCCCCGCGCGGAGGAGCGCTTGACGCCGGTACCAAGGCCCCGACCCGAACGCCATGAGCCGCTCGATGCGGTCGTAGTCCCCGGCGGTCGCGTCGAAGATCCGGCGGACGAACGCCCGCCGCTCCTCCTCGCCCCGGTAGTACTCAGGGAGCGGCGGATGGGGGGCGTGCGCGATGTCGTTCTCGGTCCCGGCCGGCATGCCGCGCAGTCTACAATTTGACGATGGCCGAGGCGACGGCGACTCCTCCTCACGCCCCGAAGGTTGGCCGGGCGCGTCGCCTGTTGGGCGACTACCACGTGACAGGGCTGTTTTGGTACCGGTTCCACCGCTGGGGTATGGGGCACATGCCGGGGTGGACCTACGTCATCATCATCACGACCTTCACGACTTTCTTCTTCTGCACCATCTTCAACATCCGCCGCGCGGTGGCGTCGAATCTCGTGCCCGTGCTCGGGCCGTGCGGGTTTTTCGCCCGCCAGCGCCGGATCTACCGGACGTTCTGGGATTTCGCGTGGTGCCTCTCGGAGCGTTACGAGCGGCTGACGACCTCCCGGCGCTTCGAGGTGGACGCGTCCGGGCTCGAGCACTGGAGAGAGGCCTGTGCCTCGGGGGACGGGCTCGTCATGGTGACGGCCCACCTCGGCGCGTACGAGATCGGGTCGATGGTTCCGGCGGAGAAGGACGGCCGGCGCGTCCACGTCGTGCGCGAGCCCGAGGTCGATCCACGCGCCCAGGAGTTCATCCGCGAGAGCGTCGCAACGGTCGAGAGCGCGCGCTACACGATGCACTTCCAGAGCGACGATCCGCTCCAGGCGGGCCTCTTCCTCGAGGCGCTCCGGCGCGGGGAGATCGTGGCGATGCAGGGCGACCGGCCGCGTGACGGCGCGAGGGTGATTCCGGGGACGCTCTTCGGAAGGCCGTTCACCTTCCCCGCGGGTCCCGTGGCGCTCGCGCGCACCGCGGGGGCGCCGATCCTCCCGGTCTTCGCGATCCGTCGGGGGCGGCGCCGCTATCACGTCGTCTTCTCACCGCCGGTACGGGTCGCGCGCTCCGCCGATCGCGATCGAGACCTCGCGGCAGCGGCGGCGTGCATCGGGAGCGAGATCGAGAAGGCGATCCGGCTCGCGCCGAATCAGTGGTTCTGCTTCCGCGAGCTCTGGCCGGAGAGCTCGGCCTCCTCGAGATAGGCGCCGATCGTCCCCCGCAGCAGCGGGTGGGAGTCCTGCGAGACCTCGACCTCGTAGTGCGCGAGCGGCCCCGCGTGCGCGACGAGGCGCGCGGAGGCGAGGAGCGGCGTCTCCGCGGGGATCGTCGCCGCGTGGAGCACGACGTCGCGGGCCGAGACGAGGAAGCCGAGCCGGGACGAGCCCTCTTGCGGCCCCGCCCGCAGCGCCTCCCAGACGGCGGCCGCCTGTGCCGCCGCCTCGATCGCGACGATCGCGGGGGCCGCCCCGGCGCTCACGAGAGCGCACGCCCCGGGGATGCGCGCGGCACAGGTCACACCGTCCTCCGCCTCGCCCACGATCCCCTCGACGAAGCGCATCGGCTCGCGGTGAGGAAGCAGGGTCTCGATCGGAGGCAGACCGCTGCGCCGCCGCGAGGCCACGGCAAGCGCCCAATCGCTCGCCGGCCGGGGCGCGCCGACGGTCATCTCGATGCTCGAGACGGGGCGATCGTCGCTCGTCACGTCGACCCTCACGTTTCCCGCTGCGGTCCCGCGGGTGGAGAGCGTGAGGCGCGCGGGGGGCGTGACGATCCGCCGGAACCTCGCGAGCACGAGGCGCTCGACCATCGCCGGACCGAGGGCTTCCACGGCGAGGGCGAGCTGGACGACGCCCGGGAGGATCGGCCGTCCGGGGAAGTGACCTTCGACGAAAGGACTGCCGGCCGGGATCTCGACCGTGGACGTCACGGACGCGTCGCCGTGACCGCGGCGACGACGAACGACGGGTACGCCTCGCGCACGCTCGTGAGATCGGGCTCGATCCTCACGTCCTCAAAGCCGCACGCCGACAGCGCGGTCGTCCACTGCTCGGGCGTCCGGAAGCCGGAACCTTCGCGGCGGAACGCCTCGAGGAGGTTGAAGACGAGCTCGACGTAGATCGGCCGGCCGGGGAACGGCCGCACGCATTCCCCGGCGACGAGCTTTCCGCCCGGGCGAAGGGCCTTCTTGATCTCGCCGAGCGTGAAGGCCAGATCACGCGCCACGTGAACGACGTTGACCGCGTGGACGAGCGCGTAGGACCCCGGCGTCACGCCCCCCTCGGCGAAGGGGCGGTCGATGTCGAGGCGCGCCAGCTCGAGCGGTGTCTCTCCGAACGTCCGCGAGAGGGTCCGCTGCGCGCGGCGCAGGAACGGGAACGAGATCTCCGTGAACCGGTAACGGAGGACCGCGTCCGAGCGCCCGGTCTGCGCGAGGCGCGCCAGGAGCGCTTCGGCCGCGCTCCCGAGTCCTCCGCCAAGCTCGAGAACGGCACCCGGAGCCTCGGCGAGCGCGCGCGCCGCGGGGAGCGCGGCGATGCGATTGCTGATCGCGTAGGCCGGGTTGTCGTTCGAGAAGTAGGCCGCCCAAGCCTCCATGTGATCCGCGGCGAACAGCGCCCGCTCGCCGCTCTCCTCTCCGCGCAGCACGGACGGGTAGTGGCGTGCCGCGAGCGCCGCGATGCGGTAGGAGGGGAGGCAGCTCGGATCGTGCGCCTCCTGCTCCGCTTCGATCTCGCGCGGATCCCAGCTCGGGAGCGGTGCCGTCAGGCCGCGTGCCGCCAGCATGCCGAGGAGCCAGCCGGTGGGTGCGCTCGCCGCTTCGGGATCCAGTCCCGCGCGCTCCACGATCTCGGAAGGAGAGATCCCCGGCGCCATCGCGGCCTCGATACCGGTCTCGCGCGCGATGCCGATGGCGAGCCGCGTGACGTACTCCTCGAGCAGGTCGCACGACCTCACGAAGCGGTCGTCGAGGAGGGAAGCGATCTCGGCGGGAAGCAGCGTCGCCCTCTCGTCGAGTCCCCGTCGCGAAGCGATCGGCATGATGCTCCCGAGTCTAGCGCCGTGCCGTACGTGCCGCGAGCGCGGGAAGCACGAAGAGCGTGGCCGCAAGACACAAGAGGTTACCGACGCAGACCACGAGCCCGCCGTTACGCAGGGCCGGAACGTGCGACACCGCGAGCGCCGCGAAGCCGGCGGAGGTCGTGAGGTTCGTCAGCACGACCCCGCGTCCCGCCTCGCGCGCGGCGTCCGCGGGGTCGCGGCCGCTGGCGCGCGCGAGATGGAGGACGTGGAGCCCGTCGTCGATGCCGATGCCGACCATGACCGGAAGGACGCAGAGGGTGAACAGGTCGAGAGGCCGCCCGAGCCATCCCCACAGCCCCGCCGTCCACGCGACGCCCAAGACGACCGGAACGAACGTCAGGAGCGCCGATCTCACGTCGCCCCGGTAGGACAGGACCACGAGCGCGAAGACGAGCAGGACGGCGAGCGTCCCCAGCCGGCGGAGGTCCGAAAACGCCATCGCGCGCAGCTCGGAGCCGAGCGCCCCCGTGCTCGCGACACCGGTTTCGGGCGCGACGCGCTCGATCTGCCGCACGAGATCGGGCGGAGGCCCCGACGCCCACGCGCCCTCCGGCACCCGCGCGCGCACCGCCGCCAGCGCCCCCTCGGGCGTCACGCGCAACCCCTCCCGCAGCCAGGCCGGGTAGCTCTCCAGGGGGATCGGCGCGGGGTCGCGCCCGGCGGCGATCGCCCGCATCGCGTCGAGAGCGCGCGCGAACGCCTCGGGCCGAAGCCCCTCGCGATCGAGCGACCGCGCGAGGTCGTCCGCCGCACGATCGAGCGAGAGCGGCCGGAGCGCCGCGAGCCGCCGCTCCGCGCGCTTCCCCGTGACGATCCAGTCGGAGGGAGTGACGACCCGTGCTCCGTCCGGGAGCCGTCCGCGCAGGATCGACGCCACGGCGTCCGCGCGGTCGAGCGCGTCCTCGGCGTCCTTCCCCTTCACGAGGAAGGTCGCCGTGTCGAGGGGCACGGCGAAGGACGCGACCAGACGGCGCTCCGCCCGCAGCGCGGGGTGGTCCTCCGGCCTCATGCGCCGCAGGTCGGGGTCGACGTGGAGTCGCGTCAGGCCGGCCGCGGCGGCGACGGTCGCGATCGTCGCCGTGAGGAGCACCGTCTTCGGACGGCGCTCGCCCGCGCGCAAGGCGGCCCCGACGATCGCGGCGTAACCGCGTCCGGACTCCGCCCCGCCGCGCCGCCACCGGCGCGCGACCAGCACGAGGAGCGGTGCCGCCACGAGCGCGGTCGCGACCAGGAGGAGAAGCATGCCGACCGCGACGACGAGTCCGAGCTCGCGCAGGGGCCGGAAGCGCGCGAAGGCGAGACAGGCGAACGCCGCCGTGGTGGTGATCCCCGCGGCGAGGATCCCCGGTGCCGTCTCGGACAACGCCCCCACGACCGCGGCGTCGGGTGCGGCGCCGCCACGCCACGCGGCGCGCGCGCGTGCGCCCAGATGGAGCGTGAAGTCGTCGCCGAGGCCGAGCAGGATCGCGGCGAATCCGACGCCGACCGCGGTCACGGGGCCGTACCCGAGCGCGACCAGCGCGGCGCAGACGACCTGGCCGGCCGCGACGGTCACGAGCGAGATCGCGGGGATCGCGACCCCGCCGAACGCGAGCACGATCAAGAGGAGAACCAGGACCGACGCCGTCGTCAGGATGCGGATGAGGTCCGCCCGCAGCGCGGTCTCGTCGTGCGCCGCGTAGAGCGGGCCGCCGACCGCTTCGATCTCGAGGCTCCCGCCGTCCGCCGCTTGCGTGCGGGCGAGCGCCTCGTCGAGCGCCGCCGAGAGAGCCCGCCCGCCGGCGGCATCGGACTCCCCTTTCCGCGGGGTGACGATGACGAGGGCGGATCGCCCGTCGGCTGCGAGAAGGGCCCCGGTGAGCGGGTCGAACGGCAGGCTGCCCCCCGCCGCCAGCTCCGAGAGCTTCGACGACGCGAGCCCCAGGGGGTCCGACGCGGTGAGCCGCGTCAGGAACAGGGCCGCGGGGCCCGCCGCGGCGGAGTACAGCTCGCGCGCCCGCGCGTCGAGGGCCTCTCCCGTGAGCCGCGGGGAGAGGACCGAGGAAGGATCGTCCCCGAGCAGGAGCGGAAGCCTCGGCGCCAGCGCGTCGGTGAAGAAGACCTCGTCGTCCTCGTCGAGGCCCCAACGCGCATGCGCGACCTCGGGCGAGCGGGACACCTCCCGCGCGAAGACCTCCGCCGCGTCGGCGAGCCCTTCCGGATCGGGAGGCGCGCCGTCGTCGCGGCGCAGGAGGACGTAGACGTTCTCGATCCCGCCGAAGCTCTCGAGAAAGGTGCGGTACGCCGAAGACGCCGGCGCGTCGCGCGGCAGCAGGGCGAGGACGTCGGACCGGATCGTCAGGCGGCTCGCCGGCACGACCGCAAGCGCCGAGACCGCGAGCGTCGCGGCGAGCACCGCGATCGGATGGGCGACGACGACCCGGCCGAAGCGGGAAGCGAGTCGCGCGATCACGTCAGGCGGTCGATCCCGCGTCCACCAGGATCGCCTGACCCGTGATCGCGCGAGCGCGATCGGACAGGAGGAAGACGATCGTCGCGGCGACGTCCTCGGGGGCCGTCCCCGACGGGAGCGCCTCGATCGCGCGCAGCGCCTGGAGCTTCTCCGCGGGGGCCCCTGCGACCATCGCGGTCATGACGAGGCCCGGAACGACGGCGTTCACCCTCACCCCGCGCCGCCCGACCTCGCGCGCCAGCGACTTCGTCAGCCCAATGAGGCCGGCCTTCGAGGCCCCGTACGATGCTTGTCCGGCCACGCCGCGCATCGCGGTGAGGGAGGCGACGTTGACGATGCTCCCCGCCCGCCGCGCGATCATCCCCGGGAGCACGGCCCGGCAGCAGCGGAAGGCCGCGCCCAGGTTCGCGTCGATCACGTCGTCCCAGTCCGCGTCCGGTGTCGCCGCGAGGAGCGCGTCGCGCCTGATCGCCGCGTTGTTCACGAGCCCCTCGACCGGGCCCTGCCCCTCCTCGATCTCGGGGATGAGCGCCCCGGGGCGCGCCCGATCGGCGAGATCGTAGCGATACGCGCGGGCCTTCCCGGCCGACGCGGCGACGATCTCTCGCGCCGCCGCCTCGCTCTCCCGGTAGGTGAGCGCGACGTGCCGTCCCTCGGCGACGAGGGCCTCCACCACCGCGCGCCCGATGCCCCGGCTCCCGCCGGTCACGAGGACGACTCCCGGCTTCAAGGCATCGCCTCGAACCGGGCGCGGGTCACAGCCCTTGCGATGCGCAGCGAGTCCACGACGGGACGGTAATGGCTCGTCGCCCTTCCGTCTACGGTGTCGAGACGAATCGGCACCCCGGCGATGGGAAAGCCGCGCCGCGCTGCGCGGACGAGCACGGCGCTCTCCGCCTCGAAGCGCGACTCGGGGAACCCGACCGACTCGAGAAGGCGGCGGGAGTAAACACGGAAGCCCGTCTGACAGTCGGGGAGGGTGCGCCCCGCGACCCGCGAGATCAGCCACGACGAGGACGCGTTGCTCGTCCGGCGCACCTTGCTCATCCCCTCGTAGAGGTGGTCGCGCGTCCCGAGCACGAGGTCGGCGCCGGAGCGCCAGGCGGCCACGAGCCGTGGCACCTCCTCGGGGGGATGCTGCCCGTCGGCATCGAGCGTGACCACGGCGTCGTACCCCTCGGCGAGGAGATGCGTGAACGCGGTCCGCAGCGCGCGTCCCTTCCCGAGGTTGACGTCGTGAACGAGGACCGGCACGCCGCGGGCCCGGGCCTCGTCGCCGGTCCGGTCGGGGGAGCCGTCATCGACGACGACGACCGGCCCGAAGGCGAGCGACCGGCGGACGACCTCGCCGA
>Ga0111538_10003105_pt1 | contig 23242 bp, 24 predicted proteins | sample SoiMethybrSBSTD1_FD_79669 | JGI IMG/M metagenome (GOLD analysis project Ga0111538, IMG submission 79669) | Bulk soil microbial communities from a Populus tree surrounding site in Tennessee, USA - Soil MetaG P. TD hybrid SBSTD1 (version 2)... | ecosystem: Environmental > Terrestrial > Soil >...
CGGACGACACGGCGACGACACCGCTTCTGTTCCTCGCAGGGAAAGGGGACCTGACCCGTGACTTCGTTTCTTCGTTGACGCCGACACCCCCTGGCGTGCCCTCAGGCTCGCGGGCGCTGAAGCTCACGCCCAAGACGCCGCAGCCGGACTACGAATGGGTGAGGTTGACGTTCGATCCGGTGACACTGGCCCTGAATGGCTTGTCGACATTGGATGCGCAAGGCAGTGAGTCGACGTTCGCATTCAGCAACTGGAAGAACAACATCGGCGTGCCCTTTGACCGGTTCGTGTTCAAGATTCCGAAGGATGTGGATGTTGTCACTGATGACTCGAGCCGCTGATCTCCTTTCACTCAACGCCCGGCTGCACGCCCGCACTCACCGGCTGGCGGCACTGACGGTTCTCGCCGCGATGTTGTCAGGCTGCGCCACTGGCGGCGCACTCGGACGCGGTCGCAGCGCCGAGGCGCGACAGGACTACGATCTCGCGGTGGTCGAGTACAGCAATGCCCTCCGGGAGCGGCCAGACGACCTGGATGCCCGGTATGCCCTCGAGAAGGCAAAACTGCGCGCGTCCCAGGATCACTTCCTGAAGGGACGCCGGCTCGCAGCAACCGGGAAATTCGAGCCGGCGCTCGTCGAATTCGAGCTTGCTGCGAATCTCAACCCCACAAACGCCGACGTCGAGAACGAGCTGCGGACCACACGCGATCAACTGCGCGCCAAGTCGACAGTGGCGCGCGATGGGAAGACGGCGCTCGAGACGCTGATTCAGCAGGCTCGCGAACTGCCTCCACCGGGGCTCGACCTGCCGCAAGGCGTCAAGATGCCGCAGTCGCTTACGTTTAGCGACGCCAGCAGCCGGCTGGTATTCATGTCGATCGCGCGGTTCGCCAATATCAGTATCGGCTTCGATCCAACCTTCCGCGATGCACCCGTGTCCATCGACTTGCGGAATGCGACGCTCGAAGATGCCTTGAGCACCGTCGCCGATCAAACGCGCACGTTCTTCCGGGTCACCGGTCCGCGCACCATCCTGGTCATTCCTGATACGCAAGCCAAGCGCGCCGAGTACGAAGATGAAGTCGTCCAACCGTTCTACCTGAGCAACGCCGACCTCAAGGAAACGATGGACCTGCTCCGCATGGTGCTCGACGCCAGACGCATCTCCCCGATTACGGCCAACAGCGTGCTCACGATCAAGGACACGCCCGAGCGTGTGGCGGCCGCGGGCCGCCTCCTGGCCGCCATCGACAAGGCCAGACCCGAAGTGATCGTTGATGTGGAGCTTCTCGAAGTGGATCGCACGCGTCTGCAGGAATACGGCCTGCAATTCGCGTCTCCCGGGTCGCCGGGGATTGACGGGTCGGTGACGATCGCCACCGGTCCGAACCAGACACTCACGCTTGAGGCGCTGCGAAATCTGACGCAGTCCGACATTCTGCTTGCCAACCTTCCAGGCCTCTACTATCGGTTGCTCAAAAGCGATCAGAATACGCGCCTCCTCGCGAACCCTCAGCTTCGAATGTCGGAAGGCACGGCGGCACAGGCGCGGTTTGGCGAGCGCATCCCGCTGCCCAACACGGTCTTCGCGCCGATTGCCACCGGCGGCGTGCCTCAGCAGCCGATCACCTCGTACGTCTACGAAAACATCGGCGTGAACATCGACATCACACCGCGCCTGCATCACGACGATGAGATGACGCTGACTCTGAGGCTGGCGGTGCAGAGCGTGTCTGGGGCCGGTTTTGGCGGCCTGCCGACCATCGCGAATCGAGAAATTACCACGACCATCCGCTTGCGCGATGGCGAGACGAACATGCTGGCGGGTTTGATCCGGGAAGAAGAACGCCGCGTCGTCGACGGCATCCCTGGACTGAGCGACATTCCCGCAATCGGCCGGCTGTTTGCGCATACGCGGATTGATGCGAAGCAGGGCGACATCATCCTGACGCTGACGCCGCATATCGTGCGACTGCTCGACGTCACGGCCAACGATCTTCGCGCCTTCCGCGTCGGACGCGATTCGCTTGGTGGGTCCGATCCGCTGCCACCGCTCGTCGATCTGCCGGGTCTGCCAGAGCCCGCACCCCCGGCACCGACGACGCCACCCACGACGCCACCGACTGCGCCACCGCCTGGCACGCCGGTCCCCGGCACCTACCCAGTTCCGGGACTGCCTCCGGGACTGCCTCCAACGAGATAGTTACGGCTCTTTCGCGACGTTGGCACCGAGACTCTTGAGCCGATCGACGATTTGCGCGTAGCCGCGCTCCACGGTTTCGAGCGGCGCGAGACGGCTTTTGCCTTCTGCGGCAAGCGCCGCGGCAATCAACGCCATTCCCGAGCGGAGATCACGACTATCGAGCGGCCTGCCTTTCAGCTTTTTCGGCCCGGTCACGATGATGCGGTGTGGATCGCACAGAAAGAGGTCGGCGGACATGCCGCTCATCTGTTCGAGCGCGAACAGCCGGAGTTCGTACAGCCAGTCATGGACGAGAGTACGTCCTTCGGCTTGCGTGGCGAGCACCGTCACCAGGCTGACAAGATCACTGGGAAATCCCGGCCAGAGCCCAGTCGTGATTCGGCCAGCCGCCCGCGGGTGTGAGCGCTCGACCCTGAAAATTTCTCCGTGCATTCCGCATTCGACATTCAGTCGCTTCAGAACGGCGGCGACAACCTCCATGTCCGCCGCTCTCGCGCCGCTGACATCGATCTCGCCGCCGGTGATGGCGGCGACGACGGCCCAGCTGCCGGCCTCGATGTAGTCGCCCCACAGTCGATGCGCACCGCCGCCAAGTTTCCGCCCGCCCTCGACCTGAATCGTCGTGGAGCCGATGCCACTGATTCCGACTCCGAGCTGCGCAAGGAACTCGCACAACTCAGCGACGTGCGGCTCGCATGCGGCGTGGCGAATCTCCGACACGCCTGGAGCTGCGGCGGCAGCGAGGAGAGCAGTTTCTGTTCCCGTGACCGACGCTTCGTAGAGATAGATGGACGTCGGCTTCAACCCATCCGGTGCGTCGAGCTGGTGACCGGGGCCGTCGGCGACCCGAGCCCCCATCGCGGTGAGCGCGTCGAGGTGGGTGCCGATGGTTCGACGGGCCGGGAAATCCCCTCCGGGCGGTGCGAGCCTGGCGCGGCCGCGGCGCGCCAGCAGTGGACCTAGCAGCAGCACCGACCCGCGCAACCGGCCCACCAATGCGGGATCGGGTTCGTCTTTGGTGAGCCGCGTGCAGCGAACGCGCACGGTCGTCGTGCCGATCCCTTCGACCTCAGCTCCGAGATCGACCAACAGCCGGGCCATGACCTCGACGTCACTGATCCGGGGCATGTTCGTGAGCACGCACTCTTCACTCGTGAGCAGGCACGCCGCAAGCAGCGGGAGCGCGGCGTTCTTGTTGCCTTCAACGGCGACGACGCCCGAGAGCGGCCGGCCGCCTTCAATTGCGAGCGTAGACATCAGCAAATCCTTGGTCGCGTTCAGCGTGCTACGCGTGATTGTGGAAATCCTCTGCGAACTCTCCCAGATAAACAATCTCCTCGTGCAGCTCGACCCCGAACCGATCACGAACCTCCGAGCGACAGCGGTCGATCAGGCGCCGGATGTGCTCGGCCGTGGCCGAGCCTTCGTTGACAATGAAGTTGCCATGAGTCGGCGAGACACGGGCGCCGCCGATGCGGCTCCCCTTCAACCCCGCGCGATCGATCAGGGCGCCGGCTGAGTAGGGAATGCCCTGCGGGACGACATCACGCGCAGGATCCGGGTTCTGAAACACACAGCCGGCGCTGGGTGTCTCGAGCGGCTGCGTCCGTTTCCGATAGCCGAGCGAGGCGCGCGCCGTGGCTCGTAACGTGGCCGGATCGCCAGCGGTCACGCGAAACGTGACCGACAGAAGCACCTCTCGTGTCTGCTGCAACCGACTGCGGTCGTACGCGAACGCCATCGCCGTTCCAGGGACCTCGCTGATCTGGCCCTCCCGATCCGCGAGATGCACACTGACGACCAGATCTCCAATCGAGCGGCCTCCGAAATGCGCGTTGCCGAAAATGGCTCCGCCGACGGTTCCCGGCGTGCCGGCCCAGGCCTCGAGACCCGCCGCACCGTGAAGAATCGTCCAGCGGACGAGACCATTGATCGTCACGGCCGCGCTGGCTCTGACCTGATCCTCGGCAATCCGATCGATCGCACCACCTCGAGGGCGGATCACCAGACCGCGAACCCCTGCGTCCGCGACGAGCACATTCGACCCGCCCCCCAGAATCGTGATGGGCACTCCGCTCTGGCGCGCCAGATTCAACGCGGTCAGCATCTCGTCGCTCGTCCGTGTTTCGATCAGCCAGTCGGCCGGACCACCCACTTTGAAGGTCGTGAACCCGGCGAGCGGCGCGTGGCGCTGCACGCGATCGTGACCAAAGCTCACGTTGAGTGCGTCGTCGAACCCGGTCACGCTCTCGACCGTGCCTCGATGGCCATCAGCTCTCGCTCCTGGGCAAGTCGAGCCGCCAAGGCCTCACCCGGCGTGCATGCGCTGAACCAGATGCGATCGCCTGGTCCGAGCTGGCCGGCGACGCCGATGTCGGCGGATATCACCGTTGCGATTCTCGCGTAGCCCCCCGACGTCTGTCGATCCGCCATGAGGAGAATGGGCTGACCCGACGCCGGCACCTGCACGCTGCCCAACGGTGTGATTTCCGAGAGAATGTCGGCCCCATGTCGGTGTTGCAACCGCCGACCCTCTAGCCGGAACCCCATGCGATCCGATAGTCTGCCGATTGTGTACGGCATCGACTGCAGCTCCTGAAGCGACACGTCTGCGAATCGATCGATTCTCGCGTCTGGAAGAATACGAACACGCGGTGCTCCCGCTGAGATTCTTGGCCTCGAAACCAACTGTCCCTCGAGGCGGACTTTTCGCGCCTTCGCAGGGTCGCCCAGCGGTACACGGTCGCCTGCCACCAGGGCCCTGCCGGCCAGACCACCCATCCGGCTCCCGATGTGGGTGGAGCGACTGCCCAGTACTTCGGGGACGTCGATCCCACCCGCGATTGCGAGATATGCGCGCACGCCGCCGACACGATCGCCAAACCGCAAACGGGAGCCTGCAGAAACCGGGAAGGCTCCGCCCATCTGAACGGCTCTTCCATCGACGCTCAACGAAAACTCTGCCCCCGCCACTGCGACCATACGCGCCGCCTCGAACTCGAGCTCCGGCCCGACAAACGCCATCTCCAATGCCGCGGCATCGGCGTTGTTGCCGACCAAGGCATTGGCGACCCGGAACGAATACGGATCCATTGCCCCGGCGACTGAGACGCCGCGCGACTGCCAGCCCCATCGACCCTCATCCTGGATCGTCGTCTGAAGGCCGGGGCGGACTACCAGGAATGCGGTCATTCACGTCCTTCGAACGCTGCCGGCTCGATGGCGTGAAACTGGATGCTATCTCCGGAGTTGAACAGAAAGGGGGACGTTCTGCCCGGATCGAACGGTCGAACGGAGGTGCGGCCAATAATGTGCCAGCCACCCGGACTCGCTGACGGGTAGATCCCCGTCTGATTGCCCGCGATGGCGACCGAACCCGCTGGAACCGTCGCCCTAGGCGTCGCGCGGCGCGGGAATGCTATCGCCGGCGCCACCGACCCGAGATACGCGAAGCCTGGTGTGAAGCCCAGCATGAAGACGCGATAGATGGGTTCGGCGTGCAGCGCAACCACCGCCTCCTCACTGAGGTGTGCCCGGGTCGCGATCTCGGCGAGATCGGGGCCGAACACGCCGCCGTAGCACACTGGGACACGGTGCACCGTAACGGCCGGACTGGCGACAGGCGTCTGAGACTCAGCCAAGGAATGAAGCAGGGCCGCGAGCGCGTCGACGTTGGTTTTCAACGGATCGAAGTAGACGCCGACGGTTTGAAATGTCGGCACGACATCAAGTACACCGGCAATCCCGGCGGCCTGGACCGCGGCCGCGATCGCGACAGCGCGAGCGTTTACCGACGCGTCGAGGTCCTGTCCCCTTGCAAGTTCGACCACGAGGGCCGAGTCGCCCGCCGTCAGGATTCGTGCCTCGTTCATGACTACGTTGCAGGACTGAAGTCCTGCGCTACTAGTAGATGTACTCGTAGTGCGGGACTTTAGTCCTGCTGATCCGGCGCTACCAGTACGAACTTGCAAGCTGCCTAGCTCAGAGCTCGGAGGAGTTTCTTATGGATGCCGCCGAAGCCGCCGTTGGACATGATCACGACGAGGTCACCTGGTCGGCGCTCAGCGACAATGGTGGCGATAATTTCATCGACCGAACCCCGCTCGCGCGCTGACACGTTGCGATCGTACAGATCCCTGACGAGGCGCGGCAAGGAGAGCCGATCTTGTTCGGGCAGCTTCGAGCGGAAGATGGGCGCGAACAGCACCTCATCGGCGCCGGAAAAGGCACGAGCGAAGTCGTCTTGGAACACGCGCCGGCACGATGATGCGGATCGCGGTTCGAATACGGCCCAGATGCGCGCCGAGGGATTCGCGGCCCGCAGGCCGGCGAGCGTTTCCTCGACCGCCGTCGGGTGATGCGCGAAGTCGTCGAAGATGGTGACACCGCCGGCGGTTCCAACGATTTCGAGACGGCGCTTGACGCCGGTGAAGAGCTTGAGCCCTTCAGCGATGCGATCCTGTCCAATGCCGATCTCGGTGGCCACAGCCATGGCGGCCAGCGCGTTCCGGACGTTGTGCACGCCGAGAAGCGGCACCTCGAACACGCCGAATGGAGAGCCGCCCCGGCGCACGTGAAACCGTGTCGAGCCACCTGACGGCTCGAGATCGTGCGCCTGCCAGTCGGCGTCGGCTGCCGTGCCGAACGTGGACACCGGCGACACGGCGGCCGTCCGCAGCGCGGCCGCCGCAGGACTGTCGCTGCCAATCAGCAGCAGCCCGGTTCTCGGGACCAGGTTGACCAGACGCTTGAACGCGAGGGTCACCGCGCCGATGTCTTCGTAGATGTCGGCATGATCGAACTCCACGTTGTTGATCACGCAAATGTCGGGCAGGTACTTGAGAAACTTGGCGGTCTTGTCAAAAAACGCGCTGTCATACTCATCCCCTTCGATGACAAAATCACGTCCCCCTCCCAGTCGGTAACTGGATCCTTGATCACCGAAGTTTCTGGCGATTCCACCAACGAGTACCGTGGGATCGGCATCCCCGTGCGTCAGCAACCATCCGGCGAGAGAAGCGGTCGTGGTCTTGCCGTGGGTGCCGGCAATCACAATCGAGCGGGCACCCCAGAGGAACTGCTCGCGGATGGCTTCCGGCAGCGACACGTAATGAATCTTGCGGTCCAGCACCTCTTCGAGCTCGGGATTGCCCCGTGAGATGGCGTTACCGACCACAACCAGATCGATGTCGGAGATGATGTGCTCGGCCCGATAGCCGCTGAACACCGGAATGCCTTCGGCTTCAAGAAAGTCACTCATCGGCGGATAGACATCCTGGTCCGAGCCACGGACGTCGAGCCCCTCCCGTTTCAGCATGGCGGCCAGGGTCGCCATCGCGGTTCCACAGATGCCAATCAGGTGGACGCGGGTCATCGGCTCTCCACGGCGGCCTCTTCGATCACCACACGCGGACGTCCCTCAGTGACCACGCGGCAATCGACGCCCAGCGGGAGGGTCATGGCGGGGCCAGTCGTATGACCGGACGGGAAACCGAACACGACCGGCCCAGGAAAGTCTGCAAACAGATCGGCCATGACGGCGCGCGCTGTCGGCCCGCCCGATGGCTCGTCGCACTCCTTCAGCTCGCCGATGATGACAGCGCTCGCTCGTCCGAGCAGGTTGGCTTGTCGCAGCTGAGTCACCATGCGGTCAAGCCGATACGGGCGCTCGGCGACCTCTTCGAGAAACAGCACGTAACCTGCGGGAGGATCGAACGCGTAGGGTGTGCCGAGCGATGCGCAGAGTTGGGTCAGGTTGCCGCCGAGTAACATCCCGCGCGCCTCGCCTCGGCGGATCGTCGAGAGGTCTGGAGGCGCAAGCTCACCGAGCGGCTCGGCTACGCACAGAGCCCGTTCGAACGACGTGCGGTCGTACCCCTCTTCGCCCTTTCCCAGACGACCTGCCAGCATCGGGCCATGAAACGCGACGACTTCGCAGCCGATTGTCAGGAAACTCAGGATCGCCGTCAGATCGCTGTAGCCGACGAACGGTTTGGGAGTGCTTCGAGCGACAGCCGCGTCAAGCAGCGGCAGTACCTGCGCGCTGCCGTATCCTCCGCGCACACCAATGAGGCCCGCGATGGACGGGTCGGTCCACCCGGCGTGAATCGCCGCCGCACGAAGCTCAGGCGTCCCCGCCACGTAACCATTGGCGTGCCTGGCGAACACAGACTCGTCGTAGACCGGCGTGAACCCGAGGCGCCGGATTTCCTCGATGCCGCTGTCGAATTCTTCGCGTTTGAAGGAGCTGGCGGGAGCGACGATCGTGACGCGATCGCCGGGCGTGAGCGCGCGCGGCTTCAGCATCACACGAAACGCGACATCTCGTCCGCGATCGCCAGATGCTCGTCCCGGCCGAGCAGTTGCCGGAGTGCCTGAGCCGTGGCCGGACGGGACGCGACCCGTGTCGTGAGAAAACGTTCTTTCGCGCGCTGCTGACGCGACAGCGCGTTCTCGACCTGGCTGATGGATAGCCGCTGGTCCTCGATGGCGTGGATGAGCGCTTCGAGTGCAGCCGCCTGGGTTAGATGGTCGCCCGAACAAATCAAGACGCCGTCGCATCCGGCTTCGACCGCGAGCACGGCCGCCGATGGAACCTCGTACTGGGCCGCGATCGCGCGCATTTCCAGATCATCGCTCAGAATGACACCCTGATAGTGCAGCTCGCCTCTCAGGATACCGGTCACGATCCGCTTCGACAGCGTCGCCGGACGCTCCTCGTCGAGCGCCGGCACCAGAATGTGCGCGGTCATGATCGTGGCCACTTGGGCGTCGACGGCAGCCTGGAACGGCGGGAACTCGACCTCGCGAAGCCGCTGTGGCGAGTGCTCGATGAGCGGCAGTTCGAGGTGAGAATCCGTGCTGGTGTCGCCGTGTCCGGGAAAGTGCTTGCCGCACGCCGCGATCCCGGCGGTCTGAAGACCGCGAATGATCGCGACTCCCAGGCGCGCGACCTCGGCGGCCGTTTCTGCGAGGGCGCGGTCCCCGATAATCGGATTCTTCGGATTCGTGTGCACGTCGAGCACCGGCGCATAGTCGAGCGTAATCCCGACGGCGTTCAACTCGAACGCCAGCGCCCGCGCGAACCGTTCGGCAAGGGCCACGTCGCCGCTTCGGCCAAGGGTTGCCATCGGTGGCCACTTGGTGAAGGGCGCCTTCAACCGCGCAACCCGACCGCCTTCCTGATCAACGCTGACCCACGCAGGAATGTCCGTACCAAGCCGCGCGGCATCGTGAGCAAGCTCGGCCACCTGCTCCGGGTCGACGATGTTGTCGTTTTTGCCGAGGAGGATCACGCCGCCGAGCCCGAACTCGCGAGCGATGGTCTTGAGCTCGACAGGGATCTGGGGTCCGTTGAATCCGGCGATGAGGAGCCGGCCAATCTGACGGCGAAGCGCAGCCGGCGACATGACGCTCAAATTCTACCTATAATTTGGCCGTGCCGATCGCTTCTCCACTTGTCTCTTCTGCCCCGACACGCATCGACCTCGCTGGCGGCACGATCGATATCTGGCCGCTCTACCTGTTTCACGACGGTGCCTCCACGCTGAATGCGGCGATCAGCCTCCGCGCGCACGTCCGGATCGAGCCTCGTAGCGATGGCGCTGTCGAACTGTCGTCGATCGACACAGACCGCCGCAAAACGGCGGCGCGATGGTCCGACCTCGCTGGCGCCGACGGCTTGTCGCTCCTGGCGTTGCTCGCCCGACACTATCGCCTGGAGAACGCCACGCTGATCACTCGCGGCGAGTCACCGGCGGGCGCCGGCATCGCCGGGTCGTCGGCGCTGACGATCGCCGCCTGCGGCGCGCTGGCCCAGTGGACCGGGGCGCCCCACGACGCCGAGCACCTGTTGCAGGTCGCGATGAACGTGGAGTGCCAGACCATTCGAGTGCCGACGGGTGTGCAGGACTATCGGCCGGCGATGTATGGCGGGATCGCCGCCGTCGAGCTCGAAGTGGGCGGCATCACGCGGGTGGCACTGGACGTCGACCCTCGCGAACTGGAACGACGGATCGTCCTGGCGTATACGGGCGCTCCGCGCAATTCGGGGACGAACAACTGGGAAATCGTCAAGCGTCACCTCGACGGCGATCGCTATGTGTTCGACTGTTTCGAGCGCATTCGCGACACCGCGGCGGCGATGCGGACCAGCCTGCAGCAGGCAGACTGGGACGGGGTCGGACGGCAGATTGCCGAGGAATGGGAGAATCGCAAGCGGCTTGCGCCCGGGGTAACCACACCGGTGATCGAGGAGTTGATTGCGCGCGCGATCGCCGCCGGCGCCACCGGCGCCAAGGTGTGCGGTGCAGGTGGTGGAGGCTGTCTGTTCTGCTACGGTCCTCCGGACCGCCGCGAAGCGATTGTGGAAGCGCTTGCCAGCGGCGGGGCGCGGGTGCTCGACTATCGCATCGAAACGGAAGGCCTTCGGGTTGGATAACTTCGCAATTGCACGGATTCTCGGGGAAATCGCCGACCTCCTCGAGATCAAGAGCGACAACCCCTTCAAGATCCGCGCGTATCGCAATGGCGCCGAGATCGCGGCGAACCACCCCCACCACCTGGCCTCGCTCGATGCCGCCGGCCTCAGGGAGATTCCCGGTATTGGCAAGGACCTCGCCGCCCGGATCCGCGAGATTGCGGAGACCGGCGACACTGAATACCATCGCGAGCTCATCGCCGAATTCCCGCCTTCGATTCTCGATCTCCTCCATCTACAGGGCGTCGGACCAAAGACGGTTGCGGTCTTCTACCGCGAATTGGGCGTGCGAACGATCGAAGATCTCGAGCAGGCTGCGGCCTCCGGCAGGATCCGCGCGCTGCGGGGGATGGGCGAGAAGAAGGAAGCCCTGATCAGGAAGGCGCTCGATGAGCGCAAGCGCCACGCCGGCCGACATCTCCTTCCAGACGCCCAGGATGCCGCTACGGCCCTCGTGGCCTTTCTCCAGCCCCATGCGCCTGAAGCCGACCTCACGCCGGTGGGTAGCCTGCGGCGTGGATGCGACAGTTGCGGCGATCTCGACATCCTGGCGTGCGGCGCCCCGGCCTCATTGATGGACGCCTTCGTCGCCAACGACCACGTGGAGCGTGTCCTCGGACGCGGAGACACCAAATCCAGTGTCCTGTTGCGCGGTGGATTCCAGGCCGACCTCCGACTCGTGCCGAGCGAGAGTCGAGGCGCCGCCCTGCAATACTTCACCGGCTCGAAAGCGCACAACATCGCCCTGCGGGATCGCGCCATCGGCCTGGGCCTCAAGCTCAATGAATACGGTGTGTTCCGGACAGCGGACGAGGTTCGGATTGCCGGCGAAACCGAAGAGAGCGTCTACGAGGCCCTCGGCCTGCAGTGGACGCCGCCCGAGCTGCGCGAGGCGCGTGGTGAGATCGAAGCGGCCAGCCTCCGGCAGCTGCCCCGGCTGATCGAACTCGCCGACCTGCGCGGCGATCTCCACATGCACACGACAGAGAGCGACGGCAAAGACGATCTGCGGGCGATGGCGGAAGCGGCGCGCGACGCAGGTCTCCTGTATGTGGCCATCACCGATCACAGTCAGTCGCTCGCCATGGCCAACGGCCTCGACGAGCGGCGGACCCTGGCACACGCGGCCACAATCCGCGCGGCGGATGGCCAACACGGCGTCCGACTGCTGGCGGGCATCGAATGCGATATCAAGCCGGACGGAACTCTCGATCTGGCCGACGACTGCCTGGCATCTCTCGATTTCGTGGTGGCCTCCGTCCACTCGGGATTCAATCAGGACCGACAGCAGATGACGGATCGGCTTCTCCGAGCGATCGAAAATCCCTATGTCGATGTCCTCGGGCACCCAACAGGCCGGCGCATTCTGCGTCGCGAGCCATATCCCGTCGACATCGAGGCGGTGATTGACGCGGCCGCCAGACGGGGCGTCGCCTTGGAAATCAACAGCAACCCCAATCGGCTCGACGTCAATGAGGTTCATGCCAGACTCGCGCGCGACCGCGGCGTCCCGCTCGCGATCTCGAGCGATGCCCACTCGCGGCACGGCTTCGGCGTCCTCCGATGGGGCGTCATCGTCGCCAGACGCGCGTGGCTTGGCGCTGAGCACGTGCTCAATGCCAGGCCTTTCGAAGGGTTTCGAGCCGCGCTGCGGCGGAACCGAACCGGAAAGTAGCCGCTGCCGATGAAGCTCGTCATGCTGAGCCCGGACGACAAGCTGGCCGAGATCCGGCGCCTCTACTTCAAGACGACCCGCCAGACGATTCAGGCCGATCTGGAGAAGGCGCTCGATCTCCTCAAGTCGATGAACAGCGAAGAAGAGCGGGAGCGCGCGACCGTGTACATGGAAGGTCTGGCCCAGATGCGGAAGGATTGGGGCGGTCGAAGGAAGAAGGGAGAAGGCAAAAGGAAGAAGTAGCCTGTCCTACTTCTTCGAAGCGGCATCCACCATCTTCTTGCGTGCAGCGATCCGTAATGCTCCGTTCACGTTACGGTCCATCGAGATCATTTGCACGTCGCGATCGTTGAGGCGATTGAGCAGGTTCATCGACAGGGCAAGCGGCGTCTTCGGGTTGCGGGCCAGGCCGGCCACGACGCCGTAGTTCTTGCTCCAGGCCCGATTGCCGCCGATGATCCGAAGGACATCCTCGCTCACGTTTGCCATCCTGGCGAAGGTTTCGACTTCCTGATCCGTGACCTTCGGACTGCTCAACACGGCGGCCGCGATCATCTTGTTCGGATCGCGGATGAGAACCGCCCGCATTTCCCGCGAGCCCTTCACCGCCGACTTCAGTCGGTCCGTGAACGACATTCTCGCTAGTTGCTGCGTGATGCTGGCGCGATCGGGGTCCGCCGCCACCGGCTCGTCGACGACCGCAGGCGCGCTGTCGTGGACGACTGCGGGCTCGGTGTCGACAAGCGGGGCCTCGGCGTCGGCCGCCGGGGTATCCGCAGGAAAGACTCCCCGGGCGGCAAAAAAATCGCGCATGTCGGCCGACACGTCTGATCGCGCCAGGAAAGCCGTGAGCGCGTTCGCCGGAATTCGGCCGAGCGTCACATCGGCCGCGGCGGAAATCTCGGCGTCAGGATCCGTCTTCAGCACCATCAGGATCGCCAGCTGCTCATGTGCCCGCGGCGCCAGCCCGCCCTGGGCAGCCAGGAGCCGAACGTCACGGGCCACTTCGCCGCGCTTGAAGAAATCCAGAAGAGGGGTGGGTCCGATCATGGAGCGGTCACATACTCCTTGTAGTTCTCGAGAGTCAGACGAATCGTGGTCGACCGGCCGGCTCGCCCGAGTCGACGCGCCGGTGCGCCGTTGACACTCAGGCCAAGCGCTGACGGGTCGCTTATCGTCAGGACAAGGTTCCGACGAACATCGAATTCATGTCGCTCGCCGGCTGCGAGCTCCCGTTCCAGCGCGCGTTGTCCGTCAACGAACGCCAGCACCCAGCACGGCGCGGTGGTCGAGAGCACGACTGCCAGTCGATCGACCGCGGGGGGTGTCAGGGTCGGGACTGGTGGTGGTGCCACAACCGGTGGTACCACAGGTGCGGGAATCGCCGGTGCCGGCGCGGGCGCAGCCGCGTTTGCGGGCGCCACGGTTGGCACCGAAGCCGGCGGAATGTCGTTCACCTGCGCCGGGCGTCGTCCGACCGTTCCGAAATACAGAAGGATGCCAGCGGCCGGCGCGCTGATGAGCACCATGCGCAGAAAGGTCGTCGCCGCCCGGCGATCGCTCTCGACGGCGAGATGGTCGTCGACCGGCGCCTGAGTCGGGTGTCCCGCAACGACGGAATCTTGCGGGAACTGCGCCATGAACTCGCGAATCATCGCTTCAGGTTCAAGGCCGACCGCAACGGCGTAGGACCGCACGAACGAGCGGCTGAAAATGCCCGCGGGCAAGCGCGCGATGTCGTTTCGCTCGAGGGCCTCGAGGACGCTCATGGAGATTTTCGTGGTCTTCGCAATGTCGCGCAGAGCCATCCCACGCCGTTCCCGCGCCTCACGCAGTCTGCCGCCGAAACCTCCGGCGTCGCCTTCTGCCACAACGCGTCAATGTTATCTCGCCCTGTCAAACTGCGCGCGGGCGTCAGCGGCCATCCCGTGCAGCCGGATCGCCCGGCATCGGCCGGGTGTTGCGTCGGGATCCTGAAACCACCCAATCGCGGCGACGCCTGCCGCACCGGTAGCCGCCACCGCCGCGAGTCGTTCGTGGTCGACACCACCGATTGCCAGCACCGGCACGCCGACGGCTTGAACAATTTCAGCCAGACCTTCAGGGCCCAGGCATCCGGTCTCGCTCTGCTTCGAAGTGCTCGGCCAGATGGTTCCAGCAATCAGGTAGTCGACGTGGGGCGCTGACGCGACTGCGTCGTCCACGCTGTGAACAGATTGGCCGACCAGGAAGCCTGCCGGCACGGTGCGACGGACGACTTGTGCCGGAGCCGAATCGCCTCGCAGGTGAACGCCAGACGCTCCGCACGCGAGTGCAATGTCCAGACGATCGTTGACCATCACACGGGTTGGGGTGCCGCGAGCAATCGCAACGCACTCCGCGACCAGCGTCGCCAGCTGGGAGGCGGTCAGGTCACGTTCGCGCAGCTGCACCATGTCGATCTGGGCATCGACTGCCCAGCGCACTTGCTGCAGGAGACACCGCTGCGATTCCTCCTCCTGACGCGCAGCGCACAGTCGGCGGCGATCAGTGACGAGGTGAAGGATCAGGGCCCGACCCGTGCGTCTGGTCTGTCGGCGTATGAATCAGCCTCGGCCGCGCCCGTCCCGTCGAGTGGCGTCTCTCGTCGGTCCCACCAGCCGAACAGTGACAACAACTCGAAGACGCCGGCCACGAGGTTCACGAAGCCGAGTCCGGTGATGCCGCCGCGAACGAAGTTGTTGAGAAACACGGGATGGAGGGCTGGCCAGGCGCGCGCAAAGTAGTTCTGTTCCCAAAAGGCCGACCAGGGCAGGACGATCAACAGCAGTCCGACCTCGATGAAGAAGGCGACGAAAACGAGGCGGCGGACCAGAACGCTACCCCCGCGCCTGGGCTTTGGCGAGGCGATCGACCCTGGCCGACACGTCGCGATAGTTGCCGGCTTCTGCATGCAGCTCCATGCAGATCGTGAGCGCTCGGCCCACATCTCCTGCAGACTCAAGCGCATCCGCGAGGTCGTACAGCAGCCGCAGTCCCTCCTCCGCACTCGGAGGCGAGGCCTCGGCGGCGCGTTCGAAACACTCGATCGCCTTGTCCGTCATACCGCGCTTCCGGTGAATTTGTCCGGCGAGCGACGCCGCCGCAAAACGGTGGCGGGGCGTCCGGGCCACCGCCTCGAGAGCCGTAAGTGCTTCATCGTCCTGCCCGGCCTGGTGAAGGGCGACGCCGATCCGATACTGCTCGTCGGCCGATTCGTCCGACGATGACCGTCGTGACAAGCCGCTGCGAAGGCGAGCAAAGACATTGTCCAGACTCTGCGACGGCGTGTCTTCAGGCGCCAGGGTTCCCCCACCGGAAGCCGATTCCACGTCATCAAACGCGATACTGAGATCGATTTCAGCATCTTCCGTCGGGGCCTCGGCGTCGTGGCTCGTGTCAGGATCCGTATGGAGATCGCCGCCGGACTTCGCCTTGGACTTCGATTTTTTCGACCGTTTTGTCGGCTCAGGCTCTTCGGTGGGAGGCGCCAAATCGGAAGCCGGCGCCTCCAGAACAATCGCCTCCGGAACGGGATCGACCGGTGCCGAAATCTCCGGGGCTGGCGACAGATCGGGCAGCTCTTCGCTGAAGGTCAGGTCCGTGCTCGTGAACGGCGACTCGCCGCTCAGACGCTCGGCAATGATCGCATCCGGATCCAGCTCTCCCGACAAGGCGAGTGCACGTCTGAACCGCTCGATGTTGGCGCGATCCCAGGGCTCACGCGCGACCAGATCTTCCGCGATGAATCGCGCCTCCGCCGCCAGCCCCGCCGTGATGTAGGCGTCGGTCAGCTGCGCCTGCGCGGCGTACATCGTGGCCTCGAGTCCACCGTCGACGCAGATTTCAACCAGGCGCATCAGGGCGGGAATGTGGTTGGGTACGCGCGTCACGAACTCCTGCAGCACCGCCGCCGCCGATGGCCAATCCGACTGGACGACGGCAGCGTCGGCCGCCATTTCGACCAGCTGAAAGCCGACGTCGGGCAGCTGCTCGGCAATTGCCCAGCCAACCATCGCCACTTCCTGACGATGACCCGACCCGTCATCGAGCACTCGACGGATCAGCGTCAAGCCTTCGTCTGACCGGCCAGCGCGAATCTGCGCCTCGGCAACCATCAGCAGGAGCTGCGAATCGTTGCCGGCGGTCTCGACGGTCACGTACTCCGCCGCCATGATGAGATTGCCATTGGCGGCGTACGCACGAGCGAGGTGCGTTCTCAGTGCGATATCCGCTGGGTCGACGCGCGCGGCCTCAGCCAGCATCGCGAGAGCCTCGTCCGCACGATCGGCGGCATTGAGCCTCGCCGCCATGTCCTTGAACTGAGCGGCGCTGGTGGCGTATTCTCGCGCGCGCGCGTAGTCGCCTGCCTCGAGATGAACATTCAGGAGCCGCTCGCGCGTCTCGGGATCGTCGGGTTTGAGCGCGGCGGCTTCGTCGAGGATCTGAAGAACCTCAGCCTGACGCCCCTTCTCGGAGAGCTCAGCCGCAAGTTCCTTGAAGTCGCGGAGCGCGCCTTCCGAGTCCTTCAGCTCGACCCGAGCTCTCGCGCCCTCGAGGCGGGCCGCAACATCATCCGGATCGAGTGAGCCGAGCCGAATCTTGATCTGTGCCGCGCCGCGCTGATCCCCGCGGGCTCGCCGCCGATCCGCAACCACGTTGAGATAGCTGCGGGCATCAGCCAGCAGACCGAGCGTGGCGGCGATCTCGGCACCCTGCAGGAGGGAATGCTCATGATCGGGCTTCAGTTTGAGAATCTTCTTGTAGACCGCGCCGGCCTTGGGGAGAAACCCCTCTTCGGTCAAGCTGTCGGCAATCCGCGTGAACTGATCGATCGCCTTGTCGACCTGCTTCGCGCGGACGTAAAGATCGCCCAGGATGTTCGCGGTGTTGAAGTCGCGCGGGTGTTCCTCGACGATGCGCACGTATTCTGTGATGGCGGGGTTGAGCTTGCCCTGCCGCAGCAGCTTTTCGGCGTTCTTGAGCGTGACGGCGCGGTCTATCGGCACAGGCTAACCCATCGTATCAAACAGCGTCGCCGGCCGGAATGACCGGCGATGCGCATCCGAATAGCCGAAACGTGAAACCGCCTCCAGATGATCGGCGGTGGCATAGCCCTTGTGGCGATCGAATCCGTACCGCGGATCTTGACTGTGCAGTTCACGCATTTGCCGATCCCGGGTCACTTTGGCAACGATGGAGGCGGCGGCAATCGCCGAGCACCGGCGGTCGCCGTGAGGCACGCCGCGCTGGGCCATTGGCAGTTCCGGAACACGAAAGGCGTCCACGAGAACAATATCGGGAAGCGGCACCAGCGCCAACACCGCCCGGCGCATGGCGGTCAACGATGCCTGATGAATATTGATGTGGTCGATCTCCCGCGGATCAGAGGAGGCAACAGCCCATGCGATCGCTTCGCCGGTGATCCGGACGAACAACTCTTCGCGTTCGATCTCGGGCACGAGCTTCGAATCGCACACGCCGGAGATGTGGCGATCGGGGTGCAGCACCACCGCGGCAGCCACGACTGGCCCGGCCAGACACCCCCGCCCCACTTCGTCGACACCGGCAACATGACAGAAGCCGATGCGCCGGAGTGCGTTCTCCAGCGTCCGCATGGCGGGTACGCGAACCATCTGGGGCTGGTGACCAGACCTACCTGACTCGGGTGCCTATTGAACTTTCGCGGCGTCTTTCATGCGCGCGGCCTTGCCCTTGAGATCGCGCAGGTAATAGAGCTTCGCCCGCCGCACCTTGGCCGACCGCATGATCTCGACCTTCTGAATCGTCGGCGAGTGCAGGGGGAAAATGCGCTCCACGCCCTGACCAAAGGAGACCTTGCGGACGGTGAATGACGCCCGTGTCCCTCCCCGATGCTGCCCGATCACCACTCCTTCGAAGATCTGAATGCGCTCTTTGTCGCCCTCGCGAACCTTCACGTGCACGCGGACGGTGTCGCCGGACTTCATGGCCGGGCGATCCGTCAGCTGCGTTTTCTCAACGGCGTCGATTGTGCTCATGGCTTCTCCTCAATTCTCGTCGCGCTCGGCGATCAGTTCGCGCAGAATCTTCTGTTCCTCTTCGTCCAGCGTCGCAGACGCGAGCAGATCAGGACGTCGCGCCAGCGTGCGGGCAAGCGCCTCTCGCTTGCGCCACCGCCTGATCTCCGCATGGTTCCCCGACACGAGTACGTCCGGGACCTTCAGGACGTTCCCCGCCGGCCCGGGCCACGTCAGCTGCGCGGGCCGCGTATAGTGTGGAAAGTCGAGAATCCCGCGCGCGAAGGACTCCTCTTCCACCGACTGCTCGTCACCCACCACGCCCGGCACCAGTCGCGCCACCGCATCCACGATCACCAGCGCGGGAAGTTCTCCGCCGGTCAGCACAAAGTCGCCGATCGACAGCTCCTCGTCCACGCGCGATCGGACGCGCTCATCCACGCCCTCGTATCGGCCGCAGAGCAGCACCAGATGCGGCTCGCGGCTCAAGCGCCCGGCGACGTCATGGGTGAAGCGCGTTCCTTGCGGAGACGTCAGAATCACCCGCGACGATCCTCCGCCATCACGCTCGATGGCGTCGAGCGCTCGAAAGACCGGCTCCGGCTTGAGCACCATCCCCGGGCCGCCGCCGTATGACACGTCGTCAACGACCCTGTGACGGTCGGTCGTGAAGTCGCGCAGATCGCGGACATTCACCGTCACCCTGCCGCGTTCGATGGCTCGGCCGACCACGCCGGCCTTGAGCGCCGGCTCGAACATCGCCGGAAAGATCGTGACGATGTCGAAGAGCATCTAATCACGCCCGAGCTTAAGCTCGGGCCTACGATTCTCGAGCTTGAGTTCGGGCCTACGATTCAGGTCCAGCAACCCTTCAGGTGGATCGAGCACGATCCGCTTCGACGCCGGATCAATCTCCACACAAATGGCGTCGACTAGAGGCACCAGCACCTCCCCGCCGCTCGTGTCGACGACCAGCCGGCTTCCGGCAAACGTGCCTTCGACACCTGCGACCACGCCGACGCGTTCACCGTTGCGCGTTTCGACCGCGCAGCCGATGAGATCGTGCCTGTAGAACGCGCCATCGGGCAACGGCATCAGCTGCTCGACCGGCACGCGAAGTTCAACCCCGGCCAGCTTGATGGCCGCGTTCATGTCATCCACGCCCTCGACCGCGATGACCGGCCGATCCTGTTGGAACCGGGCGGTCTTCACGACCAGCGTTTCGATATCGTCCGGCCGCCCGGTTCGGTTCACGAAGAACTCGGCTCCCGGCCGGAACCGTTCGCGCGGGAAATCGGTCTCGCTGTTCACGATGACCTGTCCCCGGATGCCGTGCGCTCGGGCGATCCGCCCGACGACCGCCATCGACTCCCAGTCCACCCTACGGCTTCCCGTCTCTGATCTCCAGGGTGACCGTCGCGCCGTCCTTTTCCGCGGCGCTCGCCGCCAGGGTCCGCAATGCGGCCGCCGTGCGTCCCTGACGTCCGATCACGCGCCCGTGCTCCCCAGCCCCGACATAGAGTTCAAGGAGTGTGGTCCCCTTGTGCTGCGATTCCAGCACTTGAACCTCGTCTGGACGATCGGTCAACGCCTTCGCGAGGACTTCAACGACAGCGCGCACACCTGAGGCTGCCATCGCGCTCACCGTGGGCCGGCTACAGCGGCCACCGGCGCTTCCTTTGGCGGCGTCAGATGTCGAGCGATCAGCGTGCGAACCGAATCGGACGGCTGCGCGCCCTTCTTGATCCAGTAGTCAACGCGTTCCTTGTCGACGGTGACGAGCGCCGGTTTGGTGCGAGGATTGTAGTGGCCGAGGATCTCGACGAAGCTGCTGTCACGTGCAGCGCGAGAATCGGTGACGACGACGCGGAAGAACGGACGTTTTTTGGAACCTGCCCGACGCAAACGGATCGCGACCATGTGTCTCTCCTGAAAACGGCCCGAGCTCGACCTCGAACCGAAAGTTCGCTGCGCGGTATTCGAGCCGCGGTTACCCGCGGTTGCGCAGCATCTGCATGGCTTGCCGGCGGGACTTTTTGCCGCCACCCGCCAGACCAGCCAACCCCCCGAGCGACTTCAGCATCTTCTGCATCTGCACGAACTGCTTGAGCAGCCGATTCACCTCTTCCACCGACGTCCCGCTGCCGCGGGCAATGCGCTTGCGTCGGCTGCCGTTGATGATGTGCTGCTTGCGCCGCTCTTCCGCCGTCATCGAGTTGATGATCGCCTCGACCCGCGTCATCTGTTTCTCGTCGGGCTTGTTCTCGGCGAGCGCCTTGATGTTGCCCATGCCCGGCAGCATCCCGACGATCTGCTCGATTGGCCCCATCTTCTTGATCGTCTTCAGCTGATCGCGAAAGTCCTCGAGCGTGAACTCGTTCGCCCGGATCTTTTCCTCGAGCCGTTCGGCGTCCTGTCCATCAATCGCCGCCTCGGCCCGCTCGATGAGCGACAGCACATCGCCCATGCCGAGCACGCGGGAGACAATCCGGTCGGGATGGAATGGCTCCAGATCCTCGAGCCGCTCGCCGCTCCCGACAAACGCGATCGGGACGCCGACCACCGACACCACCGAAAGCGCGGCGCCGCCACGTGCGTCGCCATCGATCTTCGAGAGCACGACCCCGGTCACGCCCACGCGCCGGTTGAACTCGCCGGCGCTCTTGATGGCGTCCTGTCCGGTCATCGCATCGGCGACGTACAACAAATCCGTCGCACCGGTCGCATCCTTGATGGCCACCAGCTCGGTCATCAGGTCGTCGTCGATGTGGAGTCGGCCCGCAGAGTCCACGATGACGGCATCGAAACCGAGATTGGTCGCTTCCGCCAGAGCGCCCTTCGCGCGAGCAACCGGATCGAGCTGCCCCGCGGGATCGTGCACCCGCACCGACGCCTTCTTCGCGACCACGTTGAGCTGCTCGATCGCCGCCGGGCGCTTCACGTCCGTGGATACCAGCAGCGGATGTTTCCCCTGCTTGGTCAGCCACATCGCCAATTTGCCCGCGGTCGTCGTCTTGCCAGCGCCCTGCAGCCCAAGGAGCAGAATCACTCTCGGACGCTTGGTCGTCGCCTGCAGGCCGCCTTCGGCATCGCCGAAGAGTGCCAGCATTTCGTCGCGGACGATCTTGACAACCTGCTGGGCGGGCGACAGGCTCCCAAGCACGTCCTGCCCCATCGCCCGATCGCGCACCCGGTCGATGAATGCCTTGACGACCTTGAAGTTGACGTCGGCCTCGAGCAACGCGAGCCGAATCTCCCGCAGCGCGGTCTCGATGTTCTCCGGCGTCAGCCGCGACTGGCCGCGAAGCGCCTTGAAAACGTCCTGGAGCCGGTTGCTGAGGGAATCGAACATGTTGCCGCTAAGCCCTTCTAGGGCAAACGCTTATCGTAGTGGACGAGCCTGCGGACTGTCAATCAAACCGAGGACAGCTTGTGGCCTAGCTTGTCTTTCTTCGCCTTCATATAGCGCCGAGTCGACTCGGTCGGCGGCATTTCGAGCGGAATCCATTCACTGACGGACAAGCCGTACGCCTCGATCCCCACGAGCTTGCGCGGATTGTTGCTGAGCAGCCGCATGGTCCGCACGCCGATCTCCCGCAGGATCTGGACGCCCATCCCATAGTCTCGCTGGTCGGCCTTGAACCCGAGACGTTCGTTGGCTTCGACGGTGTCGAGCCCCTCATCCTGCAATTCGTAGGCGCGAATCTTGTTCGCGAGTCCGATACCCCGTCCCTCCTGGTTGAGGTACAGGAGAACGCCGCGGCCTTCTTCGGCGATCCGCTTCATCGCCGCGTCGAGCTGGGCGCCGCAATCGCACCGGATCGAGTGGAGGACGTCGCCCGTCAGGCACTGCGAGTGGACGCGCACCATCACGTCCTTCCCATCGCCGATCTCTCCGCACACGAGAGCCACGTGCGTCTGCTTGTCGACCTGGTTTTCGAAGGCGTGAATCTCGAACTCGCCGTAGTCGGTGGGCATTTTTGCCGCTGCGACCCGCTTCACCAGCGACTCGTTCCGCATCCGGTATTTGATCAGGTCGGCGACCGTCACCAGCAGCAAATCGTGACGTCGAGCAAACTTCGTCAGTTGCGGCACGCGGGCCATGGTGCCGTCGTCATTCATGATCTCGCACACGATGCCGGCGGGGACGAGCCCGGCGAGCCGCGAGAGGTCGACGGCGGCCTCCGTCTGCCCGGCGCGCTGCAGCACACCGCCGTCGCGCGCGCGCAGCGGGAACACGTGACCAGGCTGGACCAGGTCGCGGGCACCTTTGGCCGGGTCGATCGCGACCTGAATCGTCCGGGCGCGGTCGTGCGTCGAGATGCCGGTCGTGACGCCTTCGCGCGCCTCGACAGACACGGTGAAGGCGGTCCCGAACGTCGCCTCATTCCTGGCGGTCATCGGCTGCAGTTCGAGCTGATCGCAGCGCTCCTCGGTGAGGCAGAGGCAAATCAGCCCTCTGCCGTACCGCGCCATGAAGTTGATGGCGTCCGGCGTCGCAAACTGCGCGGCAATGGTGAGGTCACCTTCATTCTCGCGATCCTCATCGTCGACGACGATAATCATCCGCCCGGCGCGGATCGCCTCGATGGCGTCCTCGATACGGGCAAACGGACCGGGTCGCTTCTTGCGCGAACCCTTCGCGATTTCCATCTTGTGTTTCATATCCCGCCTCAGCGCCTGCCGTCGTACTCGTAGCGCAGGACTTCAGTCGTACTCGTAGCGCAGGACTTCAATCGTACTCGTAGCGCAGGACTTCAGTCGTACTCGTAGCGCAGGACTTCAGTCGTACTCGTAGCGCAGGACTTTAGTCCTGCTTGTCGATTTCAGTGTGCGACATCCTTCGCGGACGCCGACGTAAGCGTC